>OGCI01000302.1_pt1 | contig 61661 bp, 54 predicted proteins | sample 1570021 | NCBI WGS metagenome assembly OGCI01 (sample SAMN06264664, study PRJEB24512) | hot springs metagenome | isolation source: Hot spring water | place: South Africa: Tshipise | collected 2015-06-21
CGATTCAAGGGTCAAACGGCCTTCTTGTGGCTCTTCTAGAGACAGTTCGTACCGTCCAAAGAGACTTATTGAACAAGGCCTCTCATCTTGAAGAAACGTGGAGCGTTCGGTATCATTTGGGCAGAGGGAGTGGTGTTATGCGAATGATTCGTGCGTCTGAAATTGGAACGTATGTCTACTGTCGTCGAGCGTGGTGGTACCGCAAACAGGGGTTCGAGCCAGATCACCAGGCTGAACTGGCAACTGGAACCGAGCTCCACCGCCGCCACGGTCGCCAGGTGATGTTAGCCGGCCTGTTGCACATCCTGGCGTCTCTTTTGCTCTTAGCGGCGTTTGCTCTCTTGGTAATTGCCCTGATTTGGGTGCTCTTCGGGTAGAATCAACCCACCTATCTTCAGGCGCAAGGGGGACGCCGCCCAGGATAGGAAATCTTTCCATGGGACTCTTTCGCTCTCTCTCCTTCAATGCCTTCTTGCGCTCGGTACGAGCTTTCTTTGTGTTTTCCGCAGTCGCAGCCCTATCCCTGTATGCCTACCTGGCCATGCTGGTGCGACTGGCAGGGGATGACTATTGCATTTCTGCCCGATTGATCGGATTTGATCCGCTGACCGCTAGCCTATTCAAGTATTGGACGGTGTCCAATCGCTTTTCCAATCAGTTTGTGGCCTGGTTGAGCGATGGCTTTGGCCCAAGCGGTGTGCCCGGCTTGGCCGTGTTCACGTTGGCGCTCTCGCTAATCGGGCTTACCTGGTTGTTGTACGAAATCCACCAAGCGCTTGGCTTGCCGTGGGAGAGAGGGACAGGGGTTTTGCTTGCTGCAATATCAATTTTGCTCTCGCTCTATACCGCTCCCAACCTGTTTCAAGCAACGCAGTGGCGCCCTGGATTGATGACCTATTTTCTGCCGTTGGTCCTCTATATGTTTCTTCTGGCCTGGATCTTCCATCAGGGACGGGTTGCCAAGCTACGCTCTACGTTGACTGGCTGGAAGCGAGTGGCTCTTTGGGGATCAATCACGGTGTTGTTTTTGGGAGCACTGTTCATCGGCGGGCTTTCCGAAACGATTGGGGCGCTGCATGTCACGTTGCTCGGCTTGGCATGGGCCGGCACGTTCTTTGTGAAAAGCCCATCCAGGCATCTCAGCCGGTTGTTGATCGCTGCTGCGCTAGCCGGGGCTATATTGGCTATGGTCGGGATGTTCGTCACACCGGCTAACGTTATCCGTCTAAATGACTCCCCCCCACCCCCTCTATCACAGGCGATCGGAAAAGCGTTTGTATATGCTGCGCTCTTTTTGATGGACTTGCCGAAAGTCGTCCCTATCCCTCTAGGAGTGGCATTTTCGACCGGAGCAGTGTTGGCTTATCTGGTCGATCAACGTCAGCGCTCTGCTTTGTCACGCCAGGCAGGATGGGGCTTGGTCGTGCTTTCGCTCTTGGCCTATGTGTTGATCGCCGCCTCGTTTGCACCCAGCGCATACGGCCAATCGTATCCAGTCGCGCGTGTGCGCTTCCCAGCGCATGTAGTGGTGATCTTGACTTTGTTGGCGGAGGGGTATTGGCTAGGGCAATTGGCAAAATCGTTTCGTCGGCCAGCATGGACACGATGGCTCGCCGGCCTGGTTTTGTTGCTGCTGGCATTGTATCCGTTGTGGACCATCCGAAACAATCTGGCCTTGGCGCCGCTCTATCAGGACTATGCAGCTCGCTGGGACGCACGCCACGCTCGGATCGTTGAACGGGCTGCGGCCGGACAGCGATCTGTCGTGGTGGAACGGTTGCCGGCCCTGGGTGGAATTGACGATCTCCGAGCTGATCCGCGTCATTGGACAAACTTTTGCGCTGCCATCTACTATGGGATAGACTCGATCTCTACTGTGGAAGAAAGCCCATGAATCACGGGGTTCGCTCAGCTCCGCTCTTGGTCACGGGCGCACACCGCACCGGCACTACGTGGGTGGGGAAGATGTTGGCCGCTGGCGGCTATGCTTACATCAGCGAGCCGCTCAACGTCTGGCACCGGCCAGGGGTGATGGAAGCGCCAGTGATATATTGGTACACGTACATTACTCATGAAAATGAGATGACCTATTTGCCTGCTTTTCAGAAGACCCTGGCCCTGCGTTATGGTTTAGGGGCAGAGTTGCGTTCGCTGCGATCCGTTCGGGATGGGTTGCGAATGGGACGCGATCTTGCCATCTTTCTGCGTGGGCGTCTGCTTCGACAGCCGGTTTTGTTGAAGGACCCTTTTGCTGTGTTTTCCATTCCTTGGTTCATCGAGCGATTTGGCTGTCGGGTGGTGGTGACGCTGCGCCATCCAGCCGCATTTGCGAGCAGTTTGAAGCGCTTGAATTGGCCGTTTGACTTCGGCGATCTGCTGGCACAGCCCTCGTTAATGCGCGATTATTTGGAACCCTTTCGGGAAGCGATGGAACAAGCGGCAGCGGACGATGTGATCGGCCAGGCAGCGTTGCTATGGAAGATGATCTATAGCACAGTGCGCTCGATCCAGGAGCGTTTTCCATCGGTGGTGGTGGTGCGGCACGAGGATTTGTCGCTCGATCCGGTGGGGGGATTCGCCCGAGTGTATGAAGCGCTGGGAATGGCGTATCCGGCTCGGGTCCAGGAGGTGATCCGCCGATCGTCGAGCAGTGAGAATCCCGGGGAGTTGTCCCTGCGTCGGGCCCATTCGATTCGCTTGGATAGCCGGGCTAATCTCGAAAATTGGAAGAAGCGCCTGCCGGCCCAGGAGGTCCACCGCATCCGAGCTGAGACGGAGGAAGTGGCAAGGTGGTTTTATAGCGACACGGAATGGGTGTGAGATGAATGGATTGCCACTGGTTTCGATCGTGACACCGTCGTTCAATCAGGGCCGCTTTTTGGAGGCTACGATTCGTTCGGTGTTGGAACAGGATTATCCACGCATCGAGTACATTATCGTGGATGGTGGATCGACCGATGAGAGCTTGGCGATTATTCACAAGTACGCCGATCGTTTGGCCTGGTGGGTGAGTGAACCCGACCAAGGACAGACCGACGCTTTGAATAAGGGGTTTGGCCGGGCTACCGGCGAGATCTTTGCCTGGCTCAACTCGGATGATACGTATCAGCCGGGAGCGGTGGGGGCGGCAGTAAGGTTTTTGATGGCTCATCCTGAGGTGGGCCTGGTGTATGCTGATTGTAATTTTATCGATCAGGCCGGTCGAGTGATCGGTCGTTTTCCGGCAGCCCAAACCGATTTGAAGCGATTGCGGCGCGGATATGTGCATATTCCTCAGCAGACGGCTTTTTTTCGCGCCGCGTTGTGGCGACAGGTGGGTCCGCTCGACCCATCGTTTTATTTTGCGATGGATTATGATTTGTGGACGCGGATCGCAGCGCGGGCGCCATTCAAGTATCTGCCTGGTCAGGTGTGGGCGAATTTCCGCATCCACACAGCCGGTAAGACGATCACCGCCGATGACCGTTGCTGGCCCGAGATGTTGCGCGTTCATTATCGAGACGGGGGCTCGTTTTTTGCGCCAATCGTGTTCAAGTATTATCTGCGCCGGTTGATCCGCCCGCTGTGGGTTTGGCGCTTTCGCCGTAAACTGGGCGTATAATTAGCTATCCATCTCTTGCTATGGCAGATTTTCAATTGTTGTTTTCCCCTGCTTCTGCTGATGACTTCGATCGCTTGTTGAAGGCATGGCGCTTTTGGTTGGTGATAACGGTGTTGGGTGGGTTGTTCGGCAGTATCGTGTATGGCCTGCTGCCGCCCGCCTATCGCGCTCGCGCCACCGTGCAGGTGGATTTTAATCTTGAGGAGGCGTATACGCCGACCAGCGATAAGCAGGCGTTTTATTATCTGGAGCGCGAGGTGCGTAAGTTGCAGGCGCTGGCGTTTTCGGACGCTGTGCTGCAGGCAGTGGCGAACGAGATCGGCGGGGTCTCAGCGACGGAACTGCGCAATGGGGTGCTGATGCTCAGCCAACCTGGAGAGGCAGAGTGGAAGTTTTACGCTGAGGATCGGGATCCGCAACGCGCTCAAGCGTTGGCTTCAGCATGGGCACGGGCGTTCACTGCGGAGGTGAAGGAGGCTGCCGTGGCAAGCAAGGTCTTGCAGGCTTTTCACGCTGAGATCCAGGCCGGCTGCGGGCAGGGATGCGCCGAGCTGGAAGCGCGCTTGACCGAGTTGGAGGCGCGGGCGCAAGGCATCAGCCCGTATGTGGAGGTGGGATTGTTGCAGGTGGATCGACCGCCCGTAAGCCGCAAGGTGAGCCTGGCCACCTATCTGCTGGCCGGCGCACTAATGGGTTGGGCTGGAGGTGGCTTGGCGATCTTGTTGGTCTCGAGGCGCAAGGGGTAAGGTTGGTTGGGGATGGTACGTCCTCTCTCGCCAGAGGTTCTGGCTAGGGTCTCTCGGGTGTTGTGGGCGGCTGTGCTGGTGACATTGCCGGTGACCAGTTTTCGTTATTTTCCGTTCCTGGGAGAGACCACTCAGGTCCGGCCGCTCGCGCTGTATCCGCTTGCGTTGCTCTTTCCGATCTTGCTCTTACGCCGGCTGCGCGGCGAGATTCGCTTCGCTCTACCTGGCAGCTGGGTGGTGTGGGCGGCGTTTCTGTTGGCAGCTTTGTTGTCATCGGCGCTAGGGGCATTGGATCCACCGATCGAGTTGCGCGGGGGTGTGTATGCCGAGCGCGTTGTGCGCGCTTGGGTGACGGTGGTTATCGGAAGTCTGTTCTTTGTGAGTGCTATTTGGATGAATCAGGATGAGGAGCAGGTGCGCTTTTCGGCGCGTTGGTTGTTGATCGGGTTGTGTCTGCATTTTTTGTGGAGCTTGGTTCAGGCGTTGTCTTTTTATACGTCGCTTTTGCCGCGCTCGGTGCTGCGAGAGTGGCAGACGTCGTTCTTGATGCGCGCGCCGATTAAGAACCGTCGTTTTTCGGGGTTGGCTTTTGAACCCGCTTGGTTAGCCGGCCAGCTGCTCACGCTCTATTTGCCCTGGCTAACGGCTGCGCTGCTCACCCGCACACGGTTGTTCCGCTCCCGTTGGGTGGAGCCAGCGCTGCTGGTGGGCGCAGTGGTTTTGTTGCTCCTGACGTACTCGCGGGGTGGGATTTTCTCGTCGCTTGCTACAGGGCTGTTGTTCGTCGTTGGGCCGGCACGGACGGAGGTGGTGCAGCGCTGGCGCGAGGGGGTAGCATGGCTACGCTCTCAGGGCCGGCCGGCGGGGGGAGGTTCGATACGTCGATTTGTTTTGGGCGGATTGATGATCGTTACGTTGATGGCCATCTTAACCGGCGCAGTGTTCGTAGTGGTCCAGAAGCCCTACGTTCAGGCGTTGTTCTCGGCCTGGCAACGAGCTGATACGCTGGAGGAGTATATCATCCAGAATTACGCCGGCGGGCGTGCAGCTTATCTTTGGGCGGCTTTGGGGGTGTATGGCGAACATCCGTGGTTGGGGGCCGGCCTGGGAGCCAGCGGCCTGACAATGTACCATCATCTGCCCGATTTTGGGATGACCACCGTGTTTGACATCGCCCGCCAACTGGCGCCCGATAGCCAGGCCATTCCCAACCCCAAATCCATGCCGGCACGTCTGCTAGCCGAGACGGGTTTGATCGGGTTTTCGTTATTCGCAGCGTTTTACCTGTCCCTGCTGGCGGAGGTGCGCGCTTTGCTCCGCTCAGAGCGCCTGCGGTTCTTCGGCTTGGTTGGCATCTTCGCCTGGATCGCAGTGATTTTTTACAATTTGGCTCAAGACTCATTGGCAACACCCAACTTGTGGATTAATCTAGGCATCTTGCTCGGCCTGGCGAAGGGAAGCCTTTCTTCTTCCACCGCCACCAAGGAGACTTTATGATTGTGCTTTCTGTAGGTATGCCGCGAGCTGGCTCAGGCTGGCATTACAATATCATTCACGATTTGATGGCCGCCACCGGTTGCGCCGATGCTCGTCAGATACGCGAGAAGTACCATTTGCAAGGCATTCTCACGGCGGTGAACTGCAACATCGGCGTGCTCTCAGCCCGTCGCCTGGCGATGGTGAGCGTGCCGGCCCTGCTGGGCAATACGTTCGTCATCAAGGCTCACGCCGGCCCGACGGTCGGGTCGCGCCTCCTGCAACGGCTCGGCTTGCTGCGCATCACTTATATTTATCGTGATCCACGCGACGCTATGCTATCGGCCTATGAATTCGGTCAACGCGCTGTCCGCAAGGGCCGGCCTAACGCCTTTTCCCACCTGCGCAACTTTCAAACCAGCCTGGCTTTCATGACCGACTACGTCCGCATCTGGGAAAAGTGGATGCAGGAGAAAGACGTCTTGATCACCCGCTACGAAGACGTATTGATGAATTATGACCAAGAAATGGAGCGCCTGATCCACTTCTTCGGCCTAGACGCAACGTATCCCAAAGTGCGTGCCGTGATCGAGCGCTATCGGCCCGACTCAGGCAACGATCAGAAGGGCTTACATTTTCACAAAGGACGAATCGGACGCTTTCGGGAGTATTACAGCCCAGAGGAACAACGCATCTTGGCCGAGCACTTTGGGGAAGTATTGAAACGAATGGGATACGAGATATAGCGCCTGGCAAAATGTAATTTAGCTGTAACGTCCTGGCCGAGTTGAGCCTGCTACTTTTCAGGTATCATAAATACAACCATGCGAACGTATGATTCGCCCTATCTTGCAGATGGATTTGCAATCTTCCTGCGCTGGGTGACGTTGATCGGGATGCTCATTTCCATCGGGATGAGCGGGCGCTTTTCCCTGGCAGCAGCCTGGCCGCTCTTGCTCTTAACGCTCTGGAATCTAGGCATGACCTTCTTGGTAGCCTTCAGCGCTCGCCTGTCTGGGCATCGGCTGATCAACGTGGCAGTAGACCTAACGCTGACGGTTGCCTTTTTCCTCTTGCAAGGAGGTGTGGTTGGAGCCGCCACGTGGGGGATGATCTTGCCGATCTTGACGGCTGCCGTGTACTTTGAATTGTGGGGATCTATCCTGGTTGCCGTGCTCTTGGTAGCAGTGCTGGCAGGTGAGTCCTGGTGGAGGAGCGGCGTGCTTTCCCTCTCCTATCCACTGATGTTGTGGTCGGTGATCTTTGTGGTGCTAGGGATATTATTTGGGATTCTGGGCCAGCGCTTAGCCGTCCACCTACAAAAGACCTACCAAACCTGGCAAGAAAAGCGTGAACGCGAAAAGCATATCGAGAACGAGCGGCTACGGGCAATTTATGAACTGAGTTCTGCGCTCTCGGCCACCCTGAACTATAAACGCGTGCTTGACGCAGCCATCGATCTAAGTTATCGGGCACTAAATCCCGATCCCGAACAAAACGGAGATGACCGCTTGGTCAGCGCAGTGCTGCTCTTCAAGGGCGATCAGTTGTACGTTGGGTCGGCGCGCCGCTTCACCAACGCCGATCTCAAGGTGACTCTGCCGGCCGCCGAAGGGACTCTCAAGAAAGTGTTCGATGAAGGAGAGCCTCTTCTCGCTAGCGGCGTGGGCTACGATCCAGAGTTGGGTCGGATTATCGCCTTGCGCTCGTGTATGTCGGCGTACTTTTTCCCCTTACGCAGTGGACTAAATGTCTACGGTGTCTTATTGTTTGCCCACCCCGATCCAAACTACTTCACGCCCGATCGCACGCATATTCTGGACATCGTGGGCCGGCAGGCGGTGATCGCCATCCAGAACGCCCGCCTCTACCAAGACCTGCTCGAGGAACGCAATCGGATGGTGGAAGTACACGAGGAGGCCCGCAAGAAGCTGGCGCGCGACTTGCACGATGGTCCTACCCAATCGGTCTCAGCTATCGCCATGCGGATCAACCTAGCCCGAAAATTGATTGAACGCAACCCTCAGATGGCCGTTCAGGAATTGGTCAAGATAGAGGAACTCGCCCATCGCACCACCAAAGAGATCCGCCACATGCTCTTCACCCTGCGCCCCTTGATTCTCGAGTCGCAGGGCCTGATCGCTGCCCTGCAAGCTATGGCCGACAAGATGCGCGAGACCTTTAACCAGGAAGTGTGTATCCAGGTGGATCCGAAACTGGTTTCGCAATTAGAAATGGGAAAACAGGGTGTCATTTTCTATATTACTGAGGAAGCGGTCAACAACGCTCGCAAACATGCCCACGCTTCGCTGATCGAGGTACGGCTTCAGCCGGTTGAACCCGGGATAGCCCTGCTCGAGATCGCCGACAATGGAGTCGGCTTCGACGTAGCTGCTGTAGATCGATCTTATGATCAACGCGGCAGTCTGGGGATGATCAACCTACGCGAACGCACCGAACTGGTGAACGGATTGCTGCAAATCGACTCGGCCCCAGGAAAGGGAACACGGGTGAAAGTGTATATTCCCCTGACCGAAGAAGCCGCTGATCGCCTTCATCATCCGAACTAATAGAGCCCTATGCCGACTGCAAACGATATGTTCTATTTCGCTCATGGCCTGGAGAACATCTTGCGTCCACCCTTGGTTTTCTTGCATGGCGCTGGAGGCAGTCATCTACACTGGCCTCCCCAGGTACGACGGATGGATAGCCAACGCATTTATGCGCTGGATTTGCCCGGGCATGGAAAATCAGGGGGTGTAGGACGTCAATCTATCCAGAACTATGCAGCGGACGTGATGAAATTCTTGGACAGAGTGGGGCTGAACGCTGCTGTGATCGTCGGTCATTCTATGGGCGGAGCTATTGCTCTCACCCTAACGTTAGATTATCCAAAACGCGTTCTAGGGCTAGGCCTGGTAGGCACAGGCGCCCGTTTGCGCGTGCTCCCTGCTATCCTAGAAGCCACCTCCAACGCTGAGAGATTCTCAGAAGCGGTTCAGCTGATTAACGATATGGCGTTCGGGCCAGCGGCTTCGGCCGGCCTCAAAGAACTGGCCAAGCGCCAAATGATGACCGTGCGCTCCACCGTCCTACACGGCGACTTTGTGGCATGCGATCGGTTTGATGTCATGCCACGCCTAGGTGAGATTACTGTCCCTACGTTGATTCTATGCGGCACAGAAGACCGCTTGACCCCGCTCAAATATTCCGAGTTTTTGCACCGCCACATCCCCAACTCGCAATTGATCACCTTTCCTGGCGCCGGCCACATGGTGATGCTTGAACAGCCCGAAGCGGTTGCTCAAGCGATCTCCCGCTTTGCCAATACCATCCCCTACTACCCTGGAATCGTCGTATAACACTGCGTCGGCCGATTCAAAGATCCTCCCTCAGGCCGGAAGCTCCAACAGACGATAGGGAAAGTCGTAGGCCGGCATCCGCTCTAGAAAGGGATCGGGATCGAACGCTTCGGGCCCGAAGACCCCCGGTCCCTTCCAAATTCCCTGTGCGATCATCTCTAAGGCGATCACCGGCCCGATTGCCGTCTGGAGCGCCACCGCCTGGACGCCGTAGCGAGCCATCGACTCCTGATTGTCCATGATCTGATAGAGAAACACCCGCCGCGGCTGGCCTCCTTTCTGGCCAGTCACCAACGCGCCTACGCATGTTTTCCCCTGCATGAGAGGGCCTAGGCGAGCCGGATCGGGAAGCAGCGCTGCCAAGACATCTATGGGAGCGACCTTGACTCCTTTCACATCCACCGGTTGGCGCGAGTGCAGGCCCAACAGCTTGATGGTTTGCATGACGCGCACGAACGTCTCGCCCAGGCTATACTTGAACGTCACCTTGCGGCACGGGATCCAACGTGGGATGAGTACCACTTCCTCGTGTTCTACGGTAACCACCTCCATTGGGCCGATCTCTGGAAATTCGAACACCTCGTTCTGCGAAAACGGCTCCACCCGATACCACCCCCGCTCGCGCTCCCAAACAACGGCCGGATCGGTGCACTCTTCCATCACATCATAAATGGAGAAGGTGGGCGCAAAAGGATGGCCCTCGACGGAGAGGGAAGACCCATCGCGGATGCCGATCTCGTCGATCTCATCGAAAAGATGTTTATAAGCGTACTTGGCAAACACGTCCACAACGCCCGGATCCATTCCCATTCCCACCACAGCGAGCAGGCCATTTTCCTCCCATTGGCGAGCACGCTCAAATTGATACTGCCCCATCGTTTCGGCAACGCCGTTCAGCGCCAAGTCCATGTATCCGCAGTGAGTTTGATAAGCGGCGTCAAAGATGAGGTTGCTGTATTCACAACTGACGGCGTTGAGGAGGAAATCCGCCTGATGAGCCCGGGCCAGCTGGACGATGCTCTCCAGACGCGAGGCATCCACCTGCGCCACGGAGCAGTGGGCCGGCCGGCCCAACTTCTGATAGACCTCCAATGCCCGCTGAAGGTTGTAATCGGCCAGGATCAAGCGTTCTAGCCAGGGGCGCTCCTGGGCCACCAGGGCGATGACCTCTCCTACACTACCCATTCCGATCACAAGCAGGTTCATTGGTCGTTCCGCTCCTCCTGCTCAAGATTGCTCGGGTCAAACAATAGACGTCAACGCGACTCAGGATAGGCAGCCGGCGCTTCATCCTCACAGCGCGAGCAAGGCTACTTCACAAAAATGACGTTTGGGAAGCCCAGGGCAGCAAAAAAGCGCGTCAAAAACGCCTCAGCGTTGATCTGCGCCTGATTCAGGATGCCATCTTCCAGGGCCGCCTTGAGAATTTCCTGCTCTGCGGTTTGGCGCGCCTGCGTTTCCAGATCGTAGACCCCTTTGGTGAACAGGCCCGTCTGCCGGTCATAGACATACGACTTTTGATTGTCCAGCGTCGCAACGAAGACTTCTGCCGGCGGCAGGGTCACATAAAGCACCTTGCCGTCGTAACGCAAATCCTCAGGTTGGATTTTGCTCATGTCAATTCCGGCAATCACCTTCCCATGCGCCACAAACAATAGACGATCTCCGAACAGGAAATCAAAACTGCCTTGCCCGATCTCGGCGGTGATCACCTTTTCAATGCTGTATTGGATGGTCTCCAAGCGAGCCAACGAGCGGATTTCAGTGATGTAGGTGACCGGATCAGGGATGATCGTAGGCGTCGGATTCATCAATTGAGCCACCTGGGTCTGCAGCGCAGTGTTGGCTTGGGCCAGGGGTTGAATGGCCGCATTGGCCTGCTGAGCGGTCTGCTGGACGGCATCGCGCACCGTGGTCACGATGAAATACATGCCGGCCGCCAGGACGATGAGCATGAGAAAGTTGATCCAGCTGTTTCCCTTCATGGGTCAGATTATAAACCACCCTAGGGCAAATTGTACACAGCAAATGGCCAATCAAAGAGTACTTTTCGACCTCGTCTTTTGCCGGCGGAGGCCTGCGATGTCTGCAGCGACAAGCTTGCAGAAGGACAATTTATGTATAATATATCCTGCGTCTCCACCTCTTGTCAGAGAGTCGCCGCTTGACTAAAATGAACATCCCAACGAGAGAAAGCAGAGGAGAAATGACCAAACAGCGTATCCTGCTCGTAGACGATCATGAAGTAGTCCGACTGGGCCTCAAGGCTCTGCTCGAACGACATCCCAAGTTTGAGGTCGTCGGCGAGGCAGCTACAGCACGCGAAGCTCTGGAACAGGTTGCGATTTTGCGACCTAATGTAGTGGTGATGGACATCCGACTGCCTGGCATCTCCGGAATCGAGGCGTGCGAGGAGATTGTCAACCGCTACCCGAACACCAAAGTCATCATGCTCACCTCCTACGCCGAAGATGAGATGCTCTTCTCGGCCATTCGAGCCGGCGCCTCAGGATACATTTTGAAACAGATCGGCAGCGAGGACCTGATCAAAGCGCTCGAAGCCGTAGGGCGTGGCGAAGCGCTCCTCGATCCGGCCGTCACCCAGCGTGTGTTCCAGGAAGTGCGGCGTGCTGTCCGTGAGGAAGAAGCGTCGGCCTTCGCCAACCTCAGCCAGCAGGAGAAACATGTCTTACTGTTGGTTTCCGAAGGCAAGACCAATCGCGAGATCGCCAAGGCTCTCTTCCTCGGCGAGGGAACGGTACGAAACTACGTAAGCAGCATCCTTTCGAAATTGGGCGTGAATAACCGCGCCGAAGCAGCAGCGTATGCGGTGGAACACAACTTGCGCGAATACCTCAACCTGTAACCGACCTCCCTGCGCCGACATAAGAGTAGCCTCTTTATGCTTGCTTCACCCCTCCTCACGGATCATGTCGTCACCTTACGACGCTTTCGGCTGAACGAAGCGCCGGCCCTCTACGAAGCCGTTCGTGAGACCTTGCCGGACCTGATTCCCTGGTTGTCGTGGGCCAAGCCCGATTACAGCCTCGCCGACGCCCAACAATACCTGTACAGCGCTGATCAGAGCTGGGAGAAGGAGCTGCACTACGTCTTTGCCGTCACCGATGCCCAGGATGGAACCCTACTCGGCACGGTCAGCTTGGGCAGCATTCACTCCTTTCATCGCTTTTGCAATCTGGGATATTGGATTCGATCCTCACGACGCGGGCGCGGCTTGGCCGGCCGGGCGACGCTCCTGGCCGCCCGCTTCGGCCTGGAAACCCTAAGGTTGAACCGCATCGAGATCGTGGTTGCTGTCGAGAACCAGGCCAGCCTGCGTGTGGCCGAGAAGAGTGGTGCACATCGAGAAGGGATCTTGCGCCAACGCATTGTGGTGGGCGAACGAATATACGATGCAGTGATGTTCTCCTTGATCCGCGCCGACTTTGGCCTCTCACCGTTATAATTGGGTGGAAATCGTCACCGCGCACGGCTATAGAGCGGACCAAACCGCCCCTCGCCGGTTCGCGGATCGGTCAACAGCATGAAACTCCTTCTGGTCAATCAAGCGTTCGTCTCCTTCGATGAACCGGGGTTCACCCGTCACTTTGAAATGGCGCGCTATCTGCGTGAGCACGGCCATGAGATGGTGATCGTTGGCAGCGACGTGAACTATCAGACCGGCAAACGCATCTTCGAACATGAAGGATGGATTGCCGAGCAAGAGCTGGACGGGGTACGCGTGCTGCGCGCTTCCACCTTGCCTGCCCTGCACCGCAATTATTTCTGGCGGGTGATCTCCTTCGTGGGCTTTATGTTCACCGCCTTGGTAGCCTCGTTGCGGGTGAAGGATGTGGACCTGGTGATCGGTTCCTCACCGCCGATCTTCCAGGCGCTCGCCGCTTGGTTTGCCGCCTTCCTGTTGCGCAAACCGTTCCTGTTTGAGGTGCGCGATCTCTGGCCGCAGTTTGCCATTGACATGAAGGTGATCCATAATCCGATCGTCATCCATCTCGCCTACGCAGTGGAGAAATTTCTGTATCGGCGCGCTGTCCATATCCTGGTCAACTCGCCAGCCTACAAACCCTACATCATCCAACGCGGCATTCCACCCGAGAAGATCACCTTCATCCCCTACGGCACCGACGTCTCGATGTTTCACCCCAACGTGGATGGCAGCGCGCTGCGCAAAGCCTGGGGCCTGGACGGTAAATTTATTGTGCTCTACGCTGGCGCCATGGGCCAAGCCAACGACATCTACACCGTGCTGCGCGCAGCTGCCCACCTGCGCCATCATCCGACCATTCATTTCCTGCTGTTCGGCGATGGCAAGGAAGGCCCCAATCTGCGCGCCGAGGCCCAACGCCTGGGCCTGACCAACGTGACCTTTGGCGGCGTCGCTCCCAAGACCAAAATGCCGGCCATTGTCGCTGCAGCCGACGTCTGTCTGGCCATCTTGCAGGACATCCCTGGCTTTCGCATGACCTACCCCAACAAGGTGTTTGACCACATGGCCGCCGGCCGGGCGACTGTGTTGGTGATCGACGGAGTGATCCGCAAGGTGATCGAAGCCAGCGGCGGCGGCGTGTTCGTGCCGCCAGGAGATGACCTGGCCTTGGCCAAGACCCTGCAAGAACTGGCGAACGATCCAGAGCGAGTCCGTCAAATGGGACAAAAGGCGCGCCAATACCTGCTCCAACACTTTGACCGCCGCCAGAAACTGGCCGAAACCATGCAACTCTTCCAAAACGTCATTGCCCAATGCAACCGCCAGGGGGGAAAAGCTCCGTCATCGCCCCAATGAGATCGATAGACAGCGCCCTGCTTTTCTTGGGAGGGTTTTTTCTCTCAATAGGCCTGCTTTCGTTTGTCGGCGTGGAAATGTTCCGCCGCTTGGCCATCCGACGCCGTATCTTGGATTACCCTGAGGAGCGTCGGCTTCACATCGTTCCTACCCCGCGCGGGGGAGGGTTGGCGATTGTGCTCCTCACGCTGGGTACGTTGCTGATCCTCGGATGGCGAGAGGACGTTGACCGACGCTGGTTGACCCTGTTGACGGCCGGCAGTTGGGTGGCTTTCCTCGGCTGGCGCGACGACCTGCGCTCTCTCCCGCCGGCCCGGCGCCTGCTCGGCCAAAGCCTTGCCGCCGGCCTGACCCTGGCCGGCCTGGGATCCTTCGACTCGATCGCCGTTCCCCTGCTGGGAGTGTGGCGCCTCGGACAGGCCGGCCCCTGGATCACCTTCCTCTGGATCGTCGGCTGGATCAACTCCTACAACTTCATGGACGGAATTGACGGCATGGCGGCTGGGGTAGCCGTCGTCGCCGGCCTGGGATGGACTTTGTTGGCGTTCGGCGATCCACTCCCCTTTTGGTTGGCTTTGACCATCGCTGCCAGCAGCCTAGGCTTTCTCCTCCACAACCGACCGCCAGCACGCATCTTCCTGGGCGACGTGGGGAGCACCTTTCTAGGATACAACTTTGCCATCTTGCCCCTGCTCACTTCGCGCTACGGAAGCGATGCGCCCTTGTGCGGCGCGATCATCCTGTGGGCATTTCTCCTGGACACTACTTTGACCTTCCTGCGGCGCCTGACGCATGGTGAGAATCTCTTTACAGCTCATCGCTCGCACCTGTATCAACGGCTTGTTGTCGCCGGAACGCGGCCAGGCCTGGTCAGCGCCCTGTTTAGCCTGCTCACTGCGTTGGGAGTGGGCTTGGCATGGGCCTGGGCAAACCGGGTGACCGCTGTAGCGCCCTTCATCACCCTCGGCCTGCCGAGCCTGTGGGCAGCCCTCTCTGCCTTTGCCGCCCGACAACAGACCAGCAAAGGATGATCCCGTGAACCATTCCAATTGCGCTCCTCGTTCGCCCAGCCGCACCTGGCTCAGCCTCGCCGCTGATCGCAACACACTGCCCGAAGAGGGCCGGCCGACGGCAAGCTCCCTTTTCCTCTGCTGCGGAGTAAAGTCTCGATGGCGACCTGGATAGACCAACTGGATGCCCTGCTGTTCCTGGCCGGGCGCTTCGGCTGGCAGTGGTTGCTCTTCCGCCTGGGTTACGTCTTGTGCATGCGGGTAGGATGGATGCGTTTTCAATTCCCTCCCTACGAGTGGGACGAGCGGCCGCTGGCATCGTGGCTGCGGCCAGGGGTGCCTGCTGAGCCCCAAGCCTACGCTGCCTGGCGGGCCGAGCACGAGCCAGCGTTTTTCTTCCACGGCCCCCCCTCCCTGCCGGCCGATCCTCCCTGGGACCCGCAATCGGTCGTTCAACAAGCCGAGCGCATCTTGCAAGGCGAACTGCTTTACTTCGAACATACCCCCTTCCCCATCGGTTTTCCGCCCGATTGGCACCTGGACTTGCACAGCGGTCTACGGCTGGATGGACGCCGACATTGGTCCCAGATTCCCGATTTTGGTGATTACGACATTAAATTCGTTTGGGAGGCCGGGCGCTTCCCTCACGTCTATCCCCTGGTGCGGGCCTATGCCGTGCAGCGAGACGAACGTTACGCCGAAGCCTTCTGGCGCCTGGTGGAAGACTGGGCCCATCACAACCCTCCTCAGCGCGGTCCACACTGGAAGTGTGGTCAAGAAACCTCATTGCGCCTGTTAGCCTGGTGTTTCGGCCTGTATGCCTTTAGGCGCTCTCCGTCCACTACGCCCGAACGCCTGGCCCAACTGACCCATTGGATTGCGGCCCAGGCCGAACGCGTGGAGCGCAACCTCGCCTTTGCCCTCTCCACGCGAGGCAACCATGCCATCAGCGAGGCGTTTGGCCTATGGCTGGTGGGAACACTCTTCCCGGAATTGCGAGCGGCAGAGCGATATCGTAAACGCGGACGCGCCTTGTTGGAGCAAGAAGCCGGCCGGCACCTCTTCGACGATGGGACGTACTCCATGTACTCTCTGAACTATCATCGCTTCGTGCTCCACGTGTACATCCTCGCATTGCGCTTGGGAGAACTCAACGGAGAGCGCTTTTCGGAATCCCTCTACCGCTCCATTGCCCGCTCGGTGGACTTCCTGAGCCACCTGATCGAACCCGACACCGGCCAGATGCCGGTCTACGGATCCAACGACGGGGCGCGGGTTTGCCCGCTCGACGGATGCGACTTCACCGACTATCGCCCCACTCTGCAGATCGGCTATTTCCTCACCCAACGACGGCGTCGGTTCGGGCCAGGCCCCTGGGATGAGGCCTTGTTCTGGTTGTTCGGTGAGCCGGCCCTGAGGTCCCAGCAGGAACCGCCGTGGAGTCCCCAGGGGCGAGGGTTTCCCCAGGGAGGGGTGTACGTGCTACGGGGACGATCGACAAAAGTCGTCCTGCGTTGCACCGAGTTCCGCGAACGACCTTCTCACGCCGATCAATTGCATCTTGATTTATGGCGGCGCGGTCGTGAGATCGCCTGTGATGCCGGGACGTATCTGTACAACGGCCCCCTCCCTTGGCGCAACGGCTTGGCCGGCACGGCTGTGCACAACACAGCGACGGTGGACGATCGCGATCAGATGATCCGTCTCAGCCGCTTCACCTGGGGACGTTGGGCAGGCGGACGGGTGTTGCGCCACGAACCGCGTTTATGGCAGGGCGAGCACGATGGCTATGCCCGCCTAGGAGTGCATCATGTGCGCACCGTGCTTAGCTTGGAGGACGATCGCTGGTTGATCGTTGACCAACTAGAAGGCCGCCGGCCCCACACCTACCGCTTACACTGGCTGCTGTGCGACGCTCCCTATCAGCTAGATGCCCAGGCTGGGAGGCTACATCTGTGGCCTGAGGCGGAGGGAGGGTTGGTTCAGGTGGGCGTGTTAGAGAAACAGGGCACCCTCTCCCTGGTGCGCGCCGATCCCGAATCGACTCGCGGATGGCGCTCGCGTTATTACGGCCACAAGGAGCCGGCGCTCTCGCTCCAACTGGAAGTCTGCAGCGAGCGAGCTACGTTCTGGACCTTGTTCGGCTTCCAGGGCGATCTCGTCCGCTTGGACGGCCCAATCCTACAAGTGCAAATTGGCGGGCGAACGATCGAGATAGCGCTCAACAGGCAAATCCAGCCCTAGCCCACGACGATGTTATCTATCAACCGCGTGTTTCCAATGAAGACAGCCATCGAGAGCAAAGCCTTGCCGGAGATGGTTTGAAGCTCTTCGAGAGTGTCATAGTCAGCCACAGAAACGTACTGCATCTGCGCCAATGGCTCAGATGCAATCACCTCGGCCATCAGGGTGCGCAGCACTTCGGCGTTTCGCTCGCCTTGTTGATAGGCCGCCTGGGCAGCTTGCAGCGCACGGAAGAGCACTGTGGCCGCTTGGCGCTCTTGGGGATTTAGGTAGACGTTGCGGCTAGACATGGCCAAGCCATCGGGCTCACGCACCGTCGGACAGACCACGATCTCGATCGGAAAATTCAGATCGCGCGTCATGCATCGGATCACCAGGGCCTGTTGTGCGTCCTTTTGACCGAAATAGGCCTTGTGGGGCTGAACGGCGTTGAACAACTTGGTCACGATGGTGGCGACACCGCGAAAATGCCCTGGACGGGCAGCGCCCTCCAAACGGCGGGTCAACCCCTCGACTTCGATCCAGGTGGCGTAGCCAGGTGGATACATCTCTTCTTCGGTAGGTGTCCACACCAGATCGACCTCCTCGCTCTCCAGCAGGCTGAGATCGCGTTGCAGATCGCGCGGGTAACGGGCCAGGTCTTCGTGGGGGCCGAACTGGGTAGGATTGACAAAGATGCTCGCCACCACGCGATCGCATTCGGCGCGCGCCCGACGGACCAGGGAAAGATGACCTTCGTGAAGGTAGCCCATGGTGGGAACAAAGCCAACCGTCCCTTCCAGCAGGCGGCGGGCTGTGCGCAGTTCGTCCAGGGTAGTGGCCAGGATCATCTGTCGGGGCATGGGATCTCCTTGTTGGGGCAGGTTGCTCGGCTGCCCAGAGACGACCTCAGCCGGCGCTCGTTTGACAGCCGAGCAGGGAAAGAACCGCTGAATGAGAATTTCTCTACCATAACAGTGATTGTTCCAAGGGAGTGGCTCAAAAATGGGCTAAAATCGCGACATCTATAGAATGCCCACAAGGTCGCCGAACCGAGCGACAAAACAGAGCCGGGAAAACCGGCAGCGGCGGGCAGCGGTATCGCTGCCTGTATGATTTGAGTGTGTTACCTCCTAATCTTACAAGGAGCTCACCTTTTTGTCAAAACTGACCAAGGGCGTTCGAGAATTCTGCCAATCCAACAGGTGTGGTCAAGCGTATCGTCCGGAACAGCGGAACGAAGACGCCAATCTATGGGCAAGGGATGGTTGGCCTAAGTCCTACAGCCAAGAGTGATGCGCCTTCGTGTATTCGTTGACGGTTTTGCTCGCCATCGAACAGCCTAGCGTTTGACCCTCCCCAAAGCCACCAAATGTTACAGTGTCGGGCGACACTCCAGGACTTTTCAAGAATCTCACTTTGTGACATACTTACAAAAGCATCATTTCCAGAGGCCAAGCGATGAAGATGACAAGTGTGCTTCAAGCGCTCAAAACCGTTCCGGACCCGCGCGGACGGCAGGAGCGACAATATCCGTGATTCAGCGAGAATTCATACAGGCATTGATCCAGTGGATGACATCGTTTGCGCCTGGTCAACCTGCTGCCAAGATGGTACGGGTGATCAAAGGACATGGGGGCTGGAACACAGTAGGCGTTACATCTTTACCCCTGTAGCGAAGCGTCTGAGCACATCGGGGAGCGGTTTTGCTGGCCGAGGGAATGGGGCGGTTGGTTGGAGCGTCTGGTCTGGCGCTCCGGCTAAGCCGCTCCCGAGTACAGTCGACAGGTTGGGGTGGCCGGCGCCGCCTTCGCCTAGCCCATGACGGCTGAAGAAGCGTTCACTCGTCTGCGTCAGCATTGGATGATAGAAAATGGAGTGTTTCAGGTACGGGATGTCACCCACGAGGAAGACCGTCTCCACGGTCGGAAGATCGGCCTGGCGCTCAGCAGTCTCCGTCATGCAGCCATTACACTGCTCAGGCGGTTGGGATAGGACTACCTCCCGGACGCTCAACGTGCTCTGACTGCTTCTCTACACTCGGCTGGGCAACTGCTTGAAGGATTTGCTTAATTGTCCGAGAAGCCCTGAAACAAGGCCCAGAAAGGTTGCCAACTTATTCAATCACTTGTATAATCTTCCCATCTTTTGCGTATTGGAGTTACGAGTGATGGAACAATATGAAGCCCTGAATGGGCAGGGGGCCGCCAGGTCAGAGCTTGAACAGAACGAACCCCTAAACCATCAGAGCATGGAGACGCTCCTGCAGGAATCCTTGGGTGTGGAACTTCCCCAGGCCGGAGAGATTCGTCGCGGCGTCATCGCTAGTATTAGCCCGACCCAAATCCTGGTCGGCATCGGCGCCAAATCCGAAGGGATCGTCTCCGGCCGCGAGCTGGAAGCCCTTTCGGAAGAAGAACGCGCTGCTCTCTCGGTTGGCCAGGAAGTCTATGTCTACGTGGTCAGCGCCGAGGATGTGAACGGCAGTGTCATCCTTTCGATCAAACGCGCTCAGGAACAGATGATGTGGGATAACGTGGAGCGCAAGCTGGCCAATCAGGAAGTGATCGAAACCACCATCAGCGGCTATAACAAAGGTGGGTTGATCGTCCACGTAGGCGGTTTGCGCGGCTTCGTTCCTGCTTCCCAGATCAGCCTGAGCCGTCGTTCCATGGCTGTTGGCGACACGCCCGAGCAACGCTGGGCAAAGATGATTGGCGAACCGATCACCGTCCGCATCATCGAAGTGGATCGTGGGCGCCGACGTCTGATCCTCTCTGAGCGCGCCGCTACTCCCGAAACGCGGCAATCGATCCGCGAGCGAGTGATTGCCGAACTGGAAGTCGGAAAGGTCTACACTGGCCGCGTCACCAGCCTGGCCAACTTTGGCGCCTTTGTCAACATCAACGGCGCCGACGGCCTGGTCCACCTTTCGGAGATCTCCTGGGAACACATCCGTCACCCCAGCGAAGTGTTGCAGATCGGGCAAGAAGTACAGGTTAAGGTGATCAGCATTGACCGTGAAAAAAAGCGCATCGGTCTTTCGATCCGTCAACTTCAGGAAGACCCCTGGCAAGCCAAAGTGGCCAAATTCAGCGTCGGTCAGTTGGTTGAAAGCGTGATCACTCGCCTGACGAAGTTTGGCGCCTTTGCCCGCATCGAGGGTGATCTCGAAGGGCTGATTCATATCTCCGAGATCAGCGAACAGCGCATTGAGCATCCCAAGGAAGTCCTCAAAGAAGGTGATGTCAAGACGCTGCGTATCATCCGCATTGAGCCTGAGCAGCATCGGATCGGCCTCAGCCTACGCAGAGTGGATTCGGGGGCTTACCTTGACAAAGACCTGAAATCCCTCATGGCCGAACTCCAAGAAGAGACCGAGAAACTCTCCGACGAGCCTTCTGCCCCACCCGAACAAATGTCATCTTGATGCTGGGAGAGCGTGCCGAGCAGTGCGCTCTTCTTCACTCGCCCATGTACCTGATCGTTGACGCCCACCAGGATCTGGCCTGGAACATGCTGACCTTTGGCCGCGACTATCGGCGTTCAGCAGCCGAGACGCGCGCCCTTGAGCGCAGCTCCTTGACCGTTGAACGCAACGGCGACACCTTGCTGGGGTGGCCGGAGTATCAACGTGGCCACGTGGCCATTGTCTTTGCCACCCTGTTTGCCGCCCCAACCCATGCGCGCCGGGGAGAATGGGAGCCCTTGGTCTATGCCCATGGAGATTATGAGACGGCCCATCGCCTGTACTGGAAACAACAAGAGACCTATCACCGCCTGTGCGATCAATCGCCCGATCACTTCTCTCTCATCGGTTCCCGCGCCGACCTCGGCCGGGTTCTCCACCCCTGGCAGACTGCCGGCGAGGGGCCGGTTGGCTTGGTCGTCCTGATGGAAGGTGCGGATGGGATTCGTTCCCCTGACGAGCTGGTGGAGTGGTGGCAAGGCGGGGTGCGCTTGATCGGCTTGGCCTGGGCCGGCACGCGCTACAGCGGAGGCACGCACCAACCCGGGCCTCTCACCGCTGAGGGCCGGCGCCTGCTGAACGCTATGGCGGAGTTCCCCTTTCTCCTCGACCTGAGTCATATGGACGAAGTCGCTGCTCTCGAAGCCCTCGATCGCTATGAGGGACCGATCGTGGTCACCCATGCCAATTGTCAAGCCCTGCTCAAAGGTCTGGAGAGCAACCGTCATCTCTCTGATCGCGTGATCGCAGGCCTGATCGAGCGTGGCGGTGTGATCGGCGTAGTGCCCTACAATGCCTTTCTCAGCGTCGGCTGGTCCTATCGGCGCGGGAGCCGTCGTGAGGAGGTCTCCCTTGCCCATCTCGCCGATCACGTAGATCATATCTGTCAGATCGCCGGCAACGCCCGACATGTCGGCCTCGGCTCGGATTTCGACGGAGGATTTGGGGTACAATCGGTCCCAATCGAGATCGACACCATCGCCGATCTGCAAAAACTGGCCGATTTTCTCCGTCCCCGTGGCTACACCGAAGAAGAGATTGCGGCCATCCTGGGAGGAAACTGGTTGCGTCATCTGCAGGAGAATTTGCCCACATGAACGCCGACCGCTCGCCTTCGATAACCCGCCTGCGGGTGGGACTGTTGAGCGTCCTGTTTGGCTTGTTTGTGTTCATCGTCGGCGCCAAGCCGGCCTGGTTTGGTTGGGACAATAGCCCTGTGGTGGGATTCATCCAGGTATCCGTCCTACTGATCGGATTGGGGATCCTGTGCCTGGGCGGTTATATCACCATAGATACTTTTTGGATTGGACAAGAACGCACCATTCCGGCCGATATCGGCATGCGTCTGGTGGCCACTGGCTACGTGATCGCCGTGTTTTCCGGCATGGCCGACGTGTTCGGTCTAGGCACCCAAGTTGGGCCCGAGGCTCCCTTCTTCGGGCCTGTCCAGGCCGGCGGAATCATCTTCGGCCAGGCGGTCATCGCTATTGGATTTCTGATGATGCTTCCGTTCCCCTATTACAGACAGTCCACCGCTCTGGCAGACGTGGTGGCCGAAGAAACGCTCCCTGCCGATGCTGGACAACCCTCCCCGCCTTCCGGTGCCAGTCCGCCGTCCGACGCCCCTTCGTCCTGATCCCTGCGCCTCAAGACACCAGAACCTGGCTGTGCCGGCAAACCGCTGACATGCCCTCGATTCTTGATCCTTTCTGAGGGTCACCCCACCATCAGCCTGTTGATCACCACAAAGACTGTAATAATTGTTAACTGCGCCAGAGGATAGAAGCTCGCGCTATCGAACAACCGCGCTGCCAGGCGACCGTCCAGCGTCTTATATAACAAGTATCCCGGACGCAACAGGAACCATACGCCGGCGGCCAGCGTGGCCAGCAAATACGGCCAACCCAACGGCAAAGGCGAAAGGATCGGCAAGAACAAGCTGACGATCACTGTGAGGACCAACATGACCAAGGCGATCTGGCCGGCGCGTCGTGGCCCCAACTGCAAGGGGATGGTCTTGGCGTTGACTCGTCGATCCTCTTCGGTGTCGTTCCAATCGGCGGGGATGTTCTGCCCACCGATCTCCCAGCAAAACACCCACGCCAAGGCCAACAACAGCCATTCGGGGCGCGGATTGGGTTCCACCACGAAGATAGCTGCGATCGGGCCGCTGGATTTGACAAAACCACTCACCACCGTCCGCCAGTAGGTCACCTTGAGCAGCAGACAATAAATCACCTCCAACATGGCTGCAGCTAGCAGAATGATCACGATCACCGGATTGAGCAAATAGGATCCGATCAGGGCGGCCACAAACCAGCCGGCAAACCAGAGCAGACCGCTGCGGTAACTGAGCACACCTTGAGCCAGCGGATAGCGTAGCGCCGAGGCTTCCACCGAATACCCAGGGTTGATGCCCCCCACAAATTTCTCTCGGTCGGCGACTACACCCATCAGATCGTTCAGCGCATAAATCGCTGTATAGGCGGCAAAAGCGGTAAACAACGAAAGCAGGATAATTGGCAAGGGCGGAAAGTCGCCTAACCAGAGCAAGGCGTAAAAACCAGGTGCGGCAATATCCAACACGCCGTGAGTGGTGCGAGAAAGGGCAAAAAAGGGCCGAAGCATAACTCCCTCCCTGATCAGGTCAGTCTTTAGCAAAGTGCATGAAGTAGTTGACGTCTTCCTTATCGTATGCCAAGCGGAAACAACGAGTGAATGGATTGAAGATCAGACTAGCGCTGCGCACAAAACGCAGGCCGGCCTGAGCCCCCCAGCGACGCAGCTCCTCCGGCCGGATCAACATTCGATAGACATGCGTGCCGCGCGGCAACAAGCGAAAGATATACTCCCCGCCGATGATGGCAAACAGAAACGCCTTGGGGGTGCGGTTGATGGTGGAAAAGAACGCCTGTCCCCCTGGTTTCAGGGCCCGAGCGCAGGCAGCCACTACCTTTGCGGGTTCCGGCACATGTTCCAGCATTTCCAAGCAGGTTACGGCGTCAAAAAAAGCAGGGCGTTCGGCGGCAATCTGCTCAGCGCTGGCGTGAACATATTCAATCTCCAAGCCTTGCGCTCGAGCATGGCGACGCGCCACCTCAAGGGAAGGTTCAGAGAGGTCAATGCCGGTCACCTGGGCGCCGCGGCGGGCCAGGGCTTCAGCCAAGATGCCGCCTCCACAACCTACGTCCAGAATGCGTGGCGCCGTTGTCGTGTGATCCAATCGCTCGAGGATAAATTGTGTCCGCAGAGGGTTGATGGTGTGTAATGTCCCCATCTCTCCCTGCGGGTCCCACCAGATTTGAGAGACGCGATCAAACTTCTCGATCTCAGCATGATCCACATTCATGTGCTTCATACCCGTATTACCGCCCAGTCTTTGAGAGAGTGTACGGCACGTTCGATTTCCTCAGGACAAATATCGTTCACGAACACACACTGGCCGATCCCTTGCGGAATTGGAGCGCGTTGCAAACCATTGCGATGATAAGTACGCTCCACAAGTGATTCCCAGAGCAGGGCCGGGGTGAGCACCCCATAATCCAGCTCGATGCCCAAAGTATGGATCAAGCAGAACAGGCGTTCTACTTCAACAGCGGTCAACAAGCCGCGCCCTTGAGCGATGATCGAGGACAGAAGAATATCGAGCAGCACCGCCTCGCCATGCAAGAGATGCCTGGCATGATGCGCTTCTAGGCCATAACTAAAGGTGTGTCCAAAATCCATCTTGCGCTCCAGATCATCCTCGAAGAGGTTGGGTTCCAACTCTTCCAACACATCCTCGATGGCACGCCTCAAGATAGCTTCGCCGACCGGGTTTTGAAAACTTGCCTCCACACTCTCTGCGCCGTGAGACTCCAACCACTCAAACAGTTCGGCGTCCTTGATCACGGCTAATTTGACGATCTCACAAATCCCATTCAAAAGATGGCGACGCGGCAAGGTCTTCAGGAACGCCTTGTCCAGCAAGACCAACCGCGGCGGATGAAACGCCCCCAAGCGGTTCTTGTTGCTGTTGAAATTGATGCCAGTCTTGATCCCGATTGATGCGTCGATGTATCCCATCAGCGTGGTCGGCACCTTAACATAGGGCACACCGCGGCGATAACTGGCGGCCACAAACCCCACCAGATCGGTCAACACCCCACCTCCGATAGCCAGAATCGGCTCATCGCGGCGATAGATGGGGAAGGCGTCCAATTCGCGCACAATGCGCACGTAGTGTTCCAGAGTCTTGTTTTCCTCTCCCCCCGGAAAAGAGACGATACGCGTCTGGATGCGATGATGGTCGAAGTAAGCGCGTATCGCCTCACCATAGTAGGCTTCGACAGCTGCATCCACCACGACGAAGCGTCGAGCGTCGAGACGACGCCCGACGGCCAACAGCGCTGGATTGTCGGGATGGAAGAGGTCGGAGGTGGTGATCACCTCATAGGTGACGGTCTGGGTATAGGCCACGCGACGAGCTTGGGGGAGAACTAGGTCCATCATACAATCTGTCGCCATTGATCCTTTGCAGCTAGAACGCGTCGTGCGAGGGCTTGGGCCATTTCCAGGCTGTGGTTCTGATAATTGCCACATTGGGTAATGTTAGCATATGGCACTTCGGTGGCTACCAGGATGTCGTTTAGGATCTTCTCGTACACGTCCATGATGATCTCAGCACGACCTTCATTGAGTAGGATCAAGTAGAAGCCGGTCTGACATCCCATCAGCCCGACGGAAATGAAGTGGTTCGGCAAGTATTTCTGAAAGCCCCACAGCAGGAAATGCTCAAACGAATGCATTTCGGTGGTGCTGAGGAACTCGGTGTTCGGGCGATTGAGGCGTAAGTCTACGGCATAGACCACGTCCCCGTTGGGGCCGGGACGGGCAGCGCGCAACTTGACATGGGGCGCTTTGAGCCGACGATGATCCAACTCGCCAACGGTATGGACATCCCAACCAAGTTGTTCGACATTGATCATAGGCTTTCTCCAAAAAGCAAATAGGTTGATGAATAAGCAAGCACAGCACGTTACACGAACTGGGAGAGATAACGATAGCTGTCGTGCAAGGCTTTCTCCCAAGAAGCCACGTGATGGTACAGTTCCACAGAAGCGTAGCCAGAAAAGCCGTTATCGGTTAGGGCTTTGAAACTGGCGGCAAAATCCATTGTGCCTTCGCCCGGGATCTCGTGGAAATGCACGATGCCAGTCAAAGTATTGGCCACCATTTTGTCTACCAGCGGTTTACCGTTTTCATCGCGTGCGGTGCGCAAGTAGAGGATGATCGGCCGGGCACGCTCCAACACGTCAAAGCTCAGGCCGGGAGTCGAAATCAGGTAGACGAAAATCTCGTTGTCGATCGGAGAGGAGCCGGCATAGAGGCTGTTGTAATCCACGAACGCCAACGGAACCGAGATGTTCACCGAGGAGAGAATGGCCTCCACCCGTTTCATCTGGGCCGGCCCAGGCTGCTCGTCGTCGTAGAAATAGATCGGATGATCGGGGTCGACCAGCAGATACTCGGCCGTCTCTGGGAAGTAGATCAGGTAACGGGCGAAGTTCAGGTCGAGGCGCAGGCCCTCCGACATCTTGACCAGCTTTAAGTTATAACCCTCCTGAGCATCCGAGACATGTAAGAAGCGCGTATATGGTGCCGCTTTGGCCAACGCACCCAGATAATTCTGCTCCGAACAATAGTTATGACACAGGTCTAGATGCAGTTGAAAATGCGGCGAGTTGACCTCTTTCACTAACCGAATGCCCTGCTCTAACGTTTCGATATGCATCCCTGGCTCGGGTTCGATCAGCAACGTGATGTCTTCACCGGGGCGGATTTCTTTCAGGCACTGATGGATGCTATCCACTAGCAATTCGTGGGGATCAATGGAGGGGTTGTTCAGGTGTTCGTCACGGATGAAACCGCTCCCGAAGGTGACCAGGGGTACCCCCAGTTTACGCGCTACCCGAATCCCGCGTTTGATCAGGTCAATTCGGCGCTTGCGGCCGGCCAAGTCAACGCTCATCAACGAGGGCTCATGAGGGCGCGAGGGAGTGAAAAAATGCGAAGCCGTCGCCACACAGGCTGCTCGAACGTTGAGGCGGCCCAATGTCCGCTTGACAGCGTCCAAATCGTCGTCGGCGATCTCGAAGGGATTGAATTGATCGCGATGAAAGGCCAGCTCAATGCCAGGATACCCTGCCCGATCCACCGCCTGAATGGCATCCAAGAACGTCAGATTGGTTAATCCAAAGGTGCTATAGCTAAGTTGAATCATCGCTCTAGCTCCATCCTGTGAATGAACCAGGTCAATCGCCGGCGCACAGCGATAAGACCGTCGAGGAATTGCTCTTCCAGCTGGCAAGCTGTAATTTTACCACGTCGCCAAATATCTTTCGTCAACCCTAATGATCGGGAGCGGCTCAAAAATGGGCTAAAATAGAGACATGCAGGAAGTGATCCAGGAAATATATGTGTTTCAGTTTATCTAACCCATAGTTTAGCCATTCCCAGTGATCTGTAAAAAGGCACCGTTAATCAAAACACACCCACAATGGGGTGTGTTTGACAGCGCCCCTATGCCCCCACGGGGATTCGAACCCCGGTTTTAGCCTTGAAAGGGCTGCGTCCTGGTCCTCTAGACGATGGGGGCGCTCTCCAACGGTGTGGGATTGTATCACTTCCATCGGGAATGGTCAAGAAAAACTGGCCTTGTTCAATAAGTCTCTTTGGACGGTACGAACTCTCTCTAGAAGAGCCATAAGAAGGCCGTTTGACCCTTGAATCGGCGACTGATTCCATCGCTGATCCCCTCCTATGCCTGCTCTACCGGACTCTCCTTGTGCGCGTCAAGGATGCTTATTGAACGGGAGCGGCTGAATTATGGGTTGATAAACTGAAACGCATGAGCGGGATAGTTCGGAAAACGCTGCTTGCGCCATGGACGGCAGTGGAAGCAGTGCAGAAAAATCTTCCAGGCTGCCTTCCAGGCTTCTGGACCACGCGAAAAACAGCGCGAGCGTCGCGCCAGGCAAGCGAGATCCTGGCCTCACTCGGCGTTCTTCCCTTCGGGGTCGGCCTGTGCTTGGGAGCCGGCCTCCACCCTACCGTGCAACGTGAGTCGTATGGGAACCCAACACGTAGACCACAGAGCCTCCCCGTGTCTTTGTGTCTCTGTGTGAAAAAATCCCCTTTTTATCCGCTTCCTGTTGAACAAGGCCTTGATGAGTTGACGTTTTGTCCGTCCTGGTCTAAACTTTAGGACATGCTGGCTCGTGTCTATTCTTGTGCGGTTATCGGTCTAGATGGTGTGATCGTTGAGGTGGAGGTAGATATCACCCAGGGCTGGCCGGGGATGGACATCGTCGGTCTGCCGGATACGGCGGTGAAGGAGAGCGCCGCCCGCGTGCAAACCGCCATTCGCAACGCCGGCCTGCCCTACCCGCGTCAGCGCATCGTGGTCAACCTGGCGCCGGCCTCGGTGCGCAAAGAAGGGCCGGCCTATGATTTGCCCATCGCCTTGGGGATCGTGATGATGCAGGGCAACCTTCACCCCGACGCTCTTAAGGATGCTATCGTGGTGGGGGAGCTTTCGCTGGATGGGATCGTGCGCCATACGCGCGGTGTCTTGCCGATGGCCGCTACGGCACGCGAAAAGGGATTCAAGCGGATCTTCGTTGCCGAACAGGACGCAGCCGAAGCGGCGCTGATCCCCGACCTGGAAGTCTATCCCGCCCCCACGCTCTCGGCTCTGTATGCTCACCTAGCGGGGTTGCGCCCCATCGAGCCGTATCGCCCTTCCAATATTGCACCAGCGCCTCTTTTTGCGCCGGTGGATTTTGCCGAGATCAAGGGACAAGAACATGCTAAGCGCGCTCTGGAGGTGGCAGCAGCCGGCGGGCACAACGTGCTGATGATCGGCAGTCCCGGGGCCGGCAAGACCCTGCTCGCTCGGGCTTTGCCCGGCATCCTGCCGGAGATGACACTAGAAGAGTCGCTTGAAGTGACCAAGATTTACTCGATCGCCGATCAGCTCCCTGCGGGAATGCCTTTGATCCGTCATCGGCCGTTCCGAGCGCCGCATCACACCATCTCGCATGCTGGGCTGGTGGGTGGGGGCAACATTCCCCATCCAGGCGAGATCTCCCTGGCTCATCGCGGCGTGCTGTTTTTGGACGAGTTGCCGGAGTTTGGAACGCGCGTGTTGGAGGTGTTGCGCCAGCCGATGGAAGACAAGGTGGTCACCATCAGCCGCGCCAAAGGCTCTCTCACCTTTCTGGCGAATTTCCAATTGGTGGCGGCGATGAACCCTTGCCCATGCGGCTACTCCGGTGATCCGGTGAAGGCCTGCACCTGTGCCCCTGGAGCAGTCACCAAGTATCAGAAACGCATCTCTGGCCCCCTCTTGGATCGAATTGACATTCACATCGAAGTGCCACGCTTGGAGTATGAGAAACTCTCGACCGATCGGATGGGAGAGCTTTCGGCGGTTATTCGTCAACGGGTGGAGGCCACCCGGCAACGACAACGGGAACGGTTTGCCGCTCTCCGCTCGTCGGAAAACTCGTCCCATGCTGTGTTGTGCAATGCCGATATGCGCCTCGCTGAGATCCGCCAATTTTGTAAGTTGGACGAGACCGGTCAAATGTTGTTGCGATCGGCTATGAGCCGGCTCAATCTTTCGGCGCGGGCCTATCATCGGGTTCTAAAACTGGCGCGCACCATTGCTGATTTGGCGGGCAGCGAGTCCATTTATCCGGAGCACCTGGCCGAGGCGTTACAATATCGGCCAAGGCTGGAGCTGGGCTAAACAGCCCGGAACGGGAGGGGCAGAACCATGGATGTGTTCGAGGCAATTTGCGAACGTCGCTCGATTCGCGCCTTTGCAGGGAGGCCGGTTGGCGACGCAGATGTCTGGCGTATTCTTGAGGCGGCCAATGCCGCTCCGTCAGCAGGGAATCTGCAGGCGTATGAAATCTATTGGGTTCGGGCCGAAACTGCCCGTTGGGCGCTGGCTAGGGCGGCCCACGATCAGGAGTTCGTGGCTCAAGCACCCGTGGTGTTGGTGTTCTGTGCTCATGCGGCGCGCTCCGGCCGGCGATATGGCCGGCGCGGAGAAACGCTCTATGCCGTGCAGGATGCGACCATTGCTGCCACGTTTGCTATGCTGGCAGCGGTGGCCCTGGGCTTGGGCAGCGTGTGGGTGGGGGCGTTTGATGAAGAGCAAGTTCGATCGGTGATCGGCGCGCCGGCTGGGCTGCGGCCGGTGGCGATCTTGCCCATCGGTTATCCGGCCGAGCATCCTCCCGCCACACCGCGCCGATCGCTGAAGGAGATCGTCCATGAAGTGGCATGAACGTTTGGTATGGATGGTGGCGATCCTAGCGTTGATCGCCGCTGGCTTTTTCGGTTATCGGTGGTTGGTGGGCCCTCGACCGGCGTCCTCCACGGCCGAACCTGGCTTGACCACGCCGGCGGCCAAAACCGAATCGCCGGCTTCGGCGGCCCCGACCGACGATCCGTTCCTGGAGCGGCGGTTGCGGCTGGTGGAGATCATCGAGGCGCAGGGGGTGAAGGACCCTCAGGTGTTGGAGGTGATGCGTCGGGTGCCGCGCCACGAGTTTGTGTTGCCTGAGTTTCTTTCTCAGGCCTACAACAACCATCCCTTGCCAATTGGCTACGGTCAGACCATCTCGCAGCCGTTCATTGTGGCTTGGATGACCGAGCTGCTGGAACTGAAGCCCGGCGAGAAGGTGCTTGAGATCGGCACGGGCTCAGGCTATCAGGCGGCGGTGTTGGCCGAGCTGGGATTTGTGGAGGTGTATTCGATCGAGATCCTTCCGGAACTGGCCGAGCGCGCCGCCCAGACTCTGCAGCGCTTGGGCTACGAGGCGATGCATTTGAAGCAGGGCGATGGCTACTACGGCTGGCCGGAACACGCGCCCTTCGACGCGATCATTGTCACTGCGGCGCCAGATCACCTGCCGGCCCCGCTGGTGGCGCAACTGGCCGAAGGCGGTCGGTTGGTGATCCCGATCGGCCCGCCAGGGGCGTATCAGATGTTGTGGAAATTCGTGGTTCGGCAGGGAGAGCTGGCAGCCTTCAATCTGGGTGGGGTGCGGTTCGTGCCGCTCACCGGGAAGGGCGTGGAGAGCGGAACGGGCGCCGGGGAAGGGGGGACTCCATGACCAGCCAGGCCGCAGCGTAGCACAGTGCGCCTGTGACCAGCACAGCTTGAAAGCCAAAGGTAAGGGCCAGCAAGGCAGCCAGAATAGAAGAAATCACTGAAGCAGCGCCATTGGCTGCCCAAACCAGAGGCACGGAGGAGGAGGCGGATGAAGCCGAAGAAGCGTAGTTTTCGTGTAGCCAACGGAGGCCAGCTGGGAAGGGCAGACCCATCAGGAAGCCCAGCGGGGCTAGTACAGCCACAGTGATCGCCAGGCGCAGAGCCAGCGGCAAGCCCAGTGTGGTTTGGAATAAGTGTGGCAGGAGCAGGGGCAGCAGGAGCGCCACGATCACTAGGGCCGGAAGGGTCCAGCGCAGAGAAAGGCGGTGGCTGAGGCGGCTACCCCAGCCGGAGAAGAAGAGCAGGGTGAACAGAACGGCTGTGAAGGCATAGGCCGGGTTGCCCAAGTAAAGGATGAAGCGCTGGATCAGGGGGATCTCTACCAGCAGGAACGCTAGCCCGATCAGGGAGAAGTACGTCAGGGGACGGGCCGGCGGGGTGGCCGCACTGGGCCGGCGGAGCCATAGCGGCAGGAGGAGGATGACGCCGGCCAGGATCAGGGCCAAGAGCAACAGGGCCAACACCACGAAGTACCCTGCTCCCCCAAAGGGTTGCCAGGTCTGACCGAGTTCGGCCCATACCTGGGGGGCTTGCTGCCACTTGAAGTAGTGGCCGAAGAAGGGGTGATTGTCGGTCGGTGGTTGAACCTGATAAGGGTAGTCGTGGTAGAACCGCTGACGAGGTTGCGTTTCGAGCAGGGAGACGAAGGTTTGGTAGTAGATGGATTGGGGCAGGACGCTGTAGCGGTTGGTCTCTTCCGGCCGAATGTCAGGCAGATAGATAGGGTCGAAGGCGCAGCGGGCGAGGAAGTCCCGCACCTGGGCAAGTTCTTGATCTGAGAAGGGGCGATTGCTCACGATGAGGGTTGCCAGTTGGTAGCCGCGAAAGGCGATGATTTGGGCGCGAGGATCGCCTCCGGTGGCTTCTAGAGCGGTTAGCGCCAGGGCGAAGGCCCGCAGTTCTTCGCTGGGTGGATCTTGGAGCCAGCGCGAGACGACCAATAGGCCATCTGGGCGCAGGCGATGGAGGGCGTCGGTGAAGGCTTCTACGGTGTATCGGTAGTCTTCGGACAGGCTGTAGGCGCCGGAGCGGATCGGGTGGTAAGACTCGGTCAGGGAGAGCACGATCAGGTCGTAGCGTTCTGGAGTGCGGCGTAGGTAACTGCGATCGGACTCTAGGATCACCCGCAGGCGCGGATGGCGGTAGAGCGGTTGAGCGGCTTCGACGATCAAGGGATTCATTTCTACGGCGATGACGCGCTGTGCTCCGAGAGCCAAGGAGGTGAACACGTCCAGGCCGCCGCGCGGCTCGAGGATCAGCACCTCTGCCGAGGGACGAAGGCGGTGCGCTAGGGCGAGGGGCAGGTAGTCTGCGAACGAAGGATCGGCGTCTGGGGAGAGGATCTGGCTGAGATTGTCGCCGTCCACGAAGAGGGCGTCCACCGATGGCAGAGGCGCCAGGTAGCGGAAGCTCAGGCCGGGGAGGGAGTGGATGCTGGTGCTGCGCACGCGATCAACGCGCGAGAAGGCGTTCCAGCGGCTGAAGATCAGGCGGGCATCAGGGTAGCGCAGAGCGTAGGATAGTCCCTTGTAGGGCGAGAGGCGCAGGTCGAGGAAACGCACGGGGAGGCCTAGAGCACGGCCCACCAGCAAAGCCAGCAGGGTGAGGCAAAGCAGGCCAGCCAGGAGGGTCATCCGAGAGGGCCGGCGTAGATCGGTGCTCAGCAGGGCGGCTAGGCCGGCGAGCAGGCTGCTGAGCAGGACGACGCCTTCGCCGCCTACCACGGAAGGGGTCAGCAAAGCTAGGGCGCCGCCGGTGGCCGAGCCGATCAGGTTGGCGGCATAGGTTCGGCCGGCTGCTTCGGGGAAGGCGGAGAGCAACCATCCCACGGCCATGCCGCTGATGAAGAACGGCAGCGCCAAAGCTAAGTAATGGATCACTAACACAGCGATCTGGCGCCGATCCCAGGCGATGCTGAACGAGTCGAAGGGCAGCCAGTTGGTCAGTAGATATGAGGTCGAGATGGCCAGGCCGGCCATCAGAGAGAGCATACCCAAGCGGTGGTGGGGGCGGGAGGTGTGTGTCAGGGTGGGAAAGACGGCCAGGGCCGTGCCGCTGGCGCCGAAGCCGAGCAGGGCAATGCTGACGATCAGGAAGGCGAAATGGTAGAACTGAGCAACCGAGAAGAGGCGGCTAAGGTGTAGTTCGAAGGTGAGGGTTGCTGTGGAGAGCAAGAAGAGAGCAAGGTAGAGGCGACGGGTCATTCCAAGCCAATATGTCGCATATGCTTGAGCATGCGCTCGTAGTGAGAGCCCTTCCAGTAGACCTGATCGCAGGCCGGGCAGATGTGGAATTCGTCAAAGTATAGCTTGGTGAGGGGTTCTAAGCGGTGCAAGATGGCCTGTTTGTCAATCGGCTCTAGAGGGTGATTGCAGCACAGGCAGCGGTGAAAGGGCTTGATCCAGCGTTGGAGCTGATAGCGTTCTACTACTTCGCGCAGTTGTTCTTCAGGGTCCAGGTTGCGCAGCAAATAGCCTCGGGTGAGATCTCTGTGCATCAGCAGGCGACGGTCGCGGGTGAGCAAGATGCGTCCTTCTTGCAGGCTGATGCGGAGTAGTTCCCGATCGTCGAAGTCGTTGCGATACAGGCAATCTAGCCCGAGCATGCGCAGATGGGCGGTTAGGCGGCCAAGATGGTTATCGAGGATGAAGCGCGGCTCTTCCTCGTCTACGGATTGAGCCGCGCCGACCTCGATGCAATCTCCGTCTTGGACCAGGTAATCGAGGGCGATAGGATGTCCGTTGCAGGCAACGTCGCCGATCTCGGTGTGCGGGATGCCCAACGCCTCGATCAGGTGCTTAACCGATTGTGGCCCCCGAAAGGCGTACTCGAAGTCGCCGTTGCGCCAGTGACGGGGTAACAGCGGCTGCAGGGGAACGGCAAATCGGAAGCGGGCGATCTTCATTTCATGCAGGGCCCAAGTCGGTCCACCGCAATTCTTCGCCATACTTCAGGTCGCGCAGGGCGCGCGTGCCGATCACGTTTTGGATTTGATCAGGTTTGATAGCGCCGGGCGCGGCCGGCCTCAGGACGTCGATCATCTCGCGGGTGAGGATCTCGCCGGCCCTGATGTCGCGTGCAGTGCGCAGGCAGCGGCGTTGTACGATCACCGTCTCGCGCTCGTTCTCGGCGACGAACTTATCGGGCGATCCCAAGGCGCGTTCTAGCAGGCGGGTCTCCTCGACCATCTTGGCCCAGGTGTCGGGGTTCATGGCAAACTTGTGGTCAGGGCCTTCGCGGTTGTTGTCGTCGGTGAAGTGGCGTTCGATGACGCGGGCGCCCAGGGCCACTGCGCCCAGGACCGGGGCCAGGGCGTGAGTGTGATCAGAGAGGCCGAGGATCACATCGGGGAACATGGTGGCGTAGGTCTTGAGCACGTTGAGGTGGAGATGGTTGTAGTTATCGGGGCTGGCCGTGTAGTTAGTGTTGCATTGCATCAACACCAACTGCTTGTTGTAACGGGTGATGGTGTGAACGGCTTGTTGGACCTCGCCGATGGTGGCAGCGCCAGTGGCTAGGATGACCGGCTTGCCCTTGCGAGCCATGCGCTCGAGAGCTTCGAGCCAATCGATCTCGCCCGAGCCGATTTTGTAGACTTCGACGTGGGGGTCCAAGAAGTCGATGGCGCCGAAATCGTAGGGAGAGGAGAAATAGTCAATGCCGACCTTCTCACACTCTTCCTTGAGGACGTAGGTCCACTCAAAGGGGATGGAGGCAGCCTGGTAGACTTCGAAGACGGACTTGCGCCACGAGGCTTGATGGCTGAGCTGGGTGCCTAGGGCGCGGAAACCGTAGTCGGAGACGATCTTGGGGGCGTCGAAGTTTTGGAATTTGGCGGCGTCGGCGCCGGCCTGTTTCGCCAGGCGGATGAGCAGTTTGGCGCGCTCGAGGTCGCCATCGTGGTTGGCGGCGATGTCGGCGATAAAGTAGGTGGGATGGTTCAAACCGATGGTGCGCTTGCCAATTTTGATTTCCATAGGTCCTCCGGGGTGAAAATGAATCTCGTGCAGCCAGAAATACTTTGGTTTGGATCGGTTGATCTTTTCGTCTTGCGGTGGATTGGCGCTGGTTGGTTTGTCGTGGTGTGGCCTGGTGGATTTTGGTCTTGTCCAGTTGGCTTAGCTCCCTAGCGGTTGGTTGGATTTGGTTCGGTTCGCCGTGGCTTCGTTCGGTTGGTTTGGCTGCGTTGTGGTGGATTGGGTTTGGCTCGATTCGCTTTGCCTTGGGCGTGGCCGTGCGGCGGACAGTGCTCAGCCGGCCTGTGCATAATTGCGCAATTTTTGTGGATATCCATCGAGAAGCTGTTGATAGAACAGGTCAAGGCCTTCGGGAAAGCTGGGGAAAGGATGGCCGAGGGCGGTGGATAGTTTGTGTACAGAGAGGTACAAGTTATGGGCGCGCCGGGCGATCAACGACGAGGCATGGATGGATTTGGGTGTGATGATGTTTTCGTCCAGGCCGAATTTGCGGGCGATCTCCACCCCGAACTGATATTTGGTCATCGGTTGGGGGCCTACGGCGTGGTATAGTCCGTGTAGACCTTTTTCGAGCATTTCTAGCAGCAGGGCAGAGAGGTGGGCGACGTGCATCGGGCAGAAGATCACGTCGGTGTAGCCGCTCATGGACTTGTGGGTGGTCAGGTTATTGAAGAAGAACTCGGCCAACGAGCGCCGGCCGGTGAGCGACCAGCCATAAAAGTTGACTCGGACGACGATGGCTTGGGGATATTCAGCCAGGATGCCGCGCTCGGCGTCCAGTTTGGTCTGGGCGTATACGCTAAGGGGGTTGGGAGGATCCTCTTCGGTGTAGGCGCCGGATTTGTCGCCGTCGAAGACGGCATCGGTCGAGATCTGAACGATGGGGATGCCGCGCCGGCGACAGGCGCGGGCGAAGGCGACCGGCAGGTCTACGTTGAGGCGGCGCGCCAGGTCGGGGTTTGCCTCGCAGGCCTCGAGGTCCGCCAGCGCAGCGCAGTGGATCAGCCAATCGGGCCGCGAGCGCTCGAGGACGGCCTCCACCGCTCCTTCATCCAACAGATCGGCCTGGATAGTCGCAAAGGGCGGAGCTTTTAGGCGGCTCCGATCCACACCGATCACCTCATGGGAGGTCATGGCGTGTAGGGCTAGATTCAGGCCGAGCAGGCCGCTGGAGCCGGTGATCAGCAGACGAGCCATAGGTTGCCGCAGGCGTGTGGGTTACTCTTCCAGTTTACCCTGTTTGTACAATTCTTCAAATGGTGCGATATAGCGCTGAATGCTGTTTTCGTCTAGCCAGCGGGTGTTGGTGTCGGAGGAGTAGCGGAAGCCGTGATCGAGCAGTTTGCCTCTATTTTGCCATTGGTAGCCGAACCAGAAGGCTTCGGCGGGTTGGATGACGAACATGTCCTCTAATTCTACCGCGTGGCGGGCTTCGTCTTCAGAGATCAGCACTTCGTGTAGTTTCTCGCCAGGGCGGATGCCGATGATTTCAATTCGGGCGTCGGGGGCGATCACGCGGGCCAGGTCAATCACCTTCATGCTGGGGATTTTGGGGACAAAGACCTCACCGCCCTCCATCTGTTCGATGCAGCGGATGACGAAGCGCACGCCTTCTTCGAGGGAGAGCCAGAAGCGCGTCATGCGTTCGTCGGTCAAGGTCAGGACACCGCTTTGGCGTTGTTTGAGGAAGATCGGTACCACCGAGCCGCGCGAGCCAACCACGTTGCCATAGCGGACACAGGCGTAGCGGGTGGCGGTGCTGGCGGCGTAGGCGTTGCTCTGGATGGTCAGCTTTTCGGCCACCAGTTTGGTGGCGCCGTAGAGGTTGACCGGGTTAACGGCTTTGTCGGTGCTGATAGTCATCACTTTTTTGACGCCGGCATCCAGGGCGGCTTCTAGGACGTTGCTGGTGCCAATGATGTTGGTCTTGACGGCTTCCATCGGGTTGTATTCGCAGGCCGGCACTTGCTTGAGCGCTGCGGCGTGGACCACGATGTCGACGCCGTGCATGGCGCGGATCAGCCGATCGCGATCGCGCACATCGCCGATAAAGTAGCGCAGGTTGGGCTGGTTGAAGCCCATGGTGCGCATTTCGTGTTGCTTCAGCTCATCGCGGCTAAGGATGATGATCTTTTTGGGTTTTTTCTCGGCCAGGAGGATCTCGGTGAATTTCTTGCCGAATGATCCGGTACCGCCGGTGATCAAGATAACTTGGTCGGTCCAGTCCATGAGGTTGCTCCACAACGAGGATTAGAGGGCGCCTGGCTTTGGCGGTTTGCGAAACACCAACAACGGGTATTGGCCGTGGGTGCCGAAGAAGTGGGGAAAGCGCTCTTCGAGCCAGAATATCAGGCGCAGGAAGGCTTTGCCGAAGGGAGGATGAACGAAGTTGCGCAGGAAGGGAGTGCTCAGGCTGCGCCAGGAATAGACGGTGAACTCCATCAGACCGTTGAGATCGCGTCGCAGGCTGGCAGGGGTGATCTTGGCGACGAAGGTGCCATCCGGTTGGCGATCGGCCGGCCGGATCTTTTTTCGTTTTGGGCCGCGACCGGCCAGGAGGCGGGCCAGCCGGATCAACGGCTCTGTCAGGCGCATGAGCAGCGGGTCTTGCCAGCCGTTGACCACCACCATGGTGCGGCCGGGCTTGAGCACGCGATGCAGTTCCTGATAGGCGCGGCGGTGCTCGCTTGAGGGCAGGTGATGGATGGTGTGTAGGGAGACCACGGCGTCGAAGGCGTCGTTGCCGAAGGGCAGGTTGGCCACGTCGGCCACCACGTACAGGCCGCGATCGCCGAGCCGTTGGCGGGCTTCGCGCAGGGCGGTGATCGAGATGTCGGCACACACGCGGCGACGGTAGCCCTCGGAATAGGAGAGGTATTCCGGGTATTGGACCGGCCCGGAGCCGGCATCCAGGAACAGGTCGCCGCTAGGGGCGATGTGGCGCGTCACGCGCAGATGACAGCGGTGGATGTATTCACGCGAGACCGGCCGCAGGTCTTCGTAGCGGGCGTTCTGGTAGATGCCTTCGCCGATCTGCGACCAGCCGATGCGATCATAGAATTCGCGCACTTGTTGTTTGGTGTTTTCGTCCATCGGGGTGAGTGGCCTAATCGTTCCAGGTGAACGGTTCGCCGACCAGGAAGCGGAAAGTGTCGCCGAAGAGGGTTTGACCTTCGGGGCTGAGCACGCGATCGAGGGGCCAAACGTTGAGGTCATCCCAGAAGTTCATCAGGCGCCAGGGAAAGGGACGCGGGTATTCAAAGAAGAAGCGATAGGCGTAGTTCCAGGCCTGGGCGATCTGGGCTTCGCTCAGGCGATGGGCGGGGAGGTTGGTCAGGAGGCGCTCCAACAGGGTGAAGTATTCGTCCCACGAGTTGGGGTCGAAGGTGAAGCCGCGGCCGCGGTAGTGGGTCTTGCCGCAGACGATGACCGGCACGCCGTTCATGGCCGTTTCGAGGCCGACCGTGGTGGTGTAGGCCAGGCCGAGGTCGGCGATCTCGATCAAGTCGTAGGTGTTGATCGGGTCGGCGGCACGGATAAGGTGGATGTGCTCGGGGAGGGCGGGCAAGGCCTGGCGCACCACCTGCTCCATGGATTTGGCCTTGGGAACCAAGGTTTCTCCAGGATGGACACGGATCACGAGCTGGACCTCGGGGCGGTCGGCGAAGAAGCGGACGGTGCGCGTGATCCAATCGGTCATGGAATCGGCGAAGATGTTGCGTCCTAGGGTGAGGCTATCGCCCAGGACGTTGGCCGCCAGCATGACCACGGGCCGGCCATCCAAGCCCAGGGCACGGCGCGTGGCTTCGGCCCCCTGGGCAGAGATGTATTGCCACAGGCGTTTGGATTTGCCCCAGACGCGCGCTCCACGGCGGGCGTTTTCCAGGTCGGCCAGGCGGTGGTACATGGCTTCGGTCATTGGCAGGTGACTGCGTGTGGCTACCAGATAGTCGGTGTCTTGCTGCATGATGGAGGAGTTGTGAGCGAGCCAGATCTGTTCACGCTGGTCGTTGAATTCATACGTCACGGTGGGAAGATTGAGGAAGCGCGCAGTGCGGAAGACGGCGCCCATCTCCAGGATCAGGCCGTTGGGGATCAGGACGACGTCGGGGGGGCGATCTTGCAGGTAGGCCAGCAATGCCTGCGCGGCTCGGGTGTTGCGTTCGAGGCGAAGATGGTAGAGGGCGCGATCTTCGGAGGGGCCCTCCAGGTCTACCTCTTCGCGCATGAGGGTGTATTGGGTGTCCCATAGGGAGATTTGTTCCACCGCTCGTTGTAGGTCGGCCGGAAGGCCAGCGGCCGGCCGAAGGTCCAACAGAGAGAGGTGTTTGACCAGAGTGGAGAGGGGGGCCAGAGCATGGCGGGTGTGCAGCAGGCGACGGCGCTGGGTGAGCCGGTCGGTTTTCTTGTGCCATTCGGCGTAGGGAAGGGTGATCAGGGTGACGCGATGCCCCAAGGCGGCCAGGGCCAGGCTGATGACGGCAGATTGTTCGATCCAGTAGTGGAGGGTGGAGAAGAAGAGCACACGCTTGCCAGGCGGCGCTGAGCGGGCGAAGGGCGCAACAACTTGGACCAGATCGGGCAGGGCTTTTTCGAGCCGATGCAAGTTGTAGCGATCTTTGCCGGCCCGGTTGCGCGCCGCAGGGCGCAAGCGATATTCTAGATCGGCCAAGAAGGGCATTTCACAGAGAAGGTGGCGGAGCAGGGACGACTTAGCCATGGGGTTATCGGGTTGGGGCAGAGACGATCTGTTCGATGGTCCAGTTGAGGCGCGGGCGAACGGCGCCCACGCGCGGTTCAGACCATTGGGTGCCCGGAGCGCCGCTGATATCCACATTGAAGGATAGAGCGCTCTCGTCCAGGAAGTAGCGACGGATGCCGAAGGAGGAGGCGTTGACGCCGATGGTGTAGCGTCCTTCGTTGAGCAGGTCGGCGGGGATTTGGACGCGGCTAAGGTAGTGGCCGGCGGGACGCACTTCGTGGCTCTCAAAGAGCTGCGGATCGTCGGTGTCGAAGGAGGTGAAGGCGTATTCGCCGCGAATGGTGGAGAGGTAGATGCCAATGCGCAAGCCGGTGATGGGCGCCTCGAGACGATATTCAAGTTCGATGTGGAACGGCTCGGTGGATCGGACGGTATCCACCACACGGCCGCGCCGATCGCAAACAGCCACGCGGATCGGGGTGAAGGGGGCAGCCGAAGCGGGGATCTCTTCAGGTTCCCACAGGCGTTCGCCGGCCTGGGCTTGGCCAGAAGAGAGGTAGTGATCCACCACTTCTTGGGTAGGGCCGCGCAAGATCAGTTTGCCTTTGTGGAGCAAGATGGCTTCTTGGGTGAGGCGCAGGATGGCCGACATGTTGTGGCTGACGAAGAGCACGGTGCGGCCTTGCTGGGCTACTTCGCCCATCTTGCCGAGGCATTTTTTCTGGAACTCGGCATCGCCCACGGCAAGCACTTCGTCTACGATGAGGATTTCCGGCTCGAGGTGAGCGGCCACGGCAAAGGCCAGGCGCAGGTACATGCCGGACGAGTAGCGCTTGACCGGGGTATCCACGAAGGGGCCGATCTCGGCGAAATCCACGATCTCGTCGAATTTGCGATCAATTTCGGCCCGCTTCATACCCAGGATGGCGCCGTTCATGTAGATGTTCTCGCGGCCGGTCAGCTCGGGGTGAAAGCCGGTGCCCACTTCGAGCAGCGATCCGACGCGGCCGCGCACGATGACCAGGCCCTTGGTCGGCTCGGTGACCCGCGAGAGGATCTTGAGCAGGGTGCTCTTGCCGGCGCCGTTGCGTCCGATGATGCCGAGCACTTTGCTCTCTTCGAGATCGAAGGACACATCGTCTAGGGCCCAGATGAAGTTGCGGTTGGTGCGCCGTTCGGAGCGGCCGGCCAGGGTTTTGGCGAGGCGGATCGGGGCGGTGACGGTGTCCACGATCACGTCGCGGAACATGTTGTAGCGAAAGCGGGTTTCGGCAGCGCCGATTTGGTAGCGTTTGCTCAGGTGTTGAACACTGATGGCGATCGTCATAGGACAGGGATCCGAGCAGGTAGGTGTTGGGGCGGGCCTAGATCATGTCGGCAAAGGTGCGCTCTGTGCTGCGGAAGTAAACCAGGCCGGAGAGCAGGAGCAATAGGGAGACGGCCACGGAGATCCACAGCGTTGGATTGGGGCCGCTGCCGGCCCCCAACAAGGCCCAGCGAAAGCCGTTCACTACGCCAGCCATCGGATTCAAGGCGTAGATCCATTGCCAGGGATCGGAGATCACCGAAGAGGAATATGCCACCGGTGTGGCAAAGAGCCAGAATTGAGTCAGGAAAGGCAGGGCCTGGTTGACATCGCGATATTTTACATTGATGGCTGAGAGCCACAAGGCGACGCCCAGGGCAGTGATCAGGGTTAGGGCGAGGAAGAGCGGCAAAGCCCACAGGGCATGCCAGGCCGGCAAAGTATCGTAGTAGATCATCAGGCCGCTCAAGATGAAAAAGGCGATGACAAAATCCACCAGGCCGGCTAGCACCGAGGATAGGGGCAGGATCATGCGGGGGAAGTAGATTTTGGTCACCATGTTCTGGTGAGCTACCAGGGAGCGGCTACCGTGGTTGAGGGCGGTCACGAACAGGCCCCAGGGCAACAGGGCTGCAAACGAGAAGATGGGATAGGGCAAGCCATCGCTCGGCAATTTGGCCACCCGTCCGAAGAGAAAGGTGAAAACCAGCATGGTCATCACCGGTTGGATCACTGCCCAGGCCATGCCCAGCAAGGTTTGTTTGTATTTCACTTTGACATCGCGCCAGATCATGAAGTAGATCAGCTCGCGATAGGTCCACAGATCGCGCAGGTTGAGCGCCGCTAAACCGTGCGTTGGCTTGATGTAAACGGTGATCGGTTCGTGGGCTTTCATGAGACAATTTGATGGCGGTTCTTTCGGAACCACTCGATGGTGCGGATCAGGCCTTCTTCGAAGGGGATGCGAGCCGACCAGCCGAAGTACTCTCGGGCGCGGCTGACGTCGAGGGCGCGGCGCGGCTGTCCGTTGGGTTTATCGGTCTGCCAAACTAAGCGGCCTTGGAAGCCGGTCAAGCGCACGATCATCTCGGCCAGGTCCTTGATCGAGATTTCGTAGCCCGAGCCGAGGTTGACCGGTTGATCGCCGTTGTATTTTTCAGCGGCGGCCAGGATGCCTTCGGCGGCATCTTCGACGTATAGGAATTCTCGGGTGGGGGAGCCATCGCCCCAAACCGGCAGTTCGTGTTCGCCGCGCTCTTGGGCTTCGATGGCCTTGCGGATCAGAGCCGGGATGACGTGGGAGGTTTTGAGATCGAAGTTATCGCGCGGCCCATACAGGTTGACGGGCAGCAGGAAGATGGCGTTGAAGCCGTATTGCTGGCGGTAGGCCTGGGCCTGCACCAGCATCATTTTCTTTGCCAGGCCGTAGGGGGCGTTGGTCTCTTCGGGGTAGCCGTTCCACAGGTCATCTTCGCGGAAGGGCACGGGGGTGAATTTGGGGTAAGCGCACACGGTGCCGATGGCGACGAATTTGCCCACGCCGTACTTCCAGGCCTGATGCATCAGCTCAACGCCCATGATCAGGTTGTCGTAAAAGAACTCGGCTGGGTGTTCGCGGTTGGCGCCGATGCCGCCCACGTTGGCAGCGAGGTGGATGATCAGCAGGTCGGCGGGGGTGAAGGCGGGGAGCAGGGTCGGCTGGAAGCCCTGCGGGTGGAGGTGAGTCGGGCGTCGGTCGGGCGGTAGCCAGGCGTCGTCGAGGAGGCGACGAATGGCCTCGCGGTCGGTCAGGTCGTAGTGTTCTTTGCGAGGCACGAGGATATCGGCAGCGCCGCCTTCGATCAACTTTTCGACCACGAACGAGCCGAGAAAGCCGGCCCCGCCGGTGACGATCACGCGCTTGGTCGCCCAGAAGGAAGACGGTTCAGAAGACATGCTTGGTAGACTCCTTTTGGAGGGATGGACGTCATTGGACGATGAACTGAGCGTTTCGGTACCGTTCATCGTGAGGGTTGCGGATCAGGCCGCTTTTCAGGGCAAAGATCAGTTCTCGAATGCCGTCATCCACGGTGAGAGCAGCCTCAAAGCCCAGTTCGCGTTTGATTTTCTCGAAGGAAACGGTCAGATCGCGCATATCTCCGCCGAAGGACAAGTCTTTGTAGAAGACCACGGTCTCGGGAAGGCGTTTGAGGACCAGATTGACGATCTCGTCTTTGGTGTAGTTGCCCCGCTCGGTGCCCAGGTTGTACACTTGGCCGCGCACTTTGTCGCCTGGGGCGTCTAGGCCGATCTGGATGCCGCGCACGGCATCGCGGACGTGAATGAAGGAGCGTGAGTAGCCGCGCTGGTAGATGATCAGTTCACGCCTGATCAAGGCTTCTAGGACGAATTGGTTGACGATCAGGTCGAAGCGGGTGCGCGGGGAGATGCCGTAGAGGGTCGCTAGGCGAAAGATGAGCGGGGCGCAGGGGGCGTCTTTCTGCTTCAGCAGGTATTCCTCGGCGGCGATTTTGGTCTCGGCATATAAGGATTGGGGATAGAGGGGCGACTCTTCGGTGACAGGTTGGCCATTCGGCGAGAGGCCGTAGTTGCTGTAGGTGGAGGCGAATACGAAGCGCTCGGCGCCCAGGGCGTTGGCCTGCTCGAAGACCAATTGGGTAGCTTCGACGTTGTACTTCCAGGCCGCTTGCCGGCCCACGGCCTGACAGGCCGGGAAACCGACGATGGCCGCCAGGTGGATCACCGCTTCGGGGGCCGGCCAAGAGGGTTTGAGAGCATCCTTGAGGGCGCGCGGTTCGGTCACGTCTGCTTTTGCAAAGTGGAAGTTTGGATGATGGAGGAAGGGGAGGATCGACTCGCCTCCAAACAACAAGGCATCTACCACGGTCACTCGCCAGCCCGCGTATAGCAGTTCGGCGGTCAGCAGAGAGCCGATATAGCCGGCCCCGCCCGTGATCACCACATGACGTTGACTCATGCGTTCTCCTCCATGTGTAGAATCACCTTCCAGCCCTTTACTTCCAAAGTGGGCGCCTTCCCTTCCTGAACGATGGTAATCCCCTGCTCAAGACAGGTCAAACGGGCAACGTCGGCCACGTCGCCCTCGCCGATCAGACGAACCCGATCGTAACCGGCACGGCGGACCTCGGTCAGGTATTCTTTCACCCGTTGACGGGTTTTGCGATATAGCTCGAATGAGCGTTCCAAGTAGTCTATGGTCAAGCGAGCGCGTAGGGCCAGGCCCTCAGGGGTGATGATGTAGCGCAGCTTCTTGCGCTCGGCGCGCATCACTTTGACGTAACCCTTTTGAATCAGCCGTTTGAGGTGCCAGTTCACCGTTCCGATGGCAACGCCGAGGCGGGCGGCCAGGGTCGCCTGGTTTACGTTGGGATCGTTCTCGATCTGTTCCAATAATGAGAGGTCGCGAGCGGTATCTTGTGTGTCCATACGGTTGACGCTTCCAAAATTCAGGAGTTGAATTATAACATAGCCACTCTTGGTTTCCTTGAAGCCTCGAAGACCGAAAATCGGTTAAAATCCCCCCGCATGCTTTCTCCCCCGTTTGATCCTTCTGGACAACGTTATCAACAGGAACGCATTGCCCACTGGGATTGGGTGGCCCGCCTGCGCGATCGCTGGCAAGGATGGGGCGGCGCCTACCATCGGCGCTTGCGGCAAGTTTATCGCTTCTTGGTCAGCCCCGGCTTGCGGGTGTTGGAGATAGGCTGTGGGATGGGCGATTTGTTGGCCGCCGTGCAGCCGGCCTGCGGCGTGGGCGTGGATTTCTCGCCAGAGATGATTCGACGCGCTCGGGCGCGCCATCCCGACTTGGAATTTCTCTGTGCTGACGCCCATGATCTCTCGTGCTTGAACGAGACATTTGACGTCATCATCTTATCTGACCTGGTGAACGATGTGTGGGACGTGCAGCGCGTGCTGGAGCAGGTGCGTCGGCTGTGCACGCCTCGAACCCGCCTGATCATCAATTTTTATAACCCTCTCTGGCAACCTATCCTGAGCCTGGCACAGGCTTTGAAGTTGGCTGCGCCAAACCTGGAACAGAACTGGCTGACGCCTACCGATCTGCGAAACATGCTTAACTTGGCCGGCTTTGAGACCATTCGCGATTGGTGCGAAGTGCTCTTGCCCTTGCCGCTCCCGATCGTGGAGCCGCTCTTCAACCGTTTCTTGGTGCGTTTGCCGCTGTTTCGCCATCTAGCGTTGGCAAACTTTTTGGTAGCGCGCCTTCAACCGCTGCCGGCCCCCGATGTCCGCGTCTCGGTGATCGTTCCAGCGCGCAACGAGGCCGGAAATATTTCGGCGATCTTTGAGCGCTTGCCCCGCATAGGGCGCCACACGGAGTTGATCTTCGTTGAAGGGCATTCGCGAGATGATACATATGCTGTGATCGAACGGGAGATCGCAGCCCATCCTGAGACCCCGGCTCGTCTATTGCGTCAACCTGGGATCGGAAAGGCGGATGCGGTGCGCACTGGTTTTGCGGCCGCTCAGGGCGACATCTTAATGATCTTGGATGCCGATTTGACCGTTCCCCCAGAAGACTTACCGCGCTTTTACGAAGCGCTGCGCTCCCGGAAGGGAGAGTTTATCAACGGCGTGCGTCTGGTGTACCCGATGGAACGACAAGCCATGCGCTGGTTGAATCTGCTGGGCAATAAGTTTTTCAGTTGGGCATTTACGTTCTTGCTGGGCCAGCCCATCAGGGACACGCTATGCGGGACCAAGGCGCTGTGGCGGAATGATTATGAACGAATCGCCGCCAATCGTTCGTATTTCGGCGAGTTTGATCCATTTGGCGATTTTGACCTGATCTTTGGCGCGGCTAGGTTAAATCTGAAGATCGTGGATCTGCCCATCCGCTACCGCGAGCGAACCTATGGCGCCACGAACATCTCGCGCTGGAAGCATGGATGGTTGTTGATCAAGATGGTGGTGTTCGCCGCGCAGCGGATTAAGTTTGTTTGAAGGGACACACCGAGACACGAAGTATGAGGGAGATTTCGCTGTGGCTCTGGGAGCGGATTTCAAGAGTTTCGTGCGCCCGACACACGGCGCTTACCGGGCTGGCTTGTTGGATAGCGGGCTTGAGGGTAAGGTCTGAACGTAGAGTCGGGTTCGGGCATCGGCAGCATTCATCAGGTGATCCCGGATTGCGTGCGAACCGATCTGTTCCCCTTTCCCTGGATCGACCGGGTAGAGAATGCTTACCGACTGAGCTTTGGCGATGAAACGTTGGCCAACCTGTTTATGGTGGATGTGTTCCATCATCTGCGCTACCCCGGCGCGGCGTTGCAGGAGTTCTGGTGGGTGTTGCGCGTGGGAGGGCGGTTGATCCTGTTGGAGCCGGCCCTGAGCATTCTGGGGTATCTGATATATGGGCTTTTGCATCCCGAATGGATCGGCAGGCTGATCGGATTGAATGGCTGGCGCCGCTGGGCTGGTCGCTGGAGGACTTGGATTATTACACCGCCCAGGGCAATGCTACGTACATCTTCTGGCAGGATCGGTTTGCCGATCGGCTTCAGAGCTGGAAGAAGGTTGCCGTTCAACCGCTGGTGACACTGGCATATGTGGCTTTGGGGGCTATTCTGGGCCGCAGTTGTATCCGACCGTGGCTTATCGGTGGTTGAAGCGCTTAGAAACATGGCTTGAGCCGTTTCCGACGCTGTTTGCCACACGCTTGTTGGTGGTGCTGTAGAAAACCGCCGGTCCCGATCAGCGGGCCTGACAGGCGGTGATCTCCAGCAAACGGCGGAAGTCTCGGCGCTGATCGTCGAGCGAGCGCACACCGTGCCCTTCGTTCACAGTTTGCACACAGGCGCTTGTCTCGAATCGTTCTCGTCGTAGCGGCGAGAGCCCCTCCCAATAGTCCAGGTCGAAGTAGAGATGGGTGTAGCCTGCCACGCGTAGGGCGTAGGGATCGGGGTCGGCAACCAGGGCTGCCCAGTCGGGCCGGGGCGTCCAGAAGTGCATGGCGTCGCTGGGCCGGCCCAATACAGTCACCGCCCGTCGTGGGTCGGGGTCGAACACCATGGCGTTCGGGGGCAGGCGGTTCCAAAGTTCGCGGTGCATGCGCACATCCAGGTGAGAGATAAAGGTCGGCCGGACGGGCTGTCGAGCGGCGATCAACTGGATACCGAACAGCACCAAGCCGCTGAAGACGGCCAGGCCTGCTGCGCCGGCCGCCGCCAAGCGGGCGGCCTCGCCCCGCCCACGCAGCCAGGCCCAGGCTAAGGGCACGGCGTACAAGGTGCCGGCTGTAGCAGGATGCCGAACAGGCGAGCGTTGGCGCTCTGGCCGGCTGAACCGGCATACTTCACGAACAGCGGGAGCAATACGAAGACCCCACCCAGGGCGATGCCGGCCTCCCACCACTTTTGGACGCGGATCATCTTCCCTCCCCAGGCAAACAACAACGGCGTTGCCAGGAGGACCGGCCCCAGTTCAAGCAAAGCCGCCACCAGTGGATAGGGATGGAGCAGCTCCAGCCAGCCCAAATGGCCGGAGACTAGAGAGGGGGTCGAGAAGCTGAATTGAAAGGTGTGGAAGGACTGCCGGGCGTCGGCCGTCAGCAGGCGTTCGCGGACCAGTTCGGTCAGCACCCCACCTTGGACGGCGGCTATCGGCAACGCACCGGCGGCCACCGCGGCCGTGGTCCAAAACGAGCGCAGCACCCCTACCTTGCGTCGGCGGACCCAATCGAGCAAGAGCACCAACCCCAAGGCCGCATACATGACCAGAAAGTCAAATTCCACGGTGAGCGCGTGGGAAGCGATCAGGGTGATCAATACCAGACCGCCCGATAGATTACGCAGACGGCGAAAGAGCACCAGTAGCAGCAAGGGGATCAGGACGTAGAGCGCCCCCACGCCGCCGTGGGCCATGGTGGTTGGATTGTTGATCCCATTGGCAAAGGCAAAGGGGAAGGGGATCGGTCCATCGCCTTCGATGCGCCAGGGGGCGGTCAGGCCGGCCATTAGGTCGGGGGCGCTGGCCGCGCCAGAGCCGATCAGGCTGATCGAGCGCGAGATGGACCGGCTGAGCGCCTCGGGGAGGAGCAACAACAGCCAGCGAGCTCCGCCGGCAAAGGCCACAAACGTCGCTGCTATCCCGCCGGCCAGACGGCTACGCGCCATACGGCCGGCCCACACATACGTCAACACCAGCAAGAGCGCCAGGACCACGGCGCGGGCCAGGTCCACTGCGGTCCATGGGAAGAGATCGCCCAGGCGTATCAATTGGGCAGCGAAGAGCAGCAGCAAATAATGATAGCCAAATCGCAGATGGGGAGCGTAAGGAAAATGCGGAGGGATGTCTCCGGCCGCCATCGTCGAAGCAGTCGGTATGTTTTGGAAGTCATCGAAGATATTCAAGCCGCGCTCAACGGCTAAGAAGACGTAAGTCAGCACAGCCAGGGCGAGGGCTTGCCCGATCGGCAGGGAAAACGGGCGTTGCAATCGCCGGCGCGAGCGCACCATGGCGATCAGGCCGAAGAGCAACACTGCGCCCGCGCTGGCCCAAAACGAAGAGGGCGCCGGTATCGCATACGTCAGGGCATTGGCGAGCCATAATTGTAGGACCAGTCCTAATGCCAAACCAGCCACAAAACGCTCGCGCTGTAGGTCAAACACCGCCCAGGCGATCAGATAGCCGCCGATCGCCCAGGAGGCGGCCCAAATCAAGAAGGGGAGGATCGTAGTCAACTCCGTCATCTGGTCCTCGTCGTGTGGGAGATAGCGGTCGAATTGTACCTGAAACAGATTGCCACAGATTGATAGATTTTGCTTCAGCGCATTGTAGCGTGCACCTGGCAGCTTGTCGGCGCTGGACGTCGGAAGTGGCTAAATTATGGGTTGATAAACTGAAACACATGAGCTGGATCGTTCGGAAAACGCTGCTTGCGCCATGGACGGCAGTGGAAGCAGTACATCAAACGTTTCAAGGAAATGTTTCAAGGCTGCCTGCAAAGCTTCTGGACCACGCAACAAGAAAAACAGTGCGAGCGTCGCGTCAGGCGAGCGAGATCATGGCCTCGCTCGGCGTTCTTCCCTTCGGGGCCGGCCTGTGCTTGGGATCCGGCCTCCACCCTGCCGTGCCACGCGACTCGCATGGGAACGCAACACGTAGATCACAAAGCCTCCCCGCGTCTTTGTGTCTCTGTGTGAAAAAATCCCCTTTTTATCCACTCCCCTGGCCGTCCTGTGAGCCTGCTATAGCTCGGCATGGGATATAATAAGCCCTGCGTTCCCTGCCGAACCACAGCCGGCCTGGTGCGTGAGAGCTTCTTTAGCGCTCTTGCACACCGGAATTCCTTCGAACCTTGGAGTGAGCGAAATCCATGAAACGACTTGCCGCCCTGGTCCCGATGCGGCATCACAGCCAACGCGTGCCCGGAAAGAACTATCGTCCCCTGGCGGGCAAGCCGCTCTTCCATTACATTCTTGAGACCCTGTTGGCCGTCCCCGAGATCGAGACCATCGTTGTGGATACCGATTCCGAACCCATCTTGGAAGGGATACGTCGATCCTTTCCAATGGTGCAACTGATCCATCGGCCAACTCACCTGCGCGCCGATGATATCTCGATGAACGAGATCCTGATCTACGATACCGCTCAAGTGGAGGCCGAATTCTACCTGCAAACCCACAGCACCAATCCCCTGCTCCGGCCGGCCACCGTCTCCCGCGCGATTCACACCTTCTGGCAGGCCTACCCGCGTTATGACTCCCTCTTCTCAGTCACCCGCCTGCAGACCCGCCTGTACGATCAAGAAGGCCGCGCCCTCAACCACAACCCCCTAGAGCTGATTCAAACCCAAGACCTCCCACCGGTATACGAGGAAAACTCTTGCCTCTACCTTTTCACTCGCTCCAACCTGCTGGGCCGGCGCCATCGCATCGGCGAACGGCCTCTGATGTTCGAGATCCCGGCCGATGAGGCGTGGGATATTGACGAGGAGCTCGATTTTGCCATCTGCGAATTCCTGATGGAGCGCCGGCAAAAATCCCTCTCCGCCGAAAAACCTACCTATGCCCACCGTACTGATCACCGCCCCCTACATGATCTCCGTCCTTGATCGCTTTCGTCCGCTCCTGGAACAGCATGGCCTGGACCTGATCGTGCCCGACGTGCGCGAACGTATGGAAGAAGACGATCTGTTGCACTACGCCGGCCAATTCGACGGCACGATCTGCGGCGATGACCGCTACACTGCGCGCGTCCTAGAAGCCTGTGCGCCGCGCCTGAAAGTGATCTCAAAATGGGGAACTGGCATCGACTCGATCGACACCGCCGCCGCTTCCCGACTCAACATCCGCGTGGCGCGCACACCCAACGCGTTCACCACCCCCGTCGCCGACACGGTGATCGGCTACCTGTTGGCCTTTGCCCGCCGCCTGCCCTGGATGGATGCCGCTATGAAGCGCGGCGAGTGGCGGAAATTGCCCGGCCTTGCCTTGAGCGAGTGTGTGCTGGGCATCGTCGGCGTCGGGAACATCGGCAAAGCGGTGGCCCGACGGGCGCGCGCCTTTGGAATGCGCGTGCTCGGCAACGACATCGTGGAGATCGATCACGTCTTCCTCACGGAGACCGGCGTTGAAATGACCGATTTGGAGACCTTGCTGGCCCAAGCCGATTTCGTCTCTCTCAACTGCGATCTGAACCCGACTAGCCATCATCTGATCAACGCTCGGACCCTGGCCATGATGAAACCCTCGGCGGTGCTGATCAATACCGCCCGCGGCCCGATCGTGGACGAAGTCGCCCTGATCGCCGCCCTGCAAGCCGGCCAGATCGCCGGCGCCGCCTTGGACGTGTTTGAGCAAGAACCGCTGCCGGCCGATAGCCCACTCTTGAGGATGGACAACGTGTTGCTCGCTCCCCACAACGCCAATTCCAGCCCAACCGCCTGGGAGCGCGTCCATTGGAACACCATCCGCAATCTGCTGGAAGGCTTAGGCCTGTCAGGCGAAGGCCGCTGACAACGAGATGCTATGGATGACATCGAAAAAGCCTACAACCTGGCGCTAGACTATCTCTATTCGTTTGTGGACTACAGCCTGAAGCACGTCTCAGAGCTGGCAAAAGCCGACTTCAACCTAGATCGCATGTTTGCCTTGATGGACGCGCTGGGCAACCCGCAAGAGACCTATCCGATCCTCCACGTGGCCGGGACGAAAGGCAAAGGCTCCACCTGTGCCCTGTGCGCTTCGGCGCTGCAGGCCGCCGGCTATAAAGTGGGATTGTATATCTCCCCCCATCTGTTCGACTACACCGAGCGCATTCAGATCAACGATCAACCGATCTCCCATGCGGAGTTGGTCGCCTTGGTAGAGCAGGTGAAACCCTACGTTGCCCGCATCCCGCGCTTGACGACGTTTGAGATCACCACTGCCCTGGGCTTTTTGGCGTTTGCCGAGCGGGGCGTGGATGTGGCGGTCGTCGAGGTGGGGTTGGGGGGGCGCCTGGATGCGACGAACGTGGTGCGGCCGCGCGTGGCGGTGATCACCTCGCTCTCAATGGATCACATGGCGGTTTTGGGGGATACGCTGGCCAAGATCGCCGGCGAGAAGGCCGGCATCATCAAGCCGGGCGTTCCGCTGGTCTCGGCGCCGCAGAAGGAGGAAGCGTTGGAGGTGTTGAAGCGGGTTGCCGCCGAACGGGACGCGCCGATGACCTTGGTGGGCCGCGAGGTGAGGTTTGAAGTGCTCGACTCTTCGCTTGAGGGGCAAGTGGTGTTGCTGCGCGATGAGGTGCAGCAGACGGCGCTCGAGGTGCGTCTGCCTCTGTTGGGCGATCATCAGGCCATCAATGCGGCCGTGGCCTACGCGGCGTTGCAGGCCGGCGGGTTTCACCTAGGGCCGCAGCCTATACAAAGTGGTTTTGCTCGGGTAAAATGGCCCGCTCGCTTTGAGATCGCGCGCCGCGAGCCGCCGGTGATCTTCGACTCGGCGCACAACGATGAGTCGTTTGCTCGGCTGCGCGCTACGCTGGAGCAGCATTTCCCAGGCCGGCCGGTGATCCTGATCTTCGGGGCTTCGGAGGACAAAAATATCCCCGGCATGTTGCGCGAGATAAAGCCCAAGATACGGCGGGTGATCCTGACGTGTGCCGATCACCCGCGGGCCCTGGGGGTGGAAAAACTCCAGGAGTTCGCCGAGCAGGCCGGGGTCCCGTATGAATCGGTGACGCCGGTTGAGGCAGCGCTGGCTCGGGCGTTAGATCTGGTGGCGGAGGACGGGAGCATCGTCCTTTCGGCCGGTTCGATGTTTGTCACCGCCGAGGCGATGACCGCCTGGAAGAAGGTTTCTCAGCTTGGCAAGTAATTTTTTTCGAAAGCGGGTTAGAATAGATGTATGACGATGAATCAGTTCGACGATTGGAGCGAAGACGAACCGTTCAGCTTTATGTTGTCGCAGCGCACCGATGAGCTGTACAGCGTCCTCAGCTTGGAGCCGGACCGCAATGGCTTCATCGAGGCAATAGCTTTGCCGTTGCGAGATGTGGTCATTTTCCCGCGCATGGTGACGCCCATCTTTGTCGGGCGCGAGGTCTCGGTGTCGGCATTGCAGGAAGCCCAGCGCCGCAATCAGACGTTGATCGGGTTGGTGCAGCGCAATCCAGAGCAGGAACAGCCGGGCCCGAAGGATTTCCTGCCGATCGGGGTGGAAATGGCCGTCGGCCGGTCGATCGAGATGCCCGACGGGTCGCATTCAGCGTTGGCGCAGGGGCGCCGGCGGGTCGAAGTGGTGGAGTTTACCCGCCTACGGCCGTATTTCAAGGTGCGGGCGCGGGTGTTGGAGGAGTCGACCCGTGTCGATCGTCAGATCAAGGCGCTGATGCGCTCTGCGCTCGATCTGTTTGAGCGGTGTGTGCAGTTGAATCGCTCCATCCCCGAAGAGGCGCTGGTGTTTGCGATGAATATTCACGAGCCAGGTTGGCTGGCCGATATGATCGCCAGCGCGCTCTCGCTCAAGAATGAGGAGCGCCAAACAGTGCTGACCACGATCGTTCCTCAGGTTCGTCTGCAGTATGTGAATAAGCTCCTGGCCCAGGAAGTGGACGTGCTGGAGCTGGAGGACGAGATCCACGCGCGCGTTCAGAACGAGGTGGATCGCAGTCAGCGAGAGTTGTATTTGCGCGAGCAGATGCGCCAGATTCAGCACGAGTTGGGGGAAGGGGATATCTTCAATCGCGAGATTAAAGAGCTGCGCGAGCGGATCGAGAGGGCCAATCTGCCAGAGGAGGCTCGCCAAACCGCGTTGAAGGAGGTGGAACGGTTGAGCCAGATGCCGCCCATGACGCCTGAGGTGGGCATCATCCGCACGTATATTGATTGGATTTTGGAATTGCCGTGGAACACGGTGACGGAAGATAAGCTGGACGTGAAGAACGCCGCTCGGATCTTGGATCGCGATCATTACGGGTTGAAGAAGGCCAAGGAGCGGATTCTGGAGTATATTGCTGTTCGATCGCTCAAGCCGAAGAAGTTGCGCCAGCCGATCTTGTGTTTTGTGGGGCCACCTGGGACGGGGAAGACGTCGCTGGGGCGGTCGATTGCCGAAGCGCTGGGCCGCAAGTTTGTGCGCGTCTCGCTAGGAGGGGTGCGCGATGAGGCCGAGATCCGCGGTCATCGCCGGACGTATATCGGCGCGTTGCCCGGGCGTATTCTGCAGACGATGAAGCGGGCCGGAACCGCCAACCCGCTGTTTATGCTGGACGAGATCGATAAGCTGTATACCGACTTTCGCGGCGACCCGGCGGCTGCCTTGTTGGAGGTGTTGGACCCTGAGCAGAATCATGCCTTTAGCGATCATTATTTGGAGTTGCCGTTTGACCTGTCGCGGGTGATGTTCATTACTACGGCCAATTATCTGGGGACGATCCCGCCGGCCCTGTTGGATCGGATGGAGGTGATCGAGTTCCCCGGCTATATCGAGGAAGAGAAGCTGGTGATTGCTGAGAAGCATCTGATCCCACGTCAGTTGGAGGAGAATGGGATCGAAGACTTGGGGGTGACGTTTCAGCGCGAGAGTTTGCAGAAGATCATCCGCGAGTATACGTCGGAGGCCGGGGTTCGCCAGTTGGAACGCGAGATCGGGCGCATGTTTCGCAAGATCGCCCGTACAAAGGCCGAGGGCAAGGCGCCGCCTCAGGTGATCACGCCGGAGCTAGTGGAAAAGTTCCTCGGTCCGCCACAGTATTTCCAGACAGAGGCCGAGCGTCAGGACGAGGTGGGTCTGGCCACCGGCCTGGCATGGACCGAAAGCGGCGGCGAGATCATGCTGGTCGAGGTGGCGGTGTTGGACGGGAAGGGGAGTTTGCAGATCACTGGCCAGGTGGGGGAGGTGATGCAGGAGTCGGCCCAGGCCGGCCTGTCGTACATCAAGTCGCGCGCTAGGAGGTTGAGGATCGATCCGGAAGTGTTTGAGCGCATGGATGTGCATATCCATTTGCCCGAAGGGAGCATCCCAAAGGATGGTCCAAGCGCCGGCATCACGATGACCACGGCGTTGGTCTCGGCCTTGACCGGCCGGCCGGTGTTCAAAGAGGTGGGGATGACGGGCGAGATTACCCTGCGAGGAAGGGTATTGCCGGTGGGTGGGATTCGCGAGAAGGTCATGGCCGCCCATCGGGCCGGCTTGCGGAAGGTGATCCTGCCGGAGCGCAATCAGAAGGACTTGGTAGATGTGCCCAAGGCAGTGCAGCGCGACCTGAAAATCGTGCTGGTCAATCACATGGATCAGGTCTTGGGGGAGGCGCTCTCGAAGGAAGCGGCGATGGATCCGCCGCGTCCGCGGTCACGGCGCGAGGAGCAGCAAGAGCAAGAAGAGGAATGATCTATTACGCCACGCCGATGATCCGGCGCTGAAGCAGATGGTGGATTTGGTCGTCTTCCAGGCCGATTTGACGCAGGGTCTCGACGGTGTGTTGGCCGAGTTTGGGCGCCGGTGGGAGTTCGCGCCGGGCAAACACGAACGGGGAGTGCACGTCGATCGCTTGGCCGTCGCGTTGGCGAAAGTAGCCGCGTGCTTGGATCTGGGGATGGGCAAGCATTTCTTCGAAGGAGTTAACCGGTTCGACACAACCATCGCTGGTAGAGAAGGCTTCGAGCCACTCTTGGCGGGTGCGTTGGCGAAAGATGGCCGCGATCTCGGGGCCGATGGAGCGGTCGAACTGGCGGGGAAGCAGGTCTGGGCGGTCGGTGACGCGACAGAAGTCGGCCCAGAAGGCCGGCTCTAGGGCGGCTAGGGTCAGGTATTTGTGGTCGGCTGTCGGGTAGATGTTGAAGCAGGGCAAGCCTCCCAGGAGGGGGAGGGCGCCAGCGGCGACTTCGAGGCCGGCCAAGAAGGCGCCGGCCGCCAAGGGGGTCATCCAAGAGATGACGCCGTCTAGGAGGGCTATGTCGAGGTACATGCCGCGGCCGGTTTGAGAGCGACCGAGAAGAGCTGCAAGAATGGCGATGCCGGCCAGCATGGCGCCGGCTAGGTCGGCGGCCGGCAGGCCATAGGGCACGGGGGCCTGGCCGCGGCGGGCGTTCAGGGCCAGGGCGCCGCTGATGGCCAGGTAGTTCAGGTCGTGGCCGGCCCGTTCCCGGTAGGGCCCGTCTTGCCCGTAGCCAGAGAGGGAGCAGTAGATGATGTCTGGCTTCGCGGCTTGAACGGCAGCGTAGTCAATGCCCCACTTCTGCACCGCGCCGGGCTTGAAGCCCTCCAGGATCACATCAGCGGTTTGGGCCAGGCGCAGGAAGATCTGGCGTCCGTGGGGGTTGCGGTAGTTGATGGCCACGCTCTTCTTGCCGCGGTTGACCATCTCGAAGAGGCGACCCAGGCCCATCTCAGGCGGGGCAAGGCGAGCATAATCGCCTGCCAGCGGGGTTTCCACCTTGATCACTTCGGCGCCTAGGTCGGTCAGCAGGGCCGTTAGGTAGGGCCCTGGCAGCAGGCGGGAGAGATCGAGCACGCGGATTCCGGTGAGGGGTAGCATAGGGCTTGACCTGTGAGTTTAGCAGCTGCTGCAGCCCAGACGCCAGATATGCCCTTCGCGGGCCAACAAGGCCTCGGCCTCCGGGGGGCCCCAGCTGCCGCGCGGGTAGAAGACCAGCGATGGGGTGTCGCTCTGCTCCCAAGCTTGGAGAATAGGGTCTATCAAGCGCCAGGCGGTTTCGATGCCGTCGGAGCGGGTGAAGAGGGAGGCGTCTCCTTCCAGGGCTTCCATGAGCAGACGTTCATAGGCTTCAGGGATGCTGCGGTCGGTGAAGGAGTTGCGGTAGTGAAACTCCATCTCGACCGAGCGCATCTCTTGGTCGGAGTCGGGCACTTTGGCTTGGAAGCTGAGGTGGATGCCCTCGTTGGGCTGGATGCACAGGGAGAGGATGTTGGGGACGATGCTCTCGCCTGGGGGTAAGCGGAACATGAGGTGGGGCGGGCGCTGGAATTCGATGATGATCTCGGAGGTCTTTTGTTTGAGGGCCTTGCCAGAACGCAGGTAGAAGGGAACCCCACGCCAGCGCCAGTTGTCAATATAGAGCTTGAAGGCCGCGTAGGTGGGAGTGCGCGAGTCGGGGGCAACGCCGGGGGTGAGGCGATAGCCTTGGTATTGGGCGCGCACGGCGTCTTCGAGGGCGATGGGGCGAACGCTCTGCAGGACTTTGACGATCTCGTTGCGCACAGCATCGGCGTTGAAGGAGGCCGGCGGCTCCATGGCCACCAACGCCAGCAGTTGGAGCAGGTGATTTTGGAACATATCGCGCACCACGCCGGCCCGGTCGTAGAAGCCGGCCCGAGATTCCACATCGACCGTTTCGGCCACGGTGATCTGGACGTTGCTGACGTAGCGGCGGTTCCAGATCGGCTCAAAGATGGCGTTGGCAAAGCGGAAGAAGAGGATGTTTTGGGCGGTTTCCTTGCCCAGGTAGTGGTCAATGCGGTAGATCTGGCTCTCGTCGAAGGCGGCATGGAGGGCCTGGTTGAGTGCTTGAGCCGAGAGGAGGTCGGTGCCGAAGGGTTTTTCGACGATGATCCGTCGCCAGGCACCGCTCTCGGGGTCGTTGCGCGACATATCAGCAGCGTTAAGGGCGGAAGCTACCGGGGCATAGTGTTCTGGAGCGGTGGCCAGGTAGTAGAGGCGGTTGGCCGGCCCGCCTTCGAGGGAGCATAGAAAGGTGTTGAGGCGGAGGAAGTCGGCTGGAGCGTCGAGATGGCCGCGGAAGTAACGGATAGAGCGCTCGAAGCGGGCCCACAGGTCGGGATCGAAGGTTTCGGGGCTGAATCGGTGCACGCCGTCGCGCAGGTGGGCGCGAAAGATGTCGTCGGTGTATTCGCGGCGGGCGAAGCCGACGATGATCGTCTGCGGGCTCAGGCGGTTTTTGCGAAAGTTGTTGTAGAGGGCCGGGATGAGTTTGCGCCAGGTTAGGTCGCCCGAGGCGCCAAAGATGACGATGGTGGTGGTTTGAACAGGAGAGGTCATGCTCCACTAGCCTTTTTGACCGCATGGCCACCAAATTTGTGGCGCATGGCTGCCAGCAATTTGGCGGCATAGCTTTCTTCTTGACGACTGATAAAGCGCTGTTGTAAGGAGAGGGTGATCACCGGGGCCGGCACGTCTAGGTCAATCGACTCGAAGACGGTCCAGCGGCCCTCGCCGCTGTCCTCTACGTAGCCGGCGATCTCGCTCAAGGTCTGATCTTCACGCAGGGCGTCGGCGGTCAGGTCGAGCAGCCAGGAGCGGACGACGCTGCCGTAGCGCCAGATTTCGGCGATTTGGTGGAGATCGAAGTGGTATTCTTGTTTGGCGCGCAGGATGTCGAATCCTTCGGCGTAGGCTTGCATTATGCCGTATTCGATGCCGTTGTGGATCATTTTGACAAAGTGGCCGGCCCCGACTGGGCCAACATGCCCCCAACCGCGATCGGGGGCCGGGGCCAGGGCTTGGAACAGGGGGGTGAGGTGGGCCACCGGATCGGGGTCGCCGCCGATCATCAGGCTGTAGCCGGCGGTGAGACCCCAGATGCCGCCGCTGGTGCCCACGTCTACGTAGTGGAGACCTTTCTCCTTGAGCCAGGCTGCGCGACGCAGATCGTCTTTGTAGTAGGTGTTGCCGCCGTCTACCACGATGTCGCCTGGGGCGAGCAGGTCGGCCGCTTGGCGGATGGCTTGGTCGGTGGTCTCGCCGGCCGGCAGCATGATCCAGACCACGCGCGGGGTTTGGGTGAGAGCAGCAATGGCGGCGGGGATGGTTTCGGCGGGGATCAGGCCGGCTTCTTGGGCCAATTGCTGGGCCACTTGGTAGGTGCGGTTATATCCGATGACGCGATGGCCGGCCCGCAAGAGACGGCGGGCCATGTTGGCGCCCATGCGTCCTAAACCGAGAACGGCAAGTTCCATAGTAGAGGTCCTCCTTAGGATGCAGATGAAATGTGGGCCGCTGCGTCGGCGTCGGCCAGCCAACTCAGGTCGTCCTCCACGGGGCGGAGGCGCGCTGCGGGGAGCGAGAGATCGCCTTGGGCGACGCGGGCCAGGGCCGGGGCTTTGGAAACGCCGCTGATCAGGACGAGCAGGCGACGGGCGGCGTTCAGAACCGGCAGGGTGAGGCTGAGACGAGTGACCAGCGGCGGAGGCGGGGAATCGTGGGGGACGACGATCACCCAACGGTCAGGATCGTCTATCCCAGGCGTGTTGGGGAAGAGCGAGGCGATGTGGCCGTCTTCGCCCATGCCGAGCAGGATCAGGTCGAAGCGGGGCCGGCCGCCGAAGTGTCGGCCGAGTTCGGCCTGATAGCGCTGGGCCGCTTGTTCGGGGGGATCTTCGCCGGCCATGCGATGGATGTGATCGGCCGGTAAGGGCACATTACGCAGCAAGTGTTCGTAGGCCATGCGGTAGTTGCTATCGGCATGGTCGGGCGGAACGCAGCGCTCGTCCCCCCAGAAAATGTGAGTTTGAGACCAAGGGAAGTGATCAGCTAGATCGGGTTCGGTCAGGCGGCGGTAGAGGGCGCGCGGGGTATGACCGCCGGCTAGGGCCAGGTTGAACTGGCTGCGAGCGGCCGCCGCTTCTTGCGCTGTTTGTAACACCAACTCGGCAGCCCGCTGGGTTAGGGAAGGAAGATCAGGGAACACGAGCAGGTTTGCCATGAATGGTCACAAGGAGGGATGAGAGATATTGCAATGGCTCAGAGACAACTGCCTGCACCAGCCATCTTCTAGATGCTAAACGCAGGTCGAATTTTACTCAATTTGTCCTAATTCGAGAGAGAATTCCTGCGGGGCAGCGACCGCACGAAGCCCAAACCAGGCAGGACGAGCCACTCTGCTCCTCCGGCTTCTTCAAGGCGCTAGGACCCCCCTTTGACGGACGGAACAACACAGCCATAATACCGGCCGAGGCGGCTCAGCTGGGAAGAGTCAGGGTCTGGCCGGCCCGGTGGCTATGGCTGTTCGAGCGCTAGTCCTGCGTGAGCAATTCCAGAGTCAGGTCGGTCCAGTCATGCCCAATTCGATCCCTCAGGTTAATGACCTCCTCCGCAGCGATATCTGGCCCGAACCCGTGCGGGTGCTCACCGTCCGGCCGGTGGGCGATCGGTGGCGCATCGAAACAGTAGGGACGCAGACCAATCAGTTCTACAAGAACTTCCGCATCCCCACCGGCCTGGCAATGGCGATCTTCTTCGGCTCCTTCAGCGGCGCTGAACGCAAGGGGATGGGCATCCAGCGGCTGCGTCTGGCCGTCCTGCGGGAGGACATTCCCGCCGGCCCTGGTCGGCGACACGCTGCAACGGCTGGAGACGGAGCTGTGGCACCTGCAGGTCGAGGGCGGCCTGTACCGCTTTTCCAGTCAGCCCAACCTGAACCGCATCATCGTGGAGCGAGAGGCGCAGTGAAGGAAGAGCAAGTTCTGGAAGAGCTGCGCCGCCGGCTGGCGTCCGTCGCCGGTTTGGAGCTGCCGGTTGTCCTCTGGCCGCGCGATTCTCAGGACGTGGTGGACACGAAAGCGCTCAAGCTGGTCGTTCTCTCCCCCGACTATCCGCACCCGAGCGACGATGCCACCCGCTTTGTGGAAAAACTGCTGGACAAGTGCGGGCAGAACTTTCGCATCTACCGCAAAACCCTGCTTGTGCTGGCCATGGATAAGAACGAGCTGACCAGACCCAAGCAGCAGGCGAAGCGTTACCTGGCGCTGCGTTCCATTCAGGACGACGAAGCCCTGATGGAACAACTTCCCAAAGAGAACCGCCGGATGCTGGAGAGCCACCTGAAGGACAGCGAGAGCAAGATGGATTTCAACCTACTCTCGGCCTACCGTCACCTAGCCAAGGCCGGGCGGGAGGGGACGGTGTGGATAAACTTGGGGCTGCCCACCATCGGCGAGCGGCTCGACTCAGTGCGCCGGGTCCGTCGCTACCTGGAGCGGGAGGATGCCCTAGCGACCCGCCTTGCCCCCAAGCAGTTGCTGGAAAAGGCGCTGGGGCAGGACGAGCAAGAGAAAGCGGTGGAAAGTGGATGACTTTCAGAGCTACCCCCAACTGCCGATGGTGAAGGACAAACAAGTCGTGCTGGAGGCGGTGGCGCAGGGAGTGCAGGACGGGCTGTTTGGCGGTGGTACAGAGTCAGCGCTTATTCAATTGCTCCACCCATTGTGCTAAGGATAGAGAACCGGCCGAAGGATCGGCCAGTTTGAGCCGCCAGAATTGGCCGCGGCGGATGTAATAGCCCTCGCCGGAGGAAAGGGTTTTGGCGGGATTATCGGCGGGTAGGTTTAGTTTGAAGATGTTGTTGTAAGCTGCATTGCCGAGTTGGAAACCCACTGCTTGGTTGCGGAGTTGGGCGATCCAGCCCCAGGCGTTTTCGATGTCCTGGGTGGGGCCGGCAACGATCAGGTAAAAGCCCAGTTCGCGCCATTTTTTGAGATGGGCATCCAGCAGGCTCTTTATGCCCTCTTGTGCCTCGCTCTGGAAGATGTCAAAGTCGTCCATGACCATCAGGATGGCCGGCTGAGCGGCCTGCCAGGTTCGGAGATCAAAAGCAGCACGTCCTTTGTTACGGGCAGTGTTCAAAGTCTGTTCACGATGACGCATAACCTCGGCTATTTCGGCCAGCAGGTCAGAAACAGCGGTTTCGTTGGTGATGTAACGCGGTTCACTCTGGCGACGGGCGCTGCGCTTATCGGGCAGGGGATGCCGGGCATGAGGCAGTTCACTCAACGGCAGTAGACCGCTATGACGAAAGTCAACCAAACACAGACGCAGTCTCTCAGGGGTATAGGCCTCGGCCAGAGCCAGCACCCAGGATTGCAGCAGCGTGGTCTTGCCGGATTGGGGTGTGCCGGCGATGATGAAGTATGGGCCGTCGCTCAGGTGTATGTCAAAGGGCCGGTCGGGGTCGTCGTAGGGGAGTGCAAAGCGCGCGACGAAGCCTGGCGTAGGCGGATCGGGCCAAGAGGCGCTTGGAGAAAGGACCTGGCTCAGGCCGAGCACGGCCGGCAGGGGGGCAAAGGCCCGTGGGCGGGGGCCGGCCCACGCCTGGTTCATCTGTTCCATCAATCGCTTGAGGACAAGGGTGCGTTCGGGGTCGTTTTGGCCGCGCACCGGCAGGGCGGTCTGGAATTCCAGGGGGCCGCGGAGCAGGCCTCGGCCGGGGAT
>OGCI01000303.1_pt1 | contig 61623 bp, 65 predicted proteins | sample 1570021 | NCBI WGS metagenome assembly OGCI01 (sample SAMN06264664, study PRJEB24512) | hot springs metagenome | isolation source: Hot spring water | place: South Africa: Tshipise | collected 2015-06-21
GAGGGAACCGGGCGCCTCCCCGCAGGGAGGGGGTTGGGGAACCCCGGTTTCCCCATATGTTCACCTCAGACGGTCATACGCATGGCGCACAACGCCGCGATGAACATGGGGTGTCCTTGGGAGGGCACAGCCCTCCCAAACCCTCCCCACCGGCGGGTTGTTTCCTGGGAGGGCGCAGGGGCGCGGCGGCGCCGCGCCCTACGACGCCCACACCCTCCCGCGCGCGGGCTAGGTTCACCTCAGAGTCAGGCACCCCTTGCGCATTCGTTTATTCGTTTCCCATTCGTTGGCCCATTTCCCCTCGGCGTCCCGGGAAGCCTATCGCAGAGCAGGTGAAACCCGTTGAAGGGCTGCGCCCTCCCAAACCCTCCCGCGCGCGAGCTATGTGGCGGGATCACCGCGTTCGTCGTCGCCGACGCCCCAAACCCTCCCGCGCGCGGGCTATGTGCTCACTCGCGGATTTCTACCGGCGTATCCTGCCCCAAACCCTCCCGCGCGCGGGCTAGGTTCACCTCAGAGTCAGGCACCCCTTGCGCATTCGTTTATTCGTTTCCCATTCGTTGGCCCATTTCCCCTCGGCGTCCCGGGAAGCCTATCGCAGAGCAGGTGAAACCCGTTGAAGGGCTGCGCCCTCCCAAACCCTCCCGCGCGCGAGCTATGTGGCGGGATCACCGCGTTCGTCGTCGCCGACGCCCCAAACCCTCCCGCGCGCGGGCTATGTGCTCACTCGCGGATTTCTACCGGCGTATCCTGCCCCAAACCCTCCCGCGCGCGGGCTCTGTTCACCTCAGAGTCAGGCACACCTTGCGCATTCGTTTATTCGTTTCCCATTCGTTGGCCCATTTCCCCTCGGCGTCCCGGGCAGCCCATTCCAGAACAGGTGAAAACCCGTTGAAGGGCTTCACCCTCCCAAACCCTCCCGCGCGCGGGCGATGTTCACCTCAGACGGTCATGCGCATGGCGCACAACGCCAGCATGAAAATAACTATTCCCGGCAGGGCTGCGCCCTCCCAAACCCTCCCCACCCGATCATCGCTTGCTTCTCGCGCAATCAGGTATAATATGTATCACACTGGTGGATCGCTCTTGTGGGATGTCTCAGATGAACCTGACAGGCCAGCCTTCATCTGCACACCTGTCCAACTCTATATCTTCAGGTCGTGTGGAGCCGTGGAGCAACTGTCAGGCCGGGATTGCCCGGATCTGAAGCATGCCCTCCTGTACTGCGCCCCGCGAGTCTGGAAGTGGAACAGTTATGGCTATGATCGACACCGTGGATCGGTTCTTCGCCCGATTGCTGCGGGTTCCCCCACCGCCGCAACCGGCCGCCGAAACGCTCGATGCGCCTGTTGCGTGCGAAGTAGACAGCGCCCCGGCCACACGCGCCTTTGGTCTTTCGCTCTTGATTTCAGGGCTGCGTTGCACGTTGCAGTACATCATTCTACCGGTGGTGCTTCCGCTGATCGGCTTCGCCACCGATCTGGCCCTGCCTCTGGTCATCCTGCTCGATCTGGTCGCGCTGACGCTACTGGTGCGTAGCCTGCGCTACTTCTGGGCTGTCCGCCATCCCCGGCGCTTCGACATGCTGCCCCTCTCGGCGGTGATCTTGTTGATTATTCTGCTCTCACTGGGCTTCGATCTGTGGAGGCTCGTCGCGTGATCGCGTGGCTCACCGCGGCGCTGTCGCTGGTTGCCGGGTGGGCCACACTGGCGCGCCTGCACCTCGGCATCGCCAACGATTCCGGCTCGCCCGATCCCGCAGCGCCCTTCTTCGTCAGCGACCCTTCTCTAGCACAGGCGCTCTACGGACGGCTGAACCATGCCCATCCCGCCGATTATTACGCTTTCGACGGGCGCGCTGGCGAAGGGGTGCGCGCCCTGCTCCTCGTTCCCGCGCGCGACTACTAGGCCGGTTTCCGCGTCTATTTCACCCTGACCGGCCCCGGCTTGCCGCCAGAGGGTCTGACACCGCCGCCAACCGCTACGCCTCTGACCATTATGGGCCGCGACTATACCGGCTGGTGCAGAGCCACGTTCCGCCCCTGCCCGCCAATGGCGCCTATCGCATCGCCGTGCGCTGCAATGCTGGCGCCGGGGCGTATTGTCTCTGTCTGGGCACCCGCGAAGAGCGGTAGGCCGATGCCGCTATGCGCGCGCGCATCGATCGCTTGCTCGACGGCCCGTGAACCTGTTGCCCCGGGCCGCGCCCCTGCTCCGAAACCCTCCCCTCAGGCAGGGCCTGAAAAAACCCGCTTGCCCCGTCCCCCCACCGCGTCGCGCTTCACGCTCTCCATGCCTCCCCCTGCCAGCTATGCCACCACTTCGCCAGATCTCCATGGCTGTGCTGTCCATTTACTGGCAGGCAACTCCGGGTACGTAGAAGTATGCTATGTACGCACCGTCGCGCGCATCGCACCACCGGCCGCACCATCGCAGGCCACCCGTGTATCGAGAAGGAGGCCACCAGTGTACCCTTCCAACGTCTCCCTCAGCGATCTGCTCCTGGCCGCCCTGGACGCAGTTCTGACGCCTCTCGGCTTGCTGTTGCTCGGCGCATTGCTGTTCCTCCTGCTGCGCCCGGCGCGCCGCTCCGCGCCGACGGTCGTGTACGTGCCGATAGAGACCGAGCGCGAAGAGGCGCGCGGCAGCGGCTGTCTGCCCCTGCTGGTGTTCGCCCTGCTGCTGATGCTCGCCCTGGCGCTGTTGGGGTAGAATAACACTACGGCAAGACTGCGCCATTTGCCGGGGCGCGGAGCGGCCTGGCCCCTGTGAACGGCCCGAATGCCCGGGCCTGCGGCCCCTGTAACCGCTGCCGCAACGAAGTTGTAGCGACACCCACGCGGCTTGCGCCGCACAACGATACGCTGTAACGAGGGTTCCCGGGCGGGCTGCGCCCGCCCACATTTACCCGACTGCGTCAAAAGGAGTCCGTGCGATGTCACTCGTTAGCTCTGTCGCCACGAAGCGCCGGGCGCTCGCATGCACCCTGCTCGACCGGCTTGCAGCCGCCGCACCCACCGAGAGCGGCGCGCCCGGCCGGCTGGTCTACCTCGAAGAGAGCGTCGAGCGCGACTATCTGCTCGGTATCCTCGACGCGCTGACGTTTCTCGGCGCGCTGCGCCAGACCGCCGATGGCTTCGGCGCCACTGTGGTCTCGCCACAAGCGGGCTGGACCCTGCGGCTGTTAAGCGATCTGCTCGATAGCGGCGCGCCGCTCATCGCCGACTGGCAGAGCCCCGGTGTTACCCCATGCCAGCTCTTCCAGCGCCCCGGCGACCTGCTGGCGGCGCTGGAGGCGCGCCGGCGCGAGGTGTTGCCCCGGGCAGCACCCGTGCGCGAGGTCGAGGCCGCCGTCGGGCTGATCTCCCAATCTGAAGGTCACGACGACCTGCGCTTCTTGCTGGCCTTCGATGCCGACGCGGGCGCCTGGCAACTGCCCGGTGGCCGGCGCGACTGCAACGACCCCAACGTTGAGGCCACGCTGCTGCGCGAGTTGCGTGAAGAACTCGGCCTGCCACGGACCAGGGTTCCCGACGATCTCTCCCTGCGCCCCCTGCCCCCCCTGATCGCCGTCCGTGACTCGCCAACTTACGGTGTGTGCACCCGCACCCGCTTCTACCCCTTCGCGGTCACACTGCGCCACGGGGTGCCGGCAGGCGCGAGCCTGCGCTGGTTTGGCGCAACCGAACTGCGCGCCGGGCGCAGTTCCGACGGCCAGCGGATCGATGCCGGCCCGCTGCTTTATTTGCTGGAACGGGCCGATCTCGATCTGGGCGAAACACCCTTCGCCCCAACCGCTTTAAGAGCGGATAGAACATCCGAGCCAACGCAGTTTGTACCCCATTGGAACGCCCCCGCGCACGACTCTGGTCTCCCCCGGCGTCCATATGTTCTGTCCGCCCCTGAAGCCCCAACCGCGGGGCAGGCCCTATGCGGTGAGGGCACGGCCCTCCAATCGGTATGAACCAGATCGACGACGTTCGTAACCGTACCGACATCGTAGAACTGATCACTTCCCTGGGCGTGACCCTGCGCCGCACGGGCCGCAGCTACGTGGGCTTCTGTCCCTTCCACCCCAACACGCGCACCCCGGCTTTCACCGTCTACCCCGACACCCAGAGTTTCTACTGTTTTGGCTGCCACGCCTCGGGCACGGCCTTCGACTTCGTGATGCGCAGGCAGGGCCTCGATTTTCGCGGCGCCCTGGAGTTCCTCGCCGCCCGCGCAGGTGTCACCCTCGCCCCACGAAGCGACAGCGAGCGCCAGGAGGACGCCCGCCGCGCCCGTCTGCTCGAACTCAACACCCTGGCTGCGCGGGTCTTCAACCACGTGCTGGTGACTACCCGCCGCGGCGAACCGGGTCGCGCCTACGTCGAGCGGCGCCAGGTCAGCCCGGAGATGGTCGAAGCGTTCCAGCTCGGCTACGCCCCCGATGAGTGGCACTTTCTGCTCGAGTACCTGACCACAAAGAAGGGCTTCACCCCCGAAGAGGTCGAAGCCGCCGGCCTGGCCGTGCGCCACGAGAGCGGGCGGATCTACGACCGCTTTCGCGGTCGCCTGATCTTCCCCATCCGCAACGCTCGGGGCGAGACCGTCGGTTTTGGCGGGCGGATCATTGGCGACGGACAGCCAAAGTACCTCAACACCCCCGAAACCCTGGTTTACAAAAAGGGCGAGTTGCTCTACGGCCTCGATCTGGCTCGCGAGACCATTCGCGCCGAGGATCGCACGATCGTCGTCGAGGGCTACCTCGACGTGATTACCGCCCACCAGCATGGCTTTCGCAACGTGGTCGCCCCACTGGGCACCGCCCTGACCCGCAGCCACGTCGCGCTGCTGAAGCGCCTCTCACACAACGTCTTGCTGGCCCTCGACGCCGACGCCGCCGGGCAGCGCGCCACGCTCAAGGGCCTCGACGCCCTGCGCGAGAGCGCCGAAGCCGACGGGCGGCTGGTCGTCACCGCCCAGGGCGTCGTGCGCCTGGAGAGCGACGTCGCCCTGCGCATCATCCGCATGCCCGAGGGCCGCGACCCCGACGAGGTGATCCGCGCCGATCCGGAACTCTGGCGGCGCCTGGTTGCCGAGGCCGTGCCGGTCATGGAGTTCTACCTCAGCGCCTGCACCGCCGGCCTTGACCTCAGCCGCCCCGAGGACCAGCGCCTGGCCCTCGACCGGCTGTTGCCCCTGCTGGCCGAACTCGACTCCACTCAGCAGCGGGTCTACGTGCTGCGCCTCGAACAGGTGATCGGCATCCGCGCCGAGCTGATCCTCGATCTGCTGGGCGGCGGCCCATCTGCGCGTCGGCCGGCCCTCCGCGACGGCAAGGCGCGCTCCCGGCGCGGCGAAAGTCGCCCCTTCCCCACCCCGCCGCCCCCGCCGGACGAGGCGCCCCACCCCGCCGAGACCGGCGAGGCCCCCTCCGCTTCTGCGCGTCCCCCTACCGATCCCCGGCGCGGCACCGAAGCCTACCTGCTGGCCCTGGCCCTCTACCACCCCAGCGTGGACGCCGCAGTCGAAGCCTTTCTCGAAGCCGGTCTGGCGCGCCATCCCCCGGTGCGGGATCTCTTCGGGGGCGGCCTGGAAGATCTGTTAGAAGAGCCGTTACATCGGGAACTCTGGCGCCACTTCACTACCCTACCACCAGCCTGGCGCCCGTCCACCCCGGAGGATCTGCGGACGTGGGCCGAGGGGCAGGAAGAACTGTTCCGCGAAACGGCGCTGCGCCTGATCACCCTGGCCGAACAGCGCCCCCTGGCGCTGCGCTACCGCCACGAGGCCGAGGCATGCGCCCGCAAGTTGCGCCTGGCCCAGATCGAGGCGCGCCTCAACCAGCTCAAGGACCGCGAGCACAGCGTTGAGGACGCCGCAGAATTCGAGCGCATCGCGCGCCTGCAAGCCGATGTTGCCCTCTACCGCGCCACCGTCCAGCGCCCGCGGCGCAGCAGCACCTTCCCCGACGCCCGCGACACCCTCGGGCAAGAGTAGAGGCGCAGCGGCGCTGCGCCTCCACCGCAGCGGCGCTGCGCCTCCACCGCAGCGGCGCTGCGCCTCTACCGCAGCGGCGCTGCGCCTCTACCGCAGCGGCGCTGCGCCTCCACCACGGGGCTACGCCTTCCCCAACCCTTCAGGGAGGGGTACGGGGAAACCCGGTTTCCCCGTATGTTCACATCACGGAGGGGTATGGGGAAACCCGGTTTCCCCGTCACTCACACCAGCGCCGCTTCCGCCAGCCGCAGCGCCATCTTCAGGTAGAAGGGCAGCATCAACTCCATCTCCCACTTCAGCTCGATATTAGGCAGCACCACGCCGTAGTATGTGGTGGCATGGTGCAGGGCGGCCAGCGGCTGGGCCAGTTCAAAGGCCGCCACCAGGTCGCCCGCAGGCAACAGCGCCGCCCAGGGACGCAGGTAGGCATCGCGCAGACGCTCGCGCACACCTGCCAGATGGGGAAAGAAGTCCTCGATCTCCACCAGGAAGAGCAGCAGGCTGAAGAAGGGGTGACTGATCGAGCTATCCGACCAATCGAGGAAGGCAAAGCCGGCCCGGGTAACCACCACCTGGCCGGCCCAGAAGTCGCCGTGCTCCAGGGCCGCCGGCAGCTTGTAGGCAGCCAGGCGCTCGATCAGATCCTCGAGGCGCGCCGCAAGGCCGTGCAACCGGCGCCGCTCATCCGCCGAGAGACCGGCAGGACTGGCGGGCATACCCGCGTCAGGGTCGGCCAGCAACGGCGCCAGGCGCGCTGCAAGTGTCGCCAGGGGGCGCTCGGGCACCCCGGCGGCGCGGAGGGCCGGCAGGTGGGCGACGCTGGCGATCTGCACCTCGGCGAAGGCCGCCAGGGCCTCTTCCCAGAGCTCTACATCGTCGCAGCGTGTATCGAGGGTCGGCCCCTGCAGTTCACGCATGAGCAGCCAACCCCGGGCAGGATCCACCGCCACCGGCCGGGGAAAGCGGGCAGGATCGGCGGCAGCCAGGGCGGCCGTCAGCGCCGGCTCGTGGGCGAAGATCGGCGGCACGGCCTTCAGATAGACCGGGCCTTCCGCGGTTGGCAGGCGTAGAATGGCCGAGCGCTGCCACGAGCGCAACTGCTCTGCCGGACCCGTTGGCGGCATCCCGGCGAGGCTCAACTGCTCGACAGCCCAGCGGATCGCCGCCTCGTGCCAGCCCGGCAGGTACCAGGGCGCCCGTTGCCGCGGCGCGCCAGCGTACCAGGCGAACCATTCGGCCAGGGGGCGACGATGACCCTCCACCTCCAGCGGCAGAACACCGACCTCCTCACGGGCCACCCAGCGTCCCCCCGGCGGCGGACGCCAGAAAGGGTCGCGCGGCACTGCCGCGTAGAGCTTCGAGACCAGCTCCGCCTCACGTTGATAGTCAATCGCCAGGCAGCGCAGCGTGGTCGCGGCGACGCCCAGCACCTCACGCAGCCCCTGGTTGACATGGGCCACCTCCTGCCAGACACGACGCTCGCCCTGGGCAAAGTACGGCAAGCGCCAGCCATCCACCCCCGGCAGGAGAAGCAGGCGGTCCTCACGGGGGTGAATGACCGCCACATGGTACTCGTAGCGTAGCGGTAGCGCGCGTGTGGGCATACCAGTCGTCGTATCAGCGCAAATAACCCCTGGCCCTGCCTGGCTGCGCGGGCCTCCGGCCCGTGTGCGTACTGCCGAGACGCCTGCGCCCCCGAACCACAGGCCGTTAACCCGGGACCTGTTTGCGCTACGGTCGCCCTCAGCCCTCCCGGGCATCCCGCCGCGCGATTGCGGCCCCACAGAACCGGCTCGGCTTAACGCTGATATGGTACCATACACCTGCAACGGTCAGCGTTCGCGGGCAGCTTGCCCGCGCTCCCAGGAGAAGTGTGAACACTTACCGCGCTCCAATGGTTTGCGCCCCGCCCGTCAACGTGGTACAATCCCGACCAGAGGGCAGGTCGCATAGTCTGGTCTAGTGCGCGGCACTGGAAATGCCGTACAGCGGCAACGCTGTCGAGGGTTCGAATCCCTCCCTGCCCGCCATCGCTTGAACAGATCCCCTACCAGCAAGGGTATGGGGGTATTTTTTTGCGCTTCTGAGGTGAAAATATGGGGAAACCAGGTTTCCCCATCCCCCTGCCTGTGGGGGTGCGAGCCGCTCCCAACAGCAGTTGGGACATGGGGAAACCAGGTTTCCCCACACCCCTCCCAGCGGGGAGGGTTTGGGCATCGCGGCGCGGCGGTGCTACGCCTCGGCGTTGTTCATTCTGTGGCATGCGGCGATGCCACACAGACATCTACCTCGCCAGCAGCGCTTGCAGGCGTGCCTGCTCTTCACGTAACTGCGCAAGCACCCCTTCGACGTGAACAATGACAGCAGGCGCACCAGCGCGCACCTCTTGCAGCACTGTCTCCAACTCGCGCACACTCGCGGCGAGATGCGCGGCAGTCGCTGCCAGGCTGGTCTGGAGACTGGCCGCCTCAATTGCCAGCGCCACGTGACATGCCACCAGTTCCAGCAGGTTCAGATGGGCGGGGTTGAACACCCGGCTGCGCGTCGTGGTAACGGTGAGCGCGCCAAGCACCTGCTCGTGCCACAGGAGTGGCACGGCCATGGCGCAACGGGTAGGCATGTCGCTGCCGCCCAGTTTGAGACTCAGCCAGCGCTGGTCGGTGTCGGTCTCGTCAATAATCAGTGGCGAACGATTGCGCAACACCAGTCCGGCAAAGCCATGCTCAGCCACTTCACGGGCGCGGTCGGGCGCAGCGACAACCCCGGCGCTGAGCGCCAGCACCGGCTGATCAACGCCATGCGGCGGCACCAGCAGCACCGAGGCCCGCTCGCCGCCTACCATGGCGGGGATGTGCATCGCAATCTGCAACGCCAGCGCCAGCGGATCACCCGATCCATCGACTACCGTTCGCCCGAAGCTCAGCAGATGCTCCAGCGTTCGCTCGTGGGCCTGAGCAGCAATCGCGTGCTGCTCCACCTGGCCCTGGAGCATTGCGTGCTCGAGTGCTGCGCCAATCAACTGGCCAATCGGGAGCAGCAAGGCCCGATCCTCAGCGTCGAAGGGCCACGTGCGTGTGGCTTCAATGCGCCCGATGACGCGTCGCCCGATCAGCACCGGGCCGCAGAGCACACCCGGCTCTTGTCGGTCAAGCGCACCCGTACCCGCCGGAACGCTAATTGTCACATGTTCGGCCCGTAGCCAGTCACTGGCAAGATCTTGCAACACAGGAAGCGGGTTCGCCTGTCCTCCCGCAGCTAAAAATGCTCCAACGCTGCTGAGGAGTTCACGCATGCGGCCACTCTGTTTGACATCGCTCGTCGGAGGAACGGAAGAAGGTTCTGGGGTAAGCATGGCGATTCTGGTTTGTTGAGATGTGGTGCTAGAACGAAGTCCATACTTCTTTCAGGATATACGATCTGCGCGAAAATGCAAAACCCCCAATGTTCCTATTCTTTAGTAGGAATATTCATAGATAAATGCGCTGTCATATTGTTTCACGGAGTATTTCAATTCTGTCATAGCTGACAAGGAACATAGGGGAAACCGGGTTCCCCCATCTGTGGTGAGCTTGTCGAACCGCGCCCCTCCCTGTGGAGAGGGCCTGGAAGGACGCTGCCCTCCCGGGAGAATCTCCGTTCATTTCTGGAGTGTGCGGCGCAGCCGCGCGGAGGTGTGGAGTGGTGGAGATAAACTGAGGCAAAATAATGCCGGCCCTCCAGCGCGCTCTAGCCCGGTCGCTGGAGGGCCGGATCCTGCACCTTGCACACGAGCTACTGATGATCCATCAGCAACCTGGTTACGCTCCCAGCGGCTCAGCCGGGCGCGTGCTTTCGATCTCCAGCACGCCGCCGCGCTGGAAGACCAGTTGCCCATTCTCCAGGTCAACCTCAATCGTATCACCCGCCTTGAAGATACCCTGCAGCAACTCGCGCGAGATCGGCGTTTCCAGCAGACGCTGCACCGTGCGCCGCAGCGGCCGCGCTCCGTAGACCGGGTTGTAGCCCTCGGTCACCAGGAACTCCTTGGCCGCCTCGGTCAGGGTCAGCGTAATCTTCTGCTCGCGCAGCCGCTCTATCAGATCGCCCACTTGCAGATCGATGATTCTGGTGAGATCCTCCATCGTGAGCGGATGGAAGAGGATAATCTCGTCCACGCGGTTGAGGAACTCGGGCCGGAACTTCTGGCGCAGCGCCTCATCAACTTTCTTCCGCGCGTCCTTCATATCGATCTGCCGCGGGCCTTTGCCGCTGGTGGCAAACCCGATGCCGCCACCCTGCAAATGCTCGGTGCCGGCGTTGCTGGTCATGATGATCACCGTATTGCGGAAATCAACCGTCCGCCCCTGACCATCGGTGAGGCGACCGTCGTCGAGCACCTGCAGGAGCGCGTTGAACACATCTGGATGGGCCTTTTCGATCTCGTCGAACAGCACCACCTGGTAGGGTCGCCGGCGGATACTCTCGGTGAGCTGACCACCCTCATCATAACCAACGTAGCCGGGCGGGGCGCCGATCAGCCGGGCCACGGTATGCCGCTCCTGGAACTCGCTCATATCAACGCGGGTCATAGCCTCATCGCTGTCGAAGAGGAACTCCGCGAGCGCCTTGGCCAGCTCCGTTTTGCCTACACCGGTCGGGCCAACAAAGATAAAGCTACCGATCGGGCGACGCGGGTCGCGCAGGCCGCTCCGCGCCCGCCGGATGGCGTCGGAGAGGGCCACAATCGCCTCGTGCTGGCCGATGACCCGGTCGTGGAGGCGCTCCTCCATGTGGATAAGCTTCTCCCGCTCCGTCTCCAGCATCCGGCTGACGGGCACGCCGGTCCAGCTCGAAACGATCTGGGCAACGTCCTCATCGTCAACCACTTCATCGAGGTTGGCCGCCTTGAGCCACGCGTCGCGCTCGATTTCAAATTCGGACTGGAGCGCCAGGTAGCGCGAGCGTAGCAGCGCCGCCCGCTCATAGTCGCGGCGGGCGCCGGCTTCCTCCTCTTCCTGCTGCAATCGGCGCAGCTCGGTCTCTTTGGCCTTGAGCGCCGGCGGCATCGAGAAAATGTCAATGCGCAGCTTGGCGCTGGCCTCGTCGATCAGGTCAATGGCCTTATCGGGGAGGAAGCGGTCGTTGATGTAGCGGCTCGAGAGGTGGGCGGCAGCGTGGATCGCGGCATCAGAAATGGTCAGTTGATGGTGTTCCTCGTAGCGCTTCCGCAGCCCCCGCAGCATTTCGACCGTGGTCTCGACATCCGGCTCTTCGACGAACACCGGGCTGAAGCGGCGCTCCAGCGCAGCGTCTTTTTCGATATGCTTGCGGTACTCGTCAATCGTCGTTGCGCCCACTACCTGGATCTCACCGCGGCTAAGAGCCGGCTTGAGCATATTGCTGGCATCAATGCTGCCGGCCGCAGCGCCCGCGCCGACGACGGTGTGCAATTCGTCAATGAACAGAATAACTTTGCCCTTGGCGTTGCGCACTTCATCCATCACCGCCTTGAGCCGCTCCTCGAACTCGCCGCGGAACTTCGACCCGGCCACCATACCCGCCAGGTCAAGCGCCAGCAGGCGCCGGTCACGCAACGTCGGCGGCACGTCGCCAGTTACCAGACGCTGGGCCAGACCTTCAGCAATCGCCGTCTTGCCCACGCCCGTCTCGCCTACGAGCACCGGGTTATTCTTGGTGCGCCGCGAGAGAATGCGGATGACACGGGTGATTTCGGCGTCGCGGCCAATGACCGGGTCGAGCTTGCCCTGCCTGGCCATATCGGTCAGGTCGGTGCTGTATTTCTCCAGGATCTCGTAGCGGCTCTCCGCGCCGGGGTCATCGGAGCGCTGCGCGCCACGGATCTCCATCAGCGCCTGGTAGATCCGCTCCTGGTCAACGCTAAAGCTGTGCAGGATGCGGGCCGATGCCCCTTCCCGCTCACCGCTCAAGGCAATCAGCAGGTGATCCACGCCCACGTACTGGTCGCCGAGGCGATTGGCCTCTTCCTCGGCCCGCTTCACCAGCCGCTGCGTGCGTGGTGTCACGTATACCTGGTTGCCCAGCCCGTACTGGCCGTACACCTTCGGCGACTTCTCCAGCTCGCGCTCGACGCGCTGAGCGACCAGTTCCGGGTCAACATTCAATCGCGCAAGCGCGCGCGCTGCCAGGCCGTCACGCTGGCGCAGCATAGCCAGGAAGACATGCTCAACATCGAGCTGCGTGTGATGCTGCTCCTGCATGATTTCCTGCGCAGCCTGGAAGGCGTCTTGCGCCTTTTCCGTAAATCGCTCAAGTCTCATACGACATTATCCCTCACTCGTGTGACGCTCCTGGCTCCTGCTGGCGTTCGGAGGAAGCACCCTTGCCCCCGGCCGCGAACGGATCGCTTATAACCGGAACGCATCTGTAGTATAGCATACGCGCTTTTAGCCTGCTTCGCGCCAGTGTAAGAGTTGTATATACGGTTCAGGCTAGAGCGCCGCTGGAGTGTAACAAATGTTTGCCGCTTTCTCAGCGCGCTGAGGAGCGCCGGAGCCCGTCCCGATGTGAACATAGCCCGCGTGGGAGGGTTTGGGAGGGGTGCGCCCTCCCATTATATTCATTCGGCGTTGTGCGCCCCGCGAATGGCGCCCGGAGACGAATGCCTGCGGCTGCCTCATAAGATTCCTTTAAAAGTGAACCCGTACGCCGCCCGGTGCGTGTTCACACTTCTCCTGGGTGCGCGGGCATCTTGCCTGCATACGGGCCATCGCGGGCGAGACGCCCGCGCCTCCGGGGCGACGCCTTACCCCACATGTGAACACGTAGGCCGCCCGGCGTGATTGACGGCCTGCCCGACCCGTGCTACCATTGCTCGAAATATCAACCAAGCTCGGGGGGCCAGGAGAGCCTGGCTGAGATTGCGGACCGACTGATGCCGCTGACCCGTAGAACCTGACCTGGGTCATACCAGCGTAGGGAAGCGCCAGCAGCCCTCCTGTGGCCGCCGTCCTCTACCCGGGTCGGCGGCTTTTTGCTATCGCCCGCGCCTTTGCCCGTGTTGCGAAAGGATCGCTGTATGCCTCGCCTCATCGTCTGCCTGGCCGTCGCTCTGCTCCTCGCCGCCTGTGGCCAACCCGGCGCCAGTCGCCCCACCCCTCCACCACTGGTTACCCCCGCCACCAGTGTTGTCCCTGCCGGGGCGACACCCGCCGCAGGCACTCGCCGGATCGTCGTCATGACCCACGATAGCTTCTCTGTGAGTGAGGAGGTGCTGGCTGGCTTTACGGCTCGCTCAGGCATCAGCGTTGAGTTTCTCAAGGCTGGTGACGCCGGAACTACGCTGAACCAGGCCATTCTCAGCAAGAACGCGCCTCTCGCCGATGTGCTCTTTGGCGTAGATAACACGTTTTTGAGCCGCGCGCTTGCTGCCGATATTCTCACGCCCTATGCCTCGCCGGTTCTTGCCAACCTTCCCGATGATCTCAAGCTCGATCCGGAGAATCGGCTCCTGCCGGTTGATTTCGGCTATGTGGTGATTAACTACGACAAAGCGGCGCTCGCGGCTGCCGGCCTGACCCCGCCAACCGATCTGCGCGATCTGACCCTGCCCGCCTGGAAGGGCAAACTGGTTGTCCAGCATCCGGCCACGTCCTCGCCCGGTCTGGCATTTCTCCTCGCCACCATCAGCCACTTTGGCGAAACAGGCCCATACACCTGGCGGGAGTTCTGGCGCGATCTGCGGGCCAACGAGGTGCTGGTGACCCAGGGCTGGAGCGAGGCGTACTACACCCATTTCAGCGGCAGCAGCGGCGCGGGGGCCTATCCGCTGGTCGTGAGTTATACCACCAGTCCCGCCGCCGAGGTGTTCTTCAGCGAAGGACGCCTCTCCGAACCACCCACGGGTAATCTGCTCGTCCCCGGTGGCAGCTTCCGGCAGATCGAGTTCGTCGGTATCCTGCGCGGCGCCCGCGACGAAGCCGCTGCCCGCGAGTTCGTTGACTTCATGCTCCAGCCGGAGTTCCAGGCGGATATTCCGCTCCAGATGTTTGTGTACCCCGCCAACCCCCGGGCGCCGCTGCCCGATGTATTTCTCCGCTTCGCCGAACTGCCCCCTGAGCCGGCCGATCTTGCGCCTGACCTGATCGAGCAGCGCCGCGATCAGTGGATCGCTGAATGGACAGAGATCGTGCTCCGATGAGGGCGCTCGACCTGTCGCCCGGACGTGTCGGCGGCGCCCGCCGCGCGCTCCTCCGGGCAGGGCAGGGGGCCGCGCTGGCGCTGCCGGTGGCGTTTCTTGCCCTGTTCTTTTTCTATCCCCTGTTCGCTATCGCGCGGCTGAGCTTCGCCGACGGGATGGCCGGGGTGCTCGAAACTCTGGGCACGCGCTACTACTGGCGCGCGCTTGCCTTTACCACCGCGCAGGCCGCGCTCTCGACGGCGCTCACCCTGGCCCTGGGGTTGCCGGGGGCCTACGTCTTCGCCCGCTACGAGTTTCCGGGCAAGGCCCTGTTGCGAGCCGTGGCCGGTGTGCCGTTTGTGATGCCCACAGTGGTGGTGGCCGTGGCCTTCGGGGCCCTCCTGGGGCCGCGCGGGCTGATCAATCAGGCGCTCCAGGCCCTGTTCGGGCCGGCCACGCCACCGATCCGGCCGGGTGGGCTCCAGGCGGTGCTGCTGGCCCACGTCTTCTACAACTACACCGTGATCCTGCGCCTGGTGGGCGGGTTCTGGGCCAACCTCGACCCGCGGCTGGAGCAGGCCGCCGCGATGCTGGGGGCCTCGCGCCTCCACGTGCTGTTGCGGGTTACGCTGCCCCTGCTCGCGCCCGCCATCGGCGCGGCGGCGCTGCTGGTCTTTATCTTCACTTTCACGAGCTTCGGGGTGATGGTCATCCTCGGCGGGCCGCGCCTGGCCACGCTGGAGGTGGAGATCTACCGCCAGACCGCCCAGGCGTTGCGCCTCGACGTGGCCGCGACCCTGGCGTTGATCCAGCTTGTCTGCACCCTGGGGTTGAGTCTGGTTTACACGCGCCTGGCGGCACGGGCGGTGACGCCGCTGGAGTTGCAGCCGCGCAGCTACACCGCCCGCCCGCCACGCACACGCCGCGAGAAGGTGCTGGTCGGCGCCGCCATGCTACTCATCACCGTATTGCTGGGCGCCCCGCTGGCAGCCCTGGCCCTGCGCTCGGTGCTCGCCCCGGGTCCCGGCGCGCCGCGTGTGACCCTGGCCGCTTACCTCGCCCTGGGCCAGAATCTTACCGGCTCGGCCTTCTTTGTGCCCCCAACGGCAGCGATTGCGAACTCCCTCCGCATCGCCGCCACCACCACACTCCTCGCGCTGAGCATCGGAGTTCCGGCGGCCTACCTGCTGGCGCGCCGACCAACGCCGCCACGGCCGGGCGCCCCGCTGCCCGAGAAGCGCCTGGCCGTCATCGCCCTGCTCGATGCGCTCTTTATGCTACCCCTGGGGACGTCGGCAGTCACCCTGGGACTTGGCTACATGGTAGCCCTGAGCGTACCGGGGCTTGGCGGCTTGCGCACCTCGCCCTGGCTCATCCCCGTGCTGCACACCCTGGTTGCCCTGCCCTTCGTGATCCGCGCCCTGGCGCCGGTGCTGCGGGCGCGCAGTCCGCGCCAGCGCGAGGCGGCGGCGCTGCTGGGGGCCTCGCCGGCACGGGCATGGCTACGGGTCGAAGTGCCACAGATCGCCCCGGCCCTGGCTACCGGCGCCGTGTTTGCCTTCACCGTCTCACTCGGCGAGTTTGGCGCGACCCTGCTGCTCGCCCGCCCCGAGGCGCCAACCCTGCCGGTGATGATTTTTCGCTTCCTTGGCCAACCCGGCGCGCTCAACTACGGCCAGGCCCTGGCCCTCGCCACCATCCTGATGCTGGTCACCGCCGCCAGCTTTCTTCTGCTCGAACGCCTCCGCCCGCCGGGTGGGGAGTTTTGAGCGGTGGAGGCGTTCGAGCAAGAGAAATTACAATCGCATCAGCTCTGCGCTCAGACCACCACCGTCTCCTGATACACCCCGAACACCTCTCGCAGCACATCGCACATCTCGCCGATGGTGCAGTAGGCGCGCACGCAGTCGAGAATGGCGGGCATCGTATTCTCCTGGCCCTGGGCCACTGCGCGCAGCTCGGCCAGGCGCTGCCGCACCAGCGCATTGTCGCGCTCGCGGCGCACCCGATTCAGGCGCTCCAGATGCTTGCGCTCGCCCTCGGGGTCCATCTCCAGAATGGGGATCTCCAGGGGCGCCGGAGTCTGATAGGCATTCACGGCGACGATCTCACGCTCGTGGTGGTCAATCTCCTGCTGGTAGCGATAGGCCGCGTCGGCGATCTCTTTCTGGAAGTAGCCGTTGCGAATGGCCGCGATCACCCCGCCCTGGTCGTAAATGGCCTTGAAATAGGCATTCACTTCCTGTTCCATCCGATCGGTCAGCGCCTCGACGAAGTAACTGCCGCCGAGCGGGTCAACAGTATTGGTCACACCGCTCTCGGCGGCAATGACCTGCTGCGTGCGCAGGGCAATGGTAACCGCCTTCTCCGACGGCAGGGCCAGGGCCTCGTCCATCGAATTGGTGTGCAGGCTCTGCGTACCCCCCAGCACCGCCGCCAGGGCCTGGATCGCCGTGCGCACGATGTTCACTTCCGGCTGCTGGGCCGTCAGCGAGCAGCCCGCGGTCTGAGTGTGGAAGCGCAACCACCAGGAGCGCTCCTTCTTCGCCCCGTAGGTCTCGCGCATCAGGCGCGCCCAGATGCGTCGGGCCGCCCGGTACTTGGCGATCTCCTCGAAGAAATCGTTGTGCGCGTTGAAGAAGAAGGAAATGCGCGGGGCGAAATCGTCAATGTCGAGGCCGCGGGCCAGACAGGCCTCCACATAGGCCCGCCCGTCGGCCAGGGTAAAGGCCAGTTCCTGGGCAGCCGTGCTGCCCGCCTCGCGAATGTGGTAGCCGCTCACGCTCACCGGGTTCCACTGCGGCACATGACGACTGCCGAACTCAATCGTGTCCGCCACCAGGCGCATACTCGGCTCGGGCGGGAAGATGTATTCGTTCTGCGCGATGTACTCCTTGAGAATATCGTTCTGAATCGTGCCGCGTAGCTGCGTCCAGGGAATGCCGCGCTTTTCGGCTACAACCAGGTACATCGCCCAGATCATCGCTGCCGGCGAGTTGATCGTCATCGAGGTCGAAACCTGGTCCAGCGGAATGCCATCGAGCAGCACTTCCATGTCCGCCAGTGAGGAAACCGCCACGCCACACTTGCCGAACTCGCCCTCCACCAGAGGGTGGTCAGTATCGCGACCGTAGAGCGTCGGCATATCGAAAGCGATGGACAGACCGGTTTGCCCCTGGCTCAGCAGGTACTTGAAGCGCTGGTTCGTCTCCTCGGCCGTGCCGAAGCCGGCGAACATCCGCATCGTCCAGACCTTGCCACGGTATCCTGTGGGGTGAATGCCCCGCGTAAAAGGATACTCGCCAGGATGGCCGATGTCGCGCAGGTAGTCATTCTGCGCCAGGTCCAGCGGGGTATAGAGGCGCTCGACGGGGGCGCTGCTGGTGGTCATGAAGCGAACCGGGCGCTCAGGAGCGCGCTCCAGGGTGGGCCAGAGACACTGCTGCTCCCAGCGTTCCTGGGCCGCCTGTACCTGCTCTTTCGATTCGAACATCTTCGTTCCTCCGGGCCTCGTATGCTGGTGGGCTTGCGACTATGAAAGGGATGTCAGACTTCCCCTCGGGCAGGGGCGTGGAGAACCGGTGGCCCCCTATCCCAACCGCTCCTTAGCCATTGTAACACGTGGGGATAGCGCACATACTCCCGGGTCCAGGGTTGATGCGACGGCCTCGAGCGCGCGCAGCGCCACCCCGGTCGCACCCTGCTAAGAACGGGGCGCCGCTTCGCTCACCCGCGACCAGTCAGCAATGTTCCAGGTGATAGGCGCTGTTGGATCGGCCTGGACACCGGTAAGCGACGGACCCACCAGGGTCACGTCAATCCGCTGGAAGAGGGGCAGCACCGGGAGTTCCTGCATGAAGAGTTGCTGCTGGCGCAGATAGGCGGCGGCGCGTTCTTCCCGCGCCAGCGAAGTGGTGGCGATACGGATGGCCCGGTCGGCCTCGAAGAAGCACCAGCCAGAGAAGTTGTTGCCCGTCCAGCCGTTGTTCTCGTTGGGCACCCCGGCGCAACTCCAGCGCTCCCAGCCCCGCGGGTCCGGCCCGGCGATCCAGGCAAAGAGAGCTACCTGAAAGGTGCGCCGGAAGAGCGGCCCATCGGCGCTGTACAGTCCGGCTGTGGGCACTTCTTGCAACGATGTGCCGATGCCAACCGCGGCCAGGTCGGCGCTGATCCGCTCGGCGGTAGCCAGGCGCAGCGGCGAGTTCTGCGTCGTCACCAGGGCCAGCACCAGCGGCTGGCCGCCAGTCTCGCGCAGCCCATCGCCGTTGGTGTCTATCACCCCGGCCTCGTCCAGCAAACGGCGGGCGGTATCGGGGTCGTAGGCGTAGCGGGTGATCTGATCCGGCGGCGCGGCAGCCCATTGTCCTGGTATGATCCAGCTATCAAGTACCGCGCCATACCCGGCCAGCAACCCGGCCACCAGCGCCTCGCGGTTGATGGCATGGGCGATTGCCCGTCGGACGCGGATGTCCTGCAACGCCGGCACATCGAGGTTCAGCGTGAGATGCTCCCACACCGGGCTGGGTACCGCGCTCAGCTTGAGGCTACCCTGCTCGGCATCGGCACGGAGCAACCCCAGCGTTTCGGGCAGCGGTTGCTCCAGCAGGGCTACATCCAGGCTGCCGCCGGTCACCGAGGTTCGCAAGAGATCGGGATTGTCGCGGAAAATGAAGGTGATATTCTCGAATGGCCCCGTCCGACCCTGGTAGTAAGGATTGCGCGCCAGACGCACACTGCCCTGGTCGCGCCGTTCTACCACGTAGGGGCCATAGCCCACTGGTGCGCGCGCAAAGTCGCTGCCACGCAACTCGTCTGGATTGCGATTCAGCAACAGGTGGCGCGGCAGCGGCGTCCAGTATACCGCAGGGTAAGCTGGATCGGTATAATCGGGCTTCAACACCGCCCGGGTGGTGTGCGCGTCCACCTTCTCATAGCGGTCGAGCAGGGCCAGTTTGCCCGCCGCTTCCTGCCCCATGTACACCTGCCGGGCCAGTTCATAGGCGTAGAGCGAGTCATCCGCGGTCACCGGCGTACCGTCCGACCAGGTCAGCTCGGGGTTCCAGCGGTAGGTCACGCTGATCTGTTGCACCTGGGTGATCACGGCGGTGGCGGTGGTGGTGATCATCCCCGCGCTGTCGAGGTAGACCTCGACCATTCCCACCGTCACGTCGCCATTCTCCAGGCTGGGCGCCCGTTCCAGCACACCGGTGGTTGTGTAGGCGTAGCTATGGACCAGCAATGGGCTGGGAAAGAGCAGTTCGGTGATCGGCGCCGTGATGCGCTCGTCGGCAGGGTCGTCGTGGTAGGGCAGCAGGTCGCCGGGATCGTCGAGCAGGCCAATCCGCAGGCCACGTTCGGCAACCGGTGGTGTGACGCTTGCAGTTGCGGACGCCGGGACGCCAGTGGGTGTCGGCGCGAGAGTCGCTGCTGCGGGCACGATTGCAGTTGTGGGAGACGGCTCACCGGCCACGGAGGTAGGACGGGGCGCTCCGCCTTCAATCTCACAGGCAGCCAGCAGGATCGCAACCAGAAGCAAGAGAAGGGCGCGCGAGGATTTCATAGGCGCGGCGATTGTACCCGATCGCTCGCAACTTGTCGAGTGCATCTGTGGGTGGTACGTGTTCGCATTTGGGGTAAAGGAATCTCAGGAGGCAGCCGCTTGGATAAGCAGCCGCAGGCATTCGTCGAAGGTGGCGTGTTCACATTTGGGGTAAGGCGTCACCCCGGGAGCGCGGGCGTCCCCGGCCGCCGCCGTAGTCGCCGGGGCGGCCGTAAGGCATCACCCCGGGAGCGCGGGCGTCCCGCCCGCAAGGGCCTGGATGCGGGCAAGCTGCCCGCGCTCCCGGGAGAAGTGTGAACACGTACCTGTGGGTGATACGTGTTCGCATTACGGGGCCGGTGTGCCATCAAGGCGCCCCGCTCTCCAGGTCCGCCGGGGCAGGCAGCCCTCCCATGGCGGTGGCGGTCAGAGCGGCCCGCTCGACGGCCCGGGCCAGCGTATCGGCAGCGATGCTGCCCAGCACCAGCATGTGTGGCGCGGCGCGACGCCCGGTTGCCAGGGCGAACACCGTGTCCCCATCAAACGGTGTGTGCACCGGGCGAATAGTCCGCGCCAGGCCATCGTGGGCCATCTGGGCCAGCTTGGTGGCCTCGGCCTTGGTCAGCCGCGCATCGGTGGCAACCACGGCGATGGTTGTGTTGCCGTGCTCTTCGCGACGAGCGCCCAGCGTTGCCTGGAACTGAGGATCGCGCAACACGCGGCTGGCGTCGAGGAGGCGCCCATCCGGGCCGCGGGCGCCCGCCAGCATCCCCCCCTGCTCGCGCCAGACATCGCCAAAGGCATTCACAACCGCCAGAGCACCCACCACGGTGCCGTCGGCCAGGGTCTCGCTCCACGTGCCGACACCGCATTTCATCGCCGCGCTCGGCCCCAGCGCCTTGCCCACCGTAGCGCCGATCCCCGCGCCGACGCAGCCTTCGGCCACAGCGGCGCTGGCGGCGCCACAGGCCGCATAGCCCATCTCCGCATCGGGGAAACGCTCGTGACTGCCCAGGTGCAGGTCGAAGATCACGGCAGCCGGCACGATTGGCACCCGGGTGATCCCCACATCGAAGCCTACCCCCTGCTCGCGCAGCCACTGCACCACCCCACTCGCTGCTGCCAGACCCATGGCGCTTCCACCACAGAGGACCACTGCGTGGACCTCCTGCACGCTATTCTCTGGAGCGAGCAGATCGGTCTCGCGTGTGCCGGGAGCGCCACCTCGCACGTCCACGCCGCCTACCGCCCCCGCCATAGTTAGCACCACGGTCACGCCCGTCAGCGCCTCGGCATCGTGGGCATGGCCCACCAGCACGCCGGGCACATCGGTGATTGCCGGCATGGTCAGCCTCCCTGAACGTTCCTACGAACGACTTATCTCTTCGGCGCGCTGCAGAGCAGGATAACTGGTCGCCGGGATCGTCGGGGCCTGGCGCGAAGCGTGGGCGCCGTCAGTCCCGCAGTAGGGGCAGATGCTCCAGGTCAGGTCAATCACGCGATGGCAAGCGTCACAGTGCCGGCGCAGGGCGGTCTGGCAGTGCGGGCAGAGGATAAAATCCGGCTCGATTGGCCGCTGGCACTCCGGGCAGACGTACTTCTCCTCGATGTCGCGCCGCAGGTATTCCTGCTCCAGTTCGCGCTCGTAGCGCTCGGCGAGGGTCTGCGGCGGGCGCAGGATCAGGTGCAGCGGAATGCCCGCAAACGGCAACAGGAGCACCAGACTCACCGCCAGCACCTGTACCGAGACATCCTCGCTGCGCCGGCGAATATCACGGTAGGCCCACAGCACCGACGCAGCCCAGATCAGCACCAGGTAGGCCCCGATCAGGATACCCAGAATCTGCACAATCGGAACCAGGTTCGTCAACAGGTCCTGCAACGCGTCCATGGTGTCATCCGTTTACGACAAGGTCAGCGGCGGCCTACAATTTCCTGGTCTCTGCCTTCAGCACGAACACCGTCGCGCCGCCCACCTGCACCTCCAGCGGCGCTGGCGGATAGAACTCGCCCGATTCGGCGATTGGCGGCATAGGTGAGACGAAGCGAGCGCGGGTCGAACAGTGTTCGCGCACCACGTGGATCACGTGGTTGACCTGCTGATCCTCGACGCTGAGCATCAGTGTCACGTTGCCTTCGCGCAGGAAGCCACCCTGGCTGCTCAGGCGCGTCACCCGGTAGCCGTGCTCCGTCAGCGCGTCCACCAGCATGGCCGCGTCCTGCGGCTGCACGATAGCGAGCACCAGTTTCATACCATAGAACCTAACCGCGGGACCGGCGCCAGCAGTGGTTCAACTTCGGCGTAGATCTGCGCGGCCACCGCCTCAACCGGCTGGTTGGCGGAAAGGCGCCGCCAGCGCCCCGGCTCGCGCTGCATCAACTCGAAAAACCCCGCCACCACGCGCTGGTGGTAGGCCAGATCGCGGGCGTCGAGCCGGTTCCATTCGGCCCTGGCAGCAGCAGCGCCCGGGGCCGTGGTGCGTTCACGCTGGGCCCGCTTGCGCCGCAGGCCCTCTTCCACGTCAATGTCCAGATACAACGTCAGGTCGGGCATCAGGCCGCCAGTGGCAACGGTGGTGATTGCCTGGAGTTCATCAAGGTCGCGTCCCAGTCCGTAGCCCTGGTAGGCGAAGGTAGAGTCGGCGTAGCGATCGCACAGCACGATCCCGCCCGTGTTCAGGTAGGGCCGGATCAGTTCGCTCACCAGTTGGGCCCGCGCCGCTGAGAACAGCAGCGTTTCCGTCGTGGGCGCCATCTCCGTATGGCGCAGATCCACGAGGATCCGGCGGATCATCTCGCCGATGCGCGTCCCCCCCGGCTCGCGGGTCAGAATAACCGGATAGCCTTCGGCCTGTAGTCGCTCATAGAGCAACCGCGCCTGGGTGCTCTTCCCGCTGCCTTCCGGCCCCTCAAAGGTGATGAAGACGCCCATCGCTGTTGATGATCCACTCCTTATGCGAACATCGGGGAAACCGGGTTTCCCCACGCCCCTGCCCATCGGGAGAGTGCAGAAGGGCCAGGCCCTCCCGGGAACAACCCGCCAGCGCGGTGAGCCTGTCGAACCGCACCCCTGCCTGTGGGGGCGGCAAGCCCTCCCCACCGGGAGGGTTTGGGAGGGCTTCGCCCTCCCAAGAACAATAATATTTTCATTCTGGCGTTGTGCGGCGCAGCCGCATGGGCGCCTAACGTGAACATCGGGGAAACCCGGTTTCCTCCACCTTCATATGAGACACGGCATATTATACAGGTTTTTGACCCGGACACGTTTACGGCTTCGCCGGGCGCCACAGGGAGACCAATTAGAGAACCCGGCTTCCCCGCCCTCCTGCCTCAGCGGAAGATCTTCACCCGCCGGTTGGCGTCCTCGCCGCGGCTCTCCGAACGCAGGTTGTAGCGATCGGCCATCTGGTGCTGCAACTTCCGAATGTAGCTGCTCCGCGGCGTCAGCTCAACCACTGTGCGCTCACCGTTCATAAGCTGGCTGATCGCCTCCTCCACCTCCAGCATGGCCTCTTCCACCACACTGCTGTCATCGGCGTGGCGCAACGACTGGTAGCTCGCATCGGGGTCAACTTCGCGCAGGTTGAAGACGTGGGCCAACTGGCGCTCCATTTGCGAAATCGTATTGTTGCGCAGCACATACACCGGCACGCCCTGCTCTTCGGCCTGACGCAGTCGCTGGGCGCTCTGGCGATAGTAGTTCTTCAACGTCATCACCAGCGTCGCGTCTTTCATGTCGCGGACGATCACCGCCGGCACCCCCAGGCGCTCGATGGCCGTCTCCAGGCGGTTACGGCTCACCCCGAAGGGAAAGATGCGCTGCATCGTCTGCCCGGCGACAGCCCCGCCGTTGCCGCTGCTCGCCGCGCTGCGTTCGCGCACCCGCGGCCCCGAGGCGCCCATCGCCTCTCCAGGGCCGCCCCGCGCGCCGCCCCGCGCGCCGGGCCGGCCACCGTCGCGTCCGTAGCTACGCCGCCCCACCGCTGGCAGCTCACTCACCTCCCGGTGCACGGGCTGGCTGTGGATCACACCGTCGGCGTCGCGCCAGCGTTCCTCGGCTGGCGGATCCTCGCCGCGAAGGATGGCATCCACCGCCGCAGCCACATCCTGGTAGACCGTCACCCGGTCCCAGCTCTGGATCTCCACCAGCACATCGAACGTGGGCGGCGCTTTGCGCTCCAGCACTGTCTTCTGCGTGCCCCGCCGGCGCGCCTCCTCGTCGCCCAGGGTCACCGCCTGAATGCCGCCGACCAGGTCCGACAGGGTTGGGTTGACCATCAGGTTGTCGAGGGTGTTGCCGTGCGCCGTGCCGACCAGTTGCACGCCCCGCTCAGCGATTGTGCGCGCGGCCATGGCCTCCAGTTCGGTGCCGATTTCATCAATAACGATCACCTCGGGCATGTGGTTCTCCACCGCCTCGATCATTACCGCATGCTGCTCAGCAGGACGGGGCACCTGCATCCGCCGCGCCCGCCCGATGCCAGGGTGGGGAATATCGCCATCGCCGGCGATCTCATTCGAGGTGTCCACAATCACCACACGCTTGCGCAACTCCTCGGCCAGCACCCGGGCCGTCTCGCGGAGCAGGGTGGTTTTGCCGGTGCCTGGCTTGCCCAGAAGCAGGATGCTCTTCCCCGTCTCCACCAGGTCGCGGATGATCGTCACCGTGCCAAAGACCGCGCGACCCACCCGGCAGGTCAGCCCGATCACCTGGCCCCGGCGGTTGCGGATCGCCGAGATGCGGTGCAGGGTGCGCGGAATACCGGCGCGGTTATCTTCGCCAAACTCGCCGATCCGGGCGATGACATAGTTGATATCTTCCTGGCTCACCTCGCGATCGCTAAGGAACCGTTCCCGTCCCCGGTAGCGCGCCTCGGGCAGTCGCCCGAGATCCATCACAACTTCCAGCAGATCGACGGCATCATCTTCGGCGTCTGTAATGGCCTGGGTAATGTGGGGGGGAAGCGCTGAGAGCAGCAACTGGATATCAGTGGTGACTTCCTGTCGGTCTGACATATGATTGTGGGTCCTCTCTCGGCGTGGAGATGCGGGGCGCAGGCACCCGGGGCTCCAGGCCGGGCTCGAGCGCGGGCACGAGCAACGAGCGGCGCGCGGGTACGACGGTGTTCTTCACCAGCAGCGCCTGTTCACCAATGGGTTGAAAGCCGAGATCCTGGGCGGGGGCTAGAAACTCACTCTGATACTCACGCAGCATCAGGTAGGCCGGGCGCGTGTCACTGAGCTGCGCCAGTCCAAAGCGCAGCACGTCAACCACACTCTCGCGCGCATCGGGGCGGATCAGCAGCGTGAACACATGACCTGCCGGGCCGCTCGAACAGTGCAGGTAGGACACCAGATCATCATCGGGGCCCAGCACCCAGGCCACGCGACGCAGCGCCGTCCAGTGTCGCGCCAGCGGCAACGCCCAGGAGCGCGCGTTGCGCACCTCCGCCTGCTGCACCGGGTGCGGCGTTGTTGCGCCGTACAGCTTGTGCACCGCCCAGTGGTCACGACGACCCTGGATGCGCATCGGCGCCAGGGTGGTGCCCTGATCCCAGTCTGGCCCGGAGAGGTGGAGAATGGTGTTGTGGCTGTAGGTCTGGAAGCCCAGTTGGCGGAAGATCTCGCGCACCTCGCTGTGCCCCTCGGGCACCGCCGCGTACAGTCGCTGCACATGGTGGTAGCCGGCATTCTCCACCAGGCGCGCCAGCAACTGGAACCAGGCTTCACGATCACCGAGGTATTGCGGCGCCTGCCCTCCCAGGGAGGCGATGTAGACGATGTCTTGCTCAGGACGGCCGCTGCGCCCCTGGGCCTGCACCACTGCGGCGCTGCCCTGATCCTGATAGACCAGGGTTGACATATCGCGACCATTGCCCCGCAGCAGGCAGCGTAGCGCAAACCAGGCTGGCCGATGGGTCTGCGCCAGCAGACCGTCGGTGTAGAGCAGCACCTGGTTGCGCGGCTTCCGTCGCAGCGACCACAGGTCGCTCGGCGCGACTGAGCGAATCATAGGTTGCTTTGTTCCATCGCGGCGCCGTGCCCTCCCCTGGAGGTGGAGAGAGTGGGAAACGCGCGGCCCCCTTGTCTGTCCATCCAGGCCGAACCTATCCAAGCCGGCCCCGGCCAACCGGCGCCGCGGGGGCGTACCCGTGGGTCCTACAGTTCCAGAAAGAAGCGATGCATCCGATCATCGTCGGTCAACTCGGGATGAAAGGTCGTCGCCAGCAGACGACCCTGACGCGCGGCGACAATCGTGCCGTCGGGCAACCTGGCGAGCACCTCCACCTCGCGGCCAATCGCCTCGATCCGCGGGGCGCGGATAAACACCCCCGGCAACGGCGGCGTTCCCAGGGCCGGTACCATCAGAGGCGTTTCAAAGCTCTCCAACTGGCTGCCGTAGGCATTGCGCCGCACCGTCATCTCCATGATCCCGATAGTCGGCTGCCCGCCCTGTTTGGCATCCAGCACCTCCCGGGCGAGCAGAATAGCCCCCGCGCACGTGCCCCAGACCGCCAGGTCACGGCCCGCCCGGGCGCGGAGCGGCTCCAACAACTGGTAGCGATACAAGAGCCGCCCGATCGTCGTACTCTCCCCTCCGGGGATGATCAGACGATCAACGGCGGCCAGATGTTGCGGCAAACGCACCTCAACGGGTGCGACGCCGATGCGCCTGAGCACCTCCAGGTGCTCGCGAACATCGCCCTGCAGGGCCAGTACGCCAACTGTCATAGACTGCTCAGGGGGCCGGAGCGCGCCTTCCAACACCGACACCGCGCTCCTGACAAGCCCCGCCGCTACCAACCCCGCCGGGCCATCCGCTGCTCGGCCGGGAGTTGTTCGAGGGAAATGCCAACCATTGCCTCGCCCAGTCCCTTGCTGACCTCGGCGATGATCTTCGGGTCGTTGTAATGGGTGGTTGCCTCAACAATCGCCCGGGCGCGCTTCATCGGGTCGCCGCTCTTGAAGATCCCCGACCCGACGAAGACGCCGTCAACGCCGAGCTGCATCATCAATGCGGCATCGGCAGGGGTGGCGATGCCCCCGGCGGCGAAGTTCACCACCGGCAGCCGCCCCGTCTCGGCTACCTGTCTGACCAGTTCGTAGGGCGCCTGAATGTTCTTGGCGTAGACAAACAGTTCGTCTTCGTTCATGCTCTGCAAGCGCCGCACTTCGCTGTAGACGGCCCGGGCGTGGCGCACCGCTTCTACCACGTTCCCCGTGCCCGCCTCGCCCTTGGTGCGCAGCATCGCCGCCCCTTCGGCCACCCGGCGCAGGCCCTCGCCCAGATCGCGGCAGCCACAGACGAACGGGATGTTGAAGCGATGCTTGTTAATATGGTGCTCCTCGTCGGCCGGGGTTAGCACCTCGCTCTCATCAATGTAGTCAATGCCCAGCGCCTCGAGCACCTGCGCCTCAACGAAGTGGCCGATCCGCGCCTTGGCCATAACGGGGATCGTCACCGCTTCCTTGATCGCCACGATCAACTCGGGATCGCTCATTCGCGCAACGCCGCCCTGGGCGCGAATGTCCGCTGGAACCCGTTCCAGCGCCATTACCGCTACCGCCCCGGCTTCCTCGGCAATACGCGCCTGCTCCGGCGTGACCACATCCATGATCACGCCTCCCTTGAGCATCTGTGCCAGGCCTACCTTGGTCGTCCAGGTAGACTTCTCCATCGTAACCACCTCGCTACTGCGCGATCGCCAGGTCAAGATCGCTATAATTTACCGGATCGCGCAAAAACATACAGCGCGTAACAATATTCTACCATAGCCCCTGGTGCGCGGCAATGCGCGTGCCGTCCGCGCCCAGGGCCGATGCAACGTCGTTGGGGCCAGCCCCAAACCCCCGTTTTCTAAGGTGAACACACGGGGAAACCGGGTTTCCCCATACCCCTTCCCAGCGGGGGAAGCACACCCTTGCCACCGGGAGGGTTTGGGAGGGCTACGCTCTCCCAGGAAACAACCTGTTTTCATTCCTGTCACTTGACGGCGAAGCCGCCACACCCCACCGCCAGAGGCGGACGTTGCTCAAGCCCCGCGTCTGCACCGGTGATTATGGTATACTGCAGAAAGATCGAAAGCTACCCTTTTGCCGCGCGGCCCTGTATCACACAGCCGCACGCAAGGTGAGATGAGGAGTCCTGGACGGGCTTTCAGCCTTCCCCTCGGGCAGGGGAATGGGAAATGTGGGTTCCGCGTCTGCCAGGCCACGCCGTGGGCGCTTGCCACCCCGGTGAGCAGAGGCATCGGGAAACCCGGTTTCCCCTGATGTTCACACTGAAGAGCTGCGGTGATGCTTCTCAAAACGAAGCTGCGGCAGCGCCGGTCGCAGGGAGGGTGACTTTCCTTGAACCACGAATGCGCTCAACCAGGGAGGAACGATGAGCGACTATGAACAGCCTACCGAGCTCGACTTCGCCGTCGGCTCGTTGATTACGGTGCGCCCCGATGAGGACCGCGCTGCATACGAAGAAGAGTACGAGTCGGTCTCTGCGGTGCAGGATCAGTTGCGCGACGAGGGCATTGATATTGACCTGCTCAACCAGCCTGGCACCCAGGTCTGGGAGGGTGGTCTTGAGAACATGGGCGCGCTCTACCAGTTGTCGCGCCTCGCCGCTCATCTCGAACGCGGCGATGATGTCACCGAAGTGCTCGAGGATGGCCCGGTGATCTACGAGGATCTTGATCGCGCTGTAACCGATGTCTGGGATAATCTGGCCCCGACCCGCTTTAGCCACTTGATCAATTTGCAGGGCATTAACAGCTACTACCTCCCCGTCGATTTTGAACGCCCGGTCTGGCTCAGTTTCGAGAACGAAGAGGGCGAGGAAGACAGCGCATTCTTTGGCTCGTCGTATCGCCTGCAGGCTGAACTGGCCGAACTGGCGCCTATGCTGGTGCGGGCCGGTGTCAAGGAGCATACCGACGCCTTTCGCTGCCTGGAGCTGTTGCGCACCGCCGCCGAGACCAGTATTCAGCACGGTCTGCCGGTGATTGTCTGGTGACCTTGCCGCAAGTTGTGGAGCAATGCAGGATATTCTTTTTCTCGACGCCCCGGCGCCCGCCATCCGACCCGACCGCGACGCGACGCCCCGCTCGCGGCGTTACTATGTCTGGACGGTGGGCTGCCAGATGAATGTCTCCGATTCTGAGCGCCTCGAGGCTGCACTGCAGGCGGTGGGCTACAGCCCTGCCGCGCGCCCCGAGGAGGCCAGTTTCATTGTGCTCAACTCGTGTAGCGTTCGCGAGAGCGCCGAGGAACGCATCCTCGGCAAGCTCGGCGAACTGGTGCGCGTCAAACGCGAGTGGCCCGATACCCGCGTGGTGCTCTGGGGCTGCATGGTCGGCCCCAATAATCGCTCGATCTTCGAGCAGCGCCTGCCCATGGTCGATCACTTCGTCTCGCCCTCAGCGGTGGACGAGGTGGTGGCCCTGGCCCCCAACCCGATCTACACCCTCGACGAACCGGCCCTCCCTGTAGCCTCATGGGCCCACCCGCCTGTCTCGGTACACGTCCCCATCCAGTATGGCTGCAATATGACCTGCGCCTACTGCGTCATCCCGCTGCGCCGGGGCCGCGAACGCTCCCGCAGCCTGGAGGAGATCGTCGAGGAGTGTAGCCGGATCGTTGCCCGCGGCGCCAGAGAGATCACCCTCCTCGGCCAGATTGTTGACTCCTGGGGCCACGATCTCCCCGGCCGTCCCCAGCTCGCCGATCTGCTCGAAGCCGTTCACGCCGTGCCCGGCCTCCAGCGCCTGCGCTTCCTGACCTCGCATCCCGCCTGGATGACCGAGCGCCTGATCGCTACAGTCGCCCGGTTGCCTCGCTGCATGCCCGACATCAACCTGCCGGTGCAGGCCGGCTCCGACCGGGTGCTGAAGCTGATGCGCCGGGGCTACACCGTGGCGCGCTACCGGTCGCTCATTGCCCAGATCCGCGCGGCCATACCTCACGTGTCGCTGACAACCGATCTTATCGTTGGCCATCCCGGCGAAACCCGCGCCGACTTCGAGGCGACACTCGCCCTCTGCGATGACATCCGCTTCGATAAGGTCCATGTCGCTGCCTTCTCCGCCCGTCCCGGCACCCTCGCCGCTGAGCAGGAGCAGGACCCCGCGCTGGCCGTGCCTGAGGAGGAAAAAGAGGCTCGCCGCCGCGAACTCGAGCGCCTCCAGGAGCGCATCGCCACCGAACGCAATGCCCGCTTCCTCGGCCAGACGGTCGAAGTGCTGGTGGAAGGCGAAAGTAAGGGCAAGTGGCGCGGGCGTAGTCCCAACAATAAGCTGGTATTCTTCAGCCATCCCGCGGATCTGACTGGGCGCCTCGTGCCCGTACGCATCACCCGCACCAGCCCCTGGGCGCTCCAGGGCGAGGCTGTCCTCTAATGTGAGCGTATGGGGAAACCGGGTTTCCCCACCTGCGGTGAGCCTGTCGAACCGTACCCCTCCCAGCAGGTAGGGGTCGGGAGGGCGCAGCCCTCCCAGGAAACAACCCGCCAGCGGGGAGGGTTTGGGAGGGCGCAGCCCTCCCAGAAAACAACCCGCCAGCGGGGAGGGTTTGGGAGGGCGCAGCCCTCCCAGGAAACAACCCGCCAGCGGGGAGGGCTTGGGAGGGCGCAGCCCTCCCAGGAAACAACCCGCCAGCGGGAGGGTTTGGGAGGGCGCAGCCCTCCCAGGAATAATTAAGATATTCATTCCGTCGTTGTGCGCCATGCGCACGGCCGTCTAACGTAACCAGGAGCACTAACCTTGGCAAAGCAAGACGAAAAACAGCGTATTCGCCGCAGGTTGCAGGAAAAGGCCATTGAACTCGCAGCAATGAACAGTTGGGAGGAAGCGGTCGAGACCAACCGCCAGATTTTGAGCCTCGGCGAGGACCCCGACAGCTACAACCGCCTGGGAAAGGCGCTCATGGAACTCGGACGCTATGCCGAGGCCCACGATGCGTATCAGCACACCCTGCGCCTCAACCCCACCAATAGCATCGCGCGCAAGAACCTCGCCCGCCTCGACGCCCTGATCGCCCGCGGGATCGAGACCGGTCAGGCCAACCGGCAACCGCGCCAGCAGGTGGACATGCGCATGTTCATCACCGAGACCGGCCGCACGGCGATCACGACGCTGATCGATGTCCCCCGCAGCCCCGCTGTTGAGGCCCTGGTGACCGGTGAAAAGATGGACTTCCGTGTTGAAGGCAAGATCGTCTATGTCGTTGATGCCGATGACAACATTATCGGCCGCCTCGAGCCGAAACTCGGCCAGCGCCTGGCCGAATTGATCAACGGCGGTAATCGCTACCTCGCCGCCATTGCCCAGAGCGATCCGCGGACCGTGCGCCTGCTCATTCGCGAGACCTATCAGGACCCCAGCCAGCGCAACCGGATCTCCTTCCCGGGTAAGCTTGGCGAGGGCGCGGCCTATGTCTCCAGCCTGCGCTACGAAGAGTACGAGGACCTGCTCGAAGAAGAAGAGACAACCGAAGAAGCCGAGGCTCTCGAAGAGGAGTTCGTCGGTGGCGAGGAAGAGGAGGAACTCGGGCTCGAAGAGATCGACCAGGATATGGGCGACGACGAGGAGAATATGGAGGAGTAGGCGGAAAGGTCTGGAATACAAACATGGACCTTACGCTACTGAGGTGAAAATAGCCCGCCCGCGGGAGGGTTTGGGAGGGCTGCGCCCTCCCAAGAACAATAATATTTTCATTCTGGGGTTGTGCGCCCCGCGAATGGTGCCTGATGTGAAAATATGGGGAAACCGGGTTTCCCCAACCCCCTCCCTGCGGGGAGGGTTTGGGAGGGCGCAGCCCTCCCTACGCTGCGAGCCAGACGGCTAATAGCCCCGCCGTACTATTGAAGCCCGCGCCGTGGCGGGCTATACTATTTGGGAGTGCGCCCTGGGTTCTGAACTGTTCAAGGAGGCTCGATGTCATTCCGGCTGCACGAAGTTTCTACTGCCGCGTCAACTGCATCCGTCCCTCCCCAGAAGGATTCCCAGATGCCCGCCATCCCCCCGCAACCCTCCTCGATCGCCGAGACGGGGTTGAGCATGGGTTTTCTCACCGATCTGGTGCTGAAGATCATTTACTTCACCGGCGCCATTACCGGCCAGCGCCTTGAAGAAACCACCAGGCTCCCCTTTCTCGGCGTTATCGACAAGGTCCTCGAGTTTCTCAAACTTGAGGAGTACGTTGACATTATCGGCGCCGAGGGCGGCTTCAGCGAGCGTTCCTTCCAGTACATCATCACCACCAAGGGTCGGGTCAAGGTCCACGAGGTACTCGACCGCAACCAGTACGCCGGCCCGGCCCCCGTGCCCCTCGCGCAGTATGTGGATATCGTCAATCGCCAGCAGATCGGCAACATGGTGATTGACCAGGCAACCATTCGCAAAGCCTTTGAGCACCTGGTCGTCAGCGAACGTATGCTGGATCGGCTCGGCCCTGCCGCCAATTCGGCCCGCTCACTCTTCCTCTACGGCCCCCCCGGCAATGGGAAGACGACCTTTGCCGAAGGCATTGCGAACATGCTCGGCGGTTACGTCCTCATCCCCTACAGTGTGGAGGTTGACGGCCAGATCATCAAGGTGTTCGACCCCCTGAACCACGAGGTCGTCCAGCAGCATGAGGTCGGTCACGCGGAGCCTGCCACTCCCTTCGGGTCGTCACTGGCCAGAGCAACACCCACCTACTTCCCCGACGCCCGCTGGCTCGTCTGCAAGCGCCCACGGGTGATGGTCGGCGGTGAGTTGATCCTCGAACAACTTGAACTGATCTTTGACCCCGTGAGTAAGGTCTACGAGGCGCCGTTTCAGATGAAGGCCAACGGCGGCCTGTTCCTGATCGACGACTTCGGGCGCCAGAAGTGCCGGCCCCAGGATCTGCTCAATCGCTGGATTGTGCCCCTGGAGAAGAAGGTGGATTTCCTTGCCCTGCAAACCGGTAAGAAACTACAAATACCCTTCGATGTACTGATCGTCTTTTCAACCAATCTCAATCCTAAAGATCTGGTGGACGATGCTTTCCTCCGGCGCATCCGGCACAAGATCGAAGTTGGCAATCCCTCGCCGGCTGAGTTTCGCGCTATCTTTCAACTTGTGTGCAAAGCCAAACAGATCCCCTACAGCGATGAGGGTCTGCGGCATCTGATTGAAGAGCATTACAGAAAGGTGGGTCGCGAGCTGCGCGCATGCCATCCGCGGGACATCTGTGATCAGATCCTCGATGAGGCCAAGTACCGCAACATTCCTCCCTCCATGAGCCGGGAGTTGATCGATCGCGCCTGTGAGGCCTATTTCGTCAAGCTCGGGTAACCCGGACACCGATTCGTAATGCCTGGCCCGTATCCTGGAGCCAGGATGCGTGACGCCCCGGCCCCGTCCGGGATCATTCGGAGGAGTTCTATGTCGTTGCTCAAACGTCTTGGCAGCACCCCACCGCCGTCTGAGCCTGTCAGCGCTCCGGCAGTGACTGCCGTTACCCCTCTGCCGCCCGCCGAGGCCGCCCTGCCCTCCACGCCCGCCGATCTGCGACCCGGGGTGGAAGGCCCCTCCCTCAACGGCGCCCGGGCCGACGGGCCCGCCGAAACGGTTGATGAGCAGCGCCTGCTCGAGCTGTCACTCTGGATCGTGGACCGGATCCAGGCCTCCCTGGGCAGCCAGACCGAACTCAAGCGCACCCCCGAAACCGAACGTATGCTTCAGGAGCGCTTCGCCCGGGTGTACCAGCAGTCCGGGGTGAGCCTGGAGCCAGAGCAGATCAAGCGCCTGTTTGCCATGGTCTGCGATGAACTGATGGGCTTCGGGCCGATCCAGCCGCTGCTCAACGATGATACGATCTCCGAAGTCATGGTCAACGGACCGCACCGGGTTTACATTGAACAGAAGGGCAAACTGAAGCTATCGCCGGTGCGCTTCGCCAACGATGAGCACGTGCTCAAGGTCATTGACCGCATCATTCGCCCGCTGGGCCGGCGCATCGACCGCAAGTGGCCCATGGTTGACGCGCGCCTGCCCGATGGCTCGCGTGTGAATGCCATTATTCCTCCTTGCGCGATTGATGGCTCAACCATCACCATCCGCAAGTTCTCCAAGAATAAACTGAAGGTTGACGACCTGATCCGTTTCGGCTCCCTGACGCCCGAGATGGCCGAGTTCTTGCGCGCATGCGTCGTTTCGCGCCTCAATATCGTCGTTGCCGGCGGTACCGGTTCGGGCAAAACCACGCTGCTCAATGTGCTCTCGAACTTCATCCCCGACGACGAGCGCATCGTCACCATCGAGGATAGCGCCGAGCTGCAACTGGCTCAGGAACACGTGGTGCGCCTGGAGTCGCGCCCGCCTGAAGTAGATGGCACCGGTCGCGTGACTATTCGCGACCTGGTGATTAACTCGCTGCGTATGCGCCCCGAGCGGATCGTCATCGGCGAGTGCCGCGGCGGTGAAACCCTTGATATGCTCCAGGCAATGAATACCGGCCACGATGGCTCACTCACCACCCTCCACGCCAATACGCCCCGCGACGCTCTGGCGCGTATGGAGACCATGGCCCTGATGGCCGGTATGGAGATGCCCCTCAAGGTGATCCGCGAACAGATCGCTTCGGCCATTGACCTGATCGTTCAGCAAACACGCCTCGAAGATGGCCAGCGCAAGGTGGCGTATATCACCGAGGTGCAGGGTATGGAGGGTGACACGGTCGTGCTCCAGGACATTTTCAAGCTCGAGATCCTTGGCAAAACCCCGGAGGGCAAGATCCAGGCCGAATTGCGCCCCACCGGCGTGCGTCCCCGTTTCACCCCGCGCCTGGAGGCCCATGGCTTCAAGCTTCCGCCCAACATCTTTGGCGCGCAGATCCCCGGAAAGAAGGCCTGGTGAGCGCCTGAGCGGTCGGTGTACCTGTTCACACTTCTCCCGGGTGCGCGGGCGTCCCGCCCGCAATAGCCTGGATGCGGGCAAGATGCCCGCGCACCTGAGGTGACGCCTTATCCCAAATGTGAACACGTACCGGTCGGTACGCAAAGGTTGCCGGTATAGCCCCTGCTGGGGCAGCCTGCGCTGGCGCCCGGTGAGCCTGCCCCAGCCGGCAGGCTCCGCCGGCCCGATGCGAGCAGGTTTCAGTCACCATAGCCGGGCCAGCGGGCGCGGAGATCGATCGACCGGTCTCCGCGCCTGTTGTGTGTGTTGAGTGCACGAGCGTATGCAACCTCCTGCCAATCGCGTAATTGTGGTGGGCGCCGGCCTCGGTGGCCTGGCCGCCGCCATCCGCCTGGCCACCGCTGGTCGCCAGGTCATCGTGCTGGAGAAAAACGAGCGGGTGGGCGGTAAACTCAACCTCCTGCGCGAAGCCGGCTATACCTTCGACACCGGCCCTTCGCTGCTCACCATGCCCTGGGTGATCGACGAGTTGTTTGCCGCCGCCGGCCGCCGCATGGCCGATTACCTCACCCTCGAGCAGATCGAGCCGACCTGCCGCTACCAGTGGCCCGACGGCACAACCTTCAACGCCTGGCAACGCCTGCCCCAACTGATCCAGGAGATCGAACGCCTCAGCCCGCCCGATGTGCCGGCGTTCTTTCGCTTTCTGGCCCATACGGCACGGATCTACGACGCCGTTGCCGATGTCTTCCTGCTGAAACCCTTTGATGGGCCACGCGAACTGCTCCGGCCCCGCCTCCTCCGCGACGGCCCGGCCATTGACGCCCTGCGCAGCGTTGACGCCGCCGTGCGCTCGTTCTTCCGTAGCCCCTACCTCCGACAGGTCTTCAACCGGTATGCCACCTACAACGGCTCGTCGCCCTACATCTCGCCTGCGACCTTCAACGTCATTGCCTACATCGAGTTCGCCGAGGGCGGCTGGTACGTGCGTGGCGGGATGTACACCCTGGCCCGCGCCCTGCTGGGCCTGGCCACCGAACTCGGGGTAGAGGTGCGCACCAGCGCCCCGGTGGTCGCAGTGGAGACCAGTGGTCGCTGTGTACAGGGGGTACGCCTGGCCAGCGGCGAGGAGCTGACCGCCGCTCAGGTGTTGATCAACGCCGACCCGGGCTACGCCTACCGCGTCCTCGTTCCCGGCCAGGAGGCCGTGGCCGCGCGTCTGGCCCGGCAGGAGATCTCCTGCAGTGGCTTCGTGCTCTTCCTCGGGGTGAACCGGCGCTACCCGCAACTGGCCCACCACAATATCTTCTTCAGCAGCGACTACCCCCGCGAGTTTGCGGCCATCTTTCAGAAAGGCGTTCCCGCTGCCGACCCGACGATCTACGTGGCCGCCACGGCCCTGACCGATCCCGAGCACGCTCCGCCCGGCCATCTCAACCTGTTCGTGCTGGTGAACGCCCCGACGCTCAATCCTCGCGTGTGCTGGAGCCGCGAGGCGCGCCCCTACCGCGACAGCATCGTGGCCAAACTGGAGCGTATGGGCCTGACTGACCTCAACCGCCATATCGTTTACGAGCAGATCTGGACGCCGGAGGACATCGCCGGGCGCTACAACGCCCCGGGCGGCGCCATCTACGGCTGGGCCTCGCATTCGCCCTTCAGCGCCTTCTTTCGCCCACCCCAGCGCGCTCGCGCCCTCCGCGGCCTCTACTTCGTCGGGGGCGGCACCCACCCCGGGGGTGGCATTCCGCTCGTGCTTCTCTCCGGGCGCGCCGTGGCCGAGCGCATCGTCGCCGACAGCAGATAACCGGGCGCCAGCATCGGACGACGAGCCTCTCTCGAAAACTCTTTACACCTTACCGGCCTATTCTTCGTATCAAAAAGTGCAAACCCCCGCACCTCAAGCCCATGAAACGCCTTTGCGAGCCTCTATTATCGTTAAGATACGATTAACCTCTTGATTCTTGGGCCTTAAAATGCTATGATAGCGCCGAAGCCTCAAGGGAACAGCAACGCACCAGAGTACCTGAACAGTCGAAAACGCGCCGTCACCAGACAAGCGCCATTCTCTCACTGTAAAGAAAAAGAGTGCACTTGGAGAGAATGAGCGTGCGTTAGGGGAAATGGAACGCTACCGTGTAACGTTCCAGGGAGACTAACAGACAAGCGCCGGATCGCTGACTGAGCGATCGGATGCTCTGCGAGTTGCGGGATGGCCTCTCCACGCAAAGCTCAACGCGTGTGGACAGGAGGAACTTGTTACCCACGCAAAAGCCAGGAGCCATACCCAAAGGCAAAAGCTGGCACGGCAAAGCGCCACACATGCGTGCGCCGAAAGCAGAGCAGCCGAGGGTCTGCGTAGAGATAAGTAGACTGAAAGGGCTACTCGCTGGAGTTGCCAGACCCTTGAGGCCCGAATCTGGGGAATGGTACGTGTCGGTAACCTAGCAGGAACTGTACGCTCGTTCGGTAACCTTATCGGGAACTGTACGCTCGTTCGGTAACCTATCAGGAACACACGTTGCTGGGTCATGGTTCATGCAGGGCCGGAGGGTTTACCTTCCGGCCGTTGCGTTTGTTGTTGTAGACGAAGCCGCCCGGACGGCAGACATACAAATGGCGTCGGCGTCATCGCCACCGCGCCCCGGTTCTACACAGCGTCGTGTAGAATCGGGGCGCGTTCTTGTTGACCGCGGAGAAACCCGGGTTCACCATAGATGCAGATCGCCTTACTCGACGCGCACCTCGCGCACCTCGGCGGCACTGCCGATGCTCAGCGCCTGCGCCTGCGGCGCGATGCGCCGGATCAGACCACTCAGGACCTTGCCGGGGCCGATTTCCAGAAAGGTCGTTACCCCATCACGCGCCATGCGCTGCACCGAGGCAATCCAGCGCACCGGCGCCACCACCTGCGCCACCAGTTCACGCCGCACCTCGCCAGGGGCCACCAGCGGCTCGGCGGTGACGTTGGCGATCAGCGGTGTCCGCAGCGGCTGGATGGTCGCGGCCTCTATCGCCCGGGCCATCCCCTCAGCAGCCTGGCGCATCAGTGGTGAATGGAAGGCCGCGCTCACCTTGAGCGGAACGACCCGCCTGGCGCCCCGCTGTTTCGCCAGACGCCCCGCATGCTCAACCGCGCGTGTGGCGCCACTGATCACCAGTTGATCAGGAGCATTGTAGTTCGCCACCACCACGCTGCTGATACTCGCTGGATCCTCCGCCAGCGCCTCGTTCGTTTCACGGCAGACCTGCTCCAGGGTTTCGACGTCCAGGCCCAGCACCGCCGCCATACCTCCAGCCCCGGCTTCGGCCATCAACTCGCCGCGCCGCCGCACGAGTCGCAGCGCCTCAGCGAAGCTCAACGCGCCGCCAGCAACCAGCGCCGCGTACTCGCCGAGACTGTGCCCGGCCACGGCGCGCGGGAGAGGCAGCGGCCGTCCCGCAGCACTCTCCATGGCCCGCAACAGCGCGGTGCTGACGGTGAGCAGGGCTGGCTGCACGTTCTCGGTCGCCGTCAACTCGGCCTCAGGTCCCTCGAAACACAACCGGGTGAGGGGCAGTTTCAGCGTCGCGTCGGCCTCCTCGAACACGTCGCGCGCCGCAGGGAACGCAGCGTAGACATCGCGGCCCATCCCCACCACTTGCGATCCCTGACCCGGAAATACCCACGCAATGGTCATAGGCTTCTGTACTCTCCCTGGTGCAATTGCAGCTTGCAGATTTGCGATTGGAGATTGGGCATGGCGCATCTGGACGCGGTCAACGTCGCGCTGATGCCCAGGCAGGTCGCCTGGAGGTGGGCCGGGGAGCGCGCCGTGGTCACCCCCAGCGCACCACCGACGAACCCCATGTCAGGCCGCCGCCGAAGGCCGTCAGCAGCACATAATCACCGGCCTGCACCCGCCGCTGCTCCACGGCTTCGCAGAGCGCAATCGGCACCGAGGCCGCCGATGTGTTGCCATAACGGTCAAGATTGACGAAGAAGCGGTCCAGCGGCAGCCCCAGACGCCGGGCGACAGCCTCGATGATCCGCAGGTTCGCCTGGTGCGGAATGACCAGCGCCACATCCTCGAAGCGGAGGCCCGCCGCCGCCAGGGCCTGCTCCGCCGACTCGGCCATGCCGCGCACCGCATGACGGAACATCTCGCGCCCATTCATATGCACGTACTGCCGCCCCGTCTGGAGCAGATCAGGGGTAAGCGGCAGGCGCGTACCGCCAGCGTCCACGGCCATCAACATTTCGCCCTCGCCCCAGGCCCCCAGATTGGCAGCTATCAGGCCCAGAGGCTCGGCGCTGGCGCGGAGCACGACGGCGCCGGCGCCATCGCCGAACAGCACGCAGGTGCTGCGATCGTTCCAGTTAATCAGATGGGTAAACACATCGACGGCCACCAGCAGCAGGCAGTTGCTCATCCCGCTCTTGATCAGCGCCGTGGCCATGCTCAACCCGTAGACAAAGCCACTGCACGCCGCCGCCAGATCGAAGGCCCCGCCGCCAGGAATGCCCAGATTGGCCTGCACGGTGCAGGCGGTGGCGGGGAAGGGCCGATCCGGCGTGCAGGTGGCAACGATGACCATATCCACCGCTGCGGGGGGCAACCCGGCCCGTTCGAGCGCCGCGCGACCCGCGCGCGTCGCCAGGACCGAGGTGTACTCATCGGGCGCAGCCACGTAGCGCTGGCTGATACCGGTGCGGCTGCGGATCCACTCATCGGAGGTATCGAGCCGGCGGGCCAGTTCCTCGTTCGTTACCACGCGCTCTGGCAGAGCCATCCCCCAGCCGGAGATCGCGGCGTAGCGTGGGCCGATCACCATTGCCTCTCTGTACAGCAAAAGGAGCGGTGGCAGAACTCTGGTCAGCCGACCGCTCCTCGCCTCTACTCCCACCCGCGCCTGCCGGCCCTCACTCAGCCTGGGTGACCTTGATCACCTGGCGGCCCCGGTAGGTGCCACACTGCTTACACGGATAATGGTTGCGCACCAGCGCCCCGCAGCGCTCGCACATCACCAGCACGGGGGCGGTGAGTGCCAGATGCTGCCGGCGGTTGCCGCGGCGATGGCGCGAGACTTTTCGCTTTGGTACTGCACCCATAGTTGCTCAACTCCTGCCGTTCCGGCGCTTATGGCGTTCCACCCAGGCTTTCAGCGCATCGAGCGGATTCTCATCCGGCCCGGGCGCCGGTTCTGCTTCTTCGCTCTCGATCCCTTCCGACTGCACCGTGTAACTGACCGGACGATCGCGATAGGCCGGGCTTACCGGGTTGAGCGGCAACTCCAGGAGCGTATACTCCCGAATCGCCTCGCCAATGTCGGCCATATGCAACTCGTCGAGGAGGAACGGATCCTCTTCCGTCGGTTTCGGCAGGGCGCCGCCGGTGTACACATCTATCACCGAGTGAAACTGGTCGCTGAAGTCCAGCTTCACCGGGTAGTCAAACTCTTCCAGCGAGCGCACGCACGTCAATCGGACGGTGCCCTGAGCCTTGACATTGGCCCAGACGCCGCTGGCGGTGCGGGTAAAACGCACCGTTCCGCTGATGTCGCGCAGCTTCAGCGTTTCATCGAGGGGCAGTTCGGCTTCCGTGAACGTCAGTTCGCGGCGAGCGCCGATCTCTTCACGCAGCAACTGCGCGACGTTGAACTTCAGATCCGTCATGGATGTTTGTCTGGTATTGCAGCTCTATGCTGCAAACACTGTATTATAGGCGACAGAGGCGCGCGCTGTCAAGGCGCAGTACGTGTTCACATGTGGGGTAAGGCGTCACCCCGGGTGCGCGGGCGTCTCGCCCGCAATGGCCTGGATGCGGGCAAGATGCCCGGGCACTGAACACCTACCATACGCACAGGCTTGAGCAGCGTCCGCCTCCGGCGGCGGTTTACAGAGGGGCTTCGCTCCTCCACGCCCATCTGCAATGGCGCCAGACTGTCAGGCCGCAACACCGCTTCGCGGGCCTGGGAATGTGACGGCCTGCGCGCCGCGGGCCCTCACCCATCACCCTTTCGCGAAGGACCACGGGCGCCGAGTTCGTGCAACCCATTGCGCACACTGGTGACCAGCTTCGCCAGGCGGGCATCGAGGTCTTCGAGCACCTGGCGGGCGTAATCATCGGCGCCAGCGCGCACCATAGCCGCTTCCTGCTCAGCCTGCTGGAGCAACCGGGCGCGTTCCGCCTCTACCGCCTCCAGCAATCCGCGTTCCTCGAGCACCTGCTGCACCCGCGCCTGCGCCTCGGCGATCAGCCGCTCCTGCTCCTGCACGATGCGCCGGGCCCGCTTGTGCTCTTCGGGGATGGCGACCCGCATCCGGTCAATAATATCAAGGATGCGCTCTTCATCAACCAGGAGCCGGCCGCTGAACGGCACACGCCGCCCTTCCGCGAGCACGTCTTCCAGTTCATCGATCAAATCGTCAAGCTCGATGACGCTCACCCCCTTTGCGCGAACTTTTGCCGTAGCGCCGTCACGATGTGCGGCGGCACAAACTCCACCGGATCGCGCCCCATCCCGGCGATCTCGCGCACTGCGCTGGAACTGATGTGGGCATAACGCCGGCTCGCCATCAGGACCACCACCTCAATCTCGGGATCGAGGGTCTGGTTCAACTGCGCCATGTTATACTCCACCTCAAAGTCGCTCACGGTGCGTAAGCCTCGGATGAGGGCCACCGCGCCCATGGCGCGGGCAAAATCCACGGTGAGCGCGTTGTAGCTGACCGCTTCGACCCGTGGGAGATCGGCAATGGCGGTGCGGAGCAAGGCCAACCGCTCCTCGGTGCTGAAGAGCAGGTTCTTCTGTGGCCGGTCGAACACCCCCATCACCACCCGGTCAAACAGGCGCGTCGCGCGGGCCGCGACGTCCAGATGGGCATAGGTAACCGGGTCAAAGCTCCCCGGATAGACGGCGATGCGCGTGGTCATCAGCGAGCGACCCTCACGTGCTTCTCACGCCTCAGGTCCGGCGCCCGTGCTATCCGAACCGAGACGATAGATCGAAAAACAGGAGTCACCGAGGCGGCGATACTTGATCCGTGTGGCGCCCGGATAGGCATCGGCCAGGTTCACCCGTGGCGAGTGCCCGACGATCAACAGGCTGCCTTCGTGGCCGAGGCCATGATCCAGAATGGTCGTGATCGTCTGTTCGATCTTCGGATCAGCATAGGGCGGGTCCATCATAATATAGTCGTAACTACCGGCCCCGCGTCGGTGGTGCAGGAAGCGCTCAACCGGCATCTGATGGACCCGGCCGTACGGCGCCAGTCTGGTATGTTCCAGATTGGCCTGGATAATGGCGCAAACGTGGGGCTGTTGCTCGACAAAGTCGGCATACTCGGCTCCGCGGGAGAGAAACTCGATCCCCAGCGCGCCCGTTCCGGCATACAGGTCGAGCACCCGCCCACGGACCGGCCCGTAGCCCTCGAGCACGGAGAAGAGCGACTCCTTCACCCGGTCGAGCATGGGGCGCGTGCCGAGGCCCTTCGGCGCCTTGAGTTTATGCCCTTTGGCTCTCCCCGTGATCACGCGCATGGCAGACCCTGGCGGCTTCTTGTCGGCCCATTGTAACATGGCCCCTTTTGCGCTTCAACCGGGCAACGCATCAAAGCCCGGTTCGCGCGTGTGAAGGCCGGGAACCCGCGGGGCGCGCGCAGGCGAGCGTTGCCCAGCGGGCTTCCCTTGCAGGGGTGGTAGGAGAAGCCAGGGCCGCCTGTACGCCTGCTCGCGGTAGTAGCAGGGGCGGGCATCGCCCCCGCGGGTCTCCGCCTGAGGAAGTGGTGAGGGAAGCGGAGTTCCTTCTTGTTCTGCGTACAGGACGCAGGTAGGGGCGAAAGATCTTTCGCCCCTACCTGCGCATGGTTGCACGCTGCGCGCCCGGACGGTGAATTGCCCGTTAGGCGCCCATGCGGCTGCGCCGCACAACGCCAGAATGAAAATATTATTGTTCTTGGGAGGGCGAAGCCCTCCCAAACCCTCCCCGCTGGCGCCCTATTTTCACCTCAGCGCTTGGTGTACTGGGGCGCTTTGCGCGCGCGCTTGAGGCCGGCCTTCTTGCGTTCCTTCGCCCGCGGGTCGCGGGTGAGCAGGCCGGCCTTCTTCAGCGTCGGGCGCAGATCGGGATCAAGATCGAGCAAGGCTCGCGCTACACCGTGGCGCACCGCCCCGGCCTGGCTGTGTACTCCGCCGCCGCGCACCTTCACCACCACGTTAAAGTTGGCCGTATTCCCGGTCAACTGGAGCGGCATCCAGATCTCGCGCTGCAACAGTTCGCGCGGACCGAAATACTTCTCGGGCTTCTTATTGTTCACTATGAACTCCCCGCTGCCGGGGAACAGGCGCACTCGCGCAACCGCGGTCTTGCGGCGCCCGGTGCCCTGATAGTAGCGTTTTGCCTCCATCGTCAACCGATCTCCTTGTATCGTTGGACACTCACGCAGCTTTGCCGCACGCTACCGGGACGAGAAAGGAAGGCCTGGCCCTCGCAAACCCTCTCCATCTTCCGCTGTGCCTGCGACACTCCTGGGGGAATACGCCCCCATTCTCCACCTTTGCGATGCTGGCGCCTCCGAAGCTCCTGCGGAGCTACACTCCCTCCACCCCTCCCGTGCCCGACCGTTCAGCGCGGCGTCCAGACCCTGGGTTGCTGAGCGGCGTGGGGATGGCGCGGTCCGGCGTAGATGCGCAGCTTGGTCAACAGATGGCGACCCATACGGTTCTTGGGCAGCATGCCCTTCACCGCGTTGCGCAGGATGCGGTCGGGATGTTTGGCCAGCATCATCTTGTAGGGCGTGGCCTTGAGACCGCCCGGATAACCGGTGTGCCGGTAGTAGATCTTCTGATCGGCCTTCTTACCAGTGATTTTGATCTTCTCACAGTTAATCACGATCACAAAATCACCGCCATCGGTCGAGGGGGTGTACGTCGGCTTATGCTTGCCGCGCAGCAGGGTGGCGATCTGGGTTGCCAGTCGCCCGAGCACCTGGTCGGTGGCATCCACCACATACCAGTCGCGCTGCGCTTCGGCAGGTTTTTGATGATAGGTTTTCACCGTAGATATCCTTTCGTGCCCGGGTTAATCGCTTTCCCACCGCACCAGGCCGGGCGGATAGCTCACCGACGTGAGGATCAGCCCGTGGGGCGCCGCGGTCGGCCCGGCTGCTTTTCGATCACGTCCCTCCAGCACCTGCCGGAACTCCGTCACGCCCATGCGCCCCCGTCCGACTTGCAGCACGGTGCCGACAATCACACGCACCATATGCTGCAGAAAGGCATTCGCTGCCATGTCAATGGCAATCAGAGCGCGCCCGAAGAGTTCCACCTCACGCAATCGCGCCTGATAGACGGTGCGTACTGTACTCTTCTGTTCCGCCGACGGCGCCGTGAAAGCGGCGAAGTCGTGGGTACCTTCGAGCAGGGCCAGCGCTTCGGCCATTGCTGTCACATCGAGCGGTTGTTCAACGTGCAGGGCCAGGTGGCGAAGCGTTGGCAGCGGCACCGGGCCATTATCAATCAAGTAGCGATAGTCACGTCGCACAGCGCTCCGGCGCGCGTGAAACTCAGCGCTCACCTCGCGCACCGCCAGCACGCGCACATCATCAGGCAGCAGGGCATTCATACCGCGCATGAGCGTGGCGGTTGAATGGCGTGTCTCGCTACGCACACTGGCAACCTGGCCGTGGGCGTGAACGCCCGCATCGGTGCGCCCTGCCAGCGTGAAACGTCGGGTCTCCCGGGTCAACTCCTCCCAGGCCCCTTCCAGCGCGCCCTGCACCGAACGGCCCTGGTTCTGGAACTGCGAGCCGACGAAATCGGTGCCATCATAGGCCAGCAGCAAGGCAATGTTTCGCACTAGACCAGTTCAATCACCGCCATCTCGGCGCCATCGCCCCGCCGCGGGCCGATCCTGGTGATGCGGGTATACCCACCATTGCGGCTGCCGTACTCCTGCGGCGCGAACGTAAACAGTTTGCGCATCGCGTCCTTACTGGCGAGCTTCGAGAGGGCCATGCGCCGGGAGTGCGGCGTATCCTCACGGGCGATCGTGATCAGCCGCTCCACCTCTGGCTGCACCGCCCTGGCTTTGGCCATCGTCGTGGTAATCTTGCGATGCTCAATCAATGCAATCATCAGGTTGCGGTACAGCGCCTTACGATGTTCGTAGGAGCGCCCCAGCAACTTCCCAGCATGTCGGTGTCGCATTCTATCCTCACTCCAGCCGTTCATGCGGCTGCGCCGCACAACGACACGATCATCATGGGTTTGTTCCCGGGAGACGGTCATGCGGCTGCGCCGCACAACGCCAGAATGAAAATAACTATTCTTGGGAGGGCGCAGCCCTCCCAAACCCTCCCCTCAGGGAGGGGCGTGGGAAACCCGGTTTTGCGATCCTCACTCACTCGCAACAATCGTCGGGCGTGGGATGAAACCGCGCTCACTCAGCTTATCGCGGATCTCCTCCATCGACTTCTGTCCCAGGTTGCGGACGGAGAGCAGGGCCTTCTCGTCCATCTGTAGCACCTGCCCAACGCGGGTAATATCGGCGCGCTTCAGGCAGTTGTAGGTGCGCGTCGAGAGATCGAGTTCTTCGATCGGCGTATCGTACACATCGGCCGGGATGGTCAAGCCATTCGGCGCGGGCGGAGCTTCCGGCTCAACCGCCAGACGGTTGAAGTCGGCGATGGTCTGGCTATACTGCACCAGCACCTGGGCAGCCTGACCCAGCGCATCACCTGGCTTCAAGGTTCCATCGGTCCAGACCTCGATGAGCAGGCGATCGAAGTCGGTCGCCTGGCCGATACGGGTATTTTCAACCAGATAGTTCACTCGCGGCACCGGGGTAAACATTGCGTCCACCGGGATCTCCCCCAGCGGCAACATCGGGCGCTCATCGGCCGCGAAGTACCCACGTCCGCGTTCAATGGTCAATTCAAGCTCAAGCCGCGCATCGTCGCTGTCGAGCGTGCAGAGGTAGTGATGCGGATTAACCACTTCACAATCCGGCGGCAGTTGAATATCTGCCGCGGTCACCCGACCGGCGCCGCGTTTACTCAGCAGGGCAGTAACCGGTTCGGTGATGGTGGAGCGAATGCGCACCCCTTTGACATTCAGCACCAGCTCGGTAACATCTTCACGCATGCCTTCAATAGTGGCAAAATCGTGAAACGCTCCATCAACTCTGATCCTGGTGATCGCCGACCCGGGAATGGCCGAGAGCAGCACGCGCCGCAGCGCATTGCCCAGCGTATGGCCGTACCCGGGGTCGAGCGGCTCGATCTTGAAGCGCCCATAATTATCTGCGGACTCCACCACCTCAATTTTGGGCATGGCGATGTCCAGCATGGCACGCCTCCTTACCTGTATCCGACACAGCAGCCAGCCGGGAGCGAGGGGTGTGGCAATATGGTGCGCCCCACCACCCCGCGCCCGTGCTGGCCCGAATCAGGAACTTACCGACTGTAAAACTCTACGATCAACTGCTCATTAATGCCCGCCTCAGCATCTTCGCGGCGGGGCAGGGCCACCACGGTGCCGGAGAGGTTTGCCGGGTCGAGACGCAACCAGTCCGGCGCGCGGTGCTTGTTCAGGGCGCCGCTATCCACCAGATTCTTGAAGTAGGTACGGCGGCGACTCTCCGGTCGCACGGCGATAACCTGGCCGACCTTAACGGTAAACGAGGGGATGTTCGTCTTGCGCCCATCAACCACAATATGGCCGTGGTTCACCAACTGCCGGGCCTGGGCGCGTGTGGTGGCGAAGCCGAGCCGATAGACCACATTGTCGAGGCGTCGCTCCAGCAGACTCAGCAAATACTCCCCCGTCACCCCGCTGCGGCGGGCGGCCTGCTCGAAGGTCCGGCGGAACTGCCGTTCGAGCACCCCGTACATGTACTTTGCCTTCTGCTTTTCCTGCAACTGCAAGCCGTAATCGGAGACCTGGCGCCGCTTTGCCGCCGGGCCGTGCTGTCCGGGCGGGAAGGGGCGCTTGGCCAGGATGCGTTGCCCTTTTTCGGTGATACCAATACCCAGGCGCCGGCTCACTTTGCCGACGGGGCCTGTATAACGCGCCATAGGTTCTCTATCCTCCCATAGTGCGGGGGCCTCCGACCTGCGAGCCGGAGCCCCGCATGATCAACACGCGATCCGATGGGCGCTGAAGCACCGTAGGGGGCGCCAGGGAGCGAGCGCATACGTCTGGCGGGTATCCTGCTCCCGCGCGGTCGGGGTTACGCTGCGCGCCTGCGGTACCATCTACGGTCATCGTATCGCACCAGTGTGCGGCCATGGCCACCGGTTACACACGGCGGCGCTTGGGTGGGCGGCACCCGTTGTGGGGAATGGGGGTCACGTCGGTGATGGCAGTCACCTGCAGCCCGGCGGCTTGCAGGGAACGAATCGCCGCCTCGCGCCCCGAACCAGGCCCCTTGACGAAGACCTCGAGCGAGCGCATCCCATTCTCCATTGCCTTGCGGGCCGCCGAGTCAGCCGTAACCTGAGCAGCGTAGGGCGTGCTCTTCCGCGAGCCTTTGAAGCCGCTCTGGCCAGCGCTGGCCCAGCAGATCACTGCCCCCTGCGGGTCAGTGATCGTTACGATAGTATTATTGAAGGTGCTCAGGATGTGGGCCTGACCGCGCGGCACATTCTTACGCTCGCGGCGCTTACCGCGTTGCCGACTGGCCGCTGCACCTGTTTTTTGTCCCTTCGGGGGCATGCCATGCTCCTTGACACACAGTTGGCACAGGCAGGCCACTCCTCGCCCACCTGTGCGCGTGGTAGCTACGGGTTATTGCGAGAGACGGCAGCGAGCGTAGCGGCCCGCGCCTGGCTGTCCGGGGCAAGCTACCCGTTAACAGCCTACTTCCTGGTCTTCTTCTTGATCCCGATCGCCTGGCCCCTGCGGCCGCGCCGGGTCCGTGCATTCGTACGGGTGCGCTGGCCGCGCACGGGCATACCGCGCCGGTGGCGCAGGCCCCGGTAGCACCCGATATCCATCAGCCGCTTGATGTTCAACTGCACCTCGCGGCGCAGATCACCCTCCACGCGATACTCGCGGTCCACGACCTCGCGGATGCGGGCGACCTCCTCTTCGGTCAGATCGCGCACCCGGGAATCGGGATTGACCTGGGCCTTGCGCAACACCTCGGCCCCGTTCGATCGCCCGATACCATAGATGTAGGTGATCGCGATCCCGACCTTTTTGTTGCGGGGAATGTCTACCCCGGCGATACGTGCCATGCACTTCCTCGTAACACTACCCTGCTCGCGGCCCTCGCCGCCAGACTGTCCGAAACCTTACCCCTGGCGCTGCTTATGCTTCGGTGTGCGCGAGCAGATCACGCGGATCACACCCTTGCGTTTAATCACCTTGCAATACTCACAGCGGGGTTTGACTGACGCTCGTACTTTCACAACAGCCTCCCCGCGGCGACATGTCTGCCGCCGAAACAATCGACACCTCGCCTGTCAATCCTCACCCAAATACCTATTTGTAGCGGTACGTGATGCGCCCACGGGTCAGATCGTAAGGTGAAAGTTCGACCAGCACCCGATCACCCTTCAAAATACGAATATAGTTCATGCGCATCTTGCCTGAGATGTGGGCCAGCACCTCATGACCATTCTCCAGTTCAACTCGAAACATCGCATTAGGCAATGGCTCGGTGATGGTGCCCTCCATCTCGATGACATCCTTCTTTTTCGACATATCACTCCTTCGGCTGCGCCGATGGCTCCAGGAACGGTCCTAGCGCCTTCAGCATCGCATCGGTCACCCATGCAATATCCTGCTGTCCGTCAATCTCGTGCAACAGCCCCTGCCCCTGATAGTGCTCGATCAGCGGCCTGGTCTGTGCAAAGTACACGTCCAGGCGATGCTGGGCGGTCTCCAGCGAGTCGTCGCTGCGCTGGTAGAGTTTACCGCCGCATGCATCACAAATTCCCGGCCGGTGGGACGGGAAATAGTATATATTATACGTGGCTCCACAAACTTTGCAAGTCTGGCGCCCGGCAATCCGGCGCAGTAGCACCTCGTTGGGCACGTGCAGGTAGAGCACGGCATTGATCCGGGCCTGATTCTCCGCAAGCGAGTCCTGGAGGACCACGGCCTGCTCCTTCGTGCGGGGAAAACCATCGAAGATCACCCCGGCGGCGCAGTCCGGCTGGGCTACCCGTTCGAGGATCATGCGGATAACCACCTCGTCGGGCACCAGTTCGCCCCGGTCCATGTACGATTTGGCAAGCATGCCGAGTTCAGTGCCTTCGCGCAGCGCCGCTCGAAAGAGATCCCCGCTGGCAACGTGGGTCAGCCCGGTTCGCTCGGCAAGCGTCTTCGCCTGTGTGCCCTTCCCTGCTCCTGGAGGCCCCAGCAAAATCACGTTGATGGTCATAGCGGTGCTCTTCTCTACCTTGCCCTGCACGCCTCCCTGCGTGCCGGCCTGCGAACGGACACCCGATACCTTCGTGTCGCGACATCAGGTAGCGTGGGCCACCCGCGAGCCACGCTACCCTGCGATGATACCATAAACGCGCAGTCCGTGTAACAGCCGTCAGCGGCTGAGAAACCCTTCGTATTCGCGCATGATCAGTTGCGCCTCGAGCTGACGCATCGTATCCACCGCCACGCCCACCACGATCAGCAGCGCGGTGCTTCCCAGGCCGATCTGGAGCCCGGTGATCGATTGCGTGATGAAGGGCAGCACCGCAATCACGCCGAGAAAGAGCGCCCCGGCGAGGGTGATGCGGTTCAGCACGCGCATCAGGTACTGCTCGGTATTTTTACCGGGGCGGATGCCGGGGATGAAGCCCCCGTTACGTTGCAGGGTATCCGGAATGTCTTGCTGCTGAAACAGCACCAGGGTGTAAAAATAGGTAAAGCCCACGGTGAGCAGGAACAGCAGGGTGATGTAGACGATCCCGCCGCCCTGACCGGTCGGATTGAACGTGTTGTAGAAGAAGCCGGCCACTGCATTGCCGAAGCCCGGGGCGCCGGGGCGGTAGAACCAGGAAGCCACGACGCCGGGGAAGATGATAATGCTCTGGGCAAAGATGAGGGGGATCATCCCTGCCATATTGACCTTGAGCGGAATGTGGCTGCTCTGCCCGCCATAAACCTTGTTGCCGCGCACGCGCTTGGCGTACTGCACCGGGATGCGCCGCTGGCCTTCCTGGATGAGCACGATGCCGACGATGGTCACCAGGGCGATGGCCAGGAACAGGGCCAGGCCGATGAACGTGCCCACGTCACCGGTCTGGCTGATCTGCACACCCTGGACGATCACCGCCGGAAGGCGCGAGACGATGCCGCCGAAGATGATCACCGAGATGCCCTGCCCGATGCCGCGCTCGTTGATCAGTTCGCCCATCCACACCAGCAGCATCGTTCCGGCGACCATGGTCGTCAGGATGGTAAACGTCGGCAGGAAGTTGTTGACGATATCAAACGGCGTACGGAAGAGCGACTGACCAGCGCCAAAGCTGCGTTCGATGGTCAGGGTCTGGCCATACGCCTGGAGGTAGGCCAGGGGTATGGTCAGCCACATCTGGTAGCGGTTGAGTTTGATGCGCCCCTGCTCACCCTCGCGCTGCAGTTCCTGGAGCGCGGGGATGAGCGGCTGGAGCAACTGCATAATGATCGAGGCGGTGATGTAGGGATAGACCCCCATCGCCGCCACCGAGAAGTTCTGCAGGGCGCCGCCGGCGAAGAGGTTAAGCAACTGGGCCAACTGGTTGGTGGCCAGGGCCTCCTGGAGCTGGGCCAGTGACTCCGGGTTAATATTCGGCACCGGAATGTGCGCGATCAGCCGGAAGATCAGCAGCATCCCCAGGGTGAAGAGGATGCGCCGTCGCAGGTCGGGCAACTGTATGGCGCGAATGAGAGCCTGAAGCATCGTGGCATGTTCCTCGCTCACCACGCGCCCCTGGAGGCGCGCGGTAAGGTGTTGACAGTTCCCTGCGGGGCGGTGGTGGAGCGGGCTCCTCTCCTGCCCCTCTTGCGTGTGAAGGGCGTGCCTCCCCGCCCACCGGATGAACTCAGGTTGCTTCCCGGAAGGGCGTAGCCCTCTCAAACCCTCCCGGTGCGAAGGGCGTGCCTCCCCGCCCACCGGATGAACTCAGGTTGCTTCCCGGGAGGGCGCAGCCCTCTCAAACCCTCCCGGTGCGAAGGGCGTGCCTCCCCGGCAGGCAGGGGGTGTGGGGAACCCCGGGTTCGCCGATGGTCACCTCAGCGCCCCTCGGTCCGGGCCTTCTTCGCCGCAGCATTACGCATGGACGGGTTGGGCCCGCGGGAACGGGAATGGCGTTCGATGGTTAGCGGCAGTTCCACGACCGTTCCGCCAGCGGCCTCGATTTTCCGGCGCGCGCTGTCGCTGAACTTGTGGGCGTGCACCGTCAACGGGCGGGTCAGCTCACCATCGCCGAGGATCTTCACTGGCAGGGCCTTGCGCCGCACCACCCGGGCCTCCAGCAGCGACGCGGGTGTTACCTCCACATCGGCGGGCCAGGCGGCGAGTCGCGCGACGTTAACCGTCTCATACTCCACCCGGAAGATATTGGTGAAGCCCCGCTTGAAGGGCATGCGCTTGACCAGGCGGTTCTGGCCGCCCTCGAAGGTGCGGTACGGCCCGGGGCCGCTGCGGGCCTTCTGGCCCATCATACCTTTGCCGGCTGTTTTGCCCTTGCCCGAGCCATGGCCACGGCCCACGCGCTTGGACTTACGGTGGGCGCCCTCGGCGGGCTTCAAATCGTGCAGTTTCATGCCGCCACCTCATCGGGAAGTTCTTCGACCTCCACCAGGTGCCGCACTTTGAACAGCATACCCCGAATGGAGGGATTATCGGGCTTGATCACCGACTGGCCCAGTTTGCGCAGCCCCAGCGAGCGAATGGTTTCCTTCTGGTCCTTCGCGTAGCCAATTGTACTCTTGCGATAGGTGATGCGAAGCTTGCTCATACTGCGGCCTCCTCGCCTGCCGGCTCGCGCCGGCTACGCCGGGCGGCCAGTTCGTGCGGCGTCATATCGCGGCGCCGAGCCATCTCGCTCAGCGAGGTCATCTCGCTAAGCGCCGCAAAGGCCGCCTTGACGACATTCACCGGATTGTTGCTGCCGTAAACCTTGGAGAGCACGTCCTTGATCCCCGCGGCCTCAACGACCGGACGAACGCCACGGCCGGCGATCACGCCCGTACCGGGCGCGGCGGGCCGGATCATCACCCGGGTGGCGGCAAACTTGGCCAGCACCTCGTGGGGCACCGTACCTCCCACCAGCGGCACGCGGATCAGGTTCTTCTTCGCGGCTTCGGTGCCTTTGCGGATCGCCTCGGGCACTTCGGCGGCCTTGCCCATCCCCACACCCACGTGGCCCTTGCCATCACCGACGACGACCACCGTGCTGAAGCTGAAGCGCCGGCCGCCCTTCACCACTTTCGATACGCGATTAATCTGTACGACGCGCTCTTCAAGGTCGAGCCCGTCGGGGTTGATTCGTTCTCGGTTCACGATTCCTCCCAAACCCGTCCCTGACGCTCTGGTACGACATCGGCGCTCCCCTGCGCGCCAGTCGCGGCCCGTGGACGAGGGGGGCGCCCCCTGCACGCTCCGCAGATGCCGTACCGGCGATTTGACACCTGATTGTGAAGGGTGAGGCGTTGCGGGCAAAGCTTCGCCCTTGCGCCACTGCTCCGCCCCTGGTGGCGCACCACCGTGATGACGTGGGATGGACGGGCGACTCCTGCGCCACGATCCTGCACCATCACGGTGGCAGGCCCCTAGAAGCTCAGGCCAGCTTCGCGGGCGGCCTCGGCGAGCGCCTTTACACGCCCGTGGTACTTGTAGCCACCCCGGTCGAAGACCACTTTTGTCACTCCGGCAGCCAGGGCCCGTTCGGCAATCAAGCGCCCGACCAGAGCCGCCTCTTCGGTCTTAGTTTTACCCTCGCCGCCGCTCCAGCCCTTCTCGGTCGTCGAGGCGGCCACCAGCGTGCGGCCCTCGACATCATTGATGACCTGGGCATAAATGTGCGCATTGCTGCGGAACACGCACAGGCGCGGGCGTTCGTGTGTACCGCTCACGCGCTTGCGCAGGCGCTGGTGCCGTCGAATGCGCAGTTCGCGCGGAGTTCGCCTACCCATAATGTAATACCCTTGCACTAGCGATGGAGACTGTATCCCCCATCGACAAGCATTGGAGCGAGCCAGGGGCCCACGGTTCCCGGCCGCGGCGAGCGGGGGGAACCCGGGGCGCCTTACTTAGCCTTACCGGCCTTACCGGCCTTACGACGGATCTTCTCTTCCGCGTACTTAATGCCCTTACCCTTGTACGGCTCCGGCGGGCGGAGGCTCCGGATGCGAGCCGCTTCCTCACCCACCACTTGCTTATCAATACCGCGCACCAGCAGGCTCAACGGTTCGCTGGCGCTCTTACGCTCGCCAACCACATACTGCACATTGGGCGGAGGATCGATACGCACCTGGTGCGAAAAGCCCAGGCTCAGCACCAGCGTCTGGCCCTCCAGGGCGGCGCGATAGCCGACGCCGTTGATCTCCAGGGCGCGCGTCCAGCCATCGGTAACCCCGATGATCATATTGTTGAGCAAGGTCCGCGTCAGGCCGTGGAGCGCCCTGTGCTGCTTATTATCCGACGGCCGGCTGACCGTCAGCGTGCCATTCTCCTGGGCAATGATCATCTCAGGGTGGAGCTGCTGGGTCAGGGTACCCTTAGGCCCCTTGACCGTCACATGGTTCCCATCGTCGATCGTCACCTGCACACCTTTCGGCACAGCGATCGGCTTTTTCCCAATCCGCGACATATCAGCTTCCTCCCCTACCAGACGTAGCAGAGCACCTCACCGCCCACGCGCTCGCGCCAGGCATCGTGGCCGGCCAGCACCCCTTTGGGGGTCGAGAGAATGCTCAGACCGAGGCCCCCACGCACGCGGGGAATATCTTCGCGCCTGGTGTAGATACGCAGGCCGGGCTTGCTCACCCGGCGCAGGCCGGTGATCGCCGGCCGGCGATCAGGCATATACTTGAGCGTGATGGAGAGCGTATTGTACGGCTTTCCTTCAATCACGGCGTAATCTTTAATGAACCCCTCGCGCTTGAGAATATCGGCAATTGCCAGCTTCATCTTCGACGAAGGGATATTGACAATGCTTTGACGCGCCATACAGGCATTGCGGATGCGCGTCAGCATATCGCCAATCGGATCGTTAACGCTCACGGGGAGCCTCCTCACACGTTGGGTGGCGGTTCCTGGCTGGCGCAAGGCCCTCGCGCGGCGCGCGGCCGCTTCGGGGCTTGCGCCGGGGCGTGGCACAACCGGTCCACCCCGCATCTGCTACTTGCACGGTATCCCACGTCTACCAGCTCGATTTGACCACACCCGGAATAAGCCCTTTGAGGGCGTGTTCCCTGAAGCAGATGCGGCACATGCCGAATTTCCGCATATACGCCCGCGAGCGGCCACAGATTTTGCAACGGTGGTACTCGCGCACCTTGAACTTTTGCGGGCGTTGCGCTTTGACGATCCAGGATGTCTTCGCCAAGGGTGTTCCTCCTAAAGTGTTGGGCTGGTCAGCGCAAGCTCCTGGCCCAGACTAATCGCGAAATGGCATGCCGAGGCGCTTGAGCAAGGCATAAGCATGCTCATCGTTGGTGGCGCTGGTCACAATCACCACCTCGAGGCCTCGCAACTTATCGATCTTATCGTAATCAATGTCTGGAAAGACGATCTGCTCGCGCAGCCCCAGACTGAAATTGCCCCGCCCATCGAAGGAACGCCGGCTCACCCCACGGAAGTCGCGGATGCGGGGCAGGGCCAGGTTCACCAGCCGGTCGAAAAAGTCGTACATCCGATCGCCGCGCAGCGTGACCATCGCGCCGATGGCCATCCCCTCACGGAGCTTGAACGAGGCGATCGACTTGCGAGCGCGGGTAATCACCGGCTTCTGTCCGGTAATCGTCGCCAGATCGTTCACCGCCGCATCGAGCGCCTTGGAGTTCTGAACCGCCTCGCCGACGCCGACATTGACCACGATCTTGGTCAGCCGGGGGACCTCCATCACCGACGAGAACTTGAACTCGTCTTTAAGGGCGGGCACGATCTCCTGCAAATACTTCTCACGCAATCGAACCATGGTGTTCATCTCCAGGGGCTTGGAGGCGCTCTGGCGCAGCGCGCGCCGGATGGGGCGTCCTCCGGCCCTGAGTTACCTGTTTATTTATCCACGACCGCGTCGCAGGCCTTGCAGAAGCGCACCTTCCGTGGCCGGCCCTTATGATCGGTCTCCTCCAGGAAGCGATGCCCCGTGCGCGAGGCGCGCCCGCAACTGGGGCAGATGAGCATCACGTTCGAGACGTGGATTGGCGCTTCCATCTCGATGATCCCACCGGGCTTGCGAGGGCCGCGGGCCTTCATATGGCGCTTAACGATGTTCAGGCCCTCGACCACCACGCGCTCCTCACGCGGGAGGGCGCGCTTGATCTTGCCCTTACGGCCCTTGTCTTTCCCGGCGATGATCAACACCTCATCACCAGTTTTCACGTGCATAATGGCACCTGTGTTTCCTATCTCAGAGCACTTCGGGCGCCAGCGAGACGATCCGCATGAACTGCTTTTCGCGCAACTCGCGGGCCACCGGCCCGAAGATGCGCGTGCCGCGCGGGTTGTTCTCTTTCCCGATAATCACGGCAGCGTTATCATCAAAGCGGATGTGCGAGCCATCGGGCCGGCCATACTCCTTGGCCGTGCGGATGATCACCGCGCGCACCACCTCGCCCTTCTTCACCGCGCCGCCCGGCGTGGCCTGCTTGACCGTGGCGACGATAATGTCGCCGACCCGGCCATACTTCACCACCGAGCCACCCAGCACCCGGATGCACATGATCTCTTTGGCGCCGGTGTTATCGGCGACCTTCAAACGCGTCTGCGCCTGGATCATTGCGCTTACTCCTCACCGCGCTGGAGGATCTCCACCACCCGCCAGCGCTTGGTGCGACTCAGGGGGCGGGTCTCCTCAATGCGCACGATATCGCCCACCTTGCAGGCATTCTCCTCGTCGTGGGCGTGAAACTTGCTCGTCTTTCGAATGATCTTGCGGTAGAGCGGATGGGGCTTAAGATAGTCTACCGCCACGACCACCGTTTTATTCATCTTATCGCTCACCACGCGCCCCACCTTCTGGGTGCGGCGCACGGTAGAGGTCTGCTCAACCTCACTCATCGTTCACCTCCTGCTCCAGCTCACGCTCGCGCAGGATGGTTTTGATCCGCGCGATCTCCTTCTTCACCTGGCGAGGGCGAGACGTATTGGTGAGGCTCCCGGAGGCTTTCTGGAAGCGCAGGTTGAACAGCTCTTCGTAGTGCAGTTTGAGCTGCTCGCGCAATTTGGCATCGTCCAGATTACGCAACTCACTCGCTTTCGCCACTGCTCACCTCCAGCTCCGCATCGTCGCGCGTGATAATTTTGCACTTGATCGGCAGTTTCTGGGCAGCGCGGCGCAGCGCTTCCATAGCGACTTCTTCGCGCACACCGGCCAGTTCAAACATCACGCGACCGGGCTTCACCACGGCCACCCAGTGATCCACGCTCCCCTTGCCGCCGCCCATACGGGTTTCGGCCGGTTTCTGTGTCACGGGTTTATCGGGAAAGATTCTGATCCAAACTTTACCACCGCGCTTCACATAGCCGGTGATAGTCCGGCGGGCCGACTCGATCTGCCGGCTGGTGATCCACACCGGTTCGAGGGCCATCAGCCCGTACTCGCCAAAAGCCACGCTGTTACCGCGATAGGAGAGGCCCTCGCTTCGCCCCTTCTGTTGTTTGCGGTACTTGGTACGCTTAGGCAGAAGCATTGTCACCCCTCCTCGAGCGGCGTTCGCCGCGTTCACCGCGTTCGCCGCGTTCGCCGCGTTCGCCGCGCTCCGCGCGCTCAGGGGCCGCCGTGCTCACCTGCTGCTCCACCCGGGCCTTCGCGAGCTGATCGGGGAACACCTCGCCCTTATAGATCCAGACCTTTACGCCGATGCGCCCGTAGGTGGTATGGGCATGCACCTGCGCGTAGTCAATATCGGCGCGGAGGGTATGGCGGGGCACGCGGCCCTCACTCTCATTCTGCACGCGCGCCATCTCGGCGCCGCCGAGGCGCCCCGAGCAGCGCACACGGACACCCTGGGCGCCCAGCCGCATGGCGCGCTGCACCGCCTGCTTCATTGCCCGCTTGTAGCTGACGCGCTTGTTGATCTGCTCGGCAATGCTCTCGGCAACCAGTTGCGCATCCAGTTCCGGCTGATGGATCTCCTGGATGTTCAGTTTGATCTTTTTCCCGGTGCGTTTTTCCAGGGTGCTCTTCAGTTGATCAACATTGGTACCGCGCTTGCCGATCACAATCCCGGGCTTGGCGGTATATACCGTCACTTCGATCTTATTCGCCGAACGCTCGATCTCGATGCGCGAGACGCCGGCGTTAGCCAACTCCTTGGCGATCAGCTTGCGCAGCTCAAGATCCTCGTGGAGTTGTTCGGTATACGTTTCCCCCTCGGCAAACCAGGTCGACTGCCAGGTCTTTATGTAACCGAGGCGGAAGCCGATCGGATGAACTTTGCGTCCCAAGAGTGCCTCCTCCTGGCAGTTAGTAATCTGCTTCATCACCAACGATCACCGTAATGTGCGTCGTTGGCTTGCGGATCTGGTTTGCCATACCGCGCGCCCGCGGCATAAAGCGCTTGAGTACCGGCCCCTGGTCGGCATAGATGTACTTGATGACCAGGGATTTGCGATCCATGAAAAAATTGTTTTCCGCGTTTGCCGCGGCCGACTTGATCGTGCGGGCCACCTCGCGGGCCGCCTTCTGCGGCATATAGTCCAGAGTTGCCAGCGCCTTATCCACCGGCATCCCCCGCACCACGTCCATCACCAGGCGAACCTTTAACGGCGAGATGCGCACGTAGCGAGTAACTGCTTTGGCTTCCATAGTTGTACCCGTTGGAACCCCGGTCTTCTCTGCGGCGCCGCCGCCCAGTACCGGTACAAAACGGACGTTCTCGGGAGGACGCAGCCCTCCTCGCCAGCGCGGGGGACGTCCTGCGGTTGCGCCACATCGGAACGGAAGCGGCGTTTCCCGGCAGGGCCGCACCCTTCCGGGCCTCCCCCCGGCAAGGGTGGAGGAAAACCCGGTTCCCGCTGCGCTCAACGCAGAAGCGGCGCGCGACAAACCTGGTCATTGTACCACATATCACGATGCGCGCGCCGACGGCCAGAACAGGCCGCTCTGGCGACCGGGCGTCATTTCATCTTGCCGCGTTTGTCGGCCTTCTTGCCGCCGTGGCCGCGGAAAAGCCGGGTCGGGGCAAACTCGCCGAGTTTGTGGCCGACCATATTCTCCGTGATGTAGACCGGAACGTGGCGTCGGCCATCGTGCACCGCAATGGTGTGGCCGATCATCTGCGGGAAGATAGTCGAGTCGCGCGACCAGGTCCGCAGCACACGCTTCTCGTTGGTGCGGTTCATGGTCTCGACGCGCTCGAGCAGCTTGATATCCACGTACGGTCCCTTCTTTGACGAACGGGACATATCTGTACTGCCTCCTCAACGATCCAGGCACATGTTCAGGCTCAGGTGCTCCGCATTGTCCAGTTCATCTCCACAGTTCCACAGAGAGCATTGTGGAGCTGTAGAGGGGCGGAGCTGATCCCGCGCGATGCCCTCAAGCAGAACTGGTGTGATGCGTTGCGCTCCCCCGGCGCGCTACGGCTTGCGCCGGCGGACAATAAAGGGATCCGACCGCTTGTTATTGCGCGTCTTGACCCCACGGGCGGGCTTGCCCCACCTGGTCTTTGGCGTGCTCATACCGATAGGCGCGCGGCCCTCGCCACCGCCGTGGGGATGGTCGCGCGGGTTCATTGCCGAGCCACGCACGCGCGGGCGGCGGCCGAGCCAGCGGGCGCGGCCAGCTTTGCCAATGCGGATGTTCTGGTGATCCACATTTCCGACCTGGCCAATGGTGGCCATGCAGCGGAGGTGGATCATCCGGATCTCACCGGAGGGCATACGCAGCGTGGCATAATCGCCCTCTTTGGCCATGACCTGCGCAGCGGCGCCGGCGCTGCGCACGAGCACCCCGCCGCGGCCGATCTCCAGTTCCACATTGTGCACCTGGGTACCGAGCGGAATGGCGCCGAGGGGCAGGGCGTTACCCACGCGAATATCGGCATTCGGGCCGCTCATCAGCATATCGCCGACATTGATGCCCACGGGCGCGATGATATAACGCTTCTCGCCATCGGCGTAGGCCAGGAGCGCGATCCGCGCCGAGCGGTTGGGATCGTACTCGATCGCCTGGACGCGAGCGGGGATGTCGTGCTTGTTGCGCTTGAAATCAATGACGCGATAAAAGCGCTTGTGCCCGCCGCCGCGGTGCCGGGTCGTAATGCGACCCTGGTTGTTCCGACCGGCACGTTTGCGCAGCGGCTTAATGAGCCCCGGTTCAGGGCGTTTTCCTTTTGTCAACTCCTCGAAGGTCGAGACCGACATATTGCGCCGGCCCGCCGAGGTTGGTTTGTATTTTCGCACACCCATGCTTCTTCTCCCTGACGGGTGGGGGCGCCGATCCATTCCGACGCCCGCTGAGTCGCGCCCTTGCGGCGCTTACATAACCCTGACCGGCCGCAGCGACGACGTCTGCCGGTCGTCACTCTGTCGGCGCGACAGCCTGACAGACCGCTAGCTCCCAAAAATCTCGATCTGGTCGCCGGGCGCGAGGGTGACAATAGCCTTCTTCCAGTCGCGCGTATACCCTGTGGCCCGACCGCGGCGCTTGAGCTTGCCGCGCACATTCATCGTATGCACCCGGGTCACGGTGACGTCGAAGATCGTCTCGACAGCATGCTTGATCTCCGGCTTGCTGGCCGTGCGCAGCACCTCGAAGCAATACTTGTTTTTCTCCATCAAGAGGGTATTCTTCTCGGTGACGAGCGGGCGAATAATAATTTCATGGGGCGTTGGCATAGCACCTACTCCTTGTCACTCGCCGCCGCGCCGGGGCCCAGAATCCCCTCGACGACCGCCACTGCGGCCCGGGGCATCACGATGTTGTCGTAGGTCAACAAATCGCGCACATTCAGATAACTGGCCAGAATAGTCTTAACCTCAGGCAAGTTATTGATCGAGCGCTGGACTATCAGGTTATCCGGACTTTTGCTATCAATGACGATCAGCGTTTTCCCGCTCAAGCCATGGGCCTGCAAGAAGGCCAGCGCCTCTTTAGTGCGCGGCTGCTCAAAGCGCAGCGTATCAATGAAGCGGATCTGCTCGGCGGCGTACTTGGCCGAGAGAGCCGAGCGCACGGCCAGGCGGCGCATCTTGCGCGGCATATGCAGACGGTACGAGCGCGGGTGGGGGCCATGGGCGATCCCACCGCCCTTGCGATGCGGCGCGCGAATGGAACCCTGGCGGGCGCGTCCGGTTCCCTTCTGGCGGTAGAGCTTGCGCGTCGAGCCACTTACTTCACCGCGACCACGGGTGTTATGGGTGCCCAGGCGCGCATTGGCCTGCTGCATCACCACATACTGGTGCATAACAGGCACATTGGGGGTGATGCCGAAGACGTAGTCGCTGAGTTCAATGCTCCCCACCTGCTCGCCGGCCTGGTTATACAGCGTTGTTTGCATCAGGATCACCTCTTACTGCTTCACGGCGCGGCGAATGTGAAGCAACCCATTGCGCGCACCCGGCACCGACCCCTTGACCAGCAGCAGGTTACGCTCGGGGATCACCTCCACGACTTCCAGGTTCTGCACGGTCACCCGCTTGCCTCCCATTCGTCCGGCCATCTTCTGACCCTTCCAGACACGACCGGGGGTGGTGCCCGCACCGATCGAGCCGGGGGCGCGATGCCGGTCACTCTGGCCGTGGGTCTTGGGGCCGCCCCGGAACCCATGGCGCTTGACCACGCCGGCGAACCCGCGGCCCTTGGAGGTGCCCGAGACATCGACTTTTTGCCCCGCCTGGAACAGATCGACGTTGATCACCTCGCCGACGCTGTGTTCCTGCGGGTTATCGGCGCTGAACTCGCGCAGCACGCGCAGCATAGTCCCGGCGCCCCTCAGGTGGCCCTGCTGGGGACGGGTCAATTTTCGCGCCGGCACCTCTTCAAAACCGAGTTGCACCGCCTCGTAGCCATCGCGTTCGACCGTGCGCACCTGCGTGACCACGCACGGCCCGGCGCTGATGACGGTCACAGGAATGACTTCACCATTTGCGGTAAAGACCTGCATCATCCCAACTTTTCGGCCCAACATTCCGTGAACCATGGAGCACTACCTCCGCAGCATGCGTCCTGGCGCAGCGGCTGCCTGCTTTTGCGGCTGCCTGACGCGGGGGAAACCCGGTGTCCTCGCCTCCCGCCGGATGGCAGGTAGGGTTGGGCACGGTCTCTTCACCCGATTGGTATGCGCGAGGCAGCGCAGTAATATGATGTCTGACGCTTCAGCCGTCTGTGCGACTGTGCCGCACAACGACACGATGCATGTCGTTTTCTTCCCGGGAGGGCTACGCCCTCTCAAACCCTTCCCGCCGGGAGGGGTGCGGTTCGACAAGCTACCGCAGGTGGGAAATCCGGTTTCCCGACGTTTATCTCAGACCTGGCAACGCCTTTACAGCTTAATCTCGATATCCACGCCAGCGGGGAGGTTGAGCTTCATCAGCGCGTTAATGGTTTGCTGGCTGGGATCGAGGACGTCGATCAATCTTTTATGGGTTCTAATCTCGAACTGCTCCTGCGAGTCCTTATCGATGAAGCCAGAGCGAATAACGCTAAACTTCTCGATCTTGGTAGGCAGGGGCACCGGGCCCGCCACCAGCGCGCCGGTGCGCTCAGCAGCCTCGACGATCTGGCGCGCCGACTGGTCCAGAATCTTATGATCGTATGCCTTGAGGCGGATACGCACCTTTTGCTTGGCCATAGATTTCCTCTATCTCAACCGGTGGGGCGAGGCGCGGAGCCTCACCCCACTGAGCACGCTTGACTACTCGATGATCTTGGTGACGACGCCAGCGCCGACGGTGCGCCCGCCCTCACGGATGGCGAAGCGCAGCCCCTCTTCGATCGC
>OGCI01000305.1_pt1 | contig 61385 bp, 47 predicted proteins | sample 1570021 | NCBI WGS metagenome assembly OGCI01 (sample SAMN06264664, study PRJEB24512) | hot springs metagenome | isolation source: Hot spring water | place: South Africa: Tshipise | collected 2015-06-21
CCTCCAAGACGGCTCCCTTGCCGTTGGGGTATGGAAGAGAGATGATGTCTCGGATACGGCAACCATACGCGTGAACGTAAGCGGATACGGAGATCCGCTCTACCTTGATCCGACAACCGGCACATACTCGCCGCTTGCAGGCTTTTCAAGGGATTCAAGCGGTAAGATAACCATAAGCGGCGTGTCAATCGGGAAAGACCCGGTGCTTTTGGCGTTCAAGGGAGCAAGCGGAAGCGAAAGAGCGGATCTGTATTTTGAGCTCACTTCGACTGGCGGCTCGCCCTTAGAGGGTTGCGTCGCCAAAGTTCTTAATTCTCAAAGCGGTGCGGTGATCGCAACAACGCTCACAGGCAGGGATGGGAAATCTTCGCTTAGCGGAATAGCGCCCGGTACGTACAAGTTCCATTTCGTCGACCTCGCTTCAAATTACAAAAGTGAGTACTATAAAGACAAGGAAAAATTCTCGAATGCGGACGCTTTAAGTGTGCAAGCGGGCGCAAGGATAACGGTCAGTGAAGACCTTGAGCCTCTTGAGGTTCAAGGAGAGCCCGAGCCAGAACCTGAACCAGAGTGTACGCCTGAACCCAAGCCGGCTCCCACTCCGAAGCCCGAACCAAAACCCTCACCGCCTCAGAGTTTTGAGAATGGTGAGGCCGCCTGCACGTGGTATCTCGCGGAGGGTTGCACAGCTGGCGAATTCGACACATGGGTGCTTGTGCAGAATCCCGGCAAGGCTGACGCGTTGGTGACGTTTGAGTTCCAGCTTCCGCCGGGGAGCTCGGCGCCTCCTTTCGGGTTTGTTGTTCCGGCGAACACGCGTAAATCAATCCGACTTGACGATCTTCCAGGGCTTGAGTCTGCAGACGTGTCAACAACGGTGAAATCTACGAGCGAGGTTATCGTAGAGCGCGCGATGTACTTCAATCTGAACAGCAGAACAGGGGGTCACGATTCTCTGGGTGTAAAACAGCCTGAGCGTGTCTGGTATCTGGCCGAGGGCTACACTGCGGGTCTCTTTGAGACCTGGGTGCTCGTGCAGAACCCGGGCGAGGAGGAAGCTGAAGTACGCTTCGATTTCCAGCTTCCCTATCCATACGAGGCGCCCTCTTACACGTTCAGGCTTCCCGGGAAATCGAGGCAGTCTGTGCTGTTGAACCATCTTCCCGGGCTTGGGTGGGCTGAGGTGTCCACAAAAGTAATATCGACCACTCCTGTGGTTGTCGAAAGGTCAATGTACTTTGAATATTACGGTAAGCGCGATGGCACGAACTGCACGGGGATTACGCAAACGGAGAAACAGTGGTACATACCTGAAGGCTGCACGAGGGGAGAGTTCGATACCTGGATTCTTGTCCAGAATCCGGGGGATGACCAAGCCCATGTGAGTCTTGAATTCCAGCTACCCCCCGGAAAAACCGCCCCGAATTACGAATTTGTGCTTCAACCGCGCTCAAGACGGTCCGTTCTGCTCGACACGCTTCCAGGGCTTGATGAAACGGATGTCTCGACAAAGGTAATCTCAGACAGGGAAATTTGCGCTGAGCTATCGCTTTATTTCAGGTACGGCGACATAGATGGCGGGTCGGGCAGCGTGGCGGTGAGAAAACCCGCCTGCCGGTGGTATCTTGCCGAGGGGTACACCGGGGGAGCTTTCGATACATGGGTTCTTGTACAGAATCCCGGCGAAAAGGAAGTCTCAGTCAGTATGGAGTTTCAGTTGCCCGCGGGGCTGGGCGCGCCAGACTATGAGTTTGTCCTCCCAGCGAAATCGCGAATGTCGGTAGGTCTTGACTGGTTGCCGGGGCTTGAAAGCACAGATGTTTCGACTAAGGTCACATCAAGCGGTCCGGTCATAGTGCAAAGGTCAATGTATTTCGAGTATGAAGGAAAAAAAGGAGGTCACTCAAGCGAAGGGATAAGTTTTTAACCCGTAAGACAGTCAAATAAAAAATTGAGTTTCCGAGATCCACCACCAGGTTGAGGTCCCGAAGCCAAAAAAGGCTTCGGGATTTCATTTACGCCAATTTAAGAGTCATGTTCAAGCCTCATTCCCTTATCTTATCGCTCCAGGGGAAATCTATGCTCGGGTCGTCATAAGGAATCCTTCCCTCATCCGGGTTTTCCCTGTCGTAGGACATGGTCGTGTGATAGAAGAGATAGACAGGTTCGGAACCGAGCACCTGATAACCGTGCGCGACTCGCGGAGGGATGACAATGAGCATGGGCTCTCTTTCGCCCGCGAATATTATCTGTTTTTGATTATACGTTGGCGATTCCTCTCTCATGTCATATAAGGAAACCATTGCCTCACCTTTGCATATAAACCAGAGGTCATACTGCTTTTCGTGCCAGTGAAACGCTTTGATGACCCCGGGGTATGTCATGGTGAAACTGCTTTGCCCGAATCGCGGCAGGAGGTTATCGTCGTCCCTTAGAACTTCGAGAAAATAACCCCGCTCGTCGCAGTGTTTAATGAGCGGCTTTATTATTACACCGTCTATCCAGGAGTCTTTTCCCTCATCCATCCACGTCTCACCTCCGGAAAAGCAAGGTCTTAAGCTTAAAATATTGTATCCCACGGTCGTTCGGACAGGTGAGAGGGGGAAAGAAAAATTACCTGGGTTTTGCGAAATTTAATGCCTGAAAAAATGCAAGGTGATAAAGCCTCATCATCTCATTTTTCTTCTTACCCTTTCAGTAAGAAGGCATAAGAAAGACGCGATTGAAACCTCCTTGTGGCGTGAGCATCTGATAACATTATGGGCAGGGATTGTAATGTTTGACACGTTTTAAGTCGAATTACGTTGTAAGTAGAAAAGCTTAAGGAATTATTTTTTGGGTTTTGCGCCCAAGTGATGTAAATGAGCAAAGTTTACCTTTGGTTTATAGGATTGAGCCGCGGGAAGAGAGCGTTGCTAACAGTCGGTTTTTCGCTTTTCGTCATTGCGGTTCTGGCGGTTTCTCTCTACCTTGTTTTCGTCCCCAGAAAAGTTCTGGTTAGATACGGCACGATAGTCCGCGACCCAATCGACGGCAGAGTCTGGAGCGACAACACCAAAACCGCGTATGTTCACCCCAAGGATGCTCCCAACTACAAGATAGAATACGTGGATAAATACAGCCCGGAACACGAAAAGCAGCTTGCCGAGGAGCGTGCCAGAAAAGAGGCTGAGGAAAAGCAGAAGGAGGAGGAGACCGGCTTCGAGGGAATCGCGGTTATAACTGGGGCGGAACTGTCGGCGGAGATGGAAAGCGTCCGGGAAAATATCGAATCAGCTGGAAGCAGCGTTGTGACGGGGATGCAGGTCGCCTCGGAGATAAGCGCCACAAAATCGAGTCTCATTAAGACCAGAAACGAGATAGCCGCAATTCCGGTCCCGCCTCAGCTTCAAGGGGTTAAAAATGAGGTAATTTCCTGTTTCGACATGTATATCAGAGCTTGCGACCTATATCTTGAGGGAATAGCAGAGGCGGACCTTAGCAAGATAGCGGAGGCTGAAAGGCTGACCAAAGAAGCTACCGCGAAATTGCAGGAGACGCTCGGCGCAGTCCAAAGTGTTCCTTAATTTGTGATTACCCCAAGGGTTTTCTTGAGAAATCTTCTCCATACACTTAAATGAGCGAAGGGAGAGAAATGAACGGTCAGAATAGCGGCGGGGATGAGGAAAAGCGCCAGGCTGGGATGAAGGGCGCAATCGTTAGAGCGATGGACTTTATTATGCTATTGCTTTTCAGATTTACATACGCGCTCTCATACGTGCTTCCCGCAATAGTGCTCCGTCTGGTCTTCGAGACGCTTGGCACTCTCATTTTCCTGTTTAGGCCTCGTATGCGAAAGGACCTGTACAAGAAAATAAAGGAAGCCTTCCCGGGGATAAAAAACGATTATGAGATAAAAAGGATTGCGAGGCAGGCTTGCTCATCCATGATCATGCCCGTGCTTGACGGGATATTCTTCGCCCGCTATAAGGAAAAAATAATGCAGAATCTTAAGATAGCGGGCTGGGAAAATTTCGAGGAGGCTGATTCCAGAGGTGGAGGGCTTCTGGTGATGACGACCCATACAGGAGCCACGCCATTACTCCTTCACGCGGTAATGGCTAATCTGGGCAAGCCTTACACACCGATCACGTGGTGCCCGAAAAATCTTCCCATCTCCAAATACCCTGACGCAATGCTCAAATTCGGCATATCTTTAGGTTGTGACCCGGAAGACCCCGTGATATTTGCCGGTCCCGGTTTTGACGCCATAACTCCCGCGAGGGAAATTCTTAAAAAGGGAAAACGAATTGGGCTGACGGTTGACGTGCCTGGAAAGTGCGCTGTTCCCCTTTTCGGGCGTCCGGCCGCCCTCGCGGACGGTGTAGCCCATTTCTCTCTGGACGCTAATGTGCCGATTGTCCCGGTCGTGTTGTACCGCGACGGGTGGGGACCCCGCCTGATGTTGCGGGTGAGCAAACCCATTTATCCCCAAAATACGGGAAATCGCAAAGAGGATGCAAGGAACATCATGCTCGAGTGCGCAAGGGAAGCCGAGCTTCAAATCATGAGGTCTCCCGGGCAGTGGATGTGTTGGTTCGGGCTGTGGAAGTGGTGGGAGGCGGGAAAAGAGCTCGCCGGTGCGGAAAACCGGAAAGAGGAAGGTTGATTCCTTCGCCATGTTTGGCTGCCTCACCAAGTTCCTTTGTGATACGCCATTTGTACCGGAAAGAAGAGTGTTGATTCCTTCGCGTTGTTTGGAGTTCCTTTAGGCTAAGACCTCAGACTATTCCTTCCCGAAGAAGCCAACTTATATACTCCTTTAGCGGCTCACCGTATGGTCGTGGGGAAGGGAATCCTTGCAGCCGCAAGTTCATGTTTTCCAGAGGCGAATATTTTGGTCTCGGGCAGGGAAGATTCAATTCTTTGTACAAGATTGGCTGAACCAGGATTTCAGACCAACCCGCGATGTCAAGAATCTCCTTCGCGAACTCGAACCGGGAACAGACTCCGGAGTTCGTCGCGTGGTAAGTTCCGAACTTGCCCGAAGTGGAAACCAGATAAATGATTTGGGCGAGGTCGCAAGCTGACGTGGGACTTCCGGTCTCATCCGTGACTACCCGAAGCTCTCCCTTTTCCTTCGCGTTTTTGAGAATGCTTTTCACGAAATCCCGTTTGCTGTATTTCCCGAATATCCACTGGGTCCTGAAAATATAGTACTGATTCAGCACCGAAACAATGTATCTTTCCGCAGCAAGTTTCGCTTTGCCGTAAACGCCAAGCGGGTTTGGCTCGTCAAATTCCGTGTAAGGCGTGCCCTTTTCCCCGTCAAACACGTAGTCGGAACTGATGAAAACGAGAGGGCAGCCAACTTTTTGCGCTGCAAGCGCAAGGTTCTGTGTCCCGGTGAAATTGACCCTGTATGAGATTTCAGGCTTGAGTTCCGCCTCGTCCGCATTGACGTGTGCGGCTGAGTTTATGAGAAGATCTGGCTTGAGTTCCGGAACCTTGCTCATTATCAGGTCGAAATCGGTGATATCCAGATCCAGGTCATAGGCCAGTACCTCATGTCCCTCCTCTTTGAACCTGATTACAAGCTCGCTTCCGAGCTGCCCCGCAGCGCCGCATATGACGACTTTCACTTTAACCCTCCCTCGGTTTTAAGCCAGTCACCTCTCATCCAATTCCGAGATCCAATTTTATAATTAGAGCAAATGCGATCTCGTTTGACTTGAGACTTTTCTAATTCGTAGTTTGATGTGGAAATAATATTTCTATGAGATAAATTTTTCCAATTTACCGCCTTAAAAAGTGCAAAAAAGATTATTCAAGCGGGGCAATGGATGGACCGGTGGCGCTTTCCCGCCGGAAGACCCGCCGGTATGAACATGACTCAGTGGAGTAATCTTTTTGTTGGGGTAGCCGCGTTTACTCCTGCGCGTTTTTAAAATCTCAACGTCGGTCTTGGATGAGCACAGTTATCCTGTTGTTATCGCGGGAACCGAAAGCGCGGTTTCAAAATTCCGCCCGGGGAGTCTATATCTCCCTTCCGAGCCATTCCCTGTAGAAAGCCTCCAGGTCAGGCTGAAAATCGAAGATTATCGGGTAACCCCTGGGCGTTGCCTCAACCTCCAGCTGTGTTTTGCACCTCGGACAGTAATACTCTCTTAGAACAACCCATTCGGGGTCGGCATGCATCATAGGGGGATAAATCTCCTGCATCTTTTCTTCGGTGTCTCTCACATAGATCAGAGCCTGCAGCTTCCAGTTGTCGCGGTAGTCCCCGAACTCAAAGCCGCAGTCGCATTTGACCACCCTGGAGCCATCGGCTTTCTGCACTATGTAGAGGTGAAGGCCGAGTGGGAGGAGTATCTTATCCTCCCAGTCGACTCTGTCCTGGAGTATCTGTACGTATTTGTCGAATCTGTCAGGGTCCTTAAATGAGCTCATCATCCTTTTGACCTCAGGCCAGGAGAGTTTGCCGTCAATGAGCTTCTCTATTGTTTCCTTATCGTACTCAGGCATCTTTCATACCTCCAATCACTCATCCTCGCTGAAGCGGAAATCAGGGGGGAGGTTCCAGAAACTCTTGAACCAGTTACCCCACTCGGTTGACAGCTCTATCGACTCGTTGTACATTCTGCGAACCTTAAGCGCGATATCCCCCTTCAAAATCCTTTCCCTTTCCTCCGTGAGGAACTGGAATACGGGGATCGCTATCCTTCCCCTTTCCTCCCTGATCTCTGCTCTTTTCTTCTCGGTTGCCTCGCGGTCAACTACCCATCTTCCGTTCTCATCCTGTCTTGCAACAGCTCCGTAGATGGACAAAGCGTATCTGGGCAGCAGTATGTCGTTGTTTAGGTCCTCCTCGATTAGGGCAGGGTCCCTTTCGAGCGGGTCTCCAAGACCTCCGCCTCCCCTGTACCATGAGTAGTAGATGTCCCCGTGGTTCATCCTGTAGGGGTAATTGAGGGTTCTTTTGTCAAACAGGTGTTTTCCCTCGCATAGCCTTGATATCTCCGAGTCTCCGGGATCGTTTTCTTTCGTTGGATATTCCCTCCCCTCTTCAAAGCGCTTGAGCAGGTCGGCGCCGAGCACGTTGTGACGGTAGCCTGCTGCAGCGGGGTATCCCCCGAAGATTCCGGGGGCGGGAAACACGTTTCCATCCCCGGCGTTCTGCATCACTATGTCGAGGGATTTCCAGATCGCGTAAAGAGACTGGAAACCGCTTCCGCCTCTGTACTTTCCGGGACCGGCTGTGTTGGGCTTCACGGACCTCCCGAGGTACATAAGCGGGATCACCAGCTCCCATACCTCGATGTCCCCCATGTTCCCTTCCGGGTTCCACATCGCGGCGGCGTAGTCAACGCCATCGAGCACGCTGCGCGCTCCAGTCCCGACCGCGGAGAGCTCGAAGCTTAAGATTCCCGTTTCCCTTCCGTACTGGTCTTTGCCGCCGCCCTGCATGGCGTTCATGGTCATCGCGTAACTGGAGAGCACTTCCTCAAGGTAGCCCCTGGCGAAAAGCCCTCTGGAGAGGCTCCGAATAAGGCCGGTGAAAGCCGGTATCAAAAATCCCCACGCCGCCCCGGTCGCGGCTTCCTTCACCACAGGGTTTGCGAGGGTGTAAGGCGGGAAGAAATGAGTGGTGGCAAGATAGGCCCCGTCATTCACTTTGTCGTTTGGTATCATCGTCTGGGTAAGCAGAACCCAGATAGCACCCTGCATGGCGCTCGGCGGACAGTTGAAGGAGTGATAGCCCCACTTGCTCGCCCCGTCAAAGGAAATATGGAACTCCCCGTTTGGTCCGATGGTGAGTTCGTGGGGTGCGTGAGACAGGCGGTCAACCGCGGCGTAATCCGGAAGGCCCATCTCACCCTCAAGCGGCAGGTCAACAAACGTCACCGCGAAATACTTACCCGGAATCAAGAGTTCTTTAACCCGGTGGATGAATGACCTTCTTCCCTCCTCAATTGCCTCCCTTATGAAGCGCTTGAAGGTGTCAATCCCTTCCCCCTGAATTATCCTTTCCACCGCGTACCTTATCATGTGGCATCCGGCAACTCTGGTTCGCTCATCGAGTTTCCAGAACATAGGGGTGCGCACTCCCATCTCACACCTGATCTCATGGTCCTGATATAGTATGTCGTTTTCCCCCACCTTGTTGGCTGTAAGATCGAGCCCGTCCTCGTAACTGGAGATGGGACCCACCGGAACGTTCCCGGGGGTTGAGGCTCCTATGTCGGTTACGTGGGTAACCCCGCCGGCCCATCCGATGAGCTCCCCCTCCCAGAAGATGGGGACAAAGGTCTGGACATCCGCGTTGTGGGCATCCCCTATTGATGGCTTGTTGTTGGAGAATATGTCTCCCGGGCGGATGCGGGGGTTTAGCTCGTAGTCATTTCTAATCATGAACTTTATTGCGTCGCTCATGGTGTGGACGTGCACGATGATTCCGGTGGAGAGGGCAACCGAATCTCCTTCGGGGGTATAGAAGGCAAAGCAGAGCTCCCCCAGTTCCTGAACTATGGGGGAGGCTGATATGTTCATGGCGGTCTCCCGCGCGTTTACAAGCCCTCCCCTGAGTTTTGCGAAGATCTTCTCATATCTTATCGGATCCTTCTCCTTGAGGGTGAGCTCCTCAATCCCCCAGTAGCGACCTGTCTCGGCGAACAGGCGCTCGCTGGTTTCGAGCATCTCCCTCAAGGTCATGCCGTCCCAACCGATGGGCTTGTAGCCCTTTTCTGTTTCTCCAGCTTCCTTGGGAAGGAAAGTAGCCATCTTCTCCTCCTTTTACTGAGTCTTAAGGTGGAATATGAGATGCTCATTAAGATAAGCGCTCGCCCCGGGTGGCACCACGAAGGTGGTTGAAGGGCTTTCGATTATTGAAAGACCTTTGATGGTGTTCCCAGCTTTTAGCAGACCCATCTCATAGAGGGATGCCTCAAGCCACTGGCCTTTCCGGTAAACTTTCCTTGTTCCCTTCGCGGCTTCAGACGGGGGGTCCTCACCCGAGAGGGGCTCGAGCGGGATGTTCGGCTTTTCCACATCCGTCTTCCCCGCCATTATCACGTGAGTGATCAGGTGACCGAGCTCCGGTGACCTTGCCGCCCTTGCGTACACCTTGGAGTAGAGCTCCTCGAAGGCGTCAATCGCCTCGTTTAAATCCTTTGCCCCGCTTATCCACTCTTTGCCGGTGTTCACCTCAAGGTCCCTTAACTGCCCCAGGTACTGCATCCTGAGATAGACGGTGAAGGATATCTTGCTTTCATCTACCCCGCTCTTGCTAAACTCAGTGATGAGCCTCTCCCTTAAAGAGGCGCACTTTGCGTTTATCATTGCCACAAGCCCCTCTTTGGCATCATCGGGAAGTCCTGGCAGGATGGGGAGGTCAAGTGATGCGTCAAACCGGTACTCGAAATCGCTGCAGGCGCAGCCAAAGGCGCTGAAACCGGCTGCCCATGTTGGGACGAGAACATCTTCAAATCCCATCTTCTCGGAGATTCCTCCCACATGCAGCGGTCCCCCGCCCCCATAGGAAAGAAGGGTGTAGTTTAAGGGGGCGTATCCTTTGCCGAGGATGCGGGCGAAAACCTCGTTTTTGAGAGTTTCCTCGAAAAGCTCCACCACTCCGCTTGCCGCCTCGTAAACCCCAATCCCCAGCGGCTTTGCTATCTGTCTTTCTATCTCCGCTATCGCCCTTTCCTTATCCAGCTTTATCTCCCCTCCCAGGAAGTAATCGGGGTTGATAAGGCCGAGGGCCACGTCGCAGTCGTTTATGGTGGGAGTGTCCACTCCTCCCTCCGGCCAGGAGGTGCCGATCAGATACCCGGCGGAGTCAGGTCCTATCTCTATTCTTCCCGAGGTGGGATTGATTCTTATGAAGGAGCCGGTTCCCGCCCCCACGGAATCTGTTTCCACCAAGGGGATGGCAAGGAGGGTTCTTGCGATGTCAGGGTAGGGTTTTATGTCGTATTCTTTGCTGGTGATTATGGCAAGGTCAAATGATGTCCCGCCTATGTCGGTGCAGAAAGCGTTTTCTATGTCGAGCTTGTCCATGAGCCATCTTGCCCCGATGACCCCTCCTATCGGACCTGATATGAGGGTTCTGGCAAGGTCCTTGGCCTCGAGGGATATCGTGCCGCCGTGAGATGCCATTATCCTTAAGTCAAACTTGCCCCCTTCCTCCTTAACGCGGGCATCTATGTTTCTCATGTGGACCCTTGAGGGCTCGGCGTAGGCTGCCTCTATCACCAGGGTGTTTGCCCTCGGGAAATCACAGCGCATCGGATAGTACTCGGAGGATGTGTAAACCTCCACATCAAGACCTCTTTCCCTTATGAGCTCCTGTGCCATCTCCTTGATTTGAAGCTCGTGGGTAGGGTTCCGATAGGAGAAAAGGAGGTTCACGCAGACGGCTTCCACGCCCTCATCGAGGAGTTCCAGGATGGCTTTCTTCGCCTCTTCTTTCTGAAGGGGAATTGCCACATCCCCGAAGCAGTCTATTCTCTCCGGGACGCCCTTTACCAGGTTCCTCGGGACGAGAGGGGGATTGTGCTGATGCGTGCATACATGGAGCCTGTCCGAGTAGGAGTAACCCAGGTAGGTCTGCTCCCCCCTTTCGAGCCTGAAGTAGTCCTCCATCCCTTTGCTCACGATTACCCCAACTTTTCTTCCCTTTCGCTGAAGCAGGCGGTTTATGATGGTGGTTCCCGAGTAAATGCCTGTAACAATCGCAGGGAAGGCTTCTTTGACATCCATTCCCCAGTAGGAAAGGGCGTCTTTTGAGGAGTTCATGAATCCCAAGGACTCGTCCTCAGGGGTTGTCTGCGCCTTACCGACAACAAACTCACCGTTTCTGTCGATGATGAATGTGTCGGTCATGGTTCCACCAGCGTCGATTGCAATGATTCTCGGTTCCCTTCCTGATTGCATTATCCCCTCCTTTCGCAAACATGACTTAACGACGGGCGAGTTTTGAAGGCGAATTTCGAAGAAGTAAGGGAATACGAAATTAAGAACGAGAAACGTTTTCGATAAGGTACCCGAGCTTCCATCCGACAACCTCAAACGCAAATTTCGGCAAGCAAATCCGTGGAGATTTTTGCGAAATTTTATAACGCGTCAAGTATTACAAGCAACATCTTTCTCGAATTTTTTGTTAAAAACGGCCATTGAGAATTTCCAGCCTTTAGTCAGGTAAAGCGAAGGACTCGCGTCCATATCCTAAGTTAAAAAATCAACGGGGAAATAAGGTATTCCCAGCCGCTTCGTGCCAATATCGGGTGTATCAAATGCCTACTGTATTCGGCCAAACACGCTGGGCTTTTGCGGATGCGCTGGCTTGTTCGACAAGTGTTAGTTTCTGTCTACAATTATGTGATTAAAAGATTTCTCCATTGGGACGATCATCAGCGGACGAGAGATCACGCTTTTTGGAGATATTGTGATTCGTTCACTATTTTTCGTTTGCGCTTGGGCACAAGAAATAAATCCGAGCGTATCTTATTAAATACGGTTTCTTTGCCGATTATACTAATTGTGAGATTACTAGAAAATGACGGATTTTGACGGTTCGGAAACGAAAGGGCACGTGATAGGGTTGCCTGACTTAAGCATAGCGATCGTTTGCGACTGGCTTACAAATCTTGCGGGCGCGGAAAGAGTGGTTTTAGCTTTTCATGAAATTTTTCCCGATGCTCCCATATACACATCGGTTTTCATACCGGAGGAGTTCCCGCAGCTTGCTCAAGCCCGTGTTGAGACATCTTTCATCCAGAAAATACCGGTTCTTAAAAAGAAACACCAGGCTTTTCCGCTTCTCAGAACGATTGTTTTTGAGCGGTTCGATTTATCAGGTTATGACGTGGTGCTTTCAAGCTCACACGCCGAGAGCAAAGGGGTAATAACCGGGACCAATACCTTGCATATTTGTTTCTGCCACACGCCGATCAGGTACTACTGGAGCGGATACCATTATTACTTGAAATACCCGCAGTTCGGCCTGCTTAACGCATTCATAAAAATGGTGATGCCCTATCTTTCGAGTTACCTTCGCATGTGGGATCGCCTTGCGGCTGACCGGGTTGACATTTTTATCGCGAACAGTTGTAACGTGGCGGAAAGAATCAAAAAGTACTACCGTCGTGATGCTACTGTTATTAATCCACCCGTGGATACCTCATGGATAAGGCTATCCGATTCGCCCGGAGAATACTTTCTCACGGTCGGAAGGCTCATTCCTTACAAGAGGGTGGATTTAGCCATCCATGCGTTCAATCATCTTGGTCTTCCTTTAAAGATTGTGGGCACGGGCTCAGAATTTGGTCGGCTCAAAGAGATGGCGAAATCTAACATAGAGTTTCTGGGGAAGGTCTCGGATAAGGAGCTTGCCGAGATTTATGCGGGTTGTATAGCTTTGGTATTTCCCCCCGAAGAGGATTTCGGTATCACCCCGCTTGAGGCAATGGCTGCCGGAAGGCCCGTGATTGCTTATCGCGCGGGCGGGGCGGTGGAGACTGTTATTGAGGGCAAGACAGGCGTATTTTTCGAGCGTCAGGAGCCCGATTCTTTAATCGAGGCGGTTAAGAATTTCAAGCCTGAAAAATTCGACCGGTCAACTCTTGTTGCGCACGCGAAGAAATACGACGTATCTGTGTTCAAGGAAAAGATTAGGAATTTCGTATATTCGGAATGGGGGAAATTTTCAGAATCTCGCGCTCGACTGCAGTGAACCACGGAAAGGTATAAAACGTTATAAGTGTTGAACCGCGGGTGGTAAACGGGAGATGAAAGGCGAGAAAATGCGAAAAGAAATACTGCCAAGCGCTGAGCGCGTGAGGATGCAAGGGAATAATCCCGATATTGTTATCAGCGAAGAAGAGGGACTTGACGCTTTCCTGAAAGGAGCGGCGAAGGAAGAGCGCCCGCGCGACCTTTCAAAAAGAACGCTCAAGAGCCTGGAACTCGTCGCATTGAGGGTGATCTTTGATATCGCCGCATTTTTAGGGGCGGCGAGGTTTGCTTACTGGATGAGGTTCGAATTTACATTCATGACCTCCAGGTTTCCCCCGGCGAAAATTCCGGAATTCCATCAGTTGATTTATCCGCTTCTTTGCGGCTTGCCGATTCTTCTTCTTTTCATGAAGATTGTCGGACTTTATCAGACTCACGTTAGGATACGTATTCTCGACAGACTTCCCCGGGTTATCGCCGCGGTAAACGCGTTTATCGTGTCCTTTCTAGTCGTTATGTTCCTGCTCAAAGCTGAAGACCCCGCGAGGGGCTATCTCATTTTCCTGTGGTTCTTTTCGATACTTTTCATCTTTGCCGGTCGGGTCGTTCTCCAGTTCGCCTACTCTATTGCGGGGGCGGATGACGTGGTCAAGCGGAGAACACTGATAGTTGGCGCCGGCAAAGTCGGCAAGGCCCTTGCGCTCAAGATGGTCAGACATCCAGAGTTCGGGCTATGTCCGGTGGGTTTCATAGACAATGACCCACTTTACACGCAATTTGAGGAACCTGAGATAAAGCACCTCAGAGTGCTTGGAGGAACGGGCGATCTCCGCAGGATTGTAAAAGAATATGGAGTGGAGAAAGTTGTAATAGGCTTTTCACGCGAAAAAGACGAGGACATGCTCAATGTGGTCTCCGAGTGCAGCGATGCCGAGGTCGAATGTTCAATCCTACCCAGGCTTTACGAGGTTATAACCGACGAGATAATGATCCGTGAGGTAGGCGGGATTTCGCTTGTCCCCCTGAGGCGAAAGAGATTGAGCGGCTTTGACCTGGTATTGAAGACGGTAGAGGATTATGTTCTTGGGATAATCGCCCTGCTTATATTTTGGCCCCTCCTCATTGCAACCGCGATCGCGATAAAGATCGATTCTCCTGGTCCCGTCTTCTTCACACAGACAAGGGTGGGGAAGGGAGGAAAGCCCTTTAAATTCATAAAGTTCCGTTCGATGGTTAAGGACGCTGAGTCAATGAGACCAATGTTGAAAAGCGAGAAGAAGCACGATGACATTCTCTGGAAAGTATATGATGACCCGAGGGTTACGAGAGTGGGAAGGTGGATTCGTAAATTCTCTATCGACGAAGCGCCACAAATTTTCAACGTTCTCGCGGGACAAATGAGCCTTGTCGGTCCAAGACCGGGGCTGCCCGAGGAAGTGGAAAAATACAAGGAATGGCACAAGCTGAGGTTAAACGTCAAGCCTGGGATCACAGGGCTCTGGCAGGTTAGCGGGAGAAGCGACCTGCCCTTTGACGAGATGGTCAAATACGACCTTTACTATATTGAGCGCTGGTCTCTCTGGTTGGACATTAAGACGATAATTAGAACCATCACGGCCGTTTTTAGCAGAAGAGGGGCCTACTGATCCACCTTCCCATCCATTTGTGAAACACGGCACTGTGAGAGTTTTGATATTCCTGAAACCTCACATCATTCGAGCCCGAAAATCACAAATTCTCGACCCGATAAGTTTTCTGATACGTTGGGCGTTCAGGTTTCATGAAGCGCGTAGAATCTTGTGATACGTATGCCCCCTCTTTAAATTCTTCAAAAGAGAGGCTCTGCGGAGGCTGGGACGGCGGTTGAGCTTTTATGGCTCCATCCATTCACCGCTCTCGGTTGGCCGTTCTTCCTCAATCGGTCCGTGATAATCATCCGGGTTGTACTTATAGTTCTTGTAGTCGTCCGGGTTGACGCGCTTGTCTCCTATCTTCACGACTCTTCCCGGGTTGCCAACAACTACCGCGTAGGGAGGTATGTCCTGGTCCAAAACAACAGAGTTTATCCCGATCTGCGCGTATTCACCTATGGTGCAGGAGCCGGCCACCACCGCTCCGTGGTAAACTTGCGCGTTGTCTTTAATGACGAGAAGCGGCTTTTCTTCGGCAAGCCCCACTCCGCCAACGCCAGCGTGAGCATAGAGACGCACGCCTTTTCCGATCACTGTGCGCCTTCCTATGATTACGCCTATTGGATGGTCAAGGTGAAAATCTGGTCCTATCTCGGCTGCCGGGTGAATCTCTACACCGCAAAGGAAATAATTGAGCCTGAAGCAGATAAAAGCAAGCAGGACGTGACCCCGCTTATAAAGCCAGTGGTAAATGCGGTAAAACGCTATAGCCTGATTTCCCGCATGAAGCAGAATGTCTCTTAGGAATCCACCAAGCCCCTTGCGCTTTACCGCAAGTTTGAGGTCGGACAGGATTGTCTTGGCGGGGCTGGTCTCTTCATCCATCTTTTACCTCCTCCTTTCATCCTCTGCCGAGTTTTGATTTTATCCATTTGCGAATGGTGTCGATTGAGCCGTAGATTATCATGGATGTCTCGTATGGCTTGCTTTCAAGGAACTTCACTGTCTCGGGGGAAAGAACGGTCCTTCCTCTGAGCACCTGAGGGAGCCCTAAAAGAGTGTCGAGAATACCTCTGTAAAAATCCTTGAGCGTCCTGTATTTTATCGTCAGAAGGATGAAGAATATCAGATAATAGAACGACTTTTTCAAAGCGAGTCCGACAGGATAGAAACGGGCGAGATACCACCATCCACCAGTCATTGTGATGTACATCCTGTGACCGGGGTCCCGGGATTCCCGTGATATCTTGTGCCTGATAGAGACCTTAGGATAGTAAACTATCCTGTAACCCCTGTCGATCGCCTTCGCGGATATGTTTCTTTCAAATTGATAAAGAAGGATCTCGGGTTCAATGTAATTTATCTCCTCAAGAACGTCTTTCCTTATTAGCGCGCCGTTGCCGTGGAACGTTGGCACGTCGAAAATTCTATCTGACGCGTGTTCCTCGGGCGTGAACCATCTATAAGGGTCAAACACCTCGCCAGTGTCGTAATAGAGATTCTTACAGTGAACCACCGCAATCCTCGGATCGAGGTCGAAGACTTTCATCATCTCTTCAATCCCGTTGGGCGGCAGAACGCCGTCATTGTCCTGGTGATATATTATCTCTCCTTTCGCCGTCTTAGCTCCAATATTTAGAGCCTGTATGACAATGTTGTGAGGCGATTGTATGAACATAACATCGGGGAATTCCTCTTCTATCATCTCTCTCGTGCCATCAGGGGAATTATTGTCAACGACGATTATTTCACTCACCGGATAAGTCTGTGCTTTTATTGCAAGAAGCGCCTCGCGCAGGTCAGTCTTGCGATTCCAGTTCGGGATCACCGCGCTAACCGTGCGTTTTTTCTTTTCGCTTTTAATGTCCGCTTCCATTTACGCATCACCCCGCGATTTCATGAAAGACTTTCAGTGTTTCTCGAGCCGCTCTTTCCCATGAAAAAGATGAAGCCCTTTTCTTACCCTCCTCTTTAAGCCTGTTTTTCAGGTTATCATCCTCAAATATCTCACATATCGCTTGGGCAATCGATTCCACCTCGAACGGGTCAAAATATACCACCGCTTCGCCTCCCACCTCTGGTAGGGATGTGAGATTTGAGCATAACACAGGACAGCCGCACGCCATCGCCTCGATGACCGGAAGGCCGAAACCTTCATAGAGAGATGGATATGCGAAAAGCGCGCACGCGTTGTAAAGAAGTAAAAGGTCCTCCTCCGGCACATACTCTATGTGCTGTATAAACTGTTGGATACCGAATTTCGCCGCTGTTCCCCAGATGTCAACCGGCGGACTGAAAGGCGCGGGAGTTCCGAGGATGAGGAGCCAAGGCGTTAGCCCGAGACGCCTACCCGCAATGGCGACGGCTTCTATGAGTCTTTCCAGATTTCTTCTCGTGTGTATTGAGCCTGCAGTGAGTATGAAAGGTTCGGATACACCGTATTTTTCCATGATGGATTTGAGTCGCTCCTTGTCTTCGATGGGCTTGAAAAATTCCTCCGCCGCCTCGTATATAACTGTGATTTTTTCCGGGTCTGCGCCCAAAAGCCTTACTATCTCCTTTTTCGAATATTCGCTTACCGTTATGATTCTTTCGGCTGCCCTGACCCTGGGCCAGAAGAGGTCATCAAACTTCATTCTTAGGTCTCTGGCAAACCACTCTGGATGCGCTTTAAAACTAATGTCGTGCACCACGACCACGTAAGGGCAGACTTTGAAAAGCGGCACGAAATACGAAGGCGAGAAGTGTATGTCCACCTTGTCTCTCTTCATTCTTAAAGGAAGATATAAATGTCTCCAGGCAAGCGGTATCCTATCGCTTCCTATCACCTGGAAGCTTAAGTTAGCTTGATCAAAGCCACGAAGATCAATGGGCTCGGAAAGATATAAAATATAATGGTTTTCCGGCTCCAGCCTGACAAACCAGGAAAGAAGATTCTTGGTGTAACGCGCCACGCCGTATCTTCTTCCCTGTAGCGTCCTTCCCTCGATTCCGATTCTCATATGACCACCATAACTGTAACGCATCTTCTCATCAACCGCTCAGAGCCAAAGTTAACAATCATCAATTATAGCGTCGGCATTAAGCGGGTTTGTCTTAACAAGATGGCATTTGATTGGCGGATTTGATTAGAGATTATGGATAAGATGGGAAAATAAGGCGAAGTGCCCTACCGCAAATCACGCATATTCCGGCAGCCCGCTGACGGTGTTTATAACGGCAAAACGAATGAAAAGGTACCGAACACGTAGACGCTGACACATGGCTTGTCGGCTCACCGTGGTTATATCAGGCGAAATGAATGAAAAGATGCCGACCCTCTACCTTTGTTAGATGAATCTTCGCCAAAAAGAGAGCCCCGCTTTCCAGGAACGCTTGCAAGGGTTCAGCCTTTCCCTTTTTTGGCTACGCTTTCAAGCGCATCGAAGATCTCCCTGGAATTATTCCTTATATCGAATAGCTCAAAGGCACGCGTTTTCGCCCTTTCCCCCATTTCTTTTCTTAAGTCGGGGTCAACAAGTAACCTCACCATGGCAGACGCGAGTGAATTCGCGTCTCCGGGCGGCACGAGTATTCCTGTAACGCCGTCTTCGACAATCTCCGGGACGCCGCCGGCGTTTGTCGCTATCACCGGCACTCCCAGAGACATAGCTTCTACAATCACAAGACCGAAAGGCTCAGGTAAGGTTGACGCATGGACGAGGCAGTCGGCTGAAGAAATCACGTCGAAAGCGTCTTCGCGGAAACCGGTGAATATTATTTTCTCGTCCATTTTAAGTTCGCTTGAGAGCTTTTTTAAGAAATTTACGTACTCTTTGTCTCCGTAAAGGGGGCTGCCAACGAGGAGAAATTTAGCCTGTTGAACTTGCTGGGCGACGGCGGAACAGGCCCGGATGAAAACATCCGGTCCTTTCCAGTCGACGAGCCTGCCGACCATTACCGCGACGGGCGTTCCCTCATCAAGTCCGAACTCATCCCTGATCTTGCGCCTCTTTTCAGCGTCTATTTCTGCTTGAACGTTTACACCATTGTATATCGTCAGGACTTTTTCTTCCGGAACCCCGATTGATATAATTGCGCGCGATACCGCGTTTGAAATCGCGAGCACCTTGGACGCAAAGAATTTTCCGAAAAACCCAAAAAGGAAAAGGTTCAGGGAATTGAAAGCGTCTCGATCTACAATGTCATGAATTCTCCAGACAACAGGCTTGCCTGCAAGCCGCGCCGCGGCGCTCCCGTAAATGTCTGCTTTCGCGCTGTTTGTCAGCACGAGGTCATATCCCCTTTTACGTATCAGGATGAAAAGCTTAAGGACTGATATGAGGAAATCGACCGGGTACAGCAAAATGGAGGCGCCTTTTTTGCCGAGTGATTTCCTTTTGATACCGAGCAACCTTTCGGATGGATGCCCAAGGTGAAATTTTATCCCCAATTTTCCAAGTTCCCGCGTTAAGGGACCCTCATGCGGGCAGGCGACCTCAAACTCGAGGTCTGAATCGGAAGCTTGCTCGAGCGTTCTGAGGAGCATAAGTTCGGCTCCCCCGAGATCAACTGCGTGGTTGACGACGAGTACTCTTAGTTGACGCACTTCAATTCCTTTTCAAAGAGGCGGATATAAGAACGCTTCGCCCCCTGTAGCGGAAATAGGGCATGTTTTTGAACAGGCGGTACAGGGGAACGCCCAGTTTGACGCTGAGGGCCCTCAAGCCCAAATGGGGAAAGACCGTGAAGTTTTCAACTACGGCGAAACCCGCCGCTTCGAGTATCGCCCCAAGTTCGCGCGTGTCGTAGTATCGAAGGTGTCCCGGGTCATCGAATATGAGTTTGTCCGGATACAGTTTGTTTGGCGTGCAGAAGGCAAGAATTCCTCCGGGCTTTAAGACCCTTTTCCATTCGGGAAGGGCGTGGTCAAGATCAGGCAGGTGTTCAATGAGGTGATTTGCCACCAGACGGTCAAAGCTCGAGTCCTCGAAGGGGGTGTTGGTCGCCCCTGCTGCGTAGACCTCCCCGGATTTAACCCTTTTCCTTGCAATCTCCAGAGCGTCTTCGGAGATGTCAATCCCGTAAGGTATGCATCCTTTATTCTCAAGGATGGATAAGAGCAATCCGCTCCCGCACCCGATCTCGAGCACTTTTAAGCCGGGCTCGAGTTCAAGCAGTCTTAAAAGAAGCTCGATTTCAATTTGAAAATCCTTTATGGACTCCCTTTTTTGGAAATACTCCCTGTTGTATATGGATGGGTCGTTTAGGCAATCATATTCTGTATTCAACGGAACCTGCCCTAACCTATGACTCTTTTGCGGAAAATCACTCTTGCGAATCCATCTGTTTTGCGTCAAGTATGTAATCGAACGGCGTTCCCGTTCTCAGTTTCGTATGCGGCTGGATCTTGATGCCCTCTTTTCTCCATGTTACGAGATGGTCAAACGGGGTTGAAGGAGGCCTGTTTTCATTTGGGTGGTCATAATAGAACTCGGGCCGCAATTTCATGTCAGCCTGCCATCCCTGGATGAAGTCCTCCACTTTGCCGATCGGTTTAGCAGGATTCCCGGCCACAACCGTGCCCTCCGGAACATCTTTTGTCACGACTGAACCGGCAAGGGCGGCGGAATACGGTCCTATGGTTACCCCTGGAAGGATTGTTACGTAAGAGCCAATCTTCGAGCCGTAACAGATTCTCACGGGTGTTACTCTCATGGGCATGTCCAACATGGAATTTAAACCAGCGTCATGCGATATTATGTTTGACCCGTAACCTATCCCGACATAATCCTCGATTATTACTGCTTTAGGCGTGGTGAACTCAATATATACCCCGTAATCGATGTGCACGTTCTTACCGATGCTTACCCCACGCTTTCGAAGGTATTTCAACCTGTAATTCATGTCCGGGTGCCACATCGAAAGAAGCGCCAGTATCCTGATGTCGAGCCAGGCAAGAAAATTGAGGACCCTGTTGATTATCATCCAGGCGATCTTGTTTCGAACTAAAAACGCGTACCCCTTTGCAAGCAGGACCAGTTTCTTACGGTTCATCACCTACCCCCTTTCATGAAATTTCCGCTATAATCTTTCAACGAAAAACGAGCACCTCCCGGTAGAAAAAGGAATCCCAAAGCCCGCGGATGAAATCACGAGCCGCTTTATGCCCGGGTGCAATCCAAAATTTTTTGACAAGTCCTCAAAGTACAACGCCCACTCATGAAATACGCGAAAATTTCCTTCAGTGCTGATAGCCAGCCCGCTAGCTTGAAAAGAGCGGCTTTCTCGCGGTCTTATCGACCAGAAACCCTTCCCTGCGGGCGATGTTGTACAGGCTTCCCGCCGTTCCCAAAACAGACCAAAAAATTGTGACCATTGCTATGCCGAAAAGGAGCCATGCCCCGAAAAGACTTGCTACCGCAATTCCAACTATGCCGAGGAACAGGGCCTCGGCGTGATATTTGATGAACGGGTCGGTCCTCGCGTTGCTCCAGGCAAGAAGTAGCATTATCCAGTACACGATAAAAAGCAGTATGAAGGCGGAAAAGCCGACAAGCCCGTGCGACACTAAATAGGTGAGATACGCGTTTTCCACCGCCGCCCACATCTGGGTTATGTTATTCACCCTGATACGCCTTCCCTCCATTCCCATACCAAGGCCAAACAGGGGGTGTTCCATGAAGAAGTCGAGCGCCAGGCTGTATTGATAGATCCGTATTTTTGCCGCCTCTTTCGCGGTCAGGGACACAAATCTTTTCTTAACGAAATCAGGCGGATACATTACGCCTATAACAATAGAAACCAGAAGAATCAATGTGATAAGACAAAGGACCATCCTCTTGTCCAGAAACCCGAATATGAAGTAGAGGAGGGCGATCGTTGCTGCGGCGATCCAGGCGGCGCGCGAGCCCGTAAAGAAAAGGCAAGCGATGACAATGCCGAGACCCGAGATGAGAAGCAGCCTGTGAAGCCTTCTGCGGTAACACCACAAAAGGCTTACGAAAAAAGGCAGCACCAAGACGAGGTAAGCGCCCAAAACGTTGGGATGCAGGAAACTGGAGTTAACCCTGTATGCCTGTCCCCCCGACTCGCCCGCCACGTAGTTAACTTCTCTTGGATAGCCGAGCTTTGAGAAAACTTTAACTGAGAAATTCTCTGACCAAGCTTGGCCCAGGACTTTCTGAACGAGCCCGAAAAGCGCCACGAGCGTTGCGCAAATCATGAAGACAACTATTACCTGCTGCACCTGCTTTCTTGTCTTAACGTTATTAAGAAAAATGAAGAATATATAGACAAAAAGCGTTGTTCTGACGAATCTGAAAGCCGCGAGGAGATATGAACCTCCGTTGAGAATGCCGACAAAGCAGGCAAGGATGGATGTTAGAACATACAGAATGATGGGGATGGTCATGGGGCTTTTCTCTCTCCACGATGCTTTCTTGAGAAAAACCTTTATAAGCCACGCGAAAAGGACCATTGCCATGATGATCTCATGGATGTTGAAGTGAAGCCCTCTGGTTTCTCCGACCACTCCCATCTGAAGACCCAATGCGAGCGATGGTCCCGCTTGGGGCAGCGTAAGGTTAAACGCCAAGAAAAGCAGGATCCCGATGAAGGGGTTTTTGTATATGACAATGAAAAGAGCGATGAAACCCACGGCGCCAAGTAGGATTTTTAAGGGGAGAGAGGCGGACGCGACGCCAGCCGCGACGCCGAGCGCTGCAAGCCCTACTGCAACAAGCGCGCCCGTAAAGTATTTCCTCGCCGTGTTCCGTTTAGGCAAATTGCGTGCGGCTGAGGGATTGCTCGTTTTAATTTTTGCCACCTCCCTCTAATACAGCGCGGTACAGCTCAAGCACGCGGGAAGCCGCTTTTTCCCACGTGAAGGCGCTCGCTTTTTCATGACCTTTCTTGACTATTTCGTTTTTGAAATCCTCATCCGAGACAATTCTTAGCATTGCGGAGGCTATGTCTTCTGGATCTAAAGGCTCGACAAGAACGCCCGATTCCTCGAGAATCTCAGGAAGGGAAGAGGACCTGGAAGCGATAACGGGGGTCCCGAGCGCCATCGCCTCTATTGTTGGAAGGCCAAAACCCTCGTATAACGAAACGAAGATTAAAGCCTCTGCCCCGAAGAGAAGGTAGCGGAGGTCCTCATCGCTTACGAAACCGGACATGAGGACGCTTTCTTCAAGTCCCATGTCAAAAATCTCGCTATTAAGATAATCCTCAAAGCCGGAAACGTTTCCGCATATTACCAATTTGTGCGCGCTACCGCCTGTTTTAAGGAATCTTTTAAAACCTAAAAGCATGTTGTGAATGTTCTTTCTCGGGTCAAATCCTCCCAGATAGAGGAAATAAGGCTTTTCTATATGGTGCTTCTCAAGATAAGATTGAAGAGAATCCGCGTCAACGTGCTCAAATCCATAACTTACACCTTCATATATAACATGTATTCTTTCCTTTGGGATGTTCCAAAGCCTGTGAACGTCTCTTTTTGTTGATTCGCTCACCGCTATAACCGCGGAGGCTTTCTGAGCAGCTTTGCGGTGCGCCCGTATCCATATGAAGGATTTCGGTCCCAGGTAAGGACCGCGCAGGATGAGGAGAATCAGGTCGTGCACGGTTACTATGCTTTTGCATCTTAGAAACGGAGTCAGATTGTGGTCGATGCCGTGGAAGAGCTTAACGCCTGATTTTGAAACCGCTCTTGCGAACGGCAGGTATTCATTGGGAGAAGGGTATTCGCTTGCGCTTTTTCCGACCGGAATCTCAATCCAGTCCGCCACCTTTTTCCATACCTCCGAACTGACCGTGTTTTCCGGGGGGTTGTTTCCGTAACCGAACAGATAGAAAGAAAACTCATCGGAGGCTGAAACGATAGCCTCCACAAGGTGCGAGGTATATCTTCCGATGCCCCTGTGTCTGTTTATGTTTGATATCGCTCTCACGTCAATGCCCACAGAAGGTTTCATAACCCCGTTCACTCGCTCATGTTACCGTTTGATCGCCGAGACTATGAGTATCTTTCCGCTTTCGCGAAAGATTGGAAGCCGCTCAAGCTTAAGGCAGAAAGAGAGGTCTCCGCGGTAGAGCATAGGGAGCCTCAGGTTCGGTATTAGGGAAGTGCTCTCGATTGGCGAAAAGCCTGAACACCTAAGCATGGCGAAGAGTTTTTCTTTCGAGTATGTCCACCTTATTCGCGACAGGGGTCTTTGGTGCCATCCAGTAAATGCGCTGTTGAGAGTTACGAATGCCGCGATGCCATCTTTCTTCAGCACGCGGCACCAGTCCGTAAGCGCGCTTATCGGGTCGCGAAGGTAGTTGAGCGTGAACTGAGAGGCCAGCCGATCGAAGCATTCGCTGTCAAATGGCATGCGGTGGGGATTTCCTTTCGGTCTTTTAATCGCTACGGTATCTGCCATATCGCTTGTTCGCGCACCGTTGAAATTTTCCATCGGTTCGAACCAGATAACCGAGCATCCGAAAGCCTCCTCAAGAGTGCTTGCGAGAATTCCCTCGTGTTCCCCGATCAAAAGGGCGCTCATGCCTCCGGACAACTTGAGGAAATCGGTTATCCGTTTAACTCTCAACCTGTGTTCATTCAGACTTGTCTTTAGTGCCTCTTCGTTTTCGCTCATTGCCCGTTCCTGTTTTAAATGATTAGGCAGTCTTGCCCAAAGAGAGCCTTCTCAAATGTCGGTATCACACGCCGTATTTCTTGAACCACTCGAGGGTCATGTTCCAGATCTCCGCTCTCCCCGCGGGGTCATTCACGCAGTGCGCCTCATTCGGGTAGATTTTCAACTCCACGATTTTTCCAGCGGCTTTCATCGCGTCATAGAGCTTGACCGATTGCCCCACAGGCACAAGCGGGTCCTTCGCGCCGTGGATGAGAAGCACCGGAGCGTTTATATCTTTCACGTAGTTTATTGCTGATCTCACGGCGTATTCCTCCGGAAACACATCTGGACCTCCCGGAATTATTGTTTTCACCTTGGCAAACATTTCTTTCGCCGAAGGGTCACTGGATGTTACAAGGTGCTCGTATCCCTCAACCGCGTCGCTAAAGCCCGCTTCTGCGACAACGCACTTTATTTTCTTGTATCTGGCAGCGGCGAGTATCGAAACAGTAGCCCCGTGGCTTTGTCCTGTCGCTGCAATCCTTTCATCGTCAATCCAGCCCTTTGACTCAAGATATTTAAGCCCGAAAATTACGTCGTCAACCTCGCCCTTCGCCAGTTCATGCGTTCCCTCCGATTTACCACTCCCCCGGTAGTCAGACACGAGCGCGAGATAGCCTTTTTCAGCGAAAATTATTCCCACATCGCTAAAGTCGGCCGCGTCGCCGAACCCTGGATGGTTGACGGCCACGGTTGGCCATGGACCATCACCCTGGGGTTTGAAAACAAGGGCGGAAACGGTGATGTTGCCGGCGCTCTTGAAGAATATGCGCTCTCCTACTTTTTTAAGAGATGGAATCTCGGCTTCGATTTCGTCAAGCAGGGATGAAGCGCGTAAATAGTCACCCCTGCCGTAAGCATTGAGGGCCTCAATCCATTTGGCGCGGGGCGATCTGACGTCGTATCCATCGCCAGCTTTTTCCTTTATTATGTTGAGCAGTTTCAGGCCCCGAGACGTGAGCGACGCCTGGTCGATCACCTGCTTTATGTCGCAGGAACAGCCCCCCACTAAAGGGATTATGAGGAGCGCCGCGAGGACCGCCGAGACTAAAGCGACTCTCACCCTTGGTGGATTCATCACTTTACCACGAGGTCTTTTCATCGCTTTCATCCTTCCACTTTCAGAAGTTGATTAAGTTCATTTATTCCTGACTTAGATAACGTCCGGGTTACAGTCACCGCTACCGCGTAGGTCAGAAGGACGGCAGCGGATGTTGAGAGGGCGCCGATTGCGGAGCCTGAGAGTTTATCCACGAACTGCTTTCCAGTAAACACGAACCTGGTCAGCCCGAACCAGGTTAAGTAAAGCGTTCCCCAGGAGATAACAGGGGCGGGGAGGATCTTAAGCAGTTCCGGGCGGTACTTCAGCTCTCCGGACAGAAGGAAATATATCAGCAGAAACACCGATGCCTCGCTTAATAGCGCCGTGATTGCCGCTCCCCTGAAGTCGAAAAGCGGGATAAGAATCAGGTTCAGAACCGCTTTGAGGATAAGACTTACGAGGACGATGCTCGTAATCCTTTTCTGCCTGTTTATCACAACGAAAAAGGGAAAACTTATGGCGGTCATGATAGTGAAGCACATCGCGGCCATGGTCAACCAGACCACTACCCACGCCTCGGAGAACTGGTGTTTCTGAACAAGAAGAATGGGTCTTGCCAGTATGGGGATTATTACCGCAAGCGGTATCGTAAGGACGAATGAATACCGAAGGAGCTTCTCCCACACTCTGCCAAGCCTTTCCGGGTATTTACCTCCGACAACGGAAACAGCCGGAAGGACCGCCATGTTGACAGCGAGAGTCAAAAAGGCGAACGCTTTAGCGAACATGCTTCCGGCGTTGTAAAGACCGACCGAGGCGTTCCCTTTAATCCACGCGAGGATCGGCACATCAAGGGACGCGTAAATGGCTACACCGAGTGAAACTACAGCAAGTGGCCAGGCGTTTACGAGCAAATAGCGTCTTAGCTGGGGACCAGTCATCAATTCGGGGCTTGCCGCTTTCCTACTTTCACCTTTTTTAAGATACAGGGCGGTGGCGACGGTATCCTTTGTGCTTAATGACGAGCCCACTCCTTTAGTTTGCGCTCCGCTGGCGCGCGGCGGCTGCTGGTTTTTTGTCTCCGTAGGAGGGGAAGCCTCCGCGGCTTCAAGGGAGGCTTCATCGGTTATGTTCTTGTCCCCGATTTTAAGCTCAAGCTTCCCGTATCTACCAATAGGCGCTTTACCCTCGCGCGTCTCCTGGCTTCTTAACCTCCCCGTGGCTTCTTCCTCTTTCTCTCTTCGAACCAATTCATGTCTTTCTTCTCCGTTCGCTCGCCTTTCCTTAAACGTCATGAGTGCTTGCGGTCTTGGCATGTTTTTTAACGGACCCATTTTTCTGGAAAGATGAGACTTCCACTCAAGCGGTATTTCATCTGGTTCCTTGAGGTCGTCGGGAACGAAGACCCCTTTTTGATAATCCCCTGTCATGTCCTTAAGCGAATAGTCCGCGACTATTGCTCTGCCATAGCTTCCATGCCCCGGCGCACGAACCACAATAGCCTCGGCAAGCGCTTTGTCAAGTTCTCTTGCGGGTGGGGCTTCAAGAGTTGAAAGAGTTCGCCTGTAGATTATGTAGAAGTGTATTATCGAGTAAATCATTGTTCCTATATACGTGAGCATTAGAAGGACAAGGGCGCGCACAGCTGCATCCTTTGTTGGATTTGCGCCGACTTGCGAAACCACGAAGAATGAGACGGCCACCCTGAGAATCCCCATTATCAGATAGACATACGCGACGGTTGTGAGTTTCTCAAGACCGATGAAATTCTCGGCAAGAGAATTGGAGAACGGCTGTTCGACGAGAAGGCAGAATGATATGGCGAGCACAACCCAGAACCTTGGTCCGGACAGAGGGTCGGAGCGTTGTATGAGCATTCCTATGAAGTTGGTGATGGTGATGAGAACGAAAGCAAGGACCGCGAGGCGAAGTCTGAGAGAAACCACGTTCGGGAAATACTTTCTCACCCTCCTGTGGTCTTGCGAAACGTCTCGTACGGAAATGTTTCCAATGCCGAAATCTGGCAAAACTTGAAACATTGTGTAGAGCGTGTATCCGTACGCGTAAACACCCGCGTATTTAGGACCCAGCTGCTTGTTTATGAATATCGCAAGCAGGAAGAAAAGAGAGCTCGTCACGAGTTTTGACAGTATGAGCGCCGAGGCGTTTTTGCTTACCTGCCCTACTCTTTCCATTTTTCCCTAAAGATACTTTTAATCATGGTTTATCTTCCATGGCTTCTTTTGGTCTTACCAGGAGAGATTATAATTGAGGAATGACGGGACATTTATCAATTTGATTTCTCAAGCGAAACGGTCTAACCGGTCAATCTCACGCCGCCCTCATCACTTCCCTTACGAAGCTTTAGCCTTTTTCACGTTGGTTAAGACAATACCGGTTGGTTTGACGTTAAGCCTTTCAAAAATCTCCAAAGCCTGGAGAGCAAGATTTCTTGGACAGCTCTTAATATCAATTACCACTAGAGAGAATTTAGTGTAGGTTGAGAGGATTGATGCATCAACTGCCTCAATGGAAGTGGGGGCGTCAATCACCACCATGTCAAACTCTTTTTGAAGGTCTTCCAAGAGAACCTGGAACTGGGGTCTGGAAACAATATCGGTTGGGTTGTCAGTTGGACTGCCGGCCGGAAGAAGGTAAAGGTTGGGAAGGTTTGTTACTGCCACCTTCCCTTTGGGATTCTCTTCCCTTTCGATGATGTCGGATATCCCCCCCAGATCGTTTGCCCCCATCAAGGAGGAAACAACTCTGTTTCTCAAATCGCAATCAACCAGAAGCGTTTTCCTGCCTGTATCTGCAACACTTTTAGCAAGATTTATGGCCACGTCGTGAACGCCTTTAACCGGTACGGCTCCCGCCACCAGAACCGATGAGTGGTCATTTCCGCTCCGGGAGAATAGAAGCCCTGTCCTCAGGGCTGCATACGACTCTCGCAAAGCATCTTTGCGGTTCTTTCGGGGAATGACTCCTACGACCGGAAGACCGAGCATTTCTTCGGTTTCTTCTGGTGAGCGGAAGTGGGGGTTGAAATACTCAACACCTATCGCCAGGGAAAACCCTATCAAAAGACCCAGGAACACCCCGAGCCCCATGTAAACGGTGGGTTTGGGTTGTGTCGGCTTATCCGGCTGGGTGGCCGGCTTTATGAATTCGAGCGTTCCGTTAAGCAGTACGGATGCCTTGCTCAATGACTGGGAAGCGACGGTCCCCCATGCGTTGGCGATTTCTTTGACTCTGTATGGAATCTTGTCTGTCACGGTTACACGGAGGGAATTTGTGTTTGTAACAGCTCCGGCGCTTATCTTTTTCAACAGCTCTTCTTCCGAGATGTCTATTTTGCTCTTAACCAGACGCTCGCGAACCCTTTTCGCAATTTCGGGGCTTTCGCAGGCGACCGCGATCGTGGGCATCACGGTCTGATAGGCAAGGGTAATAGTAGCGTCCGGCTGCTTGGTTACAGGGTTTATTGGGGCAACCGCCGCGAGCGTTATTTCAACTTTATAAACCGGGGACTGGATGCGGCTCACGACCGCCGCAGCGAGCGCCGCGACCACGACTAAGATCGCGATTATCCAGAACCTTTTCTTTATTGCGTTTATGACCTGTCCGGGTTTCATCACTTACCTCTCAAAAATTAGTCTGAATGCGCTGATTCGCGACTCTCGATAGTATATTCGACAACAGTCACTCCTATTATAAGCCTTTTGCTCATAAGGGCATTCCAAGCGACGGCGGTTAAGCAGTGAGGTCAACTTGGTCACTTCAATTACCTGCCCTGCTCTGCCAGCAAATCTTTTTTCGCATTTTTTACTTCTACGTCTTCAGACAATAAACCTCCAAAATGCTAAGCCTGAAAGCGTCTTTCTCGGGTGGTCGAGAAGGCAGCATCAGGGAAGCCGCTTTCGGGTGAGTTTATCCGGGCTTTCTGCAAATGGTAATGCGCTCTTTGAGGTCGAGCCCAAATCTCTCGACATCCTCTCTGGGTAGCGTTGTCACGAAATCACTTTCGCTCCATTCGAAACCAGCCTCCTCCAGGCGGTCAAAAAAATCAGGACCGTACGAACGGAGATGGTCGTCCCATTTGAGCACGTGCTTTATCTCATACGGGCTCATCTCCGCCAGCTCCTTTGTCGCGGGTGCCTCAACAGGAACCTGGATGAGCGCCCAGCCACCGCGCTTCAGAACTCTGAATATCTCTTTAATGGCTTTTCGGTCATCTGGCACGTGCTCAAGCACGTGATAGCACAGCGCGGCATCAAAGGACTCGTCGTCAAATTGTAGGGACTGGATATCCATTTTGTGATCAGATAGCGGTGAGCGGATATCGACTGAAACGTATTCCACGTTCTTAAATTGTCGGCAGAATATTTGAAAACACCAGATCGGCGCAATATCGAGAAATTTTATTGGAAATTGCCCAAAGTGCATTTCTTCGACCAGAAATTTGCACAGTAACCTGTATCTCTCAATGGACAAGCAGAACGGACATCTTGCGGTCAAGTAAGGTGAGTAAAGAAATCTGGAGAAACTCCGTCCGCAGCACGGGCATTTGAAATTGTCTCCAGGGAACATAAACACGCGCGCGTGAGCTGCGAGAACGCGCACCCATTCCCGCGTTGCTTTTGTCCATTGTTTCAAACCATTTGGCTTATTTAATTCCACGACGCCCCTACCCCATGTCTTTGCTGAAACTTATTTTAAATAAGCGTTGAAAACTCTTAAAACCAAACTCTTAAGCGTAAAACCTACAGAACACAGCCAGAAAATATTACCAGCAAGAGCCTGTTCTGTGAAATGAGTCGTCAATGTTGGAATTAATTTATGAGGCGCTCCCATTTTCACAGGTTTTTGTGGAAGTATAAGAGTCGAGGGGCTATTATGATTAACGAAAGCGGTCTTCGGGTTCGGATAAGGTCATAATTGGTGGTGGGTTATGAACATAGCTGTAATCGGAAACTATGTCCCCCGCCAGTGCGGGATAGCGACATTTACCACCGATCTGGTGACCTGGATGTCCAGAGCTCTCAGTGGGGATTCGAACGTTTTTGTCGTGGCGATGAATGACAGGCCTGAGGGCTATTACTACCCTTCAGTTGTAAGGTTTGAGGTGAACGCGAACCACCCGCGTGATTACTACCGCGCGGCTGACTTCATCAACCTGTCCGGAGTGGACATTGTTTGCCTCCAGCACGAATTTGGGATTTTTGGCGGTAAATTCGGCATTCTTATTTCCGACCTTTTGAAAGAGCTTAAGAAACCAGTTGTTACCACCGTCCATACGGTCTTGTCTGACCCCGAGCCCGTACGCAGAGAGGCTCTCATACGGGTGGCCGAGCACTCGCGGGCACTGATCGTGATGAGCAAGAAGGCGATTGAATTCCTTGAAAAGTACTACGGAATTCCTCCGGACAACGTGTTCCTCATTCATCACGGGGTGCCGGATCGTCCCTTCACTCATCCGGATGAGCACAAGAAAAGGTGGGGTCTTCAGGGAAAGACGGTGCTTTTGAACTTTGGTCTCCTCTCAAGAAGAAAGGGAATCGAGTACGCGATCGCGGCGCTTCCGAAGATAGCCGAGAATTTTCCGAACGTGGTTTTTGTGGTTGTCGGCGCCACCCACCCACCGGTGAAGATGAAAGAGGGCGAAAAGTACCGGTTCTTTCTCAAAAGAATGGCACGCGAGCTCGGTGTTGAGGACAAAGTCATCTTCTATGACAGGTTCATCACGCTCGAGGAGCTGATAGAATTCTTGTGCGCTTGTGACATTTACTTAACTCCTTATGTTGAGAAAGGACAGATAGTCAGCGGAACCCTCGCCTATGCGGTTGCCCTGGGCAGACCGGTTGTGTCGACCAGGTATTATTACGCGGAGGAACTCCTCACCGATGAACGTGGCGTGCTTGTGGATTTCTTCGACTCAGAGGGAATATCCGATGCCGTCATATCTCTTCTCAGTGATCCGGAAAGGCTCGAACGCATGAGATCAAACTGCTATGAGTTCGGCCGCATGATGATTTGGAAGGAGATCGCGAAGGAATATTTAAGACTGTTCGAATCGGTTCTCGCCGGCTGGGAAGGAGTGCCTTTCATCGGCGAGAGGGCAAGACCGGTCGTGTCCATCCGTGACCTTCCCGCTCCAAAACTCGATTATCTTGCAAGGCTTACTGATAACACTGGTGTTCTTCGGGCTTCGATTTTCGATATTCCCGACAGGTCCAAGGGTTACATCACCGAAGACAACGCCTTTGCCCTTGCCGTTTGCATTCTTGCAAACATCCAACTTGATGACAGTTTAAGTCTCGAGCTGGCAAGAACATACCTCGCTTTTCTTAAGTACATGCTTTGCCCTGATGGGAGGTTCCATAATTTCTTGAGGTATGACGGCTCCTTTGGGGACGAGGTGGGCGGAGAGGAGTGTCAGGGGAAAGCACTTGCCGCGCTCGGTTTGACAGTGGCGCTTTCGCCGGATGAGGGAATAGCCTCGGTTGCGAAGAACATGTTCGATGAGGCTGTGACCGCCGCCGCGTTTTCAGATCTAAGGGCGGCATGTTACGGGCTGTGTGGGTGCTTTCATTATCTTACGAGGTTCCCCGGTGCGGGCACGTCCTCCTCTTTCATCGAAAGGGCGGGCGAGATGCTGGCTGAAAGTTACGGAAGGAACTTTTCACCAGGATGGAGGTGGTTTGAGGATACGCTGTTTGCCGCAAACGGGGTCCTGCCGCGCGCTTGTCTTCTGTGCTACAGGTCTACGGGGGATGAGAAGAAGCGGGAAATAGGTCTTGAAAGCCTCGATTTCCTGACGCAGGTTTCTTATAACGGAGAGTTTTTTGACTTTGTGGGAGATCAGGGTTGGTATCCGAGGGGAGGGAGAAAGGCTCGGTTCAGGCAAATCCCCGTTGAGCCTTACTCGCTCGTTGAAGCGTATGTGGACGCTTTCATAATCACAGGTGATGAACATTACCTCACACTCGCAAGGGCGGCAATGGAGTGGTTTCTGGGGCGGAATCTGCTCAACGAATCCCTGTATGAGTTTGCGACAGGGAGTTGCGCTGATGGAATAACATCTTCCGGTCTTGACCCCAACAAGAGCTCATCTTCCATAATCTATTTCCTTCTCGCTCTTTTGAGGATAACTACAGCAATTCATGTTGAGCGCGCCGAGGCCAGGGAGGCGGAATTCGAGCCCGGAAAGGCTTGAGGAATATTTGGCGGGTATAATTTTTGGATAAACGGCGAGAAGGTTTTTGTCGCGGGCTTTCACCTCCGCGAAGTAGTCTTGTCTTCTGCGCGGGTATTTTTGTTATCACTGAGGTTTCGAAGAGAAAAATCTCGTGACCGTGGCTTACATTCATAAGCAATGGAGGTGAGGTTCATTGTCCATTCCCGAAGAGGAGAGGAGCGGACATTTTGGTTCGGACGGGCTCGAATACATCGTCACAAATCCTAGGCTAACAATCCCTTACATTAATTACCTCACAAACGGTCGTTACTGTTCTTTCATAACTCACACCGGAGGCGGGTACTCTTTCTGGAAGCAGGCCCCGGCTTACGGCATAAACCTCTGGGCGCCCGCTCTCGGGAACGAACCCGGAAGATTCGTTTACATAAAAGAAGAAAACGGTGAGATATGGACTCCCAACTGGATGCCTTTAAGGTGCGAGCTCGACTCATGGCTGTGCCGCATAGGACTTGGTTATCAAAGGCTCGAGGCTGAAAAGGATGGGCTTAGCGCGTGGCTTTCTTTCCTGGTTCCTCTTGACGCCGACCTTGAATACTGGATAGTGCATTTCATAAACAATTCCGGTCGGACAAGAAGCTTTGAGGCATACCCGTACGTGGAACTCCTTTTAGGTCAGCACATGCCTAACATCATTTCCTATTACTCAAATGTTCTCTTCAACAGGGTGTATGAAAAGGACGGAATTCTGATCGCCGAAAAGACCTACTGGAACCGCGAGGCTTTCATGCCCAACATGGAATGGCCCGTGAAGGTGTTTTTCGCGAGCACTCATGAGTCTGATGGTTATGAGACGCTTCGGGAGGAATTCATCGGACCTGGCAACAATGCCGCCTGCCCCAAGGCGGTTGAGCAAGGCAAACTCTCGAGCAGGGAGAACGATGGAAGGGCTGCGGCGTTTGCGCATAAATACAGTATTGAGCTTGAGCCGGGCGAGGAAGAAAGGATAATAATAGCGCTTGGTATTGCCGAAAAAGAAGAGGATTTTGAGCGTATCGATTACCATCTAAGACCCGAGGTGTATGAGGAGAGGTTCTCCTCGTGCAACCGCTACTGGCTCGATATTGTTTACGGCGAGACGGTATTCACTCCCGATTTTAGAATTAACCATTTCGTAAACATCTGGAACAAGTATCAATCAAGAGTTTGTTTCTGGTGGTACAGATCGGATGGCTCATTCTTCATATGCAGCGGTAACGAGCACTGGGGCTACCGCGACTCGGCGCAATGCATCCTGGGCGCACTGCCGAGGTTTTTAGATGACGCATGGGAGCGAATTATTTACCACGTCGGGCTCGTCCGGTCTGATGGAAGCGTTGACCAGGGATACATCCGGGACATCGCCAGACCCTCTGGAATTCCTGGGAATATTGATGTGGCGATGTGGCTTCCGATATCGATATTTTTCTACCTGAAGGAAAGCGGGAGGCTCGATCGCGTTGATGACATGATACAGACCTTCGATGGCGTGGAGATGACGCTTGCCGAACTCATTTACAGAATCATAGAGAATGTTTGGAAAAGACGGAGCTCGAGAAACCTCGTCCTCATGGAGAAAGGCGACTGGAATGACGCCATAAACTACGCGGGAAGGGGTGGCAAGGGAGAGTCCGTTATGGCGAGCGAGCAGCTTTTATACCTTTGTAACGAATATCTCGAAATGTCAAATTACGTTCCGAATTTGCCGGGGCTCAAAACGGTGGGTCATATCTCAAAGATCTTGAGGGATGCGCTCGAGGAATACGCATGGGACGGCGAGTGGTATTTAAGGGGCACGAACGACAAGGGTGAACCGATTGGCGCAAAAGGCAACCCCGAGGGCGAGATTTTTGTGAATTCCCAGAGCTGGGCGGCGATTGCTGGACTTCGCAGGGACAGAACGAAGATAGCCATGGAGATGGTGAAAAGAAAGCTTCTAACCGAAAAAGGATGCGCCCTTTTCCTGCCCGGCTGGAAGAAGCCCGACCCTGACATCGGGATAATCACGAGATTTGCGGTGGGAACGAAGGAGAACGCCGCGATATTCCTTCACGCTACCGCATGGGCAACAATGGCGTGGGCGATACTCGGGGACGGTGATACCGCGCTCGCTTCCTACCGTTTGGTGCTTCCAAACGTGAGATCACATGAAGATGGTGATAGATATAAGTCCGAGCCTTACGTGTATGCTGAATACATTATCGGACCCGAGTCGGATTACTTCGGGGAGGGCTCCCACTCATGGTTTACGGGGAGCGCCTGTTGGCAGTGGCATGTTTTCTGGGGATACATCTTAGGGATAAGGCCGGTATTCGAAGGGCTGAAGATCGATCCCTGCCTTCCCACCTACTGGGATGCGATTTCGGCACGAAGATGGTTCAGGGGCGCCGTCTATGAGATCGAAATTGACAAACCGAAAGGGATTTGCATGGGCGTGAAGAGGCTGGAAGTGGATGGAGAGGAGCTGGAAGGTGATGTAATCCCGCCCCACGGTGATGGGAAATTCCATACGGTAAGAGTTGAGATGGGCTGACTTAAAAGGAGTGATGAGATTGGGCGCATATCGCTACGCTACGGGAACTTGGATTTACGGCACGGTCGGCGACAGATACATACTAAGCGGTTACAGGCAAGGTCTTCCTATTGAGGAAAGGGTTAAAAAGATATCACAGATTGAGGGAATAAGCGGCATTGAAATGATTTACCCGGCGGATTTTGAGCCCGGCGTTCAGAAGGTGGCTGAAATCGTTAAGGAATGCGGGCTTGACTGCGCGATAGTGGGGGTTGACCTGACGGGCGACCCCACCTGGCAGTACGGCACATTTTCGAGTCCTGATCTCGAAGTTCGCTCGCGGGCTGTTGAACTCACCATGAAAACAATCGAGGCAGCGGACGCACTTGGGGCGCCCGCAATCAACATATGGCCTGGGGAAGACGGTTATGATTACCCTTTCCAGGTTGACTATCGCCAAAACTGGGAACGCTTCAAGAAATGCGTTATCGAGGTCGCTTCTCAGAGACCCGATAAGAAGATTTGCCTTGAATACAAACTCAGAGAGCCGAGGGCAAGATCTTTGATCTCCACTGCTGATTCCGCGGGATTGATGTGCTCCGAGATCGGTTTAAGCAATGTGGGGGTTACCATTGATGTTGGTCATGCGCTTCAGGCCAAGGAAAACATAGCCGAATCGCTTTCGCTGCTTTCAAGGCTCGGCGTCCTTTTTCACGTTCACCTTAACGATAATTACGGAGACTGGGATGATGACATGATGGTTGGCTCCGTGAGGCTCATTGAGTTTCTGGAGATGGTTTACTACTTAAAGACCCTTTCCTACGATGGGTGGCTTTCAATAGATGTGTATCCTTACCGGGAGGACCCCGCTCAGGTGGTGGAGGGAAGCATCAAGGTCCTCGAGAAAATGGACGGGGTGCTCGAAAGATTTGGGCTTGATAAGATTTCAAGTTCGCTCGATAAGGGCAGCGCTATACCCCTTCTCTCACAACTGCTTGATGCAATTATCAGGGAGTAAGACGACAGGGCGCTTTAGATTTTTATTGCAAAAATTTTTTGAGAGAGTTGGCAGGTTGAAAGAAGATATGTAGGATAATTCACCACCGTATTCGGGCGAAAGGCTGATGGCTAATTGACTGGACAGCGCGGAAAAGTTATGAAGCCTTTAAAGACGTGTGGCGAAAGGAGTCTAGATGCCTGAGAATTACGATGAAAAACTGCTACCCGAGGCGAAGAGGGTTTACGGGGTCAAGAAATTGCCACATAAGTTCTGTCCGTACTGCGGAACCAAAAATGAGGCGCAGAACGAAAATTGCGAAAACTGCGGTAAGGACATATCCTGGATAAAGATTCCAGAGCCGTCAGTCAGGACCGAATCTCTTCCTGTTGAAAAGGTGAAGAAACCACAGAAGGAAAAACCCCCTTCTAAAATGCGTATAATCTTGTTGATAGCGGCGATAGTCATAGCGATACTAATAGCAATATTGGTGATAATTTTAGCAACCACCAAAAGTTCGGGGATGGGGATTTCGCTTTTGCTTCTTACGGGGTGTATGTTTGTAAGCGGGAGCAGCCTTTCAAAGCGAGCAGGTCGCAAGTCCGATACATTCTCTGCCGAAGCGCCAGCCGCTTCTGGCGTTGTAATAGAGCCACATCTCGTTTTCGACCCGCGTTACGTCGAGTTGATAGACAAGGGCTCGCTTCCAGGCGGGACCTCCGGGTGATATTACGGGCTCTTCATACATTTTGCGCCACTGGATTCCGTCATGGGAATGCAGGGCGAGGATTGCTGACCTTGTCCCCCCTTCTTCGTCGGAATATATACCGTTGTTAAAGCCGACAAAACCCTCGATTTGGGGAATTTGAATGACCTTGATTGCCCCGGCGCCGAGGTTTCGATACGGTTCCGCCGGGCTGGGCGATATTATTGGTTGAGCGCTTTTCTCGTACGGTCCGTAGATATCGGGCGCTTTTGCAAGCCCGATGTGAAGCGGCTCGCAGAAACCGAGGTCGCGCAAGAAAACGAGCCCGGCGCTGTAATAGAGGAAATACATATCACCGTTCTTGATAAGACAGGGGTTCCCGCACGTATGCCCCAGACGCTTCTCCCAGGGAGTCTCGGCTTTCAGTATTATTTTTTTCTCGCTCCAGATTGACAGGTCTTTCGATGTGCGAATTACGATGTGAGATTTAAACATCGGTATCTGGAATTCCTCGCACAAAAGGAAGTATGTTTCACCTTCCCGGTAAACATACGCGCGCATTCCGGGGAATACCCTTCGTATGCGCCTCCAGTTAATACCGTCTCGGGAGGTGTAATGATGAATCGCCAAAATAGTATTTGCAAAAAGGTGCCAGGCACCGTCTGGGCTTTCATCGGGTGGCACGACCGACGGGTCCCCGAGTAGAATTCCTGGGAATGGAGGGTTTATGAGCGGGTTGGCGGGATAATCTTTCCAGTTCTTCAGTAAACCTTTTTTCTCTTTCATGACGTAATAATAACTCAAAAATCGAGGAAAATTATTATTCCCACCCCAACGCAAAGTTTAGTATCCTTTATCAAGTTTATCTTATAAGAGGGAAAGAGGGCGGCGTTGTTTTCGCCTCTTAAAGGGTCAACCGGGGGAGAGTCCTCGATTTGTGCGAATGTGGCATGTTGCGATATCATCATACTCCCTGACATGAAGAAAATGGTCGCAGGGCTGCGCTGGCGCCGTGATTCTATACTCTCGCCTTCAGGGGCTGGTGGTGGTTAAAATTCGTCATCGGTGTTTGAAAAGCGTTTCAAGCGCGCAAAGCGCTTTTATCAAAATAGATATCAATATTTGACTGGTCAGTTCTGATAGGTTATAAAAATCAAGAGCGTAGGTGGCTCAACGGCTAACAAAGGGGGTATGAGCCTTGTCGTTAATGAGAACCCTCGGCAGGATGAGCGGAAAAATCGGCAGCAACAAGGAGTTTATCGCTGGAGTAATGGAAGGCATTGACCCGCGCGTTCTCGGGGAGGTCATAAACGAGAACACAGCCTTCATAGGGGAACTTACGAGAAATCTCGATGCCAAAGCGATTGCTGAGTCTGTGAACGAGACCGTGGATTTCATGGCTGAACTCGTGAAGTATCTCGATCCCAAGGCTGTTGCTGAGGTAATGAATAGGAATGAGAGGATAATCCCTCGGTTCGTTGAGCACATAAACCCGAATGTTTTCACCAGGAGTGCGGGTTCTGTCTTCACGAAGCTAAGGTACGCTACCTACAGACCCCCGATGTTCCAGAAGACCTCATAGCGTAGACACACTGTGATTCCTCGCGGAGCGTAACGGTCCTTGGACCAGTGGAGTGCAGGTTTCCTCTAACGCCGGTTTGTGGCGTGAACATGAGCTTGACATGCGGAGCGAATTCCAGTCATTATGACCTCCTCGAATGTGGGGGATTCGTTTGAGGCTCATCTTTTGATTTTTCTGACATCGTCCTCCCGCTTCAAGTGCGTCGATTGGACCTCGAAACCCAGATCGGTCCCGCCCAACCCATGGATTCATCGGACTGGATAACCCTCAGATAATAAAATGAGTCACTTGAAAACCCGCGGTCCCTGAAAGTGAAGTCAGCGAAAGCGCCCGTATCCTCGAGGAAGTAGATAGTCGAATAGTCATTCCCGTCAAATTTCACAACCTCGACAAGCGCAAGCGGCGATGTCCCCGCAATACGAGCTCTTATCTCAGGCGGACCGTCGGAGGTAATCTCGGAGCCCTGGGGATATCCGTTTACCACCAGTTCGATGATAATCCGTTCCCCTGTGGTTGCTATTATTCTTCTTTGGTAGATCGCATCCCAGACCGACTCACGCGTTAGCGAAGCGCAATATACCCCGGTTAGCCCCCCGTTATAGGTCACGCCAATCCCTTTTCTGGGGTCGGCGCCCACCTGGTGGTCATCGCTTCCGGCGCAAAGACCGAGCTTATTGCCCCGGGCGAGCGCGTCCCTTACGTAACTGCCGGATGTTGGCCCCGCGTATTCCTCTCTTAAGAACGCCCGGTAAATCTTTCCGCGAATTCCCTCTATGAGCGTCGCGTGGCTTATGGGCTTAGGGCATCCGTAATATTCAGAGCATCCATGCGTTGAGTAAACTTCAACGAGACGCTGGTTTTCAAATTCGGGACTGCCCCAGTCGAAAAACATCTCGCCGAGATGGGTCTTCCATGCGGGATGATGAGGAACGGCAATGACTCTTTTTCCTTTCAGGGCGGTAAGAATTTTTTCCGGCGTGTCAAAACGCCTGTCTTTGTGAGAGAGAAGGACCGGGAGTTCCCCCGGACCGAATATGATGGTTCTGTGCCCGCGGTGGTGGTGCGTCCATTCATATGCCGGAAAAGTGACGAAATGTCCGGGGACGTAATAGCGGTTTGCTTCGGCGACCATTAACTCGAATTCTTCTTTGGTTCTCGAGCGCTCTTCACCGAGACTCCAAATATCGTGGTCCGGCACAGCAGCAAAATCCCTGCCGAGTTCGCCTGCCGCCTTTTCGTACAAATAGGCGGGTTCCATCGTTCCGTCAGATATTATGGAGTGAGTGTGTAGGTCGCCCCAAAGGAGAAGATTTCCACCAGCGCCGCACTCAATCGGGTTGCTTTCTCCCAAAAGCGTTCTCGATTCGTCCCGGGCTCTTATCTTTAAAATTCCCGCCTTCGAGCATACGCATTCTATTCGGGCGAAGCACTCTCCTTCAGCGAGCCGGACCACTTCCGGGGCGGAGATTCCTTCATCGGGGAAGATGCGCAGTTTTCCTGAATAATGAGTTGTCGAAAACCCATGCTCATCCACGCATCTGATGACGACTCTGAATCTTTTGTTCATAAAAACCCTCGACGGGGCGATTATTTCGAGACGCGCCGGCTCGCCGCCAGTTGCTCGGAGCGTGGGCACTGACTCTGCGATATGGAATTTGCCGGAGCCTGTTCTGTCTATTTCAACCGCAAAATCAGTTTCAATCGGGGCGGCAGGCGGCGTAAGTCTGGCGCCCTCCCCGATCACGAACTCAACAGTGTCTCCTTTGACTATTTCTTCGTCCACGAATCTTACGGTAAGTCCCGCTGAGTCGAGGAACGCATCCTTGGGGTTGAGGGGTTCGAGCTTGAATCCAAGTTTCTGAATAAACTTTCTCTTGAGCCACCTTACAAGCGTCTTTCGATAGGCATTGTTCTGGATCTCTATGGAGATTTTCTCCGGACAGACCTTCGTCCCGTTTTTCCAGATGCGGACGGCAGCATAGTTAGGGCGGTCTTTTTTCTTCCTTTGAATCTCTCCCCATCCCGCCGCCCATTGAAGCGCGAGTTTCCACCTGCCGTCGGGAAGCTTCAAGACCCTTCCCGGTCTTATCCGCAGCGCGCCCCCGCGGGATATGAACCCCTCTTTGAGTTCGAAGGTGATTCGCACGGGGCAAGGCGCGCCTTTCGCCGTTATAGAATCCGGTTCAATAACCGTGTTCGCGCCCTTGTCGGGCGGTAGAGCTTCCTGCGGTTTCGCTTTCAGGATAGGGCGTACCAAAAACAAAAAATAGAAAAAAAGCAGTAGGGGAAATGTAAGCACTATTCCAGCGGGTATCGCAAGAAACAGCAGGGGATTTCTCTTGACCGCGCTTGACAATTTTCCAATCATGCCCAAAAAAGCTTTGGCGCGATTTTCCTTCCGGGTCTTAACCATATTCTTTTCTCTCAACCGAAATCCTGCCCTCTTATAGCTCTTATAAAACTCCGGACTATTGCATTGCTTGTTCGCAATATTCGCGTTTCGGCGTTATAGCATATCATCTTTTCGCCGCATTGCCAGATAAGTTGAGGAAGTCTGATGCAGGATGGCTTCTGATATGATAGGAGTGGTGATTGAGATAATGGATGTCGAAATATTCTTTAGGTGGAACGCAGACAGATTATTGAAGATATTGAAGACTGGGGGGCATGCGAACTTACTTGTATGCGGGCAAGAACTTTTTGCGCAAGGCTTGTTTGGGTTTGCTGTGGAATCATGACAGGGGAGGATTTCCTCGAGAGGTTCAAGTCCAAGGCGCACTCCCAGAGATTAAAAGAGATAATAAAGGAGCCCGCTGAAACGGAATGAAGAGGATTTTTTGGAGAAGAAAGAAACGAAGCGATAACGGCGGAGAGCCCTCGCCTCCGCCTGAGGTTTCGGGCGTCGAGGTTTACGTTGTTGCCGATGAAGAGCGCTCTTCGAGAGAAAAGGTCCCCGATTCAAAAGCCGCCGAAGCCATCCCCTTCCTTGATGAGTTCGAGGAGGGCAAACAGGCCGAAAAGGAGGCCGAAACTGTCTTTGAGCCTTCCTCTTTGGGAAAGCACTTGATTGGTCAGGAAGAAGGCGTGGGCGCCCATGGGGATAGCGTTCGCGAGGATGTAAACGAGGGCATGCCCTCCTTTCCGAAAGGTGAGGTTATTCCACAAGGGGATGAGCGGCCGAGAAATTCTCGGAAAGAACCTGCTTTCGAGCAAGAGGACAGAGCGAAACAATTAACCACTCCCAGCGGGAACGAGGGCGCTGAGAGAAAAACATCCCCGGAGGAAGAATTCGAACAACCCGAGGGCGAAAAGCCAGAGGCGCCGGGCGGCGCTGCGCCTGAAGGAGGTCCCGCGGGATATTACTATCCTTTCCCGTACCCGCCCTACTCCCAGCCCCCTTACGCTCATCCCTATTATCAGGGGATGTTCTCCCCTCCGCCCGGAGGAAAGCGTGGCAAATCAAGGCGCCGGGCGGGAGAGAAGCCGAATTTTCCGGCATGGGGCGTTCCCTGGTGGCTGCCTCCCGTAATGCCTCCGGTCATATATCCAACCTATCCTCCTCAGGTGGAACCTGCCCAGGGTCCCTCGGCTTTTTTCGCCATACCTGAAGAGCACATTTCACCTGAGGGTTTTCAGAAATTAGCCCGAGGAGAAGGAGAGAGCAGGAGGGTTGACCTTAAATGGTTGTTCGGGGTTACCGCCGCACTGATTCTGTTTGTGGCTTTGGTTGTTTCTTCTCTTTTCATCGTGACCGTGCCTAAGAACGCTAAGAGGATAACCGCCGGGATACTCAGAGACGCTTCACTTGTCCGCGAGGCGATTGACGAGAATTATTACGAGCTGCGCAGCAAGGCTAAAAGAAAGCCCCAGACAAGTTTCTTGATCCCGGATGTCGGGATTGACATCTTCCTCAAAGGTAGGGACATTCAAGCGCTCGATTCCGAGGATCTCACCGAGAAAGTAATAACTCTTATGTCTAAAAGCCTATATTCTGAAGGTTATTCCGCGGATATTCCGCTTAAAACGCCGAGGGGGGCCGGGGAGGAGCGCGCAAAGGCGATTTGCACCACCATGATGTCTTCTTTGAACAACGATTTTCACGGAAGGACGCTCATACCTCTTGTGGTAATAGCCTGCGTCGCAATCGCGATGACCGCGCTTTCTCTGGCTTTTTCCGTTGGATGGGGTCGAGTGATAACCGCCGCGCTGATTTTCCTTTGCGCTTCTTTCCCGGTGTCATTTCTTGCGCGATTCTTTTCAGAGTTTGTCCTGACCGGTGGCGGGGGAACATATAAGGATGCGGCTTCCGGTATGTTAAGAACGGCGATTTCCTCATCCGTTTATGTTTTCGACGCAGTTTTGGGCGCCGGCGCGCTGCTGCTTTTTATAGGGGTAATTGGCGCGGTAGTCTCGCGGAAAAGAATGGAAAGGGTTCCTCCTTTCCTCGAGCTCAAAACGGGAGCTGAGCTAACCGAACAGGTTTTTCCGGGGGCTCCACTGCAGGATGTGGAATCTGAAAATTTGCCGGGTCTTGAAGGTTTTGAAGAGGAAAAACCGGGAGAAGACACTCCCGGTTTATAACCCTCTCATGAGAATTAAGGGTTGCCGTTCTTAGCTAAAACCGCCCGTTGGTTCAATACCTGACCCGTTGTTTTACCTTTTAACGGGCACGGCTTAACTGGTTCCTAAACTATTTGGCTGATTTCTTCTTTGCGGGTTTCCGCGCTGCTGCTTTCGAGGCGGGCTTCTTCGCTGGTTTCTTTGAGGCAGCTTTTTCGCCGAAGAGCTTCTTCTCTACCGCCGAAAGTCTTGCCTCTAACCTCTCCACATCATTCTTGGTCACGATTCCCAGCGAATCGAGGGTTTCCCTTACTCTCTTGCCTATCGCCTCGACAAGGTCCTGCTGGTCTTTCTTTCCCTTGTTTATGAGTTCCTGTAAGGTTGCCTCGATTTTCTTATCTTGCGTCGCCGTCTTAACTTTAGAACGCGTGGAAGTGGCGATTTCACGCCCCTTCTTAATCATGTCCTCGGCCGTCTTGATAGAGTCATCGCGGACGGAAGCAGCAGCCCCGAGAACCAGAAACGGAATGTCGTTGATGTCCATCGCTATACCTCACTTATCCGAAACAATTCCAAGACGCCTACTACTTCAATTTACTTTCAATACTTGCAAGTTTCTTTTCGAGCGCCCTGATGTCGTTTTTTGTCACCGCCCCCATTGAATCGAGGACCCTGGTGACTTCTTTGCCGATTGCTGCCAGAAGCTCTTCTCTTTCTTTTCTTCCTCTTTCAACGAGATCTTTGACAGCCTTATCTGCTTGGGCTATCCCCTTGGCTCCTTTTCCAGTTCCTGACTTGCCTTTTTCCACAAGCTCATCAACAGTCTTCTTTGTCTCTTCCCTGATGGTGCTCATAGCGCCGAGAAGCAAATAAGGAAGATCTTTGGGCTCCATTTCCGCACCCCCTTCCCTAAAAATTCAGTTGTTGCCAAATAAGAGGTAATGAAATTATATGCCCCTTTCTGCTGTTGTCAAATTCAGGGTAATTTGTACGGTTCGCTTTTATGTATGACCGGAAAAAGATAATCAGCGCTTTCAAAGGTGTTACCGGCTGAGAATGCTTTTCGATAAGTTGTATAAGTGGGATAATACTTCTTGTGGCTGTTGGATAGGCTTTGGGGGTTATTGATCGTTGATTTGCGATATGAAACGGAGGCGATGCTCAGGTGCCCGAGGCGAAGATGTCGAGAAGCGAAGCGGGAAGAAAAGGCGGGCTTAGCACTAAACAAAAGTACGGGGTTGAGTTCTACAGTAAAATCGGAAGCATCGGCGGTAAGAAAGGCGGACTCACAACCAAGAAAAGATACGGTAGTGAGTTCTATCAGAAGATCGGGCGCAAGGGCGGAATGAAATGATAATAGGTCTTTAGAGCCCTGCCTCGCGACGGGAAGAGCGGCCGATGCTTTCGAGCGTAGATGTTCATAACTTCTTACAAGAGCGCGACATACCTCATGAGATCTTCAAGCTTCCCCAGCAATTAGTGAGTCTTGAGCGGGCTGCTGCCGCTCTCGGGCTCGAGCTTGACAAGATTGTCCGAAGCGAGGTTTTCAGGATCGATGGTGAACCTGTCATGCTCATAATACCCGGCGACCGCTCGGTTGATTTTGAGAAGGTGCGTAGGGTAACGGGCTGCGAGGAGATTGAGGAATTAAGCCCCGAGGAACTAACCCGCCTAACCGGCTTTCTACCGAAGGCGCTTCCCCCGTTTCCAGTGAAGCTTCCTATGAGAACTTTCGTGGATTTCTATGTGCTGAGAGAAGACGTGGTGTATGCTGGCAGCGGCGACCAGGGTTCAATATTGAAGATAAGGTCATATGATCTTGTTAGAGCTGCCGCGGCGGATACAGTGGATATTACAAACATGAAAACAACCGAGGGATGAAGGGATTAGTGAGGAGGTAGTCTGCCCGTATTTATGATATTTTCTTACATAAATTGTTAAAATTTGTTTGTGTTTGCAATCAATTACAGAAATTAGGGCGAGTGGTGGAACTGGCAGACACGCAGGGTTCAGGGTCCTGTGCCCGCAAGGGCTTGAGGGTTCGAATCCCTCCTCGCCCACCAGTTTTTAAGCCCTCGGCGAGGTGCTTCGTTGTTGAATTCGCATCTGAACCGGGGGAGATTTTGTAGTAGTGACGGCCGCCTGATAAAATTTGCCCTTCGAGCGCCTGCGAAAGACGCGCTTGGAGTAAGTTTGTCAGGGGAAGCGTTTGTATCCGTGCGGATCATATATGACGGGGTTGATTTCTATTGCGAACAACAAGGAGCGGGCAACCGCAGTACCGATCCGGTAAGACAAGAAGCGTCTCCCGACCGAGGACGCTGGGCACTGGTGATACGAGAAGGCGTGGTCGCAGAAAACCTGCTCCAATAATTATCATCTCCGCCATAATCGTTCTCGTGTTCTTTTGCTGGCTGTTTGGCAGAGGGTGCGGAGGTGGCGAGGAAGAACGGGAACGCGAGGCTCTCCGGAAGTACACTTCAAACACGAACAAACTTTTAGAAAGGTCAAGCGCGCTTGCGGTTCAGTTTGAAAACGTGCGAAGTGAAGCGAAAAATCTTTCGAGGGAAAACATTAAAGACAAATTTGACAGGATGCTCGCGGAGATCAAAGAAATTCAGGATAGGGCAAACAAGATTGTGGTTCCTATGAAAGCGCGCAGGGTACACCCCTTCCTTGAGGTGGGCTTCAGGCTGCTTTATTCGGGGATTGGAAATTTTAAAAAAGGGCTTCTCGACGTAATAGACAACAAGAGTCGACAGGAGGGAATTAACCTCTGTGTCGAAGGTCTTACCGATCTGGTCGTGAGCGATGAGTCTCTTGCGGAGTTCAAAAGCGATCTGCAGAACTCGCTTAAGTCGGAAAAGTCCGGCGAGCTCGGTCTTATCAAAGTCGCTGACATCGTGCCTTTTGTTCCCACGAAGGATGACGCGCTTCCCGGAAACGTTAGCAGGTACCTCGCCGCTTTTGGCACATCGACCGCCGGCGAAGCAATCAGAGGTGTGGCCGTTTTGGACCTAACCCTTTCTCCCGCCCCCACCGGAAGGACGAAATCCGGCGTTTCAATTCTTCCGTATTCGAGGAACTTCGCTGTTTCTGTGACTGTCCAAAATCAGGGTAATCAAGTGGAGAGGGACATTCCGGTTGCGGTGACTCTGACGATAGAAACCGAAGCAACCCCTCAGAAATTTACGAAGAAGATATCGAAACTTGAGCCAAACGAAAAGGTAACCCTGGTTTTCGAAGACTTCAAGCCCGATAGCGGTGGCATTAAAACGAACATAGTGGTCGCGAAAGCGGGACCCGTGAAGGATGAGAAAAACACTGAAAACAACTCCCGGGAAATGCGCTTCGTGATGCGCCAAAGTGAGTAGGCTGTCCTGAATTTCCTCTTTTGCCAGCGAGAATAGTTGGCGCTATTGCCCGTTTGAGTCGTATTCACCCTTCATAGCCTACGCTTCCGGCAGATTTCCTCGGTTGTACGGGCGCGAAAGCGGGCTTCTTGACAGATCGAGCGGGACCCATAAGCATCAGTGTTATGAGATTTCACCAAAGGGTGGTGGCTCTTCTCTCTCCTTTTCAAGCTCTTGCATCGCAAGGGCATGCGCCTTACTGAAAATGTCCTTTAATGGCAGGCCGGTCATTGACGCGATTTCGGCGCAATCGGCGAATTCGGGCGAGACGTTCGTGATTCTCCCGCCCTCTTTACCCACTTTCACCCTGACTTCTCCCCAGGGTGTCGCCACAACCATGTGCTCGCGCTCAATGGCTCTCTTCATGACTGATGTGGTTCTAAGTCCGAATGTGCTCGTCTCTGTCAGGAGCATTTCTTTGAGCCTTTCTGCGTCTTCCGGAGAGCAAAGGACGTTCACCGTCACGCCGGGGCGGGTTTTTTTCATCTGGATGGGTATGAGCCAGACATCGTGGGCTCCCGCGGAGAACAGCTTATCCATAACGTATTCATAGAACTCTGGATTCATGTCATCTATGTTTGTCGAGATGACGCATGCGGGTGCCTCGGAGGTCTCGCTTAAGGGGAGCGGTTCGCCAACCACCACGCGCAAGAGATTCGGCCTGCCGATGTCTCTTGAACCCGCTCCGTAGCCAACTTTACCTATCCGCATGAGAGGGGATTCGCCAAAAGCGCTCGCAAGCGTTTTTATCACGGCCGCGCCGGTAGGGGTTACCAGTTCCGTGGGGACCCCGCCTCCGTAAACCGGAGTTTCCGCAAGTATTTCAAGAACCGCTGGCGCCGGAACAGGAATGATTCCGTGTTGTGTTTTGATCATGCCGTGACCGAGGGGAAGTGGGGAACAGAAAACATTGTCGATGCCGAAGTGCTTTATACCGTAGACAGCTCCAACTATGTCAACTATGGAGTCAACAGCACCGATTTCATGAAAATGCACCTGGTCAAGCGGTCTTTTATGAACGGTCGCCTCCGCGCGCGCTATCAAAGTGAAAATCTCCACGCTTGTCAACTTGACGTCATCCGGAAGGTCGCTTTCCTCAATAATGCATTTGATGTTGTTGAAGGTCCTTGCCAGGACACCCGGCTGCACTATGACGTCCACCTTTGTGGCTCTCAACCCGTAACTCAGAACCTCGCGCGTTTCCAGCCTGAAATTCTCGATATCCAGGGACGAAAGAGCACCCTCAATCGCCTCGATCTCTAAACCCAGGTCAACTAAAGCGCCAAGTATCATATCCCCGCTTATTCCGCTAAAACAATCAAAATACGCTATTGTGCCCATCGCTGTATATTTCCCCTGATGCTTTGGCAACCATTCTATTTATTATCGCCGCGATGTATCCTGCGCCAAAACCGTTATCAATGTTGACCACTGACACATTTGAGGCGCAGGAGTTTACCATTGTCAGAAGCGCCGCTAAACCACCCAGGCTCGCACCGTATCCAGCGCTTGTGGGAACTCCTATCACGGGACATTCGACAAGCCCGCCAACAACGCTGGGAAGAGCGCCCTCCATTCCCGCGAGCACCACTATCGCGTTTGACTCGAGGAGTCTGTCCGCGAAAGCGAGAAGCCTGTGAACCCCGGCGACCCCCACATCGTAGAAATTCTCAACCCTTGAGCCCATGACCTCCGCGGTGACCCTTGCTTCCTCGGCCACAGGAAGGTCTGCCGTTCCGGCGCACACGACTGACACGAGCCCGAACGGGGTTTTCTTCGCGCGTTCCAGGGTTATGGCGCGGGCGGTCTCGTGGAAAATGAACCTCTCGTCGATGCTTCGCAACGCTTCGAAGATCGCACGCGTCGCCCTGGTGAGGAGGAGGTTACCCTCATTGACTTCGAGCAGTGATTTCGTGATGGACACGACCTGTTCAGGGGTTTTGCCCTGACATAGAATGACTTCGGCAAAACCGTGGCGAAGTTCGCGGTGATGGTCAACTTTTGCAAAGCCCAGTTCCGTGAAGGGAAGCGAGCGGAGAAATTTAAGTGCTTCCTCGGGCTGGACGGCGCCCGCCCTCACGTCTTCAAGGAGCTTTCTTATGGAATCGCTTAGCGTCATGACTATTCTCCTGTCTTTCAGGTTATTCTAAGCCTGCAAGCGTTTTGGCGCATGCTCATTTCCGAGCGCTTCATTCATCGAACCCGGGCGGTAGCCCGCCATGTCCAATGTAACGTAGGTGAAACCGAGCCTTCTCATTTCCTCGATGACTCTCCGGCGGATATCATCGGACACAATCTTTGGGATAAGCCTCGGCGCAAGCTCAATCCTTGCTGTTTTCTCATCCACATATCTAAGCCTGATCTGCCCGAAGCCCAGTTCTTCGAGAAATTTCTCCCCTTGCTGAATCGTGAAGATTTTTTCGGTAGTGATATTTTGCCCGTAGGGGATCCGAGTGGCATAGCAAGTCGAGGGCGGTTCATCCCAGTTGGGCAATCCGAGTAATCTCGCTATCCCTCTCACCTCATCCTTTGATAAACCCATCTCAATGAGCGGGCTTCTTATTCCAAGTTCGCTCGCCGCTCTTAGACCCGGCCTGTATTCGCTCAAGTCATCCCGGTTACTGCCATCGATCACTTCAGCAACCCCTTTTTTCTCCGACAACTCGAGAAGGACTTTAAACCGCTTGCGTTTGCAGATATAACACCTTTCCGGCGGGTTTTGAGATAACACGGGGTCCGCAAGTTCATTTATCTCAACGCTCAAATGCCTGACTCCAAGTTCACCCGCTATTCGGGAAGCGGTGCTGCCCGCTTCAGGCTGCAGTGGTGATATGATTGTTACCGCGATCAGGTTTTTCCCGAGCGCCTCTTTCCCCACCGCGAGCAGAACGGTGCTGTCCACGCCGCCCGAGTAGGACAGAAGGGCGCTTTTCATTGAGGCGAGGGCTCTTTTCAGACTTTCGTATTTCTTAGTGATTTCTTTTCCCATCCGACCACAGACCAATCGACCAGTACTCGGCATTAAGACCGCGTGATTTAACGCTGCCCAACATTTTACCAATATTTTACCCGCGCTCATTGAAGCGGTCACCAAGCCGCTACGGGCCGATTATCCATTATGGAATAATGAAGCAGTCACGCTCGGCAGAAAGGGCGCCCTTACTCGCTTAAAAACGCTCTTTGGCTGATGTATAATCTGATGAGCCCTCCTCAGGAGGCTTTTAATATTATTGCGCGGTTTTCTGAGTCTTTGAAAACCGTGCCGGCGGAAAGAACCTGAGTCGTTTTAGCGTGAGGGATTCTGGTTATGATAGAGGAAAACGTTACGATAGCATTTGTAATCCTGGCTGTCATTGCGGTGGCATCGATTTTACTTGGCGCATACCTGTTCAGAAGGATGAGAAGACTCGAGCGCGGTTATGACATACTGTCGCGCGGAGCGAGGGGAAAAAGTTTTGTGGAAATAGTCAACGATAACATCGAGGAGACGAGTTTGCTGAGGGACGAGGTTGCCCACCTTGCAGATGTTTACGGCGCCGTTTTGAGGAGGATGGCGGGAGCCGTGCAGCATGTTGGTGTTGTCAGGTATGATGCGTTCAAGGAGATAGGCGGCAGGATGAGTTTCTCGGTCGCTCTCCTTGATGACAGGGGAAACGGGCTAGTCCTGACATCCATATACGGGAGGTCTGAGTCGAGGACTTATGCTAAACCAATCATTGAGCGCGCATCGACATACGATCTTTCGCCTGAGGAACGTGAGGCGATAAAACTCGCGATGCAAAGCAGGGAACTTGGCGCGGTCCCTATGGTCGCAAGGGACCGTGAGCATGAGGAAAAAATCCAGGCTTTGAGAATTTTTCATCAGAGAAAACTCGCCGGCGAAGAGAACGCCAGGGCGGGGGTCCGTGAGAATGAAAGGCAAGCGTCCATTTTCGACGTGGAAAGGCTTGATTTCGATGAAGGAGACGTTCGGGGCTCGAGGCGAAGAGAAATCGAGCAATCGAGAGAAGCGCAGGCGCCCACATCCAGGCGCAGGCGTTCGTACCCCGAACGTGGGGAAATTGAAAAGACGCCACGCGAAAGCGGGAGGTTAAGCGAGCGCAGCGTTTCTGAAAGGATGTCCCGGCGCAGAAGCAAGCGGCGGGACGAGGAGGAAAGCTAAAGTGAGCAGTATAGGTTATCTCGGGCCTCCCGGAACTTTCACCCAGGAGGCGCTTGAATCGAAGTTTCCCGGAGAGTACGAAAATGAGGTCTCATACCCCACCGTTGTTGATGTGCTTCTTGCGGTTGACAGAGGGGATGTGGATAAAGGAATAGTACCCATCGAGAACTCGATTGAGGGGACCGTGAACGCTACCGTTGATACTTTGGCGTTTGACACGGAACTCCTTATCGAAAGAGAGGCTGTGCTCAGGGTGCATTTAAGCCTTGTGGCAAGAAAGGGCACGATGCTGAGCGAAATATCTGAGGTTGTCTCTCATCCCCACGCGACCGCGCAGTGCAGAAACTACCTTGCCGAGCGATTAAGCGGAGTGAAAATTACAGCCGCCAACAGCACAGCCGAAGCCGCTATGCTCGTCTCTGAGTCGCCGCGCCCAATCGCCGCAATCGCGAGCGAGTTCGCGGCGAGGATGTATGGTCTTGAGGTTATTGAAAGCGATATAGAGGACCACCATGGAAACATGACTCGTTTTGTGGTTGTGGGCAAAGGACGGGCGCCGCACACAGGGGCGGACAAGACTTCCGTTGTGTGTTTTATCAGGGAAAACAGGCCGGGAAGCCTGCTTGAGATTCTCTCCGAGTTCGCGACGAGGAACATTAACCTTACCAAGATAGAGTCAAGACCAACAAAAAAAGTGCTTGGCGAATACTATTTTTTCATAGACATGGAAGGGCATGTGGAGGACCCCCCTGTCTCGGAGGCGTTGGGGAAGCTCGAGGGGATATTAAGGAAGTTGAAGTTTCTTGGTTCATACCCGAGGGCGCAGGTGGAAATAGAGGATTGATTCGACCCGCCCGAAAACTCGGCGGCAGTGATAGTTCTTATTATAAGTATTTCACGAGGATGAAATGCTCGCTATCAAACTTATCAGGGAAAACCCCGATTTGGTCAAATCCGCTATGGAAAGGCGCGGACTTGGATCCGAAGCATCCAAGATTGACGAAATAGTAAAGGCGGACAGCGCAAGGAGGAACCTCTTAGTTGAGGTTGAGCGTCTCAAACACCTGCGCAATGAGACTGGCGAGAAAATAGCCCAATTGAAAAGGAATAAAGAGGACGCTTCAAGTCTTATAGCGGAGATGAGGGAGATCTCCGACCGCATAAAGGACATGGACATAGAGGTAGGCCATATCGATGACGAGATTAAGGCTCTTCTGCTTGAGGTGCCGAACATACCCCATGATTCGGTGCCTGTTGGAGCCGACGAAAGCGCGAATGTGGAAGTCCGCCGTTGGGGCGAGGCGCCCTCTTTTTCTTTCAAGCCCAAGCCACACTGGGAGATAGGCGAAGCCCTCGACATACTCGATTTTGGTAGGGGGGCAAAGATAGCCAGTTCGAGGTTTACGCTTATGAAAGGGGCTGGGGCGCTCCTTGAAAGGGCGCTCATCAACTTCATGCTTGACCTCCACACCCGTGAGCACGGATATGCTGAAGTGTTTCCGCCGATACTTGCCAATAGGGATTCATTCATCGGCACTGGTCAGCTCCCGAAATTCGAGGACGACATGTATGTCTGCAGCGACGACCTTCTGCTTGCCCCAACCGCTGAAGTGCCGGTGACAAACATTCACAGGGATGAGATTCTGAGGGAAGCGGAACTCCCCATCAAGTACACTGCCTACACGCCCTGCTTCAGAAGGGAAGCGGGTTCCTACGGGAGGGATGTCAGAGGCATAATCAGGCAGCATCAGTTCAACAAGGTTGAACTTGTGAAATTCGCCCATCCCGACAACTCTTTTGATGAACTTGAGTCCCTTACGCGGGACGCGGAAGAAGTTCTCCAAAAACTCTGTTTACATTACAGGGTTGTCGCTCTTTGTACGGGTGACCTCGGTTTTTCCTCCGCGAAGACATACGATTTGGAAGTTTGGCTGCCCGGAGCGCAGGAGTTTAAGGAGATATCTTCTTGCTCCTGTTTTACTGATTTTCAGGCGAGAAGGGCAAACATCCGTTTTCGCCCTGAGGATGGAGGAAAGCCAAGGTTCGTACATACCCTTAATGGCTCGGGGCTTGCGGTCGGAAGGACTCTTGCCGCCATCCTCGAGAACTTTCAGCTGGATGATATGCGGGTCGTTGTCCCCCCGGTTTTAAGACCTTATATGGGCGGCATGACTGTTATTGAAAAGCAGTGAGCCCTGCTTCATGACACTTCAAGTATTTATTATTTGGTAGAAGCGCTGCAGGTTTTCCTCTCTTTCCCGCCTGTTCATTTTCAGTCAAGGTCAGCCTTTTTGTATCTTAGCTCCTACCTGTTAATCTCGATGAAATCGGCGAGTTTGCCTCGGGCATCCAGTATTTTCGCCGCCATTTCTCTGATGGTCTTGGGAACCTCAGGCTTTTCCTCAGAGCGAATCAGCGAAGCCGCGTTCGTATCACAACCCGTAACGCACAATCCGCACCCTATGCACCTTTTTTCGTCAACAAACGCGACACCGTCCACAATGGATATGGCGTCCATCTGGCACCGCTCGACACAGACCTCGCAGCCCGAACAGAGCTCCTCGTCTATCTTTGCGATGAAACCGCTTGAGGCAAGGAAGTTAGGTATCTTGAACTCTTTTACTCCCCTGAGGAAACCGCAGCAGCATGTGCAGCAATTGCAGATGAATTGAAGCTTGTCCTGGCTGTTGTTTACCGTGTGAACGAGACCCATTCTGTCGAACTCTTTTAGTTTTTCCTTCATCTCTTCTTTGGTGAGATAGCGGGCGAATCCCCTTTCGACAAGGTAACGGCAGGTGTCATCGAAGACCATGCATGCTTCGCGCGGGCGATCGCAGTGGGAAAAGGCGGTCCTGCAGGCGCAGTGAGCAAGACCAACGACCTTCGCCCTTTCGATTAGCTCATAAACCTTTTCGTAAGTTAGGACCGCGGGGTCGCTTTCCACCGCCTCGCCTAGGGGTATCACCCGGGCAAAGGGCGTTCCGATTTTCCCCATTTCTTTTGCGTGTTTGATCAAGTATTCTTCCCAGAGCCTGGAAAGGCACTCGAGTTTATCGTCCTTTACTCCCTTCATGTACGGAAACTCGAATATTCCCGGCATAACAGGAAGGAGGGCATAGCCCCACTCGCCATCTTTTTCCCTGGCATAGACCAGTCCTTTGTCAGCCATGCTTTCCAGACGGGTTTTGGCTTCCTCTTCGCTCACCCTAGCTCTTTCGGCGATCTCTTTCACGGTCGCCGGGCGGAACGGGGTAGCGACCGCTACCTTTGCCTCCTCCGGAGTAAAAAGCGATGAAAGAATCTCTATTATCTCGGGGCTTTCCGGGGCGCCGGCTGCGTGTTTGTCGAGGTGCTGTCTCAATTCTTCATATACTTCCACTTGTTTCCCCCCCTAAAAGTGTCAGTGTTTTCGAGCAGATTTCCGTAAGAATTAGCGTTTTCAATTATAGAACAGGAACCGTTTTTGCGTGCGGTGATAAGGCGGCGATTGCCTGAAGCTGATTCTCTTTTATTAGCGATTATGAGTTTGACAGTTGCGAAAGTGTATAGAAAAACGTGGCTTGGTTAAGAAAGTTAGCGTGAGTCTGTGTGTCGAGCCGAAGATTCAGTGGCGAAAGAGGATTAAGACCGCGGTCGTTGGAAAGTGCGAGCGGTTATCTAAACGTATTTTTACGGTTAATTGAGGCGAAAACGGATTGATGACCAAGGTTGCTGAAAAGCGTGGGATAGGAGGCTCGGGTTAATCTAATTTCTAACCCGCACCATAGTCATAAAGACTTATCTCGAAGCACGCGCCGTTTTTATTGTACGCTCGTATGTTCCCACCGTAAACGCGGGAAATGCGAAGCGCCGTTGCAAGACCTATTCCTGTTTCCCCCGTTTTGCCTCTTTTATAGAAAGGCGTAAATATCTTTTCCAGGTCCTCTTCGGGCATTCCAGAGCCATTGTCTCGTATAAGATAACGATGGAACCCCTCGCCCGACTCGAGCAGTCTTATCTCGATTAATGGATCAGAGCTGTCGTTGTGTTTTATTGCGTTGGAAATGATGTTTGAGAAAAGCTGATAAATTTGCGTCTTATTGGCAGTAATGGTGTCCAGTTCGTCTGTTTCTATTCTAATATTGCGCCTTTCGATTTCTTCGCTTTTCTCTTCCTGGATTTTTTTGATGATCTCCGAAATTTCAACAATGTCAACATCTCTGGGTTTCTGCCCCGCCTGGGCGAGCTCGAGAATCCCGTCAATCAGAGAGAAGGCCCTTTTAACATTGTCATTCATCACAGAAGATAGTTTTTCTATGTTTTCCGTTGTTTCACTGGTTACAGGTGATTTGAGGATTTTTACTATCGTCTCATTTGCGAGAGACACAGCTGTCAGTGGGCTTTTCAAATCGTGAGAAACGGTGTGCGCGTACATATCAAGCTCCGCATTTATCCTTTTAAGTTCCTCGAGGGCGAACTTATGTTCAGTTATGTCGTGAAACGTGAGGAGATATCCGAGCGGTCCTCTTTTTGACGGTACAGAGCGCATCCGCGCCTCATATACTTTATATTCCCTACCTATCTGCAGCTCTACCTGCGTGCCATCTGGGAGGGGTGAACCTCGGGCAAACTCGATTATCGAAGGATATGAAGCGAATACTTCATCGAGGTTTTGCCCCACGACTTTCTTCAGGCTCAAGCCTGCGAGAGCCTCAGCGGCAGGATTCATGTCAACAACAGAGCCCCTCGAATCAATTACTATCATAGCGTCCGGGATATTTTCAAAGAGTACATTCCGGGCGATAGGGACGACCTCGAGAAGCTGATACCTGAAGACGGCGAAGATCAGGAAGATTCCTGATATGGTGAACCAAACTGGTGTTATGTCCATGCCGCCGAAGGTCTCCGGTGATAGACCGTACATGAAGTTCCATATCCAAGGAAGCAGCGCCGCCACCAACACAAGGAGAGCCTGTTTGGAATATGTTTTTGGCCCGGAGAAGACGGCGCGAATGAGGAGGACAACGCCGGCGGCAAGGAGTGAATATGCGTACACTGACTGGACCCAGTACCACGGACCGTGATGGAAGATCCCAACAATCCCTGCCCAGGTCTTCTCGAGTTCGATTTCACGCCAGAGTAGTTTATGCCAGTGGTTTGTCGCAGCCATGGCGACTGCCACAAAGGGGATGACGAAAAGAAGCGCCAACCTCCTCGGGGTAACCCACCAGTCTTTTCTCGTGAATCTCAAGACAACGAGTAGGAACAGAACCGGGGTGCTCTGTGCCACTATATACTGGATGACGGACCAATATATTTTCATCTCTCGGGTCGTGACCACTCCCTCAAGCGCAGAGCCGAGAGACCATAGAGCAAGCGCGAACAGCAGGTACATCATCTCAGTGGATGCAGGTGCCCTGCGGTGTCGGTACGCATATAGACCAAGGATGGTCGATACTAAAACTGAAACACTAAGTGGAATTACGTAAATGTTGAACTGCAATTCACACCGCCCCGGTATTGATTAACGGCTATTAGACTCTTCCGCTTTGCATTAGCCCGCCTCTTCCTTTTCCTATTGAAATAGCATAACGTTTTTTTCGCCGAGGCTGAACAGCGGCCGGAGTATGTTGGTTTTTCTTATCAAGTAGCCAGGAACAACGTACCCGCGAGATACCCTCCGTCTTATTGCTGATTGAGCAAAATTATATATTTATATGTTCAAACATTATTATTTTCTTCAATTGAATGCAATTTCCCTCGATGGTTTCCCGAAACCATAAACCGCATCTCTTCTCTCTATCTGTCCATTACGCTTTCGCAGTCGTGGACCACTTCCGACCTGCACGGACGGCGTAACGACTTCTCTTCCCCGTCTTTCTATTACACTTTCGTGGCCGTGGAGGATCGGGACGCTCAAGTGCTGGTATTATTTCCTAAAAGTTGAGCCGGATACAGCAGATATGTATTGCGGCGGTATTGGGATTTCCGAGGGAGAAGAGTGGCGCCATCAAAACGAAAACTATACGCCTTCGGGGTGAGTACAGGATAAACGCGCCAAGCGAAAAGATTTATGAGATTCTCACAGATTTCGAGAGGATACCCGAGCGTTTCCCGGAAGTGGCGAAGGAAGTGAGATACCTTAAACGGGACGGCAACCGCTTCGTTGTTGAGGCCGAGAGCAAGGCATTTATGGGGAGCGGGACATTCAAGGTCCGAATGGGGGGGAACTAAACCCGCCTGAACGTTTTACCTCGAGGGACACCTCCTCACTTGGCGCGGAGCACGAGCCAGTAACTTTGGAAGAGGTACCCGGCGGGACTTTCTTCCATTGCTCAAACGATGTAGAGATAGAAAGCCGTGTGTGCCGCATCCTTGGCAACCTGCTCATAAAGCGTGTGGCGCTTCGGTGTTGGGAAAGAGCGGTGGTCAGCAAAATTCGCAGTATGCCGGAAGAGTGAAACATGGTATTGGCACCTCCACACTTCCTAGCCGACGCGCTGACATCTATGACATATGTCGTATAATTACTCATGGAGGGATGGCAGAGTGGACTATTGCGGCGGTCTTGAAAACCGTTGAGCCGCAAGGCTCCGGGGGTTCGAATCCCTCTCCCTCCGCCAGAATACTGTTTGAAGTGACGTGCCTTTGTTGATGACTGTGGTGAGAACCCAGGGCGGGTCCCCACGCGACGGCATCAAGCCACTTAGTCTGTTGCGAAAAGGGACCAGAGTTTCTAACTCTTTTCAATCCAGGACAGAAAATCAAGTTCCAATCTTTACTTTGGCTTACGGAGCGTGGGGTGGGTGAGAATCCCTCGCTTTTGCTACTCGAAAATGGCTTGTGCGCCACTGGCTCTTCGCGACATTGGTCATTATCTTACAAAACAATTCAGAGTGACATTGCAGCGGTCTTGCAGATGCGTTGTAGGCAATTCCGGTCGTCTTATTGAACAATAGAACTGGCTAGCCGAGATAGGCGGCGAGTCAAGAGAGCGCATCGCCGCGCTGAACGCTACAACCGGTGAGGTGCTTCCGTGGAATCCCGGGGCGGACTATCTTGTGAGAGCGATTGTTGTATCTGGCTCGACCGTTTATATAGGTGGTTTTTTTGACTACGTGGGTGGCGAACCAAGAAGCCGTATTGCCGCGATTGATTCCACGACGGGGGAAGTGCTCGATTTTAATCCTCAACCTGATGGTGATGTAAATGCGATTGCCCTATCAGGTTCCACTCTCTATGTGGGAGGAGCATTCCGCGAGATCGGCGGTCAAACCAGACGTGGAATCGCCGCTTTAGACACGACAACCGGCAACGTTCTTGATTGGTACCCGGGCGATTCCAGCGGCTGGGTCGAAACGCTTGTGGTCTCCGGCTCGACTGTTTATGCGGGCAGATACTTCATGCAAATCGGCGCCGTTACAAGGAATTATCTTGCCGCTATAGACGCAAACACAGGGGCGGTTCTTGACTGGAACCCGAGACCCAACGGCATGGTTCAGAGACTCGCGCTCTCTGGGACTACGCTTTATGCGGGTGGAGAGTTCACCAGGGTCGGCACCGTGGCACGCAATAGGATAGCGTCGGTAAGCGTGACCACCGGGGAAGTCTTATCCTGGGACCCGTGCGCAAACGGAAAAGTGGAGGCGGTTGCGGTTTCCGGTTCGACCGTTTACGCCGGTGGAAATTTTACCTGCATCGGGGGTCGCCCGAGGCAGAATCTTGCGGCGATTGACCTGAAGACAAATAAGCTGACCTCGTGGAACCCGCGGGCGGAAGACCAGGTGCGCGCGCTTGCTGTTTCGGGGTCCACTGTTTATGCGGGAGGTTTCTTTTATGATATCGGTGGTGTGGCTCGGAAGTACATAACGGCGATCGACGCCTCTACCGGTAAGGCGACCTCCTGGGATGCCAAAGCGAATAGTTTTGTTCTTGCTGTCAAAGTCTCCGGGTCGAATGTGTACGCCGGAGGGTGGTTCACGCAGATCGGCGGGAAAACGAGGAAGTACATAGCGGCGATCGACGCCTCTACCGGTAAGGCGACCTCCTGGGATGCCAAAGCGAATGATTCGGTTTACTCGATGGCTCTTTCTGGCTCAACCCTTTATGTGGGCGGCGAGTTCACCTCAATAGGTGGAAAATTGAGAAGTCGCGTTGCGGCTTTGGACGTTTCTACTGCCGCCGCTAAATCGTGGAATCCGGGCGCGAACGACCAGGTAAACGTGATTGCCATATCCGGTTCGACTGTTCATATTGGGGGGGATTTCACTTCTGTTGGCGGCAAAACAAGAAATCATATCGCCGCCCTCGATGCGTCAAGCGGTCAGGTAAGATCATGGAACCCGAACGCGAGCCATCCGGTGAAAGCCATTGCCATCTGCGGGCAAAACGTATTTGTCGGCGGATATTTTAACACAATTGGCGGACAGTCAAGGTACTATCTTGCCTGCCTGGATGCGTCCTCAGGTCAGGCAAAAGCATGGAACCCGGACGTTGATGGCTCCGTTCACGCGATCCGAGTTTACGAATCGAGTGTTTATGTCGGCGGGTTCTTTTACTTTGTTGGCAGTTATTGCACTTTGGGTTTCGTGCGTTTCGATGGGATCGAACCCTATATTTCATCGATTTCTCCCACATCCGCGGCCGTAGGCTCGACGGTAACAATATCGGGAAGCGCATTCGGCTCATCCCGTGGCTCATCATATGTGAAGTTCGGAAGCGTGAAGGCATCCTCCTATTCCTCATGGTCAAACACGCAGGTGAAAGTGAAGGTTCCATCAGGTGTATCAGGAAAGGTAAACGTGACTGTCACCACATCTGGAGGAACGTCAGCCGGAGTCCCCTTCACCGTGAAGTGAGAAACCACCTAAAAAATGCAAAAATGGTGCCAGGCACCTTTTTTGCATTTTTTAGGTGTGATTTTGGTTGGGCGGTTTGATTTTTCGGTGGTGAGAGGAAAGCGGTTTTGTGCCTATTATTTTAGGCATCTTGTGTGGTGAGGTTGCACCAAGCGAGGGCGAAGAAGCTGGTGAATTCCCTAGAAGGGATTTTTCTGGCGGATGGTTACCCGATACTTAGACAGCCCTTGGAAGCGCTGATTGGGCATTTGCGAGACCCTCAAGCAGCAGATGTGCGCTTGTGGGATTGGTTGCAAGGGGCACGTTATGCACGTCACACACTCGCAGAAGAGCAGAGATGTCAGGCTCATGGGGTTGGGCTGTCAGTGGGTCCCTGAAGAAGATGACCATGTCAACCTCGCCACTCGCTATTAGACCTCCAATCTGAAGGTCGCCCCCTTGAGGTCCTGATAGAAGGCGCTTTATGTCAAGACCCGTGTTCTCGGCTACCATTTGGCCTGTAGATTTTGTGGCAACAAGTGTGCAGCGCGAAAGGGTTTGACGGTGCTGATTTGCAAACATCACGATATCCACTTTGCGCGCATCGTGAGCGATCAGCGCAACGACCGCCTTTTCTTTGCGCTTACTTCTCTTCGGAGTAGCCACCGTCTTATGTTCCATTTTTTCACCTCCTCTCTAATGTTCTTTTCCCCGTCAAGTTTAGTGCCTCAGGGTTAACGTTTGGTTATTAGAAGGTTAAGCCTTGTCAAAATTGCAAGTCGATGATTAAGACGCGCACTGGCAATCAGTTTATTTAAACAATTTTCTGAAGCGCTTTGCCTAATCTCACCAGGCACCCGGGGGGCGGGATATGACTGTGTTTCTCGGCGTTACAGGAGGAGACTCCGGCTGCTTGATGCTTTTCAATGATCTCAAGCATCATCACAACGAGTGTCGAAGCGATTAGCGGAAGATGAAAAACAGTGAAAAATGCAAAAACGGTGCCTGGCACCAAATTTGCATAACTGGGCAGAAGTAGTACTTTTTCGTGGAATGGTGTCCCAGATCAATTCACGGCGTAGAAACATGACTGAAGCTTATTGAGTACCCGACTTACTTTCTATACAACGCGCATCTGCAAGACGTTTGTGGGATGAGTGATGGAATGTACGTGTTAGTCGCAAACGTCCCGACTGCTTCAGAAATTTGAAATATCAAATGTGGGTATCACCTGCGGATATTGAGTAGGTCACAGCAGGAAACTAAGAGAGATTGCACACCACTGAAATGACTCTTTGTTCTGAAACCCAATTTCAATCGAAAGCAGGCGATTCAGTTGCTTATGATTCTTGCGTTCATATGGCAAAGAAGAATCCAAAAAACTAGGGATAAGTATTAATAGTTGAAATATATACAATCAATTCTATAAATGCGAGTGGTAAGCCAATGATATCCAGGATTAACCCGGCTTTTCCCACAGACAAGCCAGTTCTTGTGGGATCTTCCTCAATTCTACGCGTCCCAACAAAGTAAAAGACAATCGCCAAGATTCCAGGAACCATGCCTAAGTAAAAAGACACTACTGAAACAATCCCCAGAACCAGACTTGCAGTGCAGAAGTCATCTGTTTTAGTGTTTTAGTCACGAGCCTACCGGACAGCCACCCGTCCCCGTTGGGCATCTCTTCCGGCGCTAGGCCGCCTCTTTCTTCACCTCCTTATCCTTTCTCCTCGCCTTGATCTTTGCAACGTCTTTCTTGGCTTTGGTGAACGTCTCGTAGGGCTTCCGTCCCTGGTTGCGGTAGCCGCGGTGCGGTCGCTCGTAGTTGTAGTGGTTAAGCCAGGCGTCCAGGTCGGTCTGCAGTTCCTCGACTGAGGCATAGAACTTCTTTCTGAAAGCCTCTCTGAAGAACTCGTCGAGGATTGTGCGGTGGAAGCGCTCGACGAAACCGTTGGTCCTGGGCGACTGCACCTTGGCGAGCCGGTGCTCGATGTCGTTCAGGGCCAGGAACAACTCGTAGTGGTGGCGCTCCAGGCGGCCCCTGAACTCGGTGTCCCTGTCGGTGAGGATCGCCTCGATCTTCAGGCCTTCTGCCTCGTAGAACGGCAGGACACGGTCGTTCAAGATGTCCGCCGAGCAGATCGGCACCTTGGCGGTGTAGAGCTTGGCGAAGGCGAACGGGCTGAAAGTGTCAACCACGACCTGCATGTAGAGCCGGCCGACGCCCTTCAGCGTACCCACGTAAAAGGTGTCCTGGCACAAGAGGTATCCGGGATAGAGGCTCTCCACGTGCCTTTCTGAGTATTCGGGGTTGTGCTTCTCAAGCAAGCGTATCTGCTCCTCGGACAGCT
>OGCI01000307.1_pt1 | contig 61002 bp, 47 predicted proteins | sample 1570021 | NCBI WGS metagenome assembly OGCI01 (sample SAMN06264664, study PRJEB24512) | hot springs metagenome | isolation source: Hot spring water | place: South Africa: Tshipise | collected 2015-06-21
GCTGGCATTGATCTTCAGGACAAACATCGGCTTATTCTATCACCAAATCAGCGTCGACAAAACTGAAAGCCAGTCAGGTGATTGGGAGGGGCTCCATGTCTGCGCCAAAATTGCTCGCAAAACTGCACCGATTAAGCCATGACTCTTTTCGCTACGATGGGCCGCCGGTCATCTACTTCGATCCCTGGAAGCTGGCCGCGGGCAGCCCGCGCGCCGATCTGATCCTGGTGTCGCACGAGCATTTCGACCATTGCTCGCCGGAGGATATCCAAAAGATCAGCGGGCCGACGACCGTCGTGATTGCGCCGCCGGTGGCCGCCGAGAAGTTGCCCGGCGCTCGCATCCTGCGCCCCGGCAAGACAACGACCGTGGGCGATGTGACCGTGGAGGCGGTGCCGGCTTACAACGTGAACAAGTTCCGCAGCCCGGGCGTGCCGTTCCATCCCAAAGCCGCCGGCCACAACGGCTATATCATCACCATCGGCGGCGAAAGATTGTATCACGCCGGCGACACCGACCACATCCCGGAGATGGTCGGCTTTCGCTGCAACGTGGCGCTGCTGCCCGTCTCCGGCACCTACGTGATGACCGCCGATGAAGCCGCGGCCGCAGCCGCCGATATCAAGCCGGATGTCGCGGTGCCGATGCACTACGGCGACATCGTGGGCGGCAACGCGGACGTACAACGGTTCAAAGAGTTGTGCGAGCAGGCCGGGATCGCGGTGACGGTGTTGTAGCGCCGACGGGACGCAGCCGGTTGGCGCGTGCTCCATCCATCTGCTGCATCGGCTTCTGGTTCGCCAGCGCTCTCGAAATACGCAAACAAACAGTGGCCCCCGGCTTCACATGGAAGTCGGGGGCCACTGTTTAGCGGCTATGATTCAGCCTGTCGGCTTAGTACATGTCGGGGTTCGAGGCCGGTGCCGCGGGCTTCTCTTTTTCCGGGATCTCAGTGATCAGGCACTCGGTGGTCAGGATCATGGCGGCGATGGAAGCCGCGTTCTCCAGGCCGCCGCGGGTGACCTTGGCCGGATCAATGATCTGCTTGGCGACCATGTCGCCGTAATCCTCGGCCATGACGTCGAAGCCGATCCGCTTGTTCTTCTTGTTCTTCTGCTCGCGGCGGACATTCTCCACCACGACCGCGCCGTCATAGCCAGCATTCTCGGCCAGGGTGGCCATCGGCATGACCAGGGCCTTGCGCAGGATCTTGACACCGGTCAGGACATCGCCTTCCAGCCCCTTCTCGACCGCGTCCAGCGCCTCGATTGCGTTCAGGAGAGCCACACCGCCGCCCGGCACGATACCTTCCTCAACCGCGGCGCGGGTGGCGCTCAGGGCGTCTTCCACGCGATGCTTCTTTTCCTTCAGCTCGACCTCCGTGCCGGCGCCCACGCGAATGATCGCGACGCCGCCCGCCAATCGGGCCAGGCGCTCCTGCAGTTTCTCCTTGTCGTAATCGCTCGTGGTGTTCTCGATCTCGACCCGGATCTGCTCGATGCGGCCCTTGATCGCGGCCGGATCACCCTTGCCGCCGACGATGGTCGTGTTGTCTTTGTCCGCGATGACTTTGTCGGCCTGGCCCAGGTCGCTCACCATGGCGGTCTCCAGCTTGCGGCCGAGCTCCTCGGTGATGACGGTGCCGCCGGTCAGCACGGCGATGTCCTGCAGCATGGCCTTGCGCCGATCGCCGAAGCCAGGGGCCTTGACGGCCAGGACGTTCAGCATGCCGCGCAGCTTGTTGAGCACCAGAGTGGCCAGCGCCTCGCCGTCCACATCCTCGGCGATGACGACGATATCGCGGCGGCCGAGCTGCACCAGCTTCTCCAGCAGCGGGACGATGTCAGCAGCAGCCGAGATCTTCTTGTCGGTAATCAGGATGTAGGGATTGGTGAGCTGGGCTTCCATCGCCTCCGGATTGGTGATGAAGTAGGGGCTGATGTAGCCGCGGTCGAACTCCATGCCCTCGACATACTCGGTCTCGAACTGGAGGCCCTTCGCCTCTTCGACCGTGATGACGCCATCCTTGCCGACCTTTTCCATGACCTCGGCGATTAGGTTGCCGATCTCCTGGTCCTGCGCGGAGATGGCGGCCACGGCGGCGATTTCTTCTTTGGTGGAAATGGGAATGGACTGGCTCTTGATGTGCGCGGAGAGCGCCATCACACCCTTCTCGATGCCGCGCTTCAGCAGCATCGGGTTGGCGCCAGCGGCCACGTTCTTCAGGCCCTCATTGACGATGGCCTGGGCCAGGACGGTGGCGGTAGTGGTGCCATCGCCGGCGATGTCGTTGGTCTTGGTCGCCGCTTCCTTCAGGAGCTGGGCGCCCATGTTCTGGAACGGGTCCTGCAGTTCGATTTCTTTGGCCACGGTCACGCCGTCATGCGTGATGGTGGGCGCGCCCCACTTCTTGTCCAGGGCAACGTTGCGGCCCTTGGGGCCCAGGGTGGCCTTGACGGCCTCGGCCAGCGTATCTACACCGATCTTCAGATCGCGACGAGCTTCTTCAGAGAAACGCAACTGCTTGGCTGCCATGGTTTATGAACTCCTTTTTCGCAGAGATAAATTTTTCGCAGTGGACGCGAGAACGACGGCGCTGACGCGAATGCGCTGTGCCCATCGTTCGTCTTCGTCATTAAGCCAACACGGCCAGGATGTCAGACTCGCGCAGGATCAACAGCTTCTTGCCATCCAGCTTGATCTCAGTGCCAGAGTATTTGGCATACAGCACCCGGTCACCGACCTTGACTTCCATTTCGACGCGCTTGCCCTGGTCATCGGTGCGGCCGGGACCGGTAGCGATGATCTTGCCCTGCTGGGGCTTCTCCTTTGCGGTCTCGGGCAGGATGATGCCACCGGCGGTGACCTCTTCCTGCTCGATCGGTTCGACGACGACACGATCAGCGAGTGGCTTGATGTTCATAGTCCAACAGCCTCCTATGTTTTATGGTGATGGAAATATCGGATTTTAGCAGTCTCTCATCGCGACTGCTTAGCACTCTACTTCCTTGAGTGCTAACGGCGCTGATTGTACTCAAGATGGGCGAAGTCGTCAAATTTCAGGGGGCGCGTTGTTGAGGGTGGAATGAGGAGATGGGGCGGATAGGCATGTCGCATGCACGCCCACGTGCCGGGCATCTCGTGGGGTGCCCGGCACGTCCGAGAGCGCCCACGTGTCGGGCACTCTACAAGCCCCGCCCCTTCCGCGCAATCCGTTTCGCGGCCTGTTGCGTCTCGCTGCCCCGATAGCTGGGCACCGTGATCGCCAACACCGTGCAGCGCGCTTGATCCAACATGCGGCTGCCCAGGCGCGGCTCTTTTTTCAAGATGTCCTCGATGCTATCCGAGGTGGTGATCACGGTCGGCAGGCGAGCGGCATAGCGGTAATTAAGCAGCTGAAAGAGCTTTTCGCGTGCCCAGGGAGTGGCACTTTCGGTGCCCAGGTCGTCCAGAATCAGCAGCGGCGTGGTCTTCACCTGCTCGAACAGCCGATCGAGCGGGGTGGTGCTCTGCGGGCTGAAGGTGGCCCGCAGGTGATCGAGCAGATCGGGGACGACGACGAACATGGGCATGGGCCGGCCCAGCACCCGCTGCTGATTGGCGATGGCCGCGGCCAGATGCGTCTTGCCGCAGCCGAACCGTCCGGTGATCACCAGCCAGCCAGCCGGCGATTCAGCATAGCGGATGGCCAAGTCTTTGGCCCGACGCAGGTTCTCGCGCTGCTCCGGGATCTCGAGCTCGGCCGTGCGCAAGGTGAAGGTGTCAAATGTCTGGTCGGCGTGCAGGCTCAGCGTGCTGAGGCTGGCCGTGCCGCGTTCGACCCCTGGCTGACGAAAATCCGGCGTAAGGATCTCGACCACCCGACTCAGGTCGGGGTCCTCCAGCCGCGAGGCGATGCGGGGATCCAGCTCGTCGAGCCGCTGATTGGAGGTGATGACGGTCGGCAGACGGCTGTTGTACCGATAGTTCAGGATCTGGAAGAGTTTTTCCTGCGCCCACGGCGTCGTATTGTGCGCGCCCAGGTCATCGAGGATTAGCAGGGGCGCATCGCGAATCGCCTCCAGACGCTCGTCGTAGGTGACAGTGCTGGTGGGCGCATAGGTGGCACGCAGGTGATCCAGCAGGTCGGGCACGACGACGAAGAGCGCTTGGCTGCCCAGCATGACGCGAAAGTTGGCGATGGCCGCGGCCAGGTGGGTTTTTCCGCACCCGTAGCCGCCCAGCAAAACCAGCCAGCCGCGCGGTTCGCGCGCAAAGTCCAGGCTGAGCTCATAGGCGGCGCGCAGGTTGGGCCGCAGAGATTCGGGCGCCGCGTTCGGGTCGAAGCTGTCGAAGGTCATCCGGTTCAACGCGCCGAGATTGCTCATCTGCTGCAGGCTGCGCAGGCGTTCAGCGGTCAGCCGCGCCTGGGTACAGCGACAGGGCACCGTCTTGCTGAAATCCGGATGGCCCGGCGGCACATCGTAGGTCAAGAAGCCACGGCCTTTGCAGATGGGACACACTTCGTCGGCCGGCGGCTGGTGCTGCGACGGCTCGACAGGCCGTTTCTGTTCCGGCTGCGACGGAATGCTCAGAAGATCGCTCAGGCGTTTCATCGTGAATGACCCCTTCAATGCTCGATCAGGTCCTCAAACCCTTTGGGCACATAGTAGCGTTCCAGCTCCTCGCTGCTGAGCGGTTCGGCCGCGGTGGGCCGACTCACGCCGCGGCCCTGGATGCGCCAGCGTTCCAAAATGGCGCGCACATATTTCCAGTTGCGCCGGTTCATGGCCACCGCTTCCCGAAATGCATCCGCGATCCAATCCGCAGGATAATGACGCTCGGCGTCGCGCAATTCGTTGGCAATCATCGGGGTCAGCAGGCCGATGTTCTGCTCGTAGAGGACGAAGATGGCCGGCCGTTCGACCTGAAGCTGGACATCTTCGGCGACGTCGGCCAGCACATCCAGCTCGCCTGCCCGCAGCTTTTCAACCACCTCGCGACCGTTGGCGCTGTTGACCATGTACCACTCTTCGCTCACGTCGCCGCGATGTACCGTCAGATGAAGCAGCGCGCCGCGCGCGACCGCACGCTCCAGCGCATCGCGCAGCAGCGTCTCGGCCACAGGCCGCTCTGCCGAGAGCCCGGCCAGCAAGCGATCGTCTTTCAGCAGCTCGTCAAGGCGCGCATAGCGCAGCGCACCCGTCTTGCGGCCAATCAGCCAGAAGAGATGCAAGATCACTTTTAGCTCGGCCAGATTGTCAATCAGCGGCAACAGGTCGCTGAAGAACAGATTGGGAATCGGCGTGACGGCCAGTTTGCCGGCCGGAAAGCCCGGAAAACCCTGCATGGACTCGTTCATCTTCGACTCGAAATCAGTAACCCAACGGCTCTTTGGTCAGTTCCAGATCGGCGAAGCGAGTGAGCGCCTTGTCGAAGTAGAGCGGCACCGTGTCGGTGGGGCCATTGCGATGCTTGGCCACGATGACATCGGCGATGTTCTTGCGCTCGCTGTTCTCTTTCACCGCGTCCTCGCGGTAGATGAACATCACAATATCGGCGTCTTGTTCGATGCTGCCGCTGTCGCGCAGATCGGACAGGATCGGCTTGTGATCGCCGCGCGACTCGACGGCGCGCGAGAGCTGAGAGAGCGCGATCAGCGGCACTTCCAGCTCGCGGGCCAGGCTTTTCAACGAGCGCGAGATGTAGCTGATCTCCTGGACGCGGTTTTCGGTGCGGGTATCGCTGCGCATGAGCTGAAGATAGTCCACAATGACCATGTCCAGCCCGTGTTCGGCCTGCAGGCGCCGGGCCTTAGTACGCAGCTCCAGCGCCGAGACCGCCGGCGTGTCGTCAATGAAGAGCAGGGTTTCCGAAAGCACGCCGGCCGCTTCCATCAGGATCGGCCACTCATCGTCGTTGATCTCGCCCAGCCGCAGCCGCTGCTGGTTGATGCCGGTCTCCGCAGCGAGCAGGCGCTGCACCAGTTGCTCGCTGCTCATCTCCAGGCTGAAGAAGGCCACGCGCTGGCCGTAGCGTTTGGCCGCGTTCACCGCGAAATTGAGCGCCAGGCTGGTTTTGCCCATGCCCGGCCTGGCCGCCAGGATGATCAGGTCCGATTTCTGAAAGCCGCCGAGCAATTTGTCGAGCTTGGTGAAGCCGGACGGCACCCCGAGCAGCTCTCCCCGGTGACGATGCAGGTAGTCCAGCCGATCCACGACCGCGTGCATGATCTGGCGCACGGGCGTCAGATCACGATGGATGCGCCGCTCCGAGACGTTGAAGATCAGCTGCTCGGCGCGATCCACGACTTCGTCCACGTCTTCGGCCTCTTCGTAGGCCAGCGCGGCGATCTGCCCGGCCGCGCCGATCAGCCGGCGCAGGGTGGCCGTGCGCTCGACGATGTGCGCGTAATGCTCGACGTGGACGGCCGTCGGAACGCTGTTGATGAGGGAGGTGATATAGGCTGCGCCGCCGACCTGCTGGATCTGATCGCGGCGCTCCAGCTCATCCACGAGGGTGATGAAGTCCGCCGGCTCGCGACGCTCGTGCAGGTCCAGGATGGCCTGATAGATCCAGCCGTTCTTCTCGCGATAAAAATCGTCCGGCTTCAGGAACGAGGCAACTTTGATGATCGCATCCGGGTCAATCAGAAGCGATCCCAAGACGGCCTCTTCTGCCTCGGGGTTCGCCGGAATCGTCTTGTCGGGCGTGTTCATGCCTCACCGCTGAACTGAATGGCTTGCGCTGCCGCCATACGACAGAAACGCCGCCAGGCCAATGGCAAGGCGGACGCTTCGGGGCAAGGGGATTCACTCCGAGCAGGCCGCGACGGGCGTTGTGCGCGAGGCATCATCGCCGATCCGGCCTGTCAGGAGATGACGTCAGCTTATTGCAGTCCCGAGAGATCGAGACCTTCCAGAAAATCGCGAAAGGCTTCGGGTGCGGAGGCCTTGCTCTCGTCTTTCTCGTCCGCCTGCGCCTCACCGCCTTCGATATCGGGCTCTGGGGTGATGGCGGCTTGATCCATCACTTCCTCGGCCACGTAAATCGGCACACGCTCGCGCACGGCCAGCGCAATGGCATCGCTGGGCCGAGAGTCTACCTCGATGCGGCGACCATTCACGCGCAAGTTGATCAGGGCGTAGAAGGTATCGTTGCGTAGCTCGGTGATCACCACGTTGATCACCTCCGCGTCCAGCTTATGGATGACCGATTTGAGCAGGTCGTGAGTCAGAGGACGCTGCACCTCGACACCCTGGAGCTCGATGGTTATGGCATCCGCTTCAAACGGCCCGATCCAGATGGGCAGGAAGCGCGCGGCATCTAGTTCCTTCAACACGATAATACGGTGCTGCGACATCAAGCTGACCCGAACGCTATCAATCTTGACCTCGATTAACATGGGTGCGTCTCCTGGCGCTTCCAACACTCACAACGCTGACAGCCCTACACGTGAGAAATTATAGCACAGTCCCGCAGTCACGGCAAACGCAAAACAACGGGCGACGCATCGTTTTCGACGGCGTCCAGATAGGACCCCAACCAGTGGGCATCCTGGAGCAATGTGGTAGCCCTCCACGAGCAGCGCGGCGGCCAGGCGTCAGCGGGGACCGGGCCATCCAGTGCGCCGTGCCAGGTGGAGCCAGGCAAGAACATCACTTCCCAATCGGGGCTGCTCGGCCGGCGCTCAGGGCGGCCGCGGCACGGGGATGCCGGTGCGCAGCGCACTGTGACGTTCGTAGAAAGCGATCCGGCGGCGACGCAAGCTGCGATCGGCGGTGGCCGGCGGGCTTTCCGGCGTTTCCACTTCGAGCAACACGCCACAGCAGCCCACATGTCCGACCAGCCGGGCAATGGTCTCGCCGGCCGCAGCCGAAGCGCGCAGCAGGAGCGGGCCATAGCCACGACCGCGGCGGTCCGGGGCCACCACCAGATATTTCAGATGAAGCAGATTGGCGGCCGCCAGGTAGCCGGACAGAGCGAGGCCGACGACCGTGTCGGCCTCCACCAAGGCCAGGCAGCGACCGAGCAGGCTATCACGGCCGCGTTTGTGCGCGAAACCCTCCAGGGCAGCGATGGGCATTTCCCAGGGCGCCTCAAACGCTTCTCGGTAGATAGGGATCACACCTGCGGCGAACTGCCCCGGTGTCAGTTCGGCGATGTCAACGATCTGCAGCGGATTCATGGGGAAGCGAAGTAGCGCGGCGCGCCTCTGGAGCCGCAATCGGCTCGTCCGCCACGCGTTTCAGCACGATCAGCGTGAAGTCGTCGTATTGCGCCACAGCGCCGGCGAAATCGCGCACTGCGGCCATGATCGCATCGGCAATCGCTTCGGCCGCCTCGGCACGATGGGCATACAACAGGTCGGCCAGCCGTTCGCGGCCGAACTCCTCGTCGGCCGCATTCAGCGCCTCGCTGACGCCGTCGGTATAAAAAAGCACCACATCGCCGGCCTCCAGCGGCAGCTCCACCTGTTCGATCTCGGCCGGCGACACCACGCCCAGTGGGATGCCGCGCGTCATCAGGGGCCGCACGCCGTCCTGAGCTGATGCATGAAAGGCCAGATTGTGGCCGGCGCTGGCGCAGACCAGCCGATGGCGGTCGGGATCGAGCAGGCTGTAGTAGACGGTGATGAAGTAATCCGATGTGCTGTCGGCCACGATCAGATCGTTCGTCCGCATCAGCATAGGGGCCGGGTCACGGCCGCTGAGGGCCACGGCGCGCAGCAGCGTGCGCGCGAACATCATGTACAGCGCGGCCGGGATGCCTTTGCCCGAGACGTCGGCGATGAGCAGGCCCAGCCGGCCGTCGGGCAGCCGCACGAAATCGCAGAAATCGCCGCCCACCTCGCGCGCGGCGCTCCAGCGAAACGCGATCTGATAGCCGGGCAGTTCGGGTGCAGCCTGGGGCAACAGGCTCTGCTGGATGTCGTGGGCCAGCTCCAGCTCGCGCGCCAGGCGCGCGCGCTCGGCCTCCTGAAGCTGCAAGCGGGCGTTTTCGATGGCGATGGCGGCCTGGCTGGCGATGCCGCTCAGGATGCGCACGCGGCGCTCGCTGAACATGCGCGGGGTCTCGACATCGTCGGCCACCAGCGCGCCGATCACTTCATCGGCCACCAGCAACGGCACCACGAGCAGCGTGCAGCTGCCGAAATGGGAGAGCCAGGCCTCCGGCACGCGCGAGGTGTGACAGGTGTCGTCCACGACCAGCGGCTGGCCCAGCCGGCAGGCATCATCGAGCAGCGGCAGGTCGCCCGGCCGGATGACCCGATCCCGATAGGCGTCGGCCAGCCCGGCGCGCAAGGCGTACACGGTGCGCACCTGGAAGCTGCCGTCGGCGTTGCGCAGCAGCACCGCGCAGCGGTCCACGCCGGTGACGGCCGGCGCCAGCCGCGCCACCTGCTCCAAGGTCTGTTCGATCGGCTGAAGTCGACCGATCGCCTCGGCCACCTGGAGCAGAATCGTGGAGATCCAGGCCTCTTCGGCGCGCGCTGCGGCCAGACGGCTGTTGTCCACCGAGGCTGCCACCTGATGCGCGATGCCGCTGAGCATGGCGAGACGGCGCTCGCTCGGCCGGACACCGCTCTCCGGGCTGAAGCTCACGCCCAGGACGCCGAACACGGCCCCTTTGTTGAGCATCGGCAGGAGCGCCACGGTGCGACCGGCGCAGAGCACACGCAACAATTCGGGCATGTCGGCCGCGTCGGCCGCGGTCACGATGGGCGTTTTGACGATGCGCAACCGGTCCAGCGCGGGCCAGTCGCCGGGGAAAAAGCGCAGCGCGGCCGCGGGCGCGATGTCGGGGCCATCGGCCGGCCACAGCCCATAGCTGGCAGCGTACTGAAAGGCGTTCAGCTCTTCGTCCCAGAGCCAGATGGCGCACGAGGCCACGCCGGCCAGCATAGCCGTGACGCGCACGGCGGCATCGAGGACACCTTCGACGCTCTCGGCCTGGCTGGTCGCTTCAGCCACCTGGAGCATCACCGTGGTCACCCAGGCTTCTTCGCGCTGCGCCTCGTAGGCCTGCGCCGATTTGACAGCCACGGCCACCTGGTCGGCCAGTGTGCTCAGGACGAACAGGTCGTGGGGGCCGAACGCGCCGATCTCGGTGCTCTGGACGTCCAGGACGCCCAGAATCTCGCCCTCGAAGATCAGTGGCACGGCCAGCTCGGCGCGCGTGTCGGGCAGCAGCCGCGGATCATCGGGGATGTAGCGAGGCTCCTGCGATACGTCGTTCACCAGGAGCGGTTCGCCGTGCTCGGCCACCCAGCCGATGATGCCCTCGACGCCGATGCGGGTCGAGCGGCCTTCACGCAGCCACTTCTCGTTCAGCGCGTGGCCGCTGCTGGCTTTGAAGTGGGCCCGGTCGCTGCCGTGCTCGACCAGAAAGATCTGGACGTGGTAGTAGCCGAAACGCAACGAGATCAACTCGACGACCTGGGTGAGCAACTGGCCCAGGTCGAGGATGCTGGTCAGCTTGCGGCCTACTTCGGCGATTGTCAACAGGGCGTTGAGCCGCTCCTGGCCGCGCGCGTACAGGCGGGCATTGTTCAGGGCCGAGGCGGCCTGATGCGTGAGGACCGAGAGGAGGCGAAGGTGGCTTTCGTCGAAGGCAAACGGCTGCGAGCTCTGGATGGAGACGGCGCCGATCGCCGTGTCGGCCACAGTCATGGGCAGGAAGATGGCCGAGCGCGGGGGCTGATCGCTGATGTAGGTCGGTCGTGCGGGGAGACGATCCATCTCCGCCTGAAAGTCGCGCACGAGGAGCGGTTCGCGCGCTGCGCGCAGCCAGCCGATGATGCCGTGACCTTCCGGCACGAAGAAGATCGCGGGTGGCTGCCGCTGGCCGTCTTTGATCCAGACTCTGATCTGATAGTTGTCGCCGTCGAACAGGCCGAGCTGAAAGCTCTCGGTCGGCACGATGTGGCCGGCCAGCTCGTAGATCAACTCGCAGAGCTGGGCTTCGTCGAGCTGCGCCTCGACGAGGGTGCGGCCGATTTCGGCCAGGGTGACCAGCTCGTCGGCGGGGACGTTCGCGCGCAGATCTGCCTGATCCATGTTCGGTCCCACGAGACGCGGTGCAAGGCCGGTCTCCTGCATCATGGTTTGGGGCGGGCCGGACTCCGTCTGCGACCGGTGGTCGGGGTCGGCGGATCGACCGGTGCTACCCCGTGTTTGGCCATGACCAGAATGTTGCCGTGCTCCGGCGAAAAAGTGAAGGAGATATCGTCCATTAACTGCCGCATCAGATGCAATCCCAACCCTCCGATCGGCCGCTCTTCCAGAGGTAATGCCATGTCTGGCGGAGGTACGCCGTCCGGGTCGAAGGCACGGCCATGATCGCGCACGGTGATCACCACATCCCGGCCGCGCGTCTCGAAACGCAGCGTGACCTCGCCGGCCAGGCCATTGTAAGCGTGCTCGAAGATGTTCGAGCACGCTTCGTCCACGGCCATCATGAGGTCAAAACGCGCGGCCGGGTCAATGTGCGCCTGGGCGCACGCTTCTTCGATGAAGGCGCCGATGCGCGCCAGATCGGCCATCGTGCCAACCAGGTGTAGCTCCCGCCGGAAAGAGGTCATACCGGGCTCCTGCCGGAAGCTAGAAACTGCCCACCGCCTCGGCTTCGGTCGGAAAGATCATGAACTGGTTCTTGAGGCCCGTCAGATCGAGCACCTTGTCCACGTTCGGATTGATCTCGGCCAGGCGCAGGTCGCCCCGATTCCAGCGCCGGCAGGTCTTCCAGGCGCCGATCAGCTCGCGCAGGCAGGCGCTGCTGGCGTAGGTCACATCCCTCATGTTGACGACGATCTTGTATTTGCCGGCGTCGGTCACAGCGCGCAATTGGCTGCCCAATTCAGGCGCCACGCTGCCGTCTATGCGGCCGCTGAGTCGGAACAGCGTGCACCGTTTCATGTCTACGGTCGAAATTTCCATAATCAGGCCTCCTGTGCGAGAAGACGTTTTGACGACTACAAAATGCCAGTATACCACACGCCAGCAGGGGGTCACAACTTGCTCTGTGCCGTGTGCGCGGCAGGGGGAAGATCCCCGGCGAGCGGTCTGCCGGAGATTGCACGTCGGCAGATGTTGCGGAGCAGCTTCTGGCCTGAACGATCTAGGCCGCGTCGCGACCGGTCGAGCACGGCGTCTCATGCGCCTCCACGGCGCCGATCTCGGCGACCGTGCGGTTGAGAAAACCGGCTGCGAAGCGCAAAAAGGCGTCCACGTCGGCGAAATTGGAGGCCAACCCCACCGACACACGCACCGCGCTGATGTCACGGCCGAAACGACTGCGCATCTCCTGGCGCAGCTCCTGAAACGAGGGCACGACCAGCCGCCCGAAGAACGCGCGCATGATCTCCGGCGTTAACCCGTGCGCCACCTCGCCCGCGCCCGGATTGCAGAAACAGCCCGTGCGCAGCGAGATCCGCTCGTAATTGGCGAGCTGTTCCACGCGCTGATCGTCAATCGGCCGGCCATGGCGGTCCAGAAAGGTGACGGTCACCGTGCCGCCACGCCGATGCGTGTGTGCGGGGCCGTGGATCTTCACCAGCGGCTGACCCGTATCGTGGCGCATGGCGGCCAGATTGTCAATCAGCCAGCCGGTCAGGCTCATCACCCGCGCGTGGATCACGTCCAGCCCGATGGCGGCGAGATGGCGCAGACCGATCTCGACGGCCGGGATGTTCAGGTAATTGACCGTGCCGTCCTCGAAGCCGGCCTCGCCGGGCACCAGATAATGGCCGTCTCCCTGCACCGACGAGATCGTGATCGTGCCGCCCGCATACCACGGCCGCGTCAGTTTCGCCAGCGCCGCACGTCGCGCCAGCAAGCAGCCGATGCCGGTCGGATAGCCGAACATCTTGTAGAATGAGAGCGGCACGAAGTCGGGACGCCAGCGGGCCAGGTCGAGTCGGTTGGTAGGCGCGAAAGCAGCTGCATCCACCAGCACATCCCAGCCGCGCGCGTGTGCCTGGGCGATCATCTCCAGCGGGTGCTGGACGCCGGTGAAATTGGACTGCGCCGGGAAGGCAAACAGGTTGTTGCGACCGGGTTCGGCCAATGCCAGGTAAGCGTCCAGGGTGGCCGGCTCAACGCGCAGCTCAGGCTGGACGATCGGCAGATAGGTGAAACGAGCCCCCTTGCGCCGGGCGAACTCGCGGATGCCGTTGACCGAATTGTGATTGTCGAACGTGAGCAGATAGTGATCGCCCGGCCCAAATGGATACGCCTCGCCCACCAGTTTGAGCGCGCCGGACGCATTGGACGTGAAGATCACCACGTACTCGTCCGGCGATGCGTTGAAAAACTCCAGCACATAGGCTCGCGCCTGGTCCACCAGGCAGGTCATCGCCTGCGAGGTCGGATTGTGCGAGTGAGGATTGCCGAAGACATTGTCTCGGAGCAGGTCGAAATGCTGACGAAGCTGGCTTTCGGCGTACAGCCCGCCGCCGGTGTAATCCAAATAGACCTGACCGGTGGCGTCGAGGCGGCCATATTCGGCAGCACGCAGGGCATCCAACGCGGCCGTAGACGAGTAGTCGGGATAGGCAGCCAGGAACGCCGTGCAGGCGGCCTGACGGCTGGCAGAATCATATGAGTGCAGCGCCAATGTGAATATCCTCGATGCTGATCATAGAATCATGGATACAACGACGGTTGCCGCGCTCAAATTCTCATGCGTGGATCGAGCGCATCGCGCAACCCATCTCCGAGCAGGTTGAAGCCCAACACCGCCAGAAGGATCGCCAGGCCCGGGAAAGTGGCCACGTGCGGCGCCAGCACGAGATAATCGCGACCGTCGCTGAGCATGGCACCCCACTCCGGAGTCGGCGGCTGTGCGCCAAGCCCCAGGAAGCTGAGGCTGGCGGCGGTGAGGATCGCGGTGGCGATGCGCATGGTGAGAAGGACGAGCACCGGCGCCAGGATATTGGGAAAGAGGTGGAGGCGCATGATGCGGTGATTGGGCGCGCCGACCGTGCGGGCAGCCGTCACAAAATCCTGCTGTTTGACCGACAGCACCGAGCCGCGCACGACACGGGTAAACGTGGGCACCGAAAAAATGCCCACTGCGATGATGACGTTTTCCAGGCCCGGCCCGATGACGGCAATGATGGCGATCGCCAGCAACAGGCCGGGGAACGCCAGCTGGATGTCCACGAGGCGCATGATGATCATGTCCACCGCGCCGCCGTAGAAACCGGAGACCAGGCCCAGCACGACGCCGATGGCGCCGCCGAGCAATGCGCCCAGGAAGCCGATCCGCAGCGAGATGGCCGCGCCGTACAGGATACGGCTGAAGATATCGCGGCCGTGCACGTCGGTGCCGAGCAGATGCGTCGGCGAAGGCGGCTGCAGGCTGGCGCGCAGGTTCTGTTTGATCGGATCGTAGGGTGTGATGAACGGCGCCGCCAGTCCTCCGGCGATGATCAGGAGCACGATGATCCCGCCGAAAATGGCAGCCCGATTTCTCAGCAGGCGCGTCCAGGCATCGCGCCACAAGCTGCGCGGCCGGGCCGCGATGGGCGTCTCGACCGCCTCGCTAATTGCCATAGTGGATCCTCGGATCGAGCCAGCCATATAGCAGGTCCACCACCAGGTTGATGAGCACGAATTGAGAAGCCAGGATCAGCAGAATGCCCTGCACCATCGGAAAATCGCGGTACGAGATCGAATCCACCAGCAGCCGGCCGACTCCCGGATAGGCGAAGACCGTCTCGGTAATCACGGCGCCGGCCAGCAAATAACCGAATTCCAGCCCGACCACGGTGACCACCGGGATCAGGGCGTTTTTGAGGGCATGGCGATAGATCACCGCGCGTTCGTGCAGGCCTTTGGCCACTGCGGTACGGATATAGTCCTGGTTCAACACCTCCAGCAGGCTCGACCGCGTGACGCGCGCGATGATGGCCGCCGCGCCTGCGCCCAACGTGAAGCCTGGCAGCACCAGATGGCGCCAGTCGCCTCGGCCGCTGGTGGGAAACCAGTGGAGCTGGACGGCAAAAATCAGCATGAGCATCAGGCCGAGCCAGAACGAGGGGGTGCAGATGCCCAGCAATGCGGCCACCATGCTGCCGTAGTCGAGGAGCGAATTGCGTCGCGTGGCCGCGGTGATGCCGGTGACCAGGCCGATGACCACGGCCACCGTGATGCTGACGGCCGTCAACTGCCATGTGGCAGGCAGCCGGAGCCCGATCTCGTACGTCACGGGGTTGCGCGTGCGGGTCGAACGCCCCATGTCGCCGTGCAGCGCGCGATTGAGCCAGGTCAGATACTGCTCGGGCAACGATTTATCCAGGCCGAGATCGCGGCGGATGAACTCCAGATCGGCTTCGGTCGCATCCAGGCCGGCGGCCATGCGCGCGGGATCGCCGGGCACCAGGCGCAGCAACAAAAATACCGCGATCGAGACACCCAGAAGCGTCGGAATCAACGCGAGGATGCGCCGAACGAAATAGGTGAACAACTGCGTCTTCCCTGTCCAGGAACAAAACCGCCGACCATCTCTGGCGCCGGGCGGGCGATGGTCGGCGGCTGTTCGTCATGCAGCTTACTTGAAGTAGCCGGTACGCAAGTAGGCAATCCCGTCCGGCTGGATCACCATGCCATCGCACTTCGTGCTGATGCCGCCCAGCAACGTATTCACCCACAGGAAGATCCAGGGGGCCTCTTCCATCACGATCTCCTGGGCTTTTGCGTAGGCGGCTTTGCGCTTTTCCGGATCAGCCGTCTGCAGGCCGGCCTTGATCTGCGCGTCGAACTCCGGATTGTCCCAGAACGCCAGGTTGAAGGAGGTGGGCGGCCACGACTCCTTCGAGAGCAACGGCCGCAGGCCCCAGTCGGCGTCGCCGGTGGAGGGAGACCAGCCGGCGTAGTTCATCATGCTCTTGTTCTCTTCCGGCTTCTTGAAGCGCTCGGCGCTGAGGGTGGCTGCCTCCATGGCCATCACCTCGACGTCGAACCCCACCTCTTTGAGCTGGCCCTGCAGCGCCACGGCGACCTGCTTGGCCTCGGTGCTGTCGGACGACCAGAGCGTGGTCTTCACGTTGCTGACACCGGCCTGCGCCAGCAGCTCTTTGGCTTTTTGCAGGTCATACGGATAGGTCTTGACCGACTTGTATCCCCAGACGCGCGGGGCCAGCGGCGAGTCGGCGAGCTTGCCATAGCCGGCCAGCACCGAGTCAATGATTGCCTGCTTGTCAATCGCGTAGTTCAGCGCCTGGCGCACGCGCTTGTCCTTGAACGGCTCCTTCTGCGTGTTCATGGCCACCCAGAAGGTGTAGATGGCCTCGTTCGCGGCGATGGCGACGTTCGGATTGCCCTGGAGTTGCTTCACCTGGGCGTAGGGCACGGTGTTGATGAAGTGGGCATCGCCGGCCAGCAACATGTTGATGCGCGTCCCGGCCTCTGGCACCGGCTTGATGATGAAGCGGTCCACTTTGGCGCCCTGCGCCGGGTTCCAGTAGTCGGCGAACTTCTCGACGGTCAGGTGATCGCCCGGCACCCATTCGACGAATTTATACGGCCCGGTGCCGACCGGCTTCTTGCCGAAGGCCGGCGCGTCCGCGCCCTGCTTGGCCGCCGCGGGGCTGACGATGCCGCCCGCCGGGTGGGCGAAGGTCGCCAGCATCGCGCCGAACGGCTCGGAGGTCGTGAATTTCACCGTGTACTCGTCCACGACCTCGGTCTTGGCGATGATGCGATAGAGGCTGTAGCGCTTGAGCTTGTTGTCCGGATTCGTCACCCGGTCGAAGTTGTACTTGACGGCTTCGGCATTGAACGGCGTGCCGTCGTGAAACTTGACGCCTTTGCGCAGGTAGAAGGTGAAGGTGGTTGCATCCGGCGAGGCCTCCCACCGCTCGGCCAGCATCGGCTGCATCTCCATCTTCTCGTTGAAGCCGACCAACCCCTCGAACATCAGCTTCTCCGGTCCGTATGAAGCATTATCGTTCGTGTCTTGCGGGTCGAGGCTGACCACATCGGCGTACTGGGCGACGACGATTTCCTTCGGCCTGGCGGGAGCCGGCGCAGCAGTCGGCGCGGCAAGTTGCGTCGCCGCCGGGGCGGCTGGCGCGGCCGGCGCCGGAGCTGGCACCGGTGCACACGCCGCGACCGCCGTAGCGCCCGCAGACAGGGCTGCCAGGCGCAAGAAATCGCGACGGCTGAAACAATTGTTTGTGTTTGCCGTAGCAGAGTTCCTCCTGGTGATTAAATCCGTCCGTCAAAATGAGGGCCAAATTCAGGCCCTGATGCGCCTTCAGAGGCGCGCGACAGCAACTCCCTCCCACACGATATGGACATCGCTGACCGGAATGTGAAGACGCGGTGAGTATATACCGAAACCGCGATCTGGTCAAACCGATCTGGCGCAGCAAGCCTGAATCTCGGGCAACGTGAAGGCATCCCCCGTGTCGTTGATCCACGCGGCCAACCGCTCCTGCAGCTGTTTGCACATCTTGAGCCACGCGCCGCCATCTGCGACGATCTCGAAGCCCAGGCGGCGATAGAGGCGCACGGCCGGATTTTCGGCCTGCACGCTGAGCGATACGGCCGCGTATCGTGACCGCGCGGCTTCCAGCAGCGCGGTCAGCAGCCGCGTGCCGATCCCCTGGCCGCGATAGCCCGGCATCACGGCAACCAACAGCTCCGGCGTGGCCTCATCCACAAAGCCGTAGCCGGGCTGATCGGCCGGAAAACAGCGCAGCCACGCCGCGCCGAGCAACATGCCATCGGCATCCACAGCCAGGTAGCCCATGTCGCCCGGCCGGCCCCAGTCGGCGACATAGCGCGCCAGCTCTGGCGCGCGGACGATCTCACGGCCAGGCGGCGCGGCGCCCGGCGGCACGTAGATCGCCTGATACAGCATCTCCCACAGGCAATGCGCGTCGTCTCGAGCCAGGGGCCGAATGTGGCAGCACAATGAACTGTGCATCGGCGGAAACTCCGGTACGTCGGCTGCGCTCGGCGCGGCCGACGTACCGATCACACGCCCGCAGCGCGGAATGCCGCGGCCACGATCGCCTGCGCCTCTTCCTGGATGCGGCGCAGATGATCCGGCCCGCGAAAGCTCTCCGCGTAGATTTTGTAGACGTTCTCAGTACCAGACGGTCGCGCGGCAAACCAGCCGTTTGTCGTCACCACCTTCAGCCCGCCAATCGGCGCGCCGTTGAACGACGCGCGCGTGAGCGTGGCCAGGATCGGCTCGCCGGCCAGCTCGCGCGCGGTCACCTGGGCAGGCGACAGGGCGCTCAACACGGCCTTCTGCCGTGCATCGGCCGGCGCATCCATCCGTTCGTACACCGATGCGCCGAACCGCGCCTCTAGCTCCCGGTAATGTTCGCCCGGATCCTTGCCCGTCACGGCCGTGATCTCGGCCGCCAGCAGATCGAGGATGAAACCATCTTTGTCGGTCGTCCAGACCGTGCCATCCTGGCGCAGGAAAGATGCGCCAGCGCTCTCCTCGCCGCCGAAGCCGAAGGAACCGTCGAGCAAACCATCCACAAACCACTTGAAGCCGACCGGCACTTCGGCCAGGGGGCGGCCTAACGCAGTGGCCACGCGGTCAATCAGCGAGCTGGAGACGAGTGTCTTGCCCACTGCCGCATCGGGCCGCCAGCCAGGCCGCTGGCGGAAGAGATACCAGATGGCGACGGCCAGGTAGTGATTCGGGTTCATCAGGCCAGCGCCCGGCGCGACGATGCCGTGGCGGTCGAAGTCGGTGTCGTTGCCGAACGCGATGTCGAAGCGACCCTTCAGCCCGATCAGGCTAGCCATGGCGTAGGGCGAGGAGCAATCCATGCGGATCTTGCCGTCCCAGTCCACCGTCATGAACGAAAAGGTGGGGTCCACGAGGGGATTGACCACCTCGATGTCGAGGCCATAGGTTTCGGCAATTGGCCCCCAGTAGGCCACGCCGGAACCGCCCATCGGGTCGGCGCCGATCTTGAGCCGCGCGGCCGCGATCTCCTCCATGCGGATGACATGTTTGAGATCGGCGACATAGGGCCCGATGTAGTCGTGCTGATGTGTCGTCTCGGCCCGCAATGCTCGCGCCACGGAGATGCGCTTCACCTCGCGCAGTCCGTTGCGCAGCAGCGCGTTGGCCCGCTCCTGGATGCCGCGGGTGATCTCCGGCGCGGCCGGTCCGCCCGACGGCGGGTTGTATTTGAAGCCGCCGTCGCCGGGCGGATTGTGCGAGGGGGTGATCACGATGCCGTCGGCCAGGCCTGAAGCGCGGCCCCGATTGTGGGTCAGGATGGCGTGGGAGATGACGGGCGTCGGCGTGTAGCCCAGGCCAGCCTGCACCATCACCGTGACGCCATGAGCCGCCAACACCTCCAGCGCGGTATAGAGTGCCGGCTCGGAGAGGGCATGAGTGTCCATGCCGATGAACAGCGGCCCGCTGATCCCCTGGGACCGACGCAGCTCGCAGATGGCCTGGCAAATGGCCGCGATGTGATCCTCGTTGAAACTGCCCTCCAGGGAAGTGCCGCGATGACCCGATGTGCCGAAAGCCACCCGCTGGGCCGGATCATCCGGGTCGGGTTTGACGGTGTAGTAGGCCGCCACCAGGCGGGGCACATTGATGCGCAGTTCGGCCGGGGCTGGCCGGCCAGCCAGAGGATGTAGCGGCATCGTTTGCTCCGTTGACGCACGAAAGTTGTGTGGGCTCAGCCCACCGCCGATTTGATCCGCTGGAAAAGACTCTGCAGGCTCAGGGCAAGCATCTCATCGCCGGAGATCCAAATACGACCGCTGTAGTACATGGATTCGCCGGCGAAGGGATTGTTCCACAGCGTCGGAAAATCCGCCGCGCTGACCGTGATCGTGCAATCGGCCCGCTGTCCGGCTGCCCGCTCGATCTTCGGGCCGGTGCGCGAGAGGTCGAGGAACCACTGCCCGCCTCCCTCGCCAGTGATGTTGAAGATGTACTTCGCGCCCACCCGTTTGGCCGCTTCGGCATTGGCCTCGAGCCAGGCCGGGAAATCGGTATCGAACAGCTTGACGATGTCCATGGGGGTCCCTCCTGTGGGTAAAATCTTCGTTGAACCGAAAGCGACGTGATTGTACCGTAGGTAGCCGATCTCTGCAACTCGCTCTGGCGAGGCTACGACAAACTATCGCGAGGAGGGATGCCAGTTGCCTCGGCCTCATGACCGTGCTACAATCTATCCCATCCGATCTTCAGGAGCTGACCATGCAAACGACCGAAATCCTCCTTCATACCCGCTTTCAGATCGGCCCGGTTGATCCGCGCGTGTTCGGCGGCTTCCTCGAACACCTGGGCCGGGCCGTCTACGAAGGGGTCTATGACCCGCAATCTGCACATGCCGACGCCGACGGTTTCCGCACCGACGTCATGCAGGCGCTCCGTCGTCTGCGGATGACGGCCATGCGCTATCCCGGCGGCAACTTCGCGTCCGGTTACCACTGGCTGGATGGCGTCGGGCCGAAGGCGAACCGGCCGACCGTGCGCGAGCTGGCCTGGCAAAGCATTGAGCCGAATCAGTTCGGCACCGATGAGTTCATCCAACTGTCGCGGCGCATGGACTGGATCCCGATGCTCACGGTGAACCTGGGCACCGGCACGCCCGAAGAGGCACGCAATTGGGTGGAGTACTGCAATTGCCCGCTGGGCACGAAGTATGCCGACCTGCGCGCCGCCAACGGCCACCCGGAGCCGTATGACGTCCGGCTATGGTGCCTGGGCAACGAGATGGACGGCCCCTGGCAGCTCGGCCATGTGCCGGCCCAGGAGTACGCGATCCGCGCCCAGCAGGCCGCCAAGATGATGAAAGATGTGGACAAACGCATCGAGACCGTGGTCTGCGGCTCGTGCACCATCAGCCTGCCGACCTACATGGAATGGGATCGCCAGGTGCTGGAATACATCGGCGATTACGCCGACTACATCAGCCTGCATCGCTATGTGGGCAATCGCAACGGCGACACGCCCGACTATCTGGCGATCACGAACTCGATTGACCGTCAAATCGAAGAGATGGACGCCACATGTCGTTTCGTCCAGGCGAAGCGACGCAGCAAGAAACGGCTTTTCCTCTGCTTCGACGAATGGAACGTGTGGTACAAGAACCGGCAGATGGACGGCGCGGGCAAATTCGCGCCGCATCTGATCGAGGAGGTGTACAACCTGGAAGACGCGCTCGTCGCGGCCGGCTTCCTGAACAGCTTCATCCGCCACGCCGACGTGGTGAAAATCGCCAACCTGGCGCAGATCGTCAACGTCATCGCGCCCATCCTGACGCAGGGCGACGATCTGCTCGTGCAATCCATCTTCTATCCGTTCGAGATGATGTCGAAACGGCGCGATGGCGTATCGCTGCGGGTGGTGGTGCAGGGGCCGGATTACGAGGGCCAGACCAACGGCCGGGTGACCTACGTAGACGCCAGCGCCATCCTGGCCGCGGGCGCAGTCCACGTCTTCGCAACCAACCGCGCCACCGACGCGGCGGCGGTCGTGCAGGTCAACCTGGCCGACTGCGATATCACGGGCCTGGCCGATGCTGAGCTGCTCACCGGGCCGAACGCGCAGGCCGCAAACAGCTTCGAACAGCCGAACCTGGTCTGCGCGCAGCCGTTCGCCGACGTGCACATCGCCGACGGCAAAGCCAGCTTCGAGCTGCCGGCCCTCTCGTTCGCCGCGCTGACGTTCCGACTGGGCTGATCGGCACGCGCGAAAACATCCACGTGCCAGGCATCTTGCAGAGTGCCTGGCACGTCGCGCATCCCCACGTGCCAGGCATCTTGTAGAGTGCCTGGCACGTCACGCATCCCCACGTGCCAGGCATCTTGCAGAGTGCCTGGCACGTCGCGATATTCAGCGCAGGGGCACGCGCAACTCAGTTGTCGGTGATCCGCTTTCATCCAGAAAATACAACCGGGTCGAGTCGTCCGGCCGATAGAGAAAAACCTGAAGCGCGGACGGAGCAGCCCCTGCCGGCACCGGCAACGTATGCGTAGTGGTCACGACCATCCCGCTTTGCCACCCCCGGATCAAATCGCGGCCGCCACTCAGCGCGCGGTCATCCTGGCTGACCCTCTGGCCGGCCGCGTCGAGCAGCCGTGCACTGATGCTGGCATCGGCATCCGGCCGGTCGAGCAGGCGCCACGAAAGCGTGATGGTGAAGCTGTGGCCTGCGGCCAGGCTGCCCGCGACGACCGGCGCGGCCGCCTGAATGGCCAGCAGCTGCGCCGGCTCGGGCCGCGTCGCGACGGCAACTTCCTGCACGAACGACGTCGCGCGCACTCGGGGATCGTCCGTCGCCAACCGCAGCCAATAGCGGCCAGCGGTCTCCGGGCGGGGCAGGGCGAGGGGCAGCACGCTCCCCTCGCCGACCAGCAGCGGCAGCGGCAGCGCAAGCTCGAATGATCGGGGGGCACCTCCCTCGATCGGCTGCCACACACCGCGCACACGCAGCGGCCGCCCCGGCGCCAGCACGACCTCGCGCTCGGTCGCTGTGGCCAGAATCAGGAAGGCCTGGCCGTCGGCCGTGCTCCAGAAACGACCGACGACCGTCCCGGCTGCGGCCTGATCCGACAGGAGCCGATAGACCCACGTCGGCCCGAACTCCTGCTCCAGCACCACATCGGGGAGCGCGGCCAATACCTGACGCAGGGCCGCAGCGCGACCCGGCTGAAATGCCTCCATCACTTGACTGTGAATGATCACGCGGCCGACGCCCAGGCCGGACAACAACGCCCGTGAGCGCGCATCGGGAAAATGCGCCAGGGTCAATCCCAGCTCGCGATGGTGCGGCGGCACGAAACCGCTGTAGCCATCTACGGTCGGCTGCCAGTGGCCGGTCTGGAAGTATTGATAGCGCAGGAGGTTATAGTCGGGCCAGGCCGCTTCCGCAGTGTCGTTCGTCGGGCCGGCCGGAGGGGCCGCCATATCGGAGCTCAGCGGCAGCTCCACGATGGCGCCGGCCGGGTGGTCGGCCAGCCACGTGGCCAGCGGCGACGCGGTCGGCGGCATCGGCCGGACCGCAAACGTCTCCATCCCGCCGGCATATTCGGCCAGGATCAAAGGTGCCAGGAGAAATGCCCACGCGACACGCCGCTTTTGCCGGATCGGCTCCCCATTCCTCGCCGCGGAAAGGGCCTGGATGAGACGCGCGGTGCCCGTTCCTGCCAGCAGCGCCAGCGCCAGGAACGCACTGTTGGCGAACCGGCCCGGCGCGCGGATGGCCGTCATGCCGGGCAGATGTTCGTAGAGCCAGCCGAACGGCAGCGGTAGTCTGCCACTGTCGGCCGCGGTCAGCTTCAGCTGTGGGCCGAGCGACAGGGTGACGGCGCTCAACGCCAGGAGTAGCCAGTAGCCCCGGCCGATCTGTGGCCGGCCCGCAGCCGACATAGCGCGTAGCCGGCCCGCGAGCAGACCCAAGGCGGCCAGTGCCAGGACGATGAAGCCCGGAAAAAGCCCGCCTTCGACCGACGCCAGCCCGGGGATAAGCCGATAAAGCGGGTTGGCGGCCGGTGGCTGCACCCACTCAGCCAGCGTGGCCGCGCTGCGCAATGCCTCATCCAGCGAACGCTCCAGCCCCAGATCGCTCCGCATCCGCAGATAGGGAATGGCGAACGGCGCGATCAGGATGCCGGCCAGCACCACCCAGGGGATCAGGGCAAGGAGCGGGAGGCCGCGCGCGGCCGGTCGCCGCGCACGCGGCCTGGCGACCAGGTGCCCTCTCGTCCATGACCACAGGCCGACCAGCAGCCGCACAATCACGTAGAGCCCCACCGTCAGCGCCACCTGAAATCCATAGTAGAACGCGGACAGAGTCTGAAATGCCGCGGCCAGGGCAAAAAGGAAACCATCGCGCGGCCGGCCCGCCGCCCAAAAGCGATCCAGATAGAGCAGGGTCAGCGGCAGCCAGGCGATGCTCAGCAGCTGGAGCTGGCTCAAATGGCCGAACTGATGCGGCGAGAAAGCATAGATCAGGCCGGCGAGGAAGGCGGACAGCCGGCATCCCGTGACATGCAACGTCAGCAGATAGGCGCCCATCCCGGCCAGTGGAAAGGCAGCCAGGAAGAACAAATTATAAACGAGCACCGGATTGCCCGTGGCGGCCAGCCACGGGACGGCCAGCGGCGCGATCGGCCAGAGGATCTCGGACAGCGCCAGCGAGTTCGGCAGAGGCCAGAAGATCGGTGCGTCGAAAAGGGTCGGCGCTGCGATCGGCAGGATGTGCGCCTGCCAGGCGATGATCCAGGTGTTGAGCGTCGTGTCGGAGCGGTCGTGCAGGCCATCGGCCAGATGGCCGAGCAGCGGCCAGAAAAAGAGAAGCGTCAGGCTGGCATAGCCCAGAAACGCTACGCCAGCCTGTCCATTGCGGCGATGCGAGGGCCTCTGGCCGGCTACTTCCACTTGATCGTGCAACCGACCGGCGCAGTCTCGGCGATCGGGGCCGCTCTACCGGCCAACACGGCATCGAGCGCCTGCCGCAGATACGGCTTCTTCACCGCGGCCGGGTCCTCGTAGTTATCGTCCACCGTGCCCTGGTAGCACAACGCCCGCTTGCGGTCGAAAACGAACACCTCGGGCGTGCGCGTGGCGCCATAGGCCCGCGCCACCATCTGCGATTCATCGTGGAGATAGGGGAAGTTGAAGCCCTTGGCGGCCGCGCGCTCCTTCATCATGGGGAAGCTGTCGGCCGGATATTTGACCGCATCGTTGGCATTGATCGCGATCAGCTGCACCCCTTTGGGGCCGTAGTCGGCCTGGATCTGGATCAAGCGATCCTCCCAGGCCTGGGCATACGGACAGTGATTGCAGGTGAAGATGACGACGACCGCCTCCTTGTCCGCGTAATCCGCCAGCGCGTGGCGCTTGCCGTCCACGCCGGGCAAGTCGAATCCAACGGCTTGATCTCCGATCTTCAGGTTGCTCATGGAACACGCTCTCCTTTCACGACTTCGTCAAACAAACGCCTCAGCGTCCGATCGCGGCGCGCAGACCGCGCCGGATCAGCTCAGGCGGCGGCAGCGGTGTGATCCGACCATCCTCGCGGCGATAGGCCCGGCAGCTCAGGCCGACCATGGCGCCGGCCGGCGGCGGGTCAATGTCCTGGCCTTCGATACGGATCGTGGGCGAGCCGATGAAGCCCAGCTGCGCAGCCTGCTCTTCGGTTTCGACCCGCACGATCTCCACCTCGGCCGCGATCTCCTCCTCGGCCATGACCTGCTTGAGCCGCGCCAGCGCCTGCTCGTGCGATGGACAGTCCTCGAAATAAAGAAATGTCACGTGTAGCATCTTTGACCCCATTTCGGTCGTCATTATATGCGGTGGCCGTGGCCAGGTCAACTGCTCGTAGCACCGGTCTCATGTCCGATGAAACAAAGCCGACGTCTGCTCACCGGGCCGCGGCCGCCATCACCTCATCCATCCGCGCGTACGCCCGGCGCAGATGCGGGATCACGATCGAACCGCCTACCACCAGCGCGACCGCGAATGCCTCCTCGAACTCCGGCACTGTGACGCCGCAGCGCACGCATTGGATGATGTGATAGGTGATGCAGTCGTCGCAGCGCAGGACCAGCGAAGCGACCAGGCCCAGCAGTTCTTTTGTTTTGGCCGGCAGCGCGCCGTCCTCATAGGTCTCCCCATCCAGCCGGAAGAAACGCTTGATGACGCGATTCTCGCCGGTGAGGATGCGCTCGTTGGTGGCCAGGCGCTCGGCCTGAAATTGGGCTAACGTTTTCTCCATGACATCTCCTTTTGTCAGATATGATGTCACCGCCTCTGCACCGCCGCGGCGAGTCGGATTTTCAGCTGGCATTACAGCCGGGGTTTGCGCGCGGCAGGTAGATCGGCTAAGATAGCGGCCGAGGTCAATATGTCGCTCATTCTCGCCATCGAAACATCGTGCGACGAGACCGCGGCCGCGGTCGTCGAGAACGGCCACCGCATCCGGTCGAACATCGTCGCTTCGCAGATCGAGTTGCACCGGCCCTACGGCGGCGTCTTCCCGGAGGTCGCCTCTCGACAACACGTGTTCGACATCGTGCCGGTGATCGCGCGCGCGTTGTCCGAAGCAGGCGTCGACTGGGCCGACCTGACCGCGCTGGCCGTGACGGCCGGGCCGGGGCTGGCCGGCGCGCTGCTGGTCGGGGTGAACACGGCCAAAGCCATCGCCTGGAGCCGAAGCCTGCCGCTCGTCGCCGTCAATCATCTGGAGGGCCACCTCTACTCCAACTGGCTCGACGAGGGAGATCGGCTGACCACCGCAGCCCTGACCCGGCCCACGCTGCCGGAGCTGGACGCGGCGGGCCAGGCCTTCCCGCTCCTTGTGCTGATCGTCTCCGGCGGCCATACCGAGCTCGTGCTGATGACCGGTCACGGACAATATCGCCGGCTGGGCGCCACGCTGGATGATGCGGCCGGCGAGGCGTTCGACAAAGTGGCCCGTCTGCTGGGGCTGGGCTATCCCGGCGGCCCGGCGATCCAGCAAGCCGCCACAAGCGGCGACCCGACCGCCTTCGACTTCCCCCGTGCACTGACCACTCAGCCGGAACACCGTTTCGACTTCAGCTTCAGCGGCCTGAAGACCGCGGTGTTGCGCCAGGTGCGCGAGTTCGGCGAGACCGCGCTGCCCGTGGCCGATCTAGCAGCCAGCTTCCAGGCGGCCGTGGTGGACGTGCTGATCGCCAAAACCGCGGACGCTGCGGCCGAGTTCGGGGTGGGCCGGGTCTGCGTCTGCGGCGGGGTGGCCGCGAACAGGGCGCTGCGCGCCGCGCTGGCCGACCGCCTGCCCGGGGCAGTTTCCATTCCGCCCCTGTTCCTCTGCACCGACAACGCGGCCATGATCGCCGCGGCCGGCCACTATCGCCTGCACCGGCCTGGCCCGACCGGGCTCGACTTCGATGTGGAGCCCGACCTGGCGCTGCCGGTGGAAGCTTAATGATACCCCGGCATCTCGATCACGATCTTGATCACGCCGTCGCTGCAGTCGCGCGCCAGCTGATAGGCATCGAGCACGTGAGCAAACGTCGTCCGGTGCGTCAGCAGCGGCGTCACGTCAATGGCGCCGCTGGCCACCAGCTCGATCGCGGCGCGTGTTGATTTCAGCCCCGGCTCGAACGCTGCGCCGGCAATCGAAGTCGCCGTGCAATATTTGCGGAAGAAGGTCTCGTAGTCGAACGCGAAGTTGCAGGCGCGCGGGATGCCGAAAAAGAGGATATGCCCGCCCGTTTTGACCAGCGCCGGCGCCAGGTTGATGGCATCTGCCTCGCCTGCGGCCTCGATCACCACATCGGCCATCTGGCCGGCCGTGATCTCGGCCACGGCCTGCACCGCGTTGCCGTCCGCAGTGTGACGCGCGTGTGTGGCGCCGAACCGGGGAGCCACTGCGACCCGATGCGCGGCGACGTCCAACGCGATCACGCGCGCCGCCCCCAGCCGGCGGCACATCGCAGCGAAGAAGAGGCCGGCCGATCCCAGCCCGATGATCGCCACATCCCGATTGATGAGGACCGGCAGGCGCTGACAGGCGAAGATCACCGTGCCGAGCTGTTGGGCCATCAGGAGCTGTTCGAGCGGCCGGCTGGCCGGCAATACCAGGACGTGCTCGGCCGGCGCCAGGAAATACTCGGCCATGGCCGTGTGGTAAGGCGCCAGCGTCAGCGCCACATCGCCCGGTGCCAGCGCGCAGCCCGGCGCATCGGCCGCCTCGACAACGCCGATCATCTCGTGGCCCGACGTGCCGGGCGGAAACGGATAACGGTGCGCCGGCTCGTAGTAGACCATGTGGACATCGCTGCCGCAGAGCGAGACCAGAAGCGGCCTGACCAGAACATGGCCGGGTTTCGGTTCGGGCTTCGGTGTTTCGACGAAACGTGGCTTGCCGGCCGCAACGCATTGTACCGCGCGCATGTGCTTTCTCCTCCGCTGTGTTTTCAGATCTCCTTCCAGACCTTGCCCAGGCTCTCGCCGTACACGCTCAGCTCCCACTCATTGAAGTAGCCGAACGGAGTGACTTTGACCGCGTAGCCGGTGGCGGCCAGTCGGTCGGCCAGCTCGCCGATGAACGCGGCGGCGAATTCCGGCTCGGCGTTCTCACCGCCCAAATGAGTAAACGAGTGCAACACGACGTTCTTCAGGTCGCGCTTGTTTGCCAGCCACTTAACGTTTTTAAGCGTCTTGCGAAACACATCGTCCCCGCCGGCGGCATCTTTCGCCTCGACCTGCATGAAGACGACCACGGCGTCGGTCATCTGATCTTCGACCTGAATCTCCTCGACACTCTCCAGCGTCCTGGAGAAGGACTTCCACCAGAAGCGTTTGGCCTGGAACATAAGCAGGCGCATCGTATCCCCCCACGCAATCGGCTGCAATGCTCGCTGACCTGCAGCAGGTAAAAATCGATTTGGCGGCCGGCATACCCACGACATCGTCCTCGATCGAAAGGCGCACCTTCTGCCCGCCCCACTCGGCCACCGGGCCGGTCACCGAAAGTTCCACAGGTGCTCCTGTCATGGAGAAGATGACGCTTTGCGCGCCGGCCTCACCTCCAGCTGCCGGCCATCGCTGATGACTTCGATCCGGCCATGCCGGTCGGTGCGAAAGATTTCGGCCTGAACAGCGGCCAGTCGCGCCAGCACGGCCGGATGCGGATGGCCGAAGCGGTTCTTCGCGCCGACGGAGATGATGGCCACACGCGGCTTCACCGCGGCCAGAAAAGCGGCCGAGGTGGCGCCCTGGCTGCCGTGGTGGCCGACTTTAATCAGATCGGCCTGCAACGGCAAACCGGCCCGCAGCATGTCGGCCTCTGCCTCGCTCTCTGCGTCGCCGGTGAGCAGCAGGCTGATCTGGCCATGGTCGAGCCGGAGCACAATGGCGTTGTTGTTGTCGTCGGCCGCAGTGCCGCGCAGTGGCTGCGGCCCAGGGTGGAGCACGGTGAGCTGCGCCTGGCCGAGCGGGATGCGCATCCCGCGCACAGCAATCGTGCGCGAGATCTGATCGCGAGCCAGCACAGTACGCCAGGCCTCGGCCCACGACGAGGTGTCGGACAGCGTGGTGTCGAGCACCTGGCTCACCCGATAGCGGTCGAACAGGGGAATCAGGCCGGTGAGGTGATCGCCATCCGGATGGGTGAGCACGATCAGATCGAGGCTGCGATCCCAAAACGGCAGCACTGCAGCCAGCTCGTTGAGGAGTGCGATCGGGCTGGGCCCGCCATCTACCAGGATCTGACGGCCATCGGGCGTCTGAATCAGGGCCGCGTCGCCCTGGCCCACGTCCAGAAAATAGACGTGCAGCCTGCCATCCGGCAGCCCGCGCAGCGCCAGCCAGGCAACCGCGGCGGCCAGCGCCAGCACGCCGATCCAGCGCCACCCGGCCATCTGTCGCTTCAGGCCCTGGATCACCTGGCAGCTCCGCCGCGATATGCGAGTAACCGGCTTACAGCGCTTGCGTTCATCGGATACTCATGCCAGGCGCAGCGTCACAGCTCCTACAGCTGAAAGCGTCTACGTGCCGGGCATCTTCCAGAGTCCCTGGCACGCTTGAACCGGTCGGCTCAATCTTCGACCGGCGTCAGCCAACGGTCATCTCCGGTGCCTTCGGCTGCCCAGCCTTTCACCTCTTCGCCCTCCAGTTGCCACCATAGATAGCCGTCCTGCCTGACCGGGCCGCCTCGCACGATGAACTGCGTGCCGGGCAACGCCCGCGCCACCGGCGTGCTGCTCGTCCCGGCCGCCTCGCGCAAGGTGAGCATCTTCCCTTGCTCGGTCGTCACCTGGACGCGGTCGCCCAGCCGGACGGCGCGGTTGACCAGCTTGCCGCCGCCGACGGCTGCGCCGCTGCTCTTTTCGGCAGAAAGCCACGGCTCATTCACGGTGCCGGCCGCCACCCAGCCCACGCGGCCCGTGCCATCATCCACCAGCCACCAGGTGTAGCCCTCCGCATCAACCGGCCCCTCTTTCACGCTGACCACAGTGTTGGGCGCCACCCGGCCGAGCAATTTGGCCGTGGTGCTGGGTTTGTCGCGCATGTTGACGCCGTTGCTGGCCGTCACACGGGCCGACTTGCCAGGCGCCAGGCCGGCCACCGGCGTGGACGTGGCGCTCGGCGTGGCGGTCGGCGGCCGCGTAGGCGTGACGGCAGACGTCGGCGTCACGGCGGGCGGCCGCGTGCTCGTGGCTATGCTGGCTCTCGCGGCCGGCGATGGGGTCGCGGCCGGCGTCACCCGAATTTGAAAGCCTCCACAAGCGAGCATGGCGGGCAAAACCAGGAAGAACGGCAGCAACAACCGCCATAGTACCGATCTTCTTCTCATGGCAAACCTTTCTGTATCAGCGAATGCACGAGGACGAGGGTTGTCACATGCTGTCCGGCGCATTGACGCCCATCAAGCCTAAAACACGCGCAAACACGGCCTTCGTCGCCGCTACCAGTCGCAACCGCGCACACGCCAGTGCCGGGTCGTCCTGTTCGCCGGAGATCACCGGACAGTCGCGATAGAATTCATGGAAGATGCGGGCCAGATCGAGCGCGTAGAAGGCCAGGTTGTGAGGCGCGCACGTCAGCGCGGCGTGTTCGATGACCTCCTCCAGGTCGAGCATTTTGCGCAGCAGCGCCAGCTCCCGTGCATGGCCAAGCAGCTGCAGATCGCCATGCTTCCACTGTTCGGGCGGAAAGCCCCGTTCGGCGGCCTTCCGCAGGATGCCCGCCATGCGCGCGTGGCCGTATTGAACATAATAGACCGGATTCTCGTCGTTCTGCGCCACTGCCAGGTTCAAATCGAAATCCATCACGGCCTGATTCGAACGCGTCAGGAGCAGGAAGCGCACCGCGTCCGCGCCCACCTCATCCACCACCTCGTCCACCGTGATGATGTCACCCGAACGCTTCGAAAGCTTCACTTCCTGGCCGTCGCGGTAAAGCCGCACCAGGTCGTAGAGGACGATGGTCAGCCGGGCCGGGTCGAGGCCGAGCGCAGCCATGAGATAGGGCATGCGGCGCGCCTGATTCTGGTGATCCACCGCCCATACATTAATGACGCGGTCGAAGCCGCGCAACACGAATTTGTCGTAGTGATATGCGATATCGGAGGCGTAGTAGCCCGGCTGGCCGCTCGAACGGATCACCACCTCGTCGCGGTCCGAGCCGAAGCGGCTGGTGAGGAGCCATTCCGCGCCGTCGCGCACCGCCATGACGCCTGCTTCACGCAATTTGCCCAGCACAAATTCGAACGTGCCGCCCGGCTCATACAGGCTCCGCTCCGAATACCAGCGATCGAAACGGACGCGCAGCTTCTCGGCTGACGCCCGAATGCTCGCCAGGATCTTCGTCAGGCCGATGTCGCTGAGCGCGGCGATGGTCTCTTCAGCCGGCATGGCCAGGAAGTGGTCGCCGTGTTCGGCCACGATCTCTCGCGCCAGATCTACCATGTACACGCCCTGATAGTGATGGCTCTCCAGGGGCGCATCCTGGCCAAACTGCTGGAGATAACGCCGATAGAGGGTCTCGGCGAAGGTGCGCATCTGCGTGCCGGCATCGTTCACGTAATACTCACGTTGAACGACATAGCCGGCGGCGACCATGATGTTGGCCAGCGTGTCACCCAGCACGGCGTTGCGCGCCGAACCCATGTGGAGCGGGCCGGTCGGGTTGGCGCTGATGAATTCCACCTGGCAGGTCTGACCCCGGCCCAGGTTGATGTCGCCATAGCGGCCATTCGCGGCCTCGATGGTCGCCACCAGGCCGGACAGCCATCGGCCGGACAGCCGGAAGTTGATAAAGCCCGGTGCGGCTACCTCGACCGCGCCGATGAAATCGGCAGGCGCCATGTGCTGGACGATGGCCTGGCCGATGGCCAGTGGTGCCATGCGCGCGGCGCGCGCACATTGCAGGGCAATCGAGGTGGCGTAGTCGCCTTTCGTGGGATCTTTCGGCCGGCTGATCTCGATGGCCGGCACGTCGAAGGCCGGCAGCGCGCCGGCCGCCTGCGCCGCCGCGATCGCCTGCCTCACATGTTCTGCGATCTGATTCCGAATCACGCTCCGTGACTCCCGACAGAGTTTCGTTCCGACCCGCGCAGCAAGCGTTTGGCTCAGCGCGACACCGGTTCCATCTCATACCAGTTCGGCCCGGCCTCCACATCCACCCGGAGCGCGGCCTTGAGCGCGTAGGCGCCCTCCATCGTCTCCCGCACCAGCCGGCTGACCGCGCGCAACTCTGCGTCGGGGCACTCGAGCACCAGTTCGTCGTGCACCTGGAGGATCATGCGCGAGCGATAGCCGCCTTCGGCCAGCGCCCGATGGAGCCGGATCATGGCGATCTTGATGATGTCGGCCGCAGTGCCCTGGATCGGATGGTTGATGGCCGCGCGCTCAGCGGCCTGACGGACGTTGTACGCCTGTGGCGTGTTGGCCGTGGTCTTGAGCACGGGGAAGTAGCGCCGCCGGCCGAGCAGCGTCTCGACATAGCCCTGTTCGCGCGCGCGGGCTTTGGTCTCCTCGATGTAGCGCTTCACGCCGGGATAAGTGGCAAAATAGCGCTGCATGAACGCCTCGGCCTCGCTCCGGCTGAGGCCGGTGCGCTGCGCCAGCCCGAACGCGGTGACCCCATACGAGGTGGCGAAGTTCATCATCTTGGCGACCGCGCGCTGCTCTTTGGTGACCTGGTTCAGCGGGATGCCGTACACTTTGGCCGCCGCGCTGGCATGGATGTCCTCCCCGCGCGCGAAAGCCGCCAGCAGATACTCGTCGCCGGAGATGTGGGCCAGGATGCGCAGCTCGACCTGGGAGTAGTCGGCCGAGAGGAGCTGCCAGCCCGGCTCGGCCACGAAGGCACGACGGATCTCCCGACCGACTTCGGTGCGAACAGGGATGTTCTGCAGGTTCGGGTTGGTCGAGCTGAGCCGGCCGGTCTCTGCGCCGGTCTGATTGAACGAGGTGTGCACCCGGCCCGTGCGCGGGTTGACCATGGTCGGCAGCGCGTCCACGTAGGTGCTGAGCAATTTGCTGAGCTGACGCTGCTCCAGGATCAGGTCCACGATCTCGTGCTTGCCGCGCAGGCTCTCCAGCACGTCGGCCGCGGTCGAGTAGGCGCCGGCCTGCGTCTTCTTCAGCCCTTCGGCCGGCAGCCCGAGCTTGCCGAACAGCACGTCCGAGAGCTGCTGCGTCGAGTTGATGTTGAAGGCGTATCCGGCGATCTTCTGGATTTCCATTTCGAGCTGGCGCAAGCGGGCGGTCAATTCGACCGACATCTGGCGCAGCACGCTCAGGTCGAGCTTAACGCCGGCGGCCTCCATGTCCACGAGCACCGACACCAGCGGCATTTCGAGATCGCGGAAGAGCGACATCAGCCCTTTTTGCTCGACTTCAGGCAGCAACACCTGCGCGAGGCGCAATGTCACGGCCGCATCGGCCGCGGCATAGCTGGCTGCGGCGGCCGCCGGCACCCGGTCCATCGTGATCTGGCTCTTGCCCGAGCCGATCAGCTCGGCGATGGGGGTCATCTCGACCTTGAGCCGCGTCCACGCCAGGTCCTTCAGGCCGAGGCCCCGGTTGCTCGGATCGAGCAGCCAGGCCGCGATCATGGTGTCCACGAGCGCGCCCTGGACGCTCAGGTTGTAGCGGCGCAGGACGCCCAGGTCATAGCCGGCGTTGTGCGCGGCTTTGGCGATCTTCGGGTCGGCCAGGACGGGCTGCAGCGTGGCGCGCACCGTCTCCCAGGGGAGGCCGACCGTGTCGGCGTGGCCCAACGGGATGTACGCGGCCTGATGCGTGTCGGGGCCCCAGGCCACGGCCAGGCCCACCAGGTCGGCCTGCTGAGGGTCCACGCCGGTCGTTTCGGTGTCGAACGCGATCATGGCGGCCGCTGCCAGCTGCTCGGCGACGCCGATCAGCGCAGGCGCCGTCGTGACCAGAAGGCCGGCGCCGGCCCCGCTGGCCGACAGGCCGGGCATGGTCGCAAGACCTTCTTCCGCGAAGAGCGCCATCTGTGCTCCGGCGGTGCGCGCCGCGGTTTCACCTTCTCCGCCTTCCGTGTCTTCTGGCTTCCCCACCTCTCCCGTCGCCTGAGGTTCCGGCAGCTTTTCGACCAGCGAGCGAAATGCCAGCTCCTGAAACAGGCGGATCACCCTGGCCCGATCGTAATCACGCGTGCGACAGGCTGCCAGATCGAGCTGCAGCGGCACATCGGCGACGATCCGACCGAGCTTGCGGCTCAGCTCGGCATCGGCCCGGCCGGCCGCCAACGCGCTGCGCACCCGATCCGGCTTGATCTCGTCGAGATGGGCGTAGATCTCATCCAACGTGCCGTACTTCTGGAGCAGGTCCGCCGCGCTTTTCTCGCCGATGCCGCGCACGCCGGGGATGTTGTCCGATTTGTCGCCGACCAGCGCTTTGAAGTCCACGAGCTGGTCGGGGTGTAGCCCGTATTTTTCCTGAACGGTCTGCGGATCGTAGACGATCACGTCGGAGAACTGACGGCCCGACGTGAGCACGTGCACGTGCGGATCCACGACCTGCAGGATATCGCGGTCGCCGGTCACGATGAGGGCATCTACTCCCTGCGCCGCGGCCTGGCGGGCCAATGTCGCGAGCACGTCATCGGCCTCGAAGCCGTCGGCCGTGAAGATGGGAATGTTGAGCGCCTCGACGACCTGCTTGATGCGCTCGACCTGGGCGCGCAGCTCGTCTGGCATCCGTTCGCGTTGGCCTTTGTAGGCTTCGAACATCTCGTGCCGAAACGTCTGGCCGACATCGAACGCGACCGCGACATACTCCGGCTTATGGTCGCGCAGGACGTTCAGCAGCATGGAGGTGAAGCCGAACACCGCATTGGTCAGCTCGCCGCCCGGCGCGGTGAGGGTCAGCGGCAAGGCATGAAATGCACGGAAAGCCAGGCTGTGGCCGTCAATCAGGACGAGCTTAGGGGTAGACATGGAATCCGCCTGTGCGATATCAGCGCCGCTTGCGCCAATCGAACTTCCTGGTGGTGATCTTGCCCTGGCGCACCAGTTGTATCAGCTGCGGCTGCTCCAGCGCCGAAGCAGTCAGCCGCGCGGTCCGGCCGGCGTCCAGGCGCAATGGGCCGCTGGCCAGATCCAGCAGGATGTTCTCGTCAGTTGTGTTCACGACCTCGATGATGTCCGATGGTTTCCAGGTGAAAGGTTGCTGATTGGCCATCACCGTCTCTCCTATGCTCAGATTGTCCGCATTTTACCCCGGTCAGGCCGGAAAGTCAACGCGGACGCCGGACCCGGGCGCACCTCGTCGCGGACAAATCTTTCGCGAGCGTCTGACCCGAAAATCGCCGGTGGACGTGCCAGGCACTCTGCAAGATGTCTGCGAAGTCCCGCGACAGCGGGGGCACGTGGACACGGCTTGTTTTCATGGCTTTTTGTGCCCTTGCCGGGGCATGAACGCTGTCCGGATTATCGCCTCTCGACTCGCCTCTGCTATAATTTGATTGTAGTGTTTTTCCGACCAGCCAACGCGGTCAGTCTCGCAATCCGAAAATCAAACCCGAAGAACTGCGATGCCTGAAGATTTCGTCCACCTGCACGTGCACTCCGAGTACTCGCTCCTCGACGGCATGGGGCGTGCGGCTGCCTTGGCCAGGCGCGCGGCCGAGATGGGGCAGCCCGCGCTGGCGCTGACCGATCACGGCGTGATGCACGGCGCCATCGAATTCGCGCGCGCCTGCAAAAAGGAGGGGATCAAGCCGATCCTGGGCGTCGAGGCGTATCTGACGCAGTTCGGTCGGCCCATGACCGGCCGCGACAGCGAGCTCGACAAAGAGCGCTATCACCTCTTGCTGCTGGCTGAAAACATGGAGGGCTATCGCAACCTCCTCAAGCTGTGCACCGACGCGCAGTTCGACGGCTACTACTACAAGCCGCGCATTGACGCCGAATATCTGGCCGCGCACAGCCAGGGGCTCATCTGCCTGTCGGGCTGCCTGGCGGCCGAGCTGCCCGCATTGCTGGCAAACGGACAGACCGAAAAGGCCGTCGAGCGCCTGCTCTGGTACCGCGATGTCTTCGGCCCCGATCGCTGGTACATCGAGTTCCAGGAACACGATATCCCGGAGTTGACCCAGGTCAACAAACAGCTTTTCGCCTTCGCGCGCCAGTACAACCTGCCGATGGTTGTCACCAACGACGCGCACTACGTCTACGAGCAGGATGCCGACCCGCACGATGTGTTGCTCTGCGTCCAGACCGGCGCCCTGTTGAGCGATCCCAAGCGACTGCGCTATGCCGGCGGCTCCTATTTCCTCAAGAGCCTGGAGCAAATGCGGCAGACCTTCCTGCCGCTCGTTGATCTGCCGGAAAGTGTGTTCACGAACACCCTGAAGATCGCGGAGATGTGCAACGTTGACCCCGAGGACAATGCCTATCATCTCCCCGACCTCCCGATTCCCGAAGGGTTCACCTATCAGACCTACCTGCGCCACCTCACCGAGGAGGGACTGCGCTGGCGGTACGGCGCGCGTGCAGATGATCCCGCCATCCGGGCGCGCATGGACTACGAGCTCAAAATCATCCATGAGATGGGGTTCGACGTCTACTTCCTCATCGTCTGGGATCTGTGCATGTACGCCAGGCGCCGGGGCATCTGGTGGAACGTGCGCGGCTCGGGCGCGGGCTCCATCGTGGCCTACGCCATCGGCATCACCAACCTCGACCCGTTGCGCAACAAGCTGATCTTCGAGCGCTTCCTCAATCCGGGCCGCGTGACCATGCCCGACTTCGACCTGGATTTTCCCGACGACCAGCGCGAGGAGCTCATCCGCTACACGGTTGCAAAGTACGGCAGCCATCGCGTCGCGCAAGTCGTCACGTTTGGCCGGATGAAGGCGCGCGCAGCCGTGCGCGATGTGGGCCGCGCCATGGGCATCGAGCTCAGCACCGTGGACAGCCTGGCCAAGCTGATCCCGGCCATCCCCGGCAAGCCGGTCACGATCAAAGACGTGCTCACCGAGGGCCACGAGTTCTACTCGGCTGAGCTGAAGCGCCGCTACGACGAGGACGAGCAGGTGCGCAAACTGCTCGATGCCGGCAGCCAGCTCGAAGGCGTGGCACGCCATTCCTCCATCCATGCCGCGGCCGTCATCGTCGGCGATCGCGAGCTCACCTACTACACGCCGCTCATGCGGCCACCTAAATCGGCCATCACCGAGACGGTCACCCAGTACGAGTTCCCCATCTTGGAGTCCATCGGCCTGCTGAAGGTGGACTTCCTGGGCTTGGCCACCCTGACGCTGATGCGCGAGTGCGCGCGGCTGATCAAAGAGCGGCACGGCATCGAATACACCCTGCACAACCTGCCGATTGACGACCCCAAAACGTACGAACTGCTGAGCGCCGGCGACGTCATGGGTGTGTTTCAGGTGGAAGGCCAGGGAATGCGGCGCTGCCTGATGGAGATGCGGCCGACCGAATTCGATCACATCGTGGCCACCATCTCCCTCTATCGGCCCGGCCCGATGGAATTCATCCCCGACTTCATCGCCTGTCTGCACGGCGAAAAAAAGCCGGAATACGTTCATCCGATTCTCACCGACATCCTCGCCGAGACCATGGGGGTGTGCGTCTATCAGGAACAAGTGATCCAGATCCTGACCGACATCGCCGGCTACACCCCCGGCGAGGCCGACCTGGTGCGCCGCGGCATCAGCAAAAAATCGAAAAAAACGCTGGACGAGCACCGCGAGATCTTCGCCAGAGGCGCGGCCGAGAAATCGGGGCTATCGCGCGAAGAGGCCGATGCGATCTGGGACGCGCTGATGGGCTTTGCCCGCTACGGCTTCAACCGCGCCCACGCCGCCGACTACGCGGTCATCGTCGCCCAGACCGCGTTCCTCAAAGCCTGCTACCCGGTCGAATACATGACCGCCCTGCTGACGGTGGAGCGGCACAACACCGAAAAAGTCGGCGTGCTGATCGCCGAATGTCGGCGCATGGGCATCGAAGTGCTGCCGCCGAACGTCAACGTCAGCGGCCACCATTTCACCATCGAGCAATTGCCGCCCAAACGCGCCGCACCACATCAGGCGACCGTCTTCCCGTTTCCCGTGCCCGAGCGCGCGGCGATTCGCATGGGCCTGGATGCCATCAAGAACGTCGGCGAAGGCGCTGTAGACGTGATCCTGCAGGCGCGCGGCGACCGGCCTTTCGCCTCTCTCGCCGATTTCGCCGACCGCGTCGACCTGCGCCAGATCAATCGGCGCGGCCTCGAATGTCTGATCAAAGTCGGCGCGCTGGACGATTTCGGCGAGCGCGGCCAGCTATTGGCCGGCATTGATCGCATCATGGCCGCAAGCGAAGTGGCCCACACCGCACGTGAGGTCGGCCAGCTCGCCCTGTTCGGTGCCGCGGACAGCGATAGTGCCGCCGACCTGCTGGCATCGCTGCCCGCCGCGGCCAAAGCCAACCCCAAAGACGCCCTGGAATGGGAGAAAGAGTTAGTCGGCGTGTATGTGTCAAGCCACCCTCTGCAGAAAATGACCGTAGACCTACAAAACATCGTCACCCATGCCTCGGCCGAGATCACGGAAGAAACGGCCGGCCGGAACGTGATCGTGGCCGGCATGATCACCGACGTGCGCCAGATCACCACCCGGAAAGGCGAGACGATGGCATTCCTGCGGCTGGAAGACCTCCAGGCCGCGCTGGACGTGACGGTCTTTCCGCGCCTCTACGCCGAACAGAAATCGCTCTTCGTCACGAACAAAATCATCATCGTGGCCGGCAAAGTCGAGGTGCGCAACGGCCGCATCAGCGTGATCGCCGATTCGGTGCGAGATTATGTCGAAGGAATGCGGGTGATCGAGGACACCAGCTCGGTCGCTTACCGCTATCGCAATGGCGCTGCGGGCGAAGCCGCCCGGCCGCAGATGCGAGAACGGCCGGCGCCGACGAGCTACACGCCGCCTGCGCGTGCCGCGTACCTGCCTGCGGCGGCCGCGACAGACGAAGAAGAGGAAGACGGCTACCCGGGCGAGGACAACCCCTTCGCATTGGAAGAACCGGAATGGCTTGCCGATGAAGCCGGCGACGAGAACGGCCGTCCGGCGGTCGGCCGGAGCCAGCAAACCACCCCCCCGATGCAACCGGCGCCATCCCAGCCGCCGCGGCCCACCGTGAGCGGCCCGGCTGAGGCCCCACGACCAACTGCTGGCCCGGCCGTTGCATCGCCTCAGGCTGGCGCGCCGGCCCGGCCGAAAACGGTGCACATCACGTTCAGGCGCAGCGCCAGCCTCGACGGCGACCGCAAACGCCTGGCCGAACTGGTCGAAATCCTGTCGAAGTACAACGGTGAGGACCGTTTCGCAGTCGTCGTCGAAGCCAACGGCTCGGCGCGCTGGCAGCTCGAATTTCCCAACAACCGCACACGCGTGTGCAAAGAACTGCAGGCAGAACTGATGCAACGGCTGGGCGCCGGCGCGTGGCAGATCCTGGACTGACGAGTCGGCGGCCTCGCACCTCGCCGGCTTTGGCCGCCGCGCCGGTTTGTGCTACAATCTATCGTATGATATTCCGACAGACGGTCTCTGTCGGCAGATGCATTGTCCGGGAACTGTTCGCTCATGCCTGACAGCCCCAGGATCTTCCTGGTTTTGCCGACGTACAACGAATGCGAGAACCTGCCGCGGCTCGTGACGGCCATTCAAGCGCTGCCCGACCCCATTCATATCGTGGTCGTGGACGACAACTCGCCCGATGGCACCGGCGCAGTGGCCGATCGGCTGGCCGCGACCACTCCACGACTGCAGGTGATCCATCGGTCGGGCAAGTTGGGCCTGGGGACAGCGTACACCGCCGGCTTTCAGGCCGCGCTGGCCCAGGGCGCCGATCTGATCCTGACGATGGATGCCGATTTCTCCCACGATCCCCGATATCTGCCCGCCCTGCTGGCAGCCAGCCGACGCTTCGACCTGGTGATCGGTTCGCGCTATGTGCCCGGCGGCGGAGTGCAGGATTGGGGGCCGAAACGCAAGGCGCTCAGCCGCGGCGCGAACATGATCGCCCATCGCGTGCTGGGCCTGCGCGCCCGCGATTGCACGGCCGGCTTCCGCTGCTATCGCCGCGCGGTGCTGGAGGCCATTGACCCGGCCTCTATCCGGGCCGACGGCTATTCCTACCTGATCGAAATGCTGTTTCGCTGTCAACGCGCCGGCTTCAGCATCGGCGAGACACCGATCATCTTTGTGGACCGCCGGCTGGGCCGCTCGAAGATCTCGCAGAAAGAACTCGTGAAAGCAGCTTTCACCGTGCTCAGGCTGGGCTATCGGCGATTAACGGAAAAAGGGCGCCGCCTGTGGCTTGCGACGCCGTTGCCTCGCTGAGAGGCGTCGTGGGCATCAGATAAACGAAAAGGACACTTTCCCCATGCACAATCAAGGCTCAAGTGCCAGCCTGATCGAACTCGCACTGATCATCGTCCTGATTGCGATCATCGTGCTGGCAATCCTGCTGATCATCGGCGACGACCTGCGCCTGTGGGTCGTCAACACGCTGCAGGGCTTTTTCCCCGCCCGATGAGACGTGGAGACGCCGGCCATGCGCGATGACGCTGATCGCAGCGCCGCCATGACCGTCGCACCGTCTACCTCGCCGCAGCGCCTGCTCACCTGGCTGCGTCTGGGCGGCACGGCCCTGCTCGACCTGCTCTTTCCCCCGCGCTGCCCCGGTTGCGGCCGCGTGGGGGATTTGTTTTGCCAGAACTGTCGGACACAGGTCGAGTGGATCCCCCCGGCCGTTTGTGATCGCTGCGGTCGGCCGACCGCGCACGCCGGCCTGTGCGACGATTGTCGAGGCCGGTCCTCCAGCCTGGACGGCATTGTGGCAGCCGTGGTGTTCGCCGGCCCGCTGCGCGAGGCGATCCACAGCCTGAAATACGGCAACAATCGGGCCCTGGCCGGCGCGCTCGCCGACTACATGACGACGGCATGGCGCCGACACAATCACACGGTGGACTGCATCGTGCCTGTGCCGCTGCACGTCAGTCGCCAGGCCGAGCGCGGCTACAATCAGGCCGCGCTGCTGGCCCAGGCCATTGGCCCGGCGCTCGGCCTGCCGGTGAACGAAAAGCTGGTGGCGCGGCACAAAGCGACGCGGCAGCAGGCACTGCTGAGCACCGCCGAACGCCGCGCCAACGTCAAAGATGCATTTTCCTGTCAGGGGACGGCGACCGGCCTGCGCATCGTGCTGGTGGACGACGTGTGCACAACCGGCTCCACGCTGGAGTCGTGTGCGACTGCGTTGCGCGCAGCCGGCGCAGCCAATATCTGGGCGCTGACGCTGGCACGTGCGCGCTGGCTGCCGGGCCAGCCCGCGCCCGACGCGGTGTGACGATATGGCGCGCGGACATCGCGCGCCATATTCCGGGTTATCTGCGCTCGATTTTGAATAGCCGCAACGACCCTTTGGTCACAGGACGAAAACTGAAGCCCGCCCGTTCCAGCTCGACGAGCCGGTTCAGCGAGTAGATCGGCCGCCGGTCCACGCGCGCCGCCACGAATTCGATCACCGAATCGGCCAGGGCCGACGACTCGCTGCGCGGCCTGGCCTCGATGAATTGCAGATCGCGCCGGCCGGCGTCAATGTGCGCTGCGTAGTAAAGCGGATAAAGGCGACCCCAGTCCACGAATACGATCGCGTTCTCCTCCAATTCCCGAACCACACCGGCCATCTCGGCCCGCAGGTAGCGCGTGGTGGTATTGGCCGGATATTCGCGCGCCACGAGGAAGGGCGCCTCGCCTCGGGCCACGGCCGGCATGTGAGGGGCCAGCACGGGCCACAGCGCGACAGCCAGCAGCGCAATCAACAGCAGCGGCCGCAGAACGCGCCAGGCCGGCCGGCGGCCGCGAGCCAGCACGCGCGCGACGACCGCATAGCCTGCGCCGGCCAGAAGCGCCAGCAGCAGATAGCCGGAGATGTAGAAGACGTAGATGTCTCCCACGTGATAGTTGAAATAGAAAAGCCACTGGCCGAGCAACCCGACGCCGAGCAACACGGCCACGCGCCAGGCGCGGCGGCTCAACGCCACCAGGCCGATCAACGCCAGGAGCAGCGTGAGGCCGGAAAACTCGCGCGGCAACTTGACCAGGTACTCGCCGATGCGTTTGACCATGTGCGGCGGATCCGGGTAGAGCGCGGTGCGCCACTGGCGGCCCGCCGCGATGAAGACGATGCGGCGGAGCGGATTGCTCAGATCGGCCTCGCTCAGGCCCCAGGCCGAGCGCGCCGGGCCGTAGGCCGCGTTGAAAATGTTGGCCGGCGCCGCGTTCAGGTCAACGATCAGGAAAGCCAGGAAGTAGAGCATCAGGCCGGTCAGCGCGCCGGCCAGCGCCGGCTTCCACAACGTGCGCCAGCGCGGCCGCTGCACCACCAGATAGACGGCGACGGCCGGCGCGAAGACGCCGACGCTGGCATGAGCGCCCAACCCCAGCCCGCCGCACAGCCCCGCGATGAAAAGCGCGGCCGGCCGGCCCGTGCGCTCCCACACCAGCAGCGCGACGATCACGGCAACCAGGAACGCCGCGCCGATCGCGTAGACCTCGGCGATCAGGGCCTGCGCCCAGAAGGTGAAGGAGACGGCCAGGCTCAGACCGGCCAGCACCCCGGCCCAGCGGCTGTCCGTCGCCAGCCGGCCGGCCGCGTAGAGGAGCGCCACCGTGACCGCGGCCGTGAAGGCCGAGAAGAGGTTGACGCGATACGCCACATCGCCCACCGGCACAGCCATAAGAAACAGCTTGCCCAGCAGGATGTAGACCGGGTAGCCGGTCGTATGGGCGATGCCGACCTGGTCGGCCAGCACCTGGAACTCACCGCTATCGCCCGGCAACAGCCAGGGCACCAGGGTGCGGACGTAAAGGGCCAGGCTGCCCAGGCCGAGCGCCAGGCTCAACAGCAGATCGGTACGGTCGAAAATACGATCTTGTTTCATCTCGTAACGCGACAGACCGCACGCCGCAACTGGCGTGCGGTCTGTTGTAAAAATAGTCGGATGTGCAGGCACCTTCCGCAGCCCCTGCGAAGTGCCGCGCGCGCAGGGGCCTGCGACATGACCGATGTCCTACCCCTTCAGGCCGGTCAGCGCGATCCCCTCGATGAAGGTGCGCTGTGCGAAGAAGAAGATGATGATGATCGGCGCGGCCGCGATGGTGCTGACAGCCATCAGGTAGGGATAGGCCAGCGGCGCGTTGCCCACCTGCGACATCATGGCGCGCAGTTTCTGAATGCCCAGAGCCAGCGGATACATCGTGTATTTGTTGATGTAGATCAGCGGGCCCAGGTAGTCGTTCCAGGTGCCCATGAAAGCAAAGAGCGCCACAACAGCCAGTGCCGGCTTCGCCAGCGGCAGGATGATGCGGAAGAAGATGCCCAGCTCGCTGGCGCCGTCAATGCGCGCCGCCTCCGAGAGCTCCTCCGGCAGGGTCATGAAGAACTGCCGCAGCATGAAGATGAAGAAGGCATTGCCGAACAGCGCCGGCACGATCATCGGCAGGTAGGTGCCGACCCAGCGCAAATGCTTGAAGATGATAAACAGCGGCACCATCGTCACGGTGTAGGGGATCAGCATGGTGCCGATGCACAGATAGAACAGCTTGTCGCGGCCCGGCCAGCGGATGCGCGAGAAGCCATAGGCCACCACAGACGACGACAACAGGGTGAAGAGCGTGTAGGGCACCGCGTAGCGGAAAACCGAGTTGAAGGTGTAGAGGGTGAAATTGTCCGACTTCCAGGCGTTGATGAAATTCTCCCAATGCGCGGGATTGGGAACCAACACCGGTGGGATGCGATAGACCTGCGGATCATCCTTCAACGCGGAGCTGATCATCCAATAGAGCGGGAAGGCGTATGAAATGGCCAGCGTGATGACGATGAAGTACTTCAATGCTTCGGGCATTATCCGGCCAAAAGTGTATTTCCCGGGAGTCACAACCCGCTCAACCGAGGGCATCGTCTGCGTTGCCGTACTCATCGTTCACCTCCGCCGTAAAAAACCCAGCGGCCCGACGTGCGGAACAGGATCGCGGTGAGGATAGCCACCACGATCGCCATGATCCAGGCCAGCGCGCACGCTTTGCCCATGCGGAAGAACTCGAAAGCCTGGCGATACAGGTTCATGGCGTAGAACTCAGTGGAGGCCATAGGACCGCCGTTAGTCAGCAGATAGGGCATCAGGAAGGTCTGAAACGCGCCGATCAGGCTCATCACCAGGTTGTACAGGATGATGGGGCTGCACATGGGGATCGTGATGTGCCAGAAGCGATGGAGCGCGTTGGCGCCATCCACCGTCGCAGCCTCGTAGAGCGAGCGCGGCACATCTTGCAACGCGGCCAAGAAGATCACCACAGCCGTGCCCTGGGCCCAGAGCGAGATGACGATCAGGCTCGGCTTGGCCCACTCCACGCTGGAGAGGAAGGGGATGATCGGCTGTCCTGCCGCGCGCAGCAGGTTGTTGATCACTCCGTACTGATTGTTGTAGATGAAAAGCCAGACCATGGCCGAGCAGACCGCGGGAACGATGGACGGGATGTAGAAAATCGCCCGGAACGTGGAGCGCAGGACGAGCTTCGTGTTGAGCAAACTGGCCATCAAAAAGGCGACGACCACACCGAGCGGAACGCTGATGCCCACGTAATAGAAGGTGTTGTAGACGACCGTCCAAAAGCGGGGGTCGTCGGTGAAGATCTCCCTGAAGTTATCCAGCCCGATCCAGATCGGCGGCCGCACCAAATCATAGCGGGTGAAGCTATAATACGCCGAAGAGATGAGGGGATAGAGCGTCCACAACAGGAAACCGAGCAGCCAGGGCGAAACGAACAACAGGCCCGTGATCAGGTTTTGGGTTTCCCGCTTGGAAAGACGCCATTTCTTTGCCGTAGCAACTGCCATGGTGCCGATTCCTCCTGCCGATTCGTCCTCCGCCCCATCGGCTGCGCGAGCGCTGCGAGCCGCCAGCAACGCAGGGGCTGCGACAAATGCCGTAGCCCTCGGGCGGAGAATTCTTCCGCTTCGCGCTGCTGCTGTGCCATCGCAGTTCGACGGCACAGCAGCAGCCGATCTGACTCAAGCCACGGCCTGGCCCGCTTTCAGGTCGGCAGGCCCTGGTTCTTCCACTCGGTCTCGGCGCGCTTCTGCATCTCGGCCGCGCCCTGCTCAGGGGTCAGCTTGCCGCGATAGACCATCTCGCGCACCTCGGACCATTGATTCCACAGGAAGCCATGCAGCGGGCAGCGCCGAAGCTGGAACCAGTCGGTGGTCTCGTTGACCTTGTTGAAGTAGAAGTCGAGGCCGGGGTAGGCATCCGGCTTGACGTACTTCTCCATCCACGACTTCTTGCCGACGATCCAGCCGACTTCCTTGAACAGGGTGTTCAGCGGCGTATCCTGGTTGAAGAACTCGCCCAGCTTGAAGGCTTCCTTCGGGTACTTCGAGTTCTTGAAGATGCCCAGGGTATGGCCTCCGGCCTCCTGCACCTTCCGGCCTTTGTTGGCATCAATGACCAGCGTCCAGGAGGCTTTGTTCAGCTTTGCCACATCGGGCGCCTGCACGGTCGTCTCGCCGGGATGCCAGTAGCCTTCGATGATCATGGCCTGGGCCTGCGCGTTGTAGGCGCCGCCCCAGCCGCCCATGCCTTCTGCCTGGCGCAGGCCGGCGATCTGATCAGGCCCCATGATATCATAATACTGCTTGGTGACCGCAATGTAATCAACGATCTTGGGGTCGTTGAAGTTGAACTTGCCGGTCTTGTCATCCCACCACTTGACGAGGGTCGCCACCTGGATGCCGTCCGGGTCGCCGCCCATCGCGTCGTAGGGGTCGAGACCGAACTGCTTCAGGTTGCCGGCCGCGTCCTTCTTGGTCAGCGCCTTGTGCCACTCCAGCGCCTCGGTGAAGGTCGTCGGCGGCTTGTCCGGATCGAGCCCGGCATCCTTCACCAGCTTCGAGTTGTAGTTCAGGCCATAGTCCAGATAGCTCTCGAAGCAGGGCACACCGAGCAAGCCCTTGAAGGTCCAGAACTTGCAGAAGTCCCAGATCGCCGGGATGTAGTCGTCCTTCTTGATGTACTTGCTGGTATCCACCAGCGGTTGCGTGTCGAGGAAGACGTCCTTGATGGCCAGTTGCGCGTAGGAGATGTTGGAGGCCGCCTCGGGGGGATCGCCGGCGGCGATGGCGGTCTGCACCGGCTGATCGCCGGTATTGCCTTTGTACTCGATCGTGATGTTGCTGCCCACCACGGTCTCGTACTCCGGCATCTTATACCACACTTCATCCTGGAACAACTTGTTCATATTGCCCCAGGCCACCCACAGCCGCACGGTGATCGGCTGCTTGGCAGCCGGCGCTGCGGTCGGTGCACCTGGCTCTGCTTGCTTGGCGGCCGGCGCCGCGGTCGGCGCACCCGGGGCACAGGCTGCAGCGATGGCGCCCGTCGAGGCGACGGCCGTCAGCTTCAGGAAGTCACGCCGGGTCAGATGCTTCTTTCCGTCCATAGACCTTCCTCCTGATAGTGGTAAATTGTTTTGTAGTGAAACGTCGCGTGCCAGGGCCAGCACACTGCTGTAGCGTGACACGACGAACGGGTTGCTGGCGGCGGGCATGGGCGAGGTCGCCGTCTCAAAGCAAAAAAGCGGAGCGTTTGTCGGCACGCCTTAGTGCATGTTATACTAATATCAAAATATCTTTTCCCCTGCAAGGGCATCAGGACACCGACGCGGACATAAAACGGACATTTGAGCGGACATGCCGTGACTCGAGATGAGCTAATAGAACAATTGCGCGATGCGCTGAATCATCTGTACGACCCTGAACGACTGAGGCGGAGCGCGCTCGCGGCATGTTTCGGCGTCGCCAATCGTTTCGACACAGCCGCCGCGCTCCAACGCATCCTGATCGACGCAATCGCCGCGCTCAAGCCGCCGCCAGGCGAGCCGCCCCAATCGGTCGCCTGGCAGATCTACGAGCCGCTCTTCTATCGCTACGTGGAACAGCTCAGCGCCGAGGAGGTAGCCGATCAGCTGGGCATCGGCACGCGTCATCTGCGGCGCTGGCAGGCGGTCGCCCTCGAAGCCCTGGCCGATCTGCTCTGGAAGCAATACGGTTCTGCAGATTGGAAGATTTTGGAGCTGACCGCGTCCGCGGACGCGGACGCATCAGGGCTGCGCCAGGAGCTGGCGTGGCTGAAGGAAGCCAGCAGCGTGAACGCGACCGACCTGGCCGAATCGTTGCCGGCCATCCTCGCGCTGGCCGGCAAACTCGCCACACGTTATCAGGTGTCGCTCCGGGTGGAGCGGGCCGAAAACTTGCCGCGCGTCAGTCTGCCGCCGGTGGCGCTGCGTCAGATCCTCATTAATCTGTTCAGCGTGGTCATCCCGCGCGCCGCAGGCGGCAATGTGGCGATGAGCGTGCAGCATGAGGCCTGGGATGTGCTGATCCGCGTGTGCTGCCCGCAATATCCTTCGGGGCCACGGCCAGCGCTGGAAAACGAGGCCGACAACCTGAACATGGCCCGCCAGGTGACCGAGCTGTGCGGCTGCCGGTTGAATCTGGCAGCCGACGCACGCGGCTTCGACGCCACACTGGCCGCGCCGGCCCTGGAGCAGATCCCGATCCTGGTGATTGACGACAAAGCCGACACCTTGCAGCTCCTGCAACGCTACGTGTCCGGTTCGCGCTACCGGCTGGTTGCCGTCAACAACCCGGAACAGGCCATCGAAACGGCCCGCCGCGTGGCGCCACAGGTCATCGTGCTGGATGTCATGATGCCGCACGTGGACGGCTGGGAGCTGCTGGGCCGTCTGCGCGAAAATCCCCACACACAGGACACCCCCATCATCGTCCACACGATTCTGGCGCAACGCGACCTGGCGTTGCTGCTGGGCGCCGACGCCTTCCTGCGCAAGCCGGTCAGTCGGGCCGATTTTCTGGCAGCGCTTGACCGCCAGCTGGCGCGGCCGGCGTCAGCGCCGCCGTGATCGCCGTCGCGCAGGCTGCCAGATCACGAATCGAGAGCCCCTCTCCCCGACAAACCGTCAGCCGGTCGCTCACAATCGGCTGACCGACCGGGTCGCGCGACGAGATCACGATCACAGGGATGTCCCGGATCGTTGCATCGGCGTTCTTTTCCCGCAACACCTGAAAGCCGTCCATACCGGGCAAGATCAGGTCCAGCAGCAACACATCGGGCCGGCGCTGGCGCAGCAGATCCAGCCCGCGGTGACCGTCGGTGGCCCGGATCACCCGATAGGAACGGCCGGACGATGCCAGATGGCGAGAGAGCAGCCGCACGATATCGGGCTCGTCGTCCACCAGCAGCACGGTGCTGATCTCCGGGCCCAGAGCGTCCAGCGCAGACAGCAACGCCTCGCGCGTGATCGGCTTGACCAAATAGCGCACCACGCCCAGCTGCCGCGCGGCCTCGTCTTCGGTGGGAATCCAACAGGTGATGACTGGCGTTTGATACGGCAGATCGCGCAGTTGATCCGGCTCGGAACAGATCTCGGGCAGCGAGAGCGCGTTGATCAGCAGCGCTCGCGCCGGCACACGGGCCAGCTCTCGCCGCGCTTCGGCCAGATCGTAGACAGGAATCAGCTCGAACTCGTTCAAGAATGGCCGGAACCGGCGGACGAGCGAGGCGCTCCGATCGAGCAGGACGAAACGTTCGGCTGCCGGAGTCGGCCGCTCGCCCTGCCGCGGCCGCCAGCGCGCCTCGTAGGTCTGATGCGGGTTGAACCAGCGCAGGGCGGCCTTCTGGCTGCCCGTCGGCGTCGCGCTCTGGCCGGCATCCAGCGGCAGCGTGAAGTAGAACGCCGTGCCCAGCCCCTGGCCGTTTTCAGCCGTCGCATGTGCGGGGCTGTGCAGCCACATGCGGCCCTCGTGCATTTCGACGAAACGCTTGCTGATGCTCAGCCCCAGCCCGGTGCCGCCATGCCGGCGACGCAGCGAGCCATCGAGCTGCTGGAAAGGCTGGAACAGGCGCTCTTGATCGGCAGCTGCGATGCCCGGCCCGGTATCCACCACACAGACCGTGATCTCGCGCGCGTCGTGCGACACGCGCACCTCGACCCCGCCGCGATCGGTGAAACGGCCGGCATTGCTCAGCAAATTCAGGATGACCTGGCGGATGCGCGTGCTGTCGCAGAAGACCGGCGGCAGGTCGGCAGGAATATCGGTGCGCAGATACAGGCCTTTGGACTCGTACAACGCGCCCACGGCCAATGCGGCCGCCTCGATGATCTCGCCGAGCGCCGTCCACTCTTTGGTCAGCACCATTTTGCCCGCCTCCACCTGGCTCAGGTCGAGCACATCGTCCACCAGGCGGGCCAGGTGCTGGCTGTTGCGTTGGATGGCGGTGATGTCGGCCAGCAGGGCCGGCGGGATGTCGCTGCCGTAGATCTGCGACGCGTTGAGGATCATGTCGCTGAAGCCGATGATCATATTGAGCGGCGTGCGCAGCTCGTGGCTGACATTGGCGACAAACTCCTCTTTGGCGCGCCGCGCATCTTCGGCCACCTGGTACATCGCCTTCAGCCGGTCTGAAAGTCGCGCCAGCTCACGGTTGGCCTGCACCAGATCTTCCTCGACCTGGCGAAACTCCAAACGTTGACGTCGTGCCTCTTCGAGCTGACTTTCGGCCTGCGCGAAGCTGAGCAGCGCCCACCTGGTGATCGTGTAGAGGGCCTGCGAAGCGGCCCAGCCGAGCACGCCCGCGATGACGGCGCCTGCGCCGATCGCCCAGGCATAAACAGCCGGCAATGGCCCGGCCGCGTCCACTCGCGTCAGCAAGCCGGCCAACGCCACCACACTCCCACCGGTCAGCAGCGCCGCCGGCCAGCCGAGCATGATGACGGCCAGCAGCGGAAAGAAGGCATAAAGCAACGCGATGGCGGGCTGGCCCAGACCAACGCAGGCAGCCAGGATCAAGCCGGCGAGGCCCGCCTGCCACCCCACCACGGCGAGGAGGAAATAACGCGGTAGCAGCCACAGCGCCAACAACGAGAGCACAACGACGGCTGCCAGAAACGGCATTATGAGCAGATCAACCTCAGAGGGCGCACCGAACCAACGCACCATGAGCGCGGCAACTCCCAGCCCGGCAACGGCGATGATCAGGTGGCGCGCGGTCGCGTGAAGCAGTTCGAGTGCAGAGGCGGCGAAACGGCGATCTGCCCCAGGGGAAGCGAACAATCTATGCCACATCGTTTTACTCCGTAGGCCACATCCTGCTGTGCATTATACCATGTCCGTCCCTTGCCGCGCGCTGTGTGCATATGATATGGTTAACTTCTTGGGAATTCGCGCCAGGTATGCTAAACTTAACACAACTACCCTGAACCGGGACTGGTGCCATGTCGAAACATCTCCAAAAACTGTTCGTGTTGACGGCAGCCCTGTGGCTGGCCGGCTGCTCCATCTTCTCGGCTGCCACTGCTCGTCGCGGGGGCGTTGAAGAACCCACCCCCACGCCCATCCCGACGGCCATCGTGCCCGTAAATCCGGTGTATACCGTGCAACGCGGAGAGGTGATCAAAGAGTTTCAGTTCACAGGCCGCGTCTCGCCGACCGAGGAAAAAGACCTCTTCTTCCGCGTCAACGGCCGCGTGCGCCGTGTGCTGGTCAAGACCGACCAGATGGTCAAAAAGGGCGACCTGCTGGCCGACCTCGAAAACGACAGTCTGGAACGCGATCTGGCCGGGGCAAAGCTCAACCTGGCGCGCGCCCAATCCCGTCTGGACGATGCCACGCGCTCGCTGGAGATGCAGCGCGCGCGAGCGCGCCTCAACCTGGAGATCGCGCAGCTCAACCTGGAGCAGGCCCGCAGCCAGGACCTGACCCCACGGCGCACGCTGGCGGCGATCGAGCTGGAAAAAGCCCAGCTAGCCCTCGAACGCGCCCAGGCGGCCTACAATGCCATTGCGTGGCGCAACGACCGGGGCGCCACCATCGAAGCGGCCAACCTGCAGCAGGCCACGCTGAATTACAATCAGGCCAAAGCCAACTACGACCTGGCCATTCAGGCGCTCGATAGCCAGAAATACCAGATCGCCATCCTGGAGCGACAGGTCAAACAGGCGCAGCTGGCCCTGGAGGAACTGGACAAACCCGCGGACCCCCTGCTGGCCAACGATGTCGAAGTCGCCAAACTCAACGTCCAGAAGCTCGAAGCGGCGCTGGCCGATGCGCAGATCGTCGCGCCGTTCGACGGCCGGGTCATGTCGGTGACGGCGACCGAAGGCCGCGCCGCAACCGCCTTCCAGCCGGTGATCGTGCTGGGCGACGTGAGCAAGCTGGAGATCAAGGCGAACCTGAGCAGCAGCGACATCTCCAACCTGGCCGTCGGCATGCCCGCCCAACTCTCTCTGGCCTCCCGGCCGAGCGAGGTGATGACCGGTTCCATCGTGCGGCTGCCGCCGACGACGATTGCGAGCAATGTGAACCCGGCCGACGTGGACAAATCCACCGTGGTCGGCCTCGACGATCCGGCCAAAGCCGCGACCCTCCAGCTGGGCGACCTGGTCAAAGTGACCGTCATCGTAACCCGCAAGGACGATGCGCTCTGGCTGCCGCCGCAGGCGATTCGCACCTTCGAGGGCCGACGCTTCGTGGTCATCAAAGAAGGCGCCGGTCAGCGCCGCGTGGACGTCAAGATCGGGATCGAGAGCCTGGATCGCGTCGAAATCCTGGACGGCCTGACCCTCGGACAGCAAGTGTTGGGGCAGTAGAGTCGTGCGCGTTGTTCTCCGCGGGTGGGCCATTCTGGTGGTCGCGGCCAAGCGTCTGCTGGCGCAGCGTGGCCTGGCGCTGGCCGTTATCCTGGGGCTGGTTGCGGCCGTGGGCATGGCGGTAAGCCTGCCGCTCTACGCCGACGCCATCAACTATCGCGTGCTGCAGGAACGTCTCGCCGCCAGGTCAAGCACGTCTGTCGTCAGCCGACCGCCGTTCGCCTTCATGTTCATGTACATGGGCAGCCTGAGCGGCCCGCTGGAATGGGCGGACACCGAGCCGGTGGATGACTACCTGCACAACCAGGCTGCCAACGACCTGGGATTGCCGCGCAAGGTCGGCGCGCGCTACTTCGCCACCGACAAGCTTTCCCTCTACCCCAACGATCCGGCTGCATACGGCGGTAACCAGAAGCCGCTCGAATGGGTGAATCTGGCGACCGCCACGGACATCAACGAGCAGGTCACGCTCGTGGAGGGGAGCTTCCCCGGCGCCGCCGTTCCGGCGGCCGACAGTCCACTCGAAGTCATGGTGCACGAGGAGCTGGCCACCCGACTGGGCATGCAGGTGGGCGAGACATACGTCCTGCTCGATCGCAGCGGCGCGCTCAGCAAGGGCCGGCCGGTGCAGCTCTCTGTGCGCCTGACCGGCGTGTGGACGGCCGCCGACGCGCAGAGCGAGTACTGGTTCTTCTATCCGGAGGCGTTGGCCGACGCGCTGCTGGTATCCGAAGAGACATTCCGGGATCGGATCAGCCCCTTCCATGTCGGCGAGATCTATCTGGCCGTCTGGTACATGGTCATGGACGGCACCCAGGTCCATGCCGATGACGTGGACGCGCTGGTGGCACGGATCGCGCGCGTCCAGCAGAGCGCCATCGGCCTGTTGCCGAATTTGCAGCTGAGCATTGCGCCGCTGGAAGCACTGGAGCGCTATCAGCAAGCCACTTCCTGGCTCTCGATCATGCTTTATGCCTTCAGCGTGCCGATCCTGGGCATGGCGCTGATGTTCATCGCCCTGGTCGCGGGGCTGATCGCCGAACGCCAGCGCAACGAAACCGCGATCTTTCGCAGTCGCGGCGCGGCCATCGGCCAGATCGTCGGCATCACCTTCAGCGAGGGGCTGATCCTGGGCGCGGTGGCTCTGGCTGCGGGCCTGGGGCTGGGCCAGTGGACTGCGCGCGCCATGGGCCACGCGCGCAGCTTTCTGGACTTCAGCCTGCAGAGCGACCTGCGCATCGGCCTGACTGCGGCCGCGCTGCGGCTGGGGCTGATCCTGCTGGGAGTGGCGTTGGTGGCCCAAATGGCGCCCTCGTTCAGCAACGCGCGGCACACCATCATCACCTACAAACAGGAACGCGCACGCGTGCTGCGGCCACCCTGGTGGCAACGCATCTGGCTCGACGTGTTGTTGCTGATCCCGGCGGGCTATGGCACCTATCTGCTGCGCCAACAGGGCAGCATCGTCGTCCCGATCGTCGGCACGCAGCTGCCACAAGACCCCTTCCAGAATCCGCTCCTGTTCCTGGTGCCGGCACTGGGCATCCTGGCCTGTACCCTGCTGCTTCTGCGGCTCCTGCCGCCCCTCATGGCGGGGCTGGCCTGGCTAATCAGCCACACTCGCAGCATCGGCCTGCTCCTGACCGCCCGGCATCTATCGCGCACCTACAGCACCTACACGGCGCCGCTGATCCTGCTGGTGCTCACCCTCAGCCTGTCGGCCTACACGGCATCGCTGGCCGAGACGATGGACAACCACACCTACGAGCAACAGGCCTACGCGGTGGGCGCCGACCTGATGCTGGACGAAATCGGCGCCACCGCCATAGCCGGCTCGTTCGACTTCGGCGGGAGCAGCCAGAGCGGGACGACCGCAGCCCAGTCGGTAATCCCGGAGGCAGAATGGCAATTCCTGCCCGTCTCCGATCACCTGAAGGTTCCCGGCGTCGCCGCGGTGACCCGCGTTGGCCGCTACGACGCCGATGTGAACGTGGGCGGGAGACAGCAAAAGGCCAAATTCATCGGCGTGGATCGCGTGGACTTCGCGGGGGTGGCCAACTGGCGTCGCGACTTCGCATCGGCCAGCCTGGGCGCCCTGATGAACGTGCTGGCGCTCACCCCGAACGGCGTGCTGACCACCGGCGATTTCCTGGCACAAAACGCGCTCCAGGTGGGCGATCGCATCGCCGTCACAGTGCGGGCTTCGGGCCATACGGCCCGCCTGGACATGAAGATCGTCGGAACATTTCGCCTCTTCCCGACCTGGTACCCCGACGAAGGCCCCCTGTTCGTCGGCAACCTCGACCATCTCTTCGACAACCTGGGCATGCAGGTGCCCTACGAGGTGTGGGTGAAACAGCAACCCGAGGTGTCGGCACAGAGCATTGTGGACGGAGTGCGCGAACTGGGAATGCGGGTGATCAACTGGGAGTCTGCGCCGTTGCGCATCGGCCAGGAGATGAAACGGCCCGAACGCCAGGGGCTGTTCGGCTTCCTGTCGGTCGGCTTTGCGGCCGCAGCACTGCTGACGGTGCTGGGATTCCTGCTGTATGCGTTCTTCTCGTTTCGACGACGTTTCATCGAGCTGGGCGTCTTGCGTGCCATCGGCCTGTCGGTGAGCCAGATGACCGTCCTGCTGGCCGCCGAGCTGGCGGTGTTGCTCCTCGTCGGGGTGATCGCGGGCACGCTGTTGGGCGCAATCGCCAGCGAACTGTTCATCCCCTTCTTGCAGGTCGGCGCTGGCCCGGCTGCGCGCGTGCCGCCGTTCGTAGTGATCATCGCCTGGCCCACCATCCTGCGCATCTACGGGCTGATGGGGCTGCTTTTCGTCATCACGTTGTTCCTGTTGGCGGTGCTGCTTCTGCGCATGCGGATCTTCCAGGCCGTCAAGATGGGTGAGACGGTATAGGTGGTTTGATCGTGACAGAAAACCCGTTCATCATTTGCGAAAACCTGGTCAAAATCTACCGGGTAGCGAACCTGGAACAGGTCGCATTGCAAGGCCTCGACCTCGTGGTGGAGCGCGGGGAGATGCTGGGCATCATCGGGCCGAGCGGCAGCGGCAAGTCTACCCTCATGAACATCCTGGGCGGTCTCGACCGGCCATCGGCCGGTCGCGTAATCGTGGACGGTCGCGACCTGCGCAAGATCCCCGATGCCGCGCTCGACAGCTATCGGCGCACGACGGTCGGCTTCGTCTGGCAACAAAGCAGCCGCAACCTGGTGCCCTATCTGACCGCGGAAGAAAATGTGATGCTGCCGATGACGTTTGCCGGAGTGCCTCCCCGCATCAAAAGCCAGCGGACGCGCGAACTGCTGGATGCGGTCGGCCTGTCGCATCGTCGGCGCCACCGCCTGGCCCAGATGTCGGGCGGCGAGCAGCAGCGCGTCGCCATCGCGGTGGCCCTGGCGAACATGCCGAAGCTCCTGCTGGGCGACGAGCCAACCGGCGAGATGGACACTGCGACCGCGCAGTCCATTTACCAGCTCCTGCGCGAGCTCAACCAGCGCTACAACCTGACCACCTGCATCGTGAGCCATGATCCCACCATCGCCCGCCACGTAGATCGCGTTGTGGCCATTCGCGACGGCAAGACCGCGACCGAGACGATCCGTCAGACGGTCCCGATCGCGACCGCCGGCAACGGCGCTGCCGACGAAGAGGTCGAGCAAGAAGATATCTATCACGAACTGGTGGTGTTGGACTCGGCCGGCCGGCTCCAGGTGCCGAAGGATTACCTGGAGCAATTCGGCATTCGCGGCCGCGCGCAGCTAGAGATCACGCCAGACGGCATCCTGATCCGGCCGGCGCAGGTGGTGCAGGAAACGCAGGCCATGCGGGTCGCGCGGCCGGAGGCAGAAACCGTGACCGGGCGGATCGGCCTGCGCCGACGGCTGCAGAGCCTGAGCAGCACGCTTGGCCGCTGGACGCGACGCCAGGAGCCCCCTGTGGCCGACGCCCGCTCCGAGGAGGCCCGCCATGGCCAATGAGATCGGTGAAAATCAGATCATCGTCCAGGTGAAAGACCTGGTGCGCGTCTATCGGCTCGGCGCGTCCGATGTACAGGCACTGCGCGGGGTGAATCTTCAGGTCGAGGCAGGAACATTCGTGGCGCTGAAGGGACGTTCGGGCTCGGGCAAGACGACCCTTCTCAACTGCATCGGCGGCCTCGACCGGCCCACCTCGGGGACGGTGGAGATCTTCGGCCGGCCGCTGCACAAAATGAGCGAAAGCGAGCTGACGCGCTGGCGCCGCGAGCACATCGGTTTCGTGTTCCAGACCTTCGCGTTGCTGCCGACCCTGTCGGCCTACGAAAATGTGGAGCTGATGCCGCGGCTGGCCGGCAAGGGCCGCAAAGCATGTCACCAGCAGGCCACACACTGCCTGGAGCTGGTGGGACTCAGCAAATGGATGCACCATCGGCCGTTCGAGATGTCGGGCGGCCAGCAGCAACGCGTGGCGATCGCGCGGGCGCTCGCCAATCATCCCTCGCTGATGCTGGCAGACGAGCCGACCGGCGAGCTCGACAGCACCACCGCGCGCGAAATCCTCGCCCTGTTCCGCCGCATCGTGAAGGAGCAGGGCACCACCCTGATCATGGCCACGCACGACCCGCTGGTGGACGAATACGCGGATATCATCGTGCGGCTCCAGGACGGGCAGATCGTCAACGGCTAAACAAGCAGGGGGCAGACGGCCGCAGCGGCAAAAAGCAGGGGTGAACGGCCGTCTGCCCCGACGCGCTACGCCAGGACGACTTCTCGGCGCAGCACGCCGGCCCGTTCAGCCACCGTGCGCACCACCAGCGTACCGCCCTGAGGCGCATGGATCAGCCATTCGGCCCTGGCCCGGTTGTCGGTGGGCGAAGCGCCGTAATACGCTGCGTTCAGCTTGTTGGAACGCCCCTCCAGATGGCCGACCTCCTGCTTGAGCTTGCCCGCTTTGAGCGTGGCGCCCGCGGGCAGTTCCAGCTCCAGGCGCACCGGTCGCACGGCCTTCATCTTCTTGGCCTGGGCCGAACCGTTGGTAGCCAGAAAGCCGATGTTTTCCACCACGGCCAGCAGGTGATAAACCCCCTCGCCTACCGGCGTCAGCATCACCTCGCGCCAGGCCAGCCGCGGGGCCAGGCTGGCAAACGCCAGCGCGAAGTCGGCGTGCGCAGCGATCTCGGCTTCCAGGAGGGTGGGCGGTGGATTGCGCCAGGTGTAGAGAGTGTTCCAGCCGCCCAGCTCGACTTTGCCCAGTTGTGGATGGTCGAACGCATACCATGGCACCAGGCCATCCGGCGCGTGCTCGTTGATAAAGTCGAGGATCTTGTAGTCGTCCTCCACTGGATGCTTGCGAAACCACTCGATAAATTTCTTCTCGTCGTTCTTGCCCTTCACGCCGGCCGCGGTGGCCAGGTCCCACATCTCCACAGTGAAGGCGAAGACCCCTTTGTGCTCGAACAGCCAGTCATCGAACACGCCGGTGATCACTTCTTTGGGGTGATAGCGGAAATAATGGTAGACCGACACGCAGGGGTAGCCCGTGAGCTGCGTGCCGCGCTCGCCGATGGCCTCGAAGACCCACAGGTCGTCGGTATCCATCTGGTCGTCGGGCCTGGCACCGAAGGGCCGCAGGATGGCGCGGCTGTAGGTGTGGAAGGTGAGCGCGCCAAAGATGTTGGGATGTTTCGCCATGAACTCCACGACGGCCCGGATCTCCGGCTCGGAGGCCGGGAAGTCGCCGGCCCCGCGCTGCTCGCCTTCAGGCCGCCAGCCGCCAGGAAAGTTGCGGTTGAAATCGAGGCCCTGGTAGGCCGGCGCGACGGTGATGATATGGCCGTCGTAATTCTCGATCAGCCCTTCAGGGAACAGCCGATAATACACGCCGCCTTCCTCGTCCGGCGCGCGCTTGACCATCAGCCGCGGGTCGCGCTCCGAGATCTTCCAGTCGCCGGCCGGGTCGGGGATGCGCATCTGCAGGATGCGGCCGTCACCGTCAATGTCTTCGGGGTGCAGGCCATCCTGCTTCTCCTCGAATGGATACGGTCGTGTGCCCGAGCGGATGAATTTCGGCCTCTCGGCCAGCGCCAGCTCCGCGCCGTCGGGGTTGAGCCGCGGCACCACGTAGATGGCGGCCTCATCCAGCACACGAGTAATCTTCGGGTCGCTGCCGTAGCCTTCGACGGTTTTCTTGATGAAGTACAGCGCCGCCATGGACGCGGTCAGCTCGGTGGCGTGGATGTTGGCATCCACCCAGAACGCGGGCTTCTCGGTATCCGGGCCGGTCTCCTGATTGGTCAGCACGACCAACTGGATATCACGGCCCTCGAAACTTTTGCCCAGACTGCTCACCTGCATGATGCCGGGGTGCTGCCCGGCCAGCCAGGCCAGCCGCTCGGTGAGTTGAGAGTAGGTGTAGTAGGTGTTGAAAGCGATCTCCATGTGGTACCCCGATAGATTTGGTGGATTGGGAATGATGGTCAAATGAAAGCATTCACTTATTCGGCCAGCGCCCTGTTGATGGGAAGGATGAAGACCGGGCTATCGCAGAGCTGAACCACCTGCTGGGCCACGCTGCCCATGAACAGCAGGTCCAGGCCGCCGCGACCTTGCGAGGCGATCATGATCATGTCCACACCCTCGCGCTTGCCCACATCCACGATGGTGCGCGCCGGATAGGAGCCAGTCACCACGGTGCGCACGGTCAGTCCCTCGGCGCGCAGGCTGGCGGCCACCGAATCTAGATATTTCCGGATGTTGGTCTCTGCCTGGCGGCGGATGGCGTTAATGACGGCCGCCGGCGCGCGATACTTCTCGCTCTCGGGCACGGCCGGCACGCAGATCAACATCAGCTCGCAGTCGAACTGCCTGGCGAAAAATCGCGCGTAGGGCAAAATCTGCTCGGCGAAGGCCGAGCCGTCCAGACCGACCAGGATCCGGCCGAGATGGGGCGCTTCGGCCGGGCCGCTCTCGAACACCTGGACGAGCAGGATGGGAATGTCCAGCAGGTACACCAGCTTGCTGGACAATCCCTCGCGCAGCCAGTTCTTCTCGCCCGAACGCCCGCGGGTTGTGACGACGACCAGGTCAATGTGCTTCTCGAGCACCACATTGCGGGCGACCTCCGCCGGCGAGCCTGTGCGGACTGTCGCGTCGACCCGGATGCCTGCGGCATGGACCTTTTCGGCCACCTGGCTGAGGTAGGCCTCGGCCTGCGCCTGCGCATCACTCTCCGCCTGGTAGGCACGAGAGGCCGACAGGAGGGTCAGATGCGCGCCGGTCGTCTCGCAGATGAACCTGGCCATGGGCAATGCCTGAGCCGCATAGGCCGAGCCATCCAACAAGGTGAGCACACGCCGGATGCTGACCTCCCCGTTCAGTGGGCGGTATGTGCGCGCCGGTTCCGGCGTCCAGGTGATCGTGATCTGGTTGTGTCTGCCGTTTTCGGCTATGCTGACCGGCATCTGGCCGAAGCCGAAGCCGGCCAGCAGGCTGGCGTTGAGCTGGCCCAGATAATCCATCTCGGGCGAAGGCGCGCCGATGCGTCGGCGGAAATAGGTGAATCCCAAATAAAAAGCAGGGATAAGGACGAAATAGGCCCAGGCGCCTTCCAGGAAGCGTTCCTCGAAGATGATCAACGTCGCCGCAGTCGTCAGCAACGCTCCGGTCATGGTGCCGACGACCAGGACCGCCTGGTGGATGGAGAACTGGTCGGCGAGCTGGCGCAGCAGGCGCTGCGTAACGGCCCATCCGGTCATGCTCAGCAGGATGAAGACGCCGGCCGCGTAGAGAGCCAGATAGGTCTCCTCGTGGGTGCCGAACAGCAGGAAGCAGCCGCTGACGATCCCGACCTCCAGCCAGACCGGCTTATCGGCCACATCGTAACGGTTCAGAGCGCCGAGCGCGGGCGGGATGTAGTGACGCTCTCTCAGGCCCAGGGCCAGGTTCTGCAACCCCTGGGCGCTGGCCGCGCAGGCCGACATGAGGACGAAGACACCCACCAGCGAGCCCAGGTAGGGCAGAGGCGCAGGCAGCAGCTGGTCCATGGTCTGGGTGAAGACCGACACCTGAGTGTTGCGGGGGTCTGAGAGGGCGAAGATGGCCGGGCCGACAATCAACATGGTCGCGGCCGTAGTGCTCATGATAATGAGCAGGCTATGGAAGGCCTTGCGGCTCTTCTGTTCCGGTGTGCCCTCGAACGCGGCCACCAGATTGGCAAACACCTCGATGCCGGTCATCACCGCCAGGATGCGGACATAGCCGCCCACGGTGAAGTGCAGGTTGGGAGGCACGAAGGCGGCGAGAGACAGCGCCGGCAGATGCAGCCCGGTGCGGAACAACGTCGCCAGGATCATCAGCCAGAGCAGGATGAGCACGCCGGCCGTGGCCGGGCCGAAGGTGCGGGCGGCCATCCTCGGCCCGCGGTTGACCAGCCAGCCGATCAGCAGACTCAGCCCGATCGCCACCACCGTACGGTAGGGCAGGCCCAGGATTGGGGTGTTGAGGATCGGGAAGCGGTCGGCGATGAAAGTAACCATGGCGGCCATGCTGACCAGAAAAGTGAGGGTATATTCGATGAAAGTGATGGCCGCGTTGACCTTGACGGCCCAGCCGCCGAACTCCTCCTCGCTCAAGCCGCTGCCGCCCGAGCCGTCGGTGACCCACTGCATGACCAGCCGGTACATGGCCGAGACCACGGCGATGGTCAGGACGGCCAGCCACACCGCGCCGCCGAAGACGATCTGGGCCGCGGTGGACGCCATGACGAGGCTCAGAAATGGGCCGAAGACGTACAACGGGGAAGTTGCCGGATCTCCGCCGCCGGCCAGCGCGCCTTCCAATGCGTTACGAAGTTTATGCGAAACGCGAGCCATATGTCGAGACCTCTACACCTGAGTGCGGCGTTTGCGCGATCACACAAAATGGGACCGGCAAGCAAATTAATGCTACAACCGCACTTCCAAGATGGGAGCGATCGAGGTCGCTGCGCCCCCTGCGAAGGTGCCGCAGGGAGACCGAATTCAGCCTGTGCAGGCAGGATTTGCATCCAAAACAGCAGCACGCTGCCGCAATCCAAACTGTGGCTTGCGGCGGCACGCCGCCGCTTTGCCGTCACCCCCCGCAGCCCGCTCCCAAAAGCGGCAGCACGCGGCCGCAATCCAAACTGTGGCTTGCGGCGGCACGCCGCCGCTTTGCCGTCGCCCCCCGCAGCCCGCTCCCAAAAGCGGCAGCACGCGGCCGCAATCCAAACTGTGGCTTGCGGCGGCACGCCGCCGCTTTGCCGTCGCCCCCCGCAGCCCGCTCCCAAAAGCGGCAGCACGC
>OGCI01000309.1_pt1 | contig 60764 bp, 56 predicted proteins | sample 1570021 | NCBI WGS metagenome assembly OGCI01 (sample SAMN06264664, study PRJEB24512) | hot springs metagenome | isolation source: Hot spring water | place: South Africa: Tshipise | collected 2015-06-21
GACCGAGCGGGTGGTCATCCCCCCGGCCGACCAGCTCGAGGTGGTCGACCGCAAGAAACCCACAGGTCCGCCCAGCAGGTACCGCCCTTTCCGACCCGACAAGAACGGAGTAGCGCCCATGGCCACATTCGGCGCTGGCTACCGCATACACGTCACTGGTCTCACCCATGACGAACGTGGTTATCCCGTCATGAACGAGATAGCCCAGCAACAGCTGGTCGATCGCTTGGTGCAGAAGATCCGCAAGAACGTCGACAAGATAATCCGCTATGACAGCGTCATGTTGGATGACGCCGAGGTGGCGGTGGTGGCGTATGGCATCAGCGCCCGCTCCGCCAAGCGAGCAGTGGCGGAGGCCAGAGCTCAGGGTATCAAGGCCGGCCTGCTCAAGCTGGAGACCATATGGCCGTTCCCCGAAAAGGTGGTACGCGACCTGGCCGGGAGAGTACGCGGTCTGGTCGTGGCGGAGATCAATTACGGCCAGATGGTCCTGGAGGTCGAACGCTGCGTCGCGGGACTCTCTCCGGTGCGGTTGGTGCGGCATGCCGGCGGCGCCATCATCCGCCCGGACGCGATCCTGGAGGCTCTCCAGCAACTGTCGAGAGGAGTGACAGTATGAAGACCCCAACCGAGACGACCACTCGTCTTCGGCGTCAGACGCGGGCCCGCCCTAAGGCCCATCCTCACGACCACCTGCTGCGGACCGATCGCATGCCCCACATCTGGTGTCCCGGCTGTGGCATCGGTACCGTGTTCGGCTGCTTGCTCACCGCCATCGAGAAATCGGGGCTACCTTTGGACGACATCGCCATCGTCTCGGGCATCGGCTGTACGGGGCGGATGGCGGGATACCTGAACCTGGACTCCTTTCACACCACCCACGGCAGAGCCATCCCTTTCGCCACTGGACTCAAGCTAGCCCGCCCCCAGGGGACGGTCTTGGTGGCCTCTGGAGACGGCGACCTTTTCGCCATCGGCGGTAACCATTTCATACATGCGGCTCGCCGCAATATCGATTTGACCGTCATCTGTGTCAACAACCTCAACTACGGGATGACGGGCGGCCAGGTGGCCCCTTCTACCCCGTTCGGGGCCAGGACCACCACCACTCCCGTGGGCAACATCGAGGAGCCGTTCAATTTCTGCTCGCTGGCTGCGGAGTGCGGGGCCACCTACGTGGCGCGCTGGACCTCTCTTCACGCGCGCTGGCTCACCGACTCGCTCGTGGAAGCCATGACCAAGAAGGGCTTTTCGTATGTGGAAGTGCTGGCGCCTTGTCCCACCACCTTCGGCCGCCGGAATCGCTTGGGCAGCGGAGCCGACCTTGCCCGGTTCTTTCATGAGCGGTCGGTCATCCGCAACGGGATAGACCCGCGTGAAGCGGTGCTCGACTTTGAGAAGCACCTGGTGGTCGGCAAGTTCGTGGACAGCACAAGGCCTACCTTCCTGGACAACTACGAGCTGGTGCGCCGGCGTGAAGTGGGCGAGTGGCCTTTCCGCGAAGAGCACACCCCTCATACTTCCGGCAGAGCGCACAACTAGAGGGAACATGAACGCCAACGGAGAAATAGAGATCCTCATCTCCGGCTTCGGAGGACAAGGCATCGTGCTCACAGGGAGCATCCTGGGCAAGGCAGCCACCTTGCACGACCAGAAGCATGCCACCATGGTCCAGTCTTATGGCCCGGAAGCACGGGGTGGTTCCTGTTCCTCACAAGTGATGATCAGCGATCGGGAGATCCTTTACCCCTACGTGGAACGGCCGGACATCCTGATCACCATGAGCCAGGAAGGCTTCGACAAGAACATAGCCAGTCTGTCACCGGGCGGACTCTTGCTTTGGGACACCGACCTGGTGCGTGTGGACGGCCTGGATCCCTCCCTGCGGGCTTACCACATCCCCGCCACCCGCTTTGCTCAGAAGCTCGGCAACAAGATGATGGCCAACATAGTCATGCTGGGCTTCCTTTCGGCCCTGTGCGACGTCGTGGATGCGGACTCTCTGCGCGAGGCCGTCCTTGGCTCCGTCCCCCCCAAGACCAAGGAGGCCAATGCCGCCGCCTTCGAGCGGGGACGCGAATACGGGCAGGCTATCCAGCGCAGCCGGGCCAAGCTGCAGACGCACCCTGAGGAAACATGACCAGAGCGACCGCTGTGGATCACGCCACGGGGGGAGTGCTGCTACTCGGTTCCGGGTTCGGGGCCCTCAAGGTGGCGGAGGACCTGGCCCAGGCCGGGGTCGCCGTCATCTGGGCTACCAGGGCTCACCACTTCCTGGAGCTTCCCCGCAATATGGAGCGGGACCCGGAGTGGCCCGCGGATCTGGACTTCCAGTTCCGACCTCTCTACCTGCGAGTCACCCGCCATCCCTTGGTCACCCCCCTTACTCAGGCCCGAGTGCTTTCCCTTGCTCCTATCACCGAGGGCTTTGAGGCGGTACTAGAGCAGGACCCTATCTACATCGACTACGACCTGTGCACCGGCTGCGACCGTTGCGTCGAGGTATGCCCCCTCACCGCTCAAAACCGCCTTCCCCTGTCGCGTACGCCTGCTTATTGCCCCTCCCGGGCTCTTGAGCTCGACAAGCGGACCACTCCGCCCTGCAGGGTGGAGTGCCCCCTGGGTATTAACGTCCAAGCCTACCTGGCCTTGACCGCTGCGGGACGCTATCAGGAGGCGCTGGCGGTCATCCGCGAGGACAACCCGCTGCCGGGGGTTTGCGGGCGCGTGTGTCACCATCCCTGCGAGGCCACTTGCCGCCGAGGAGAGCTGGACGAACCGGTCTCTATCTGCGCGGTCAAGCGCTTCTTGGCCGACAAGGAGCTCCAGGGCAGGGGGAACAGCGCAGGGCAAGCGACCGCGCGGAACAGGCAAAAGAGCACCGCCCGACTGGGCCGGGTGGCCATCATCGGAGCTGGCCCTGCCGGCCTCACCGCCGCGTACTATCTGGCCCGCGAGGGGTTCCGCCCCACCATCTTCGAGGCCCTTCCCGCCGCGGGCGGCATGCTCCGCTGGGCCATCCCCGCCTATCGTCTGCCCCGCGAGGTACTTGATGCGGAGGTCGAGGCCATCGTGGCTGCGGGTGTAGAGCTCCGGCTCGGTACACGAGTGGGCCCAGATGTCAGCCTGGAAGAGCTGGAGCGCGATTTCGACGCCGTCCTGGTCGCCACAGGAGCACAGCGAAGTGCTCCGTTCACCGTACCGGGGGCTGAGGCCCAGGGCTGCTACGGCGCGCTTGAGTTCCTGCGGGCCTTCCATCAGGGAGAACCGTTGACGCTCGGACAGCGAGTGGCCGTCGTGGGGGGAGGTAACTCGGCCCTAGACGCAGCCCGTACAGCCCTGCGCCTAGGGGCCGAGGTCACTGTCTTCTATCGCAGATCCTGCGAAGACATGCCGGCCTTCCCGGCAGAGATCGAGGCTGCCCGGTCCGAAGGCGTCCGCTTCGAGTTCCACACCTCTCCTGTGCAGGTTCTTGTGGCCAAAACTGAGCACGAGGGGACTCCACGCGTGGTCGGACTCGAGCTGATCAGGATGCGACCCGGTGAAGAAGACGGGAGCTGTCGGCCAAGCCCGACGCCCATACCCGGTTCCGAGTTCCAGGTGGAGGTAGACGCGGTCATCTACGCCCTGGGCCAAGTGGCCGACCACGATTTCCTGCGCCTCCTGCCAGGCTGGGACGAAACCCGAGGCGTGGTCGCGGTGGACTCTGCCTTGCAACTTGGGCGACCGAAGTTCTGGGCGGCTGGGGACGTGGTGGCGGGCCCTTCCAGGGTGGTGGAGGCGATGGCTCAAGGCAAGAGGGCAGCCAAAGCCATCTGTGAACGACTCACCGGTCGGTCCAGTGGGATCCCGGAGGTCCCCGTCCGGCCCAGGGGCCGCGGAGACCATCTCCCCATCAGCGACGAGCTACCCCAGTTGCCCCGCCAGGAAGCCGCCTTACGCCAACCCCGGGTGAGGCGCCGAGACTTCCAGGAGGTGGATCTCGGACTGACCGAAGACCAGGTTCTGGCTGAGGCCCGACGGTGCTTGCAGTGCAGCGGCTGCTGCGAGTGCCTCAGTTGCGTCGACGCCTGTGCTGACATCGGGGCCATCGATCATGGGAAGCAGGCGGAGCGCTTCGAGTTCCGCCCGGCGGCGGTGATCGTCGCCGACGATAGTGAGTTGCCCCCCGGACGGCAGCCGCAATCCCCACGGCTCTTCGCCTTGGGCGCGGTCGGTACTGACCTTATGAAGGCCATGGTGGAGGGAAGCGCGGCGGCGGGGCGGGCCCTGGCCGTGGCCCGCCCCGCCGCCCGCTCCCTCCAAGCCCGGAGACGCCCCTCTGCCCGCGGCCGCGAGAGCAGCCAAGAGACCAGGCTTGGTGTATTCCTCTGCACTTGCAACGGTACCCTTGCTCCGGCCGCGGTCCTGGACCGCATCCTTGAGATGGCCCGACGTGTTCCCGAGACCGTCCACAGCCAGCTACTCGTCTCCGCTTGCCATCCACAGGGCGCCGCCACCATCGCAGAGACCGTGCGCAGCCAGGGCCTCAACCGAGTGATCCTGGCGTCCTGCGCTTGCTGTCCCCTCGAGTTCCAATGCATATCCTGCAACGACCAGCGCAACCGTGCTCGCCTTCATCTGTTCGACGAACAGGGTCTGGACCGCTCCCTTTTCGAGATGGTCAACTTGCGGGACTGTCTGGCCGGAGGCCGTCTGAGTCAAGAGGACCTAGTGCGCAGAGCCCGGGACATGCTTCACGGTGCTCTCATCCGGATGCGCTACCTGGGACCGCTGCGGCAGGGAGTGACCGAGATCGGCAAGGAAGTCCTCATCTTGGGAGCTACGACTATTGGCATGAGCGCGGCTCTCAACCTGGACCTGCAAGGCTTTCGGGTCCGCCTCGTGCACAAGTGCAGCCTCGCTGACACCTCCCCCGCCGAGACAGCCCCCGCCGAGGCTGCCCCCCTCCAGACCGCCCCCGCCGGCCTTGCAAACACTCTTCGCACACACGTACAGACGATCCGGGGCCAACGCTTCTCTGAAACGAGCTCGGAGACAGCAGAAGATCAGGGGCAGCTCACCGCCGCCCTGGCAGCGAGTGGGGTGACCCACGTAAAGGAGGCCCTGATCGAGAAGGTCACGGGCCACATCGGCGACTTCAGGGTCAAAGCAGTGGTATCGGGAGAGAAAGTCACTTGGCGTACCGACATCGTTTGCCTCACCGACGAAGCGGTACTTGGCCTGGCTATACCTGAAGACTTGGTCGGGCTGAAGAAGTTCTACCGGTACAACTTCGCCTTCTTCCACAGCCCGCAGCCCGGGCTTTACCGGGTACTACCCCGCACGCTGACCCGGGTGGGTGAATTCGAGGCCGGGGCCGCTCTGGCTGCGCAGGTGGCCCGCGGCTCCGCGGAGGCCTTCCTGAAGGACCACGAGCTCAGTCCGCGCGTAGATCCCGACCGCTGCCGCGGTTGCGGTCGCTGCGTAGACATCTGCCCCTTTGACGCCGTACGTCTGCGTCCGAGCCTGAACGGCACTTATGTGGCCGAAGTCTTGCGCTACAACTGTGTGGGTTGCGGAGGTTGCGTGGGTCGGTGTCCGGTAACCGCCATGGATATGCCCTACTTCTCCAACAGACTGCTGGAGGAGATGCTGGTAGGTGCTTTGCGAGGGGAGTTGTAGATGGCCTCTGCCCCCAGGAACAGCCCTCGTACCGTCGACACCAGCCCTCCACTCAGCCCGGCCCCTCCACTCAGCCCGCCAGTGGTGGGCACCGCGGCGGCAGGCGGGACCCCATCACCCACGGGTTTCACGACCGGGGTCTTCCCGGCGGCGGAACCCGCAGCCGGATCTTCCGCAGGCAAGGCTTCCACAGCGATCCGCCTGCTCGGCATCCTTTGCAACTGGAGCCCGTTCGCCTGTTTCAACGCGGCAGCCATGGCCCACCTGGAGCTGCCGCCGGAATACTCTTTCATGAGGGTCATGTGCATCGGGCGGATCAACCAAGCCCTCATCCTGCGGGCCTTCGAGTATGGCGCCGATGGCGTAATCCTGCTCGAGTGCAGGGACGAGGATTGTCGCTACGGCCCGGGGCCGGAAGTGGGTCATTCCAACGTGGACCGAGTACGGCGCCTGCTCCACCTGCTGGGTATAGGCCAGTCGCGCCTCGTGGAGAAGAGCTTCCAGGCGCACGAAAAGGAAGAGCTGGTGCGTACGCTATGGGAGTTTGCCGCCCAGATCAAAGCCTTGGGCCCGAACCCGGCCAAACCGCCCCAAGAGAGGAGGAGCGCGTGAAGCTGGGTGATCCCAGAGTAAAACAACTGGTGCAGGAGAACGCGTTGGCACTCTGCATCGAGTGCGGCAAGTGCTCGGCCTCTTGTCCTAGGATGCTCACCGGCAAGGAATACTCGCCCCGTATCTTGGCCCACAAGCTCATCGCCGAACCCGACAGCGAAACCTACATCGAGAACTCGGTGTGGGAGTGTCTCACCTGCGGCCTCTGCGAGGAACGGTGCCCCTCAGGGGTGGAGATCAGCCAGTTCATCCTCCAGATGCGTACTCTCCTTGCCGGAACCAAGGGCCTCAAGGGCTATCGCTCGCATGACGGCGCTCTTCATTCCTGGATGCGGCTGATGACTGCACCCGGCCTCAAACAGAACCGGCTCGGCTGGGTGGGCCCGGAACTGAGAGTGGCTCGTACGGGCAAGGTCGCCTTCTTCAGCGGCTGCGCGCCCTATTTCGACGTCTTCTTCACTCAGATCGGCGTGGACACGCTGGCGGCAGCACGGGCCGCCGTGCGTCTGCTCAACTTCCTCGACATCGTGCCCGTCTTGCTCGAGAACGAGCGTTGCTGTGGCCACGATCTCCTCTGGACAGGCGACCGCGAGAACTTCGAAGCTCTCTGCCGGCTCAACTACCAGGAGTTCCGCGCTGCGGGAGTTGAAGAGGTGGTAGTCACCTGTCCGGAGTGCTACCAGGTTCTGGCCCGATTCCTGCCCGAGGTCGTCCCCGGCTCGGAGCTCAAGGTCACCCTGCTCACAGACCTCTTGCTGCGGGAGGTATCCAAGGGCGGGGTGAGCTTCCGGCCGTTCGTAAGACGAGCCACCTACCAGGACCCCTGCCGGCTGGGACGGATACCGGGCGGGGTAGAGACCCCTCGAGCCCTCTTAGGCTCCATCCCTGGGCTTGAACTGAAGGAGATGCGAAACTCTGGGCGAAGCGCAGTGTGCTGCGGGAACAATGCTTTCATCAACTGTGACGCTTATTCCAAGCGCGTCCAAGTCGAGCGGCTGCAGGAGGCGAAGGCTACTCGCGCCGATCTGCTCGTCACTGCCTGCCCTAAGTGCATGATCCACCTCACCTGTGCTATGCGTGACCCGTACCGGCACGGCCGCCTGTCACTGGAGGTCAGAGACTTGGCCACCATCCTGGCCGATTCTATCGAATGGTCCAGAGGTGACAACGCCGCCGAGGCCGTATCGCGTTGAAAGGAAGCTGATGGAAAGGAAAAGCGATACAACACGCAGCCGCATCGGAGTGTATGTCTGCCACTGCGGATCGAACATCGCCGGGGTGGTCGATTGTCAAGCCGTGGCCGCCTACGCCGAGACCCTACCTGAGGTAGTGGTATCGCGGCACGAGGGCTATCTGTGCTCGGAGCCCGGCCAGAACCGTATCAAGGCCGACATCGCCGAGCTTGGCATCGACCGGGTCGTGGTGGCGTCTTGTTCTCCCCGCCTGCATGAGCCCACTTTCCGCGCCTGTTTGAGCGAAGCTGGGCTCAATCCCTATCTCCTGGAGATGGCCAATCTCCGGGAGCAGTGCTCCTGGGTCCATTCCGGCGACCCCGAGGCCGCTACCCGCAAGGCCCAGGACCTGGTGCGGGCAGCTGTCGCCCGCGCTCGTCTCTTGGGAGCCCGCAAAGAACTGCAGGTGCCCGTGGAGCCAGCCACCTTGGTCATGGGGGGCGGAGTGGCGGGGATCCAGGCCGCTCTCGACCTGGCTGACTCCGGCTACAAGGTCTACCTCGTGGAAAAGGCGCCGAGTATCGGGGGGGTGATGGCTTGGTTGGACAAGACCTATCCGACCATGGACTGTTCGATATGAATACTCGGGCCTAAGATGGCGGATGCCGGTCGGCATCCAAATATCACTCTCCTCACTCAGGCCGAGGTCAAGTCGGTCAGCGGCTATGTCGGCAACTTCGAGGTACGCATCTTCAAGAAGGCCCGCTACGTGGTGGAAAGCGAGTGCACCGCCTGCGGCGACTGCGCCCAGGTCTGCCCGGTCTTGGTGCCGAACGAGTTCAACATGGGCCTAGACTCCCGCCGCGCCATCTACCAACCGTTCCCCCAGGCCATCCCCTCGGCCTATGTCATGGATATCGACCACTGCCTCGGGCATGATCCCATGGTGTGCGGCAAGTGCGTGGCCGCCTGCAAGAAGAAGTGCATCGACTTCAACATGTCCGACGAGGAGATCACCGTCAAGGTGGGCACCATAATCGTCGCCACCGGCATCGAGCTCTATGACCCCACTGAGCTCGACGAGTACGGGTACACCCGCTACGAGAACGTGGTCACTTCCGCCGAGTTCGAGCGGCTGATCAATGCTGGCGGACCCACCCGAGGTCACGTCATCAGGCTGACCGACCGGAGGCCGCCCAAGTCGGTGGCTTTCATCCAATGTGTGGGCTCTCGTTCTCAGAAGCGAGGGGAGCCCTACTGCTCCAATATCTGCTGCATGAACACCATCAAGAGCACCCTCATGCTAAAGGACCACGATCCGGAAGTGGATGTGAAAGTCTTCTACATCGACATCCGCGCTTTCGGTAAAGGCTTCGAGGACCTCTTCCGACGCAGCAAGGGCAGCGGTGTGCGCTTCGTTCGCGGCCTGCCCGGCTCCATAAGAGAGGATCCCAAGACCAAGGACCTCATCCTCACAGTGGAGAACACCGCTACCAACCAGCTGGAGCAACACCGCGTGGAGATGGTGGTGCTGGCCGTGGGGGTGAAGCCCCCGGAAGATATGAAGATAGTCCAGGAGATGCTTGCCCTGCAGAGGACCGCTGACGGCTTCTACCTTGAAGCTCATCCTAAGCTTCAGCCTGTCGAGGCTGCCACGCGAGGCATCTTCTTTGCCGGTTGTGCGGAGGCGCCGAAAGACATCAAAGACTCCGTTACCCAGGCTTCGGCGGCGGCGGCGCGGGCCATGCGGCTCATGAACCCGCGACAGCTCACGGTGGAGGCCATCACGGCCGAAGTTCTCCCCCACCTTTGCACCGCCTGCGGAATCTGCGCCAGAGTATGTCCGTTCGGCGCCATCACCGTGGACAAGCGCACCAAGTCACCTGCCGTGGTCACCACCGCCGCTTGCGCCGGTTGTGGCACGTGCGCGGCCGAGTGTCCGCAGAACGCCATCGTCCAGCATCACTTTACCGACGAGCAACTCGAGGCTCAGATCGACGCCATTCTGCAGGACGAGCCCTGGGAACAGATCCCCGTCTTCGCCTGCAACTGGTGCTCCTACGCCGGCGCAGACTTTGCCGGGGTCTCTCGTTTCCAATATCCGCCCCACGCTCGGCTTATCCGCACCATGTGCTCCGGCCGAGTGAGCGAGAAGCTGGTTTGGAGGGCTTTTGCCAAGGGCGCGCCGGTGGTGTTGGTTTCGGGTTGCCACTTTGGCGACTGCCACTATCTGAACGCCAACCACTGGACCGACCGCCGGATCAAGCGGATGTGGAAGAAGATGGAAAAGATGGGGCTGCGGCCGGAGCGCCTGCAGCTGGAGTGGATCAGCGCCGCCGAGGGGCTCCGCTTCCAGGCAGTGATGGAGAAGATGGAGCATCTGCGGCGGACGGTCACTCCCGAGGAAGTGGCCGAGACCCAACGCGTGCTCGCCAGCTACGATGGCCTCCGAGAAGCTTCCGACTCAGGGTCGGAACCCGCCGAGGAGAGCTAGTCGGCGGGCTGAAACAGCCCCGGTGCCAGCCCTGGGGCGCGAGGCCGCGCCGCCTTGCACCAGGCTGGCGACCCGCCGCTCCAGCTGGTGCCAGGTAGTTTCACTCACGCCGCGGCTTCGGTCCCACCAGGGACGCTGCCACCCCCACCAGGCAGAGAGCCGTGAAGATCAGGAAGGTCAGCCGCACACTGGTAAGAAGTGCCGGATAATCTTCCGGCCTGATGGCCTTACTCCCCACCAGCACCGCCAGCAGCAAGGCCGCCACTCCCGTGCTCAGACTCATGCCCGCCTGGCGGACTGCGGCGATGGTGGCCGAAGCCACACCCAACCACCGCTTGTCCACGCTGCCCATGACAACGTGTGTGGCAGGCGAAGAGAAGAGGCCGAAGCCGAAGCCAAGAGCACACAGGGCCAGAATGATGTACCAATATGGAGTCTCTTCCCCCAGGAAGACCAGGGCAAGCAACCCTAGCACGCAGAAGCCCATGCCCAGACTGGCCACGTAGCGCGCAGGCACGCGGTCGCACAGGCGCCCCGCCCAGGGCGAGGCCAGCGCCTGCACGAAGGTCCCCGTCACCAGGACGAAACCGGCAGTCTGAGCGTTGAGGCCCCGGTTGTATTGCAGGTAGAGGCTCATCAGAAACACCATGGCCGAAGTGGCAGCATAGTTCACCAGCACCGCCGCGTTCGTGAACCCGAACACCCGGTTCCGCTTCAGCAGCAAGACCGGCAGCAGGGGATCAGCCGCCTTGCTCTCCCACCACAAGAATATGGTCAGGCCGGCGATGCTGACCGGTACCAGAACGATCCCCGAAAGCCCCGGTAGCCGGGAGAAACCCAGCAAGAGTAACACCAGCGAGACAGCGTAGAGGATGGCGCCCGGTAGGTCGAACTTACCTGTCTTGGGCTCCCGCCACTCCACATGACGCAGTTTCCACAAGGGAAGAATCACATCGATGAGTGCCCCTGCCCCGACTATCAGGAAGAGGCTCCGCCACCCCAAGTTGTGGACTATCAGGCCGCCAAGGACAGGACCGACGGTCAGTCCCAGATATACACCCCCAACGTTCAGCCCCAAAGCCCTCCCCCTCGTCTCGACCGGGTAAGCAAGCACGACCAGGGTGGTCGACGTCACCGAACCGATGGCGAGGCAGAAACCGGTCAAAGCCCGCATGGCCAGCAAGACCCTGGCCGAAGGGGCGAACCCGCTCGCGAACAAGGCCAGCGTCAACAAGACATTGCTGAGAATGAAGAAGCGCACCCGACCATAGGTATCGGCCAAACGCCCGACCGGTAGCAGCAGGGCCCCCGACACCAGGATCATCGACATCGAGATCCAACTCAGCATGACCGCTGAAGCCTGGAACTCGGCACCGATCAGAGGCAAAGCGATGTTGACCGACGAAGCCATGAACGTCACCAAGAAGCCACCAAGAGTGGCTACCAAGAGAATCAGGCCTTGGGGGAGAGGAGCCTGCGGGCCCCGCGACCTGGGGGCCTCTTGCCCAGTCCTGCCGTCCATCTGTCGTCGTTACCATCCTTCCATGCGCGGCGGGGGCCCCGTGGGGCCCCCGCCGCGCACCACTTCTCCTTGCCGCGACTCAGTTCCCGTAGGTCATGCCAAGGACTTCGCCTCCGATAGGTATGCCTAGCTCCGGCCAGCCCCCATCGCCCACGATTACTTGGTCAAAGGGCCACTTGCCTTTGCCCTTCTGCCACTGCCCCGGTAGGACCGGCATCACGTGCACATTGGGATGCGGGCGCTGCCTATCCCCGACCGGCTTTGTGAAGTCGATGGGATGAGCCGCACTCTCTATCTTGGTGACCTTGACCGCCTCGATTATAGAAGCTGGGTCTTCGACATTGTCAGCCCTCTTGAGAACGTCTATAGCCCACTCGTAAAGCCGGATGGCGTTGAGGATCCCTTGCCACTGTTTCCCCGTGGTCTGTTCGTATTCATCGCACATCTCCTGGCAGGTCTGCCCCGTGAGCGGCGACCGGTAGGGGAAAGTGGGATGGAACGCTATCTCACAGATGAGATTGGTGGCTGCAGGACCGATGGCCGTCGGTGCACTGGGGAAGAGCAGCGCGATACCGTTCGACATGAGTGGAGGCCTGAACCCTTGCTGTACGGCCTGGTTGAAGAAGTTGGCAAACTCCGGAGTCACACCGCTCCCCATCAGGAGCTCGCACCCCTCCTTCTTGAAGATCGAGATCTGAGCCGTGAAGTCCTCAGAACCGGGCGGATAGAGATCCGGCATGACATAGGTGTAGCCTCTCTCCTCCAGCAGAGGAGGGATGCCGGTCTTCATGTCAGAATACTCTATGCCGTTCGCATTGTTCGGATAGAGGAGCGCGACCTTCCTATTGGTGCCCGGAGCATACCGTTCAAAAGCGTCCAGGGCGGCCCGGCCGTTCTCCTGCGTGCCCACGGTGCAAGCGTAGGTCCACTGGAAAGGCGTCTTGCCATCGTTTCCTCGACCATAGGTGAAAGCAGTCCAAGGTAGGTTGCAGAAGAGGCCCGGACACCCCAGAGCCTCGCATTGGTCCGCAGGCCCGAGTACCGAGTCGGGCCCTCCCTCGGCTAGGATGAGACTCACCTTGTCGTTCTGGATCATGTCCCCGGTGATCTGAGCGGCCCGGTTGGAGTCCGATTGGCTGTCTTTCTCGATGAACTGGAGCTCTCGCTCCTTGCCGTCCTTGGTGACCAGCTTGCCCCCGGTCACGTCCCGCACTTTCTTGGTCAGATATTCGGTGGGCGCACCGAATTCAGCCAGGGGACCGGTCATCGGCACTACGATGCCTATCTTGATGGGCTGGCCTTTCTCCGCGCCAGCCGAGACCGACGTGGACGTCTGGATACTCGAGCCGGGCTCAGCGCTGCTACCGGCCGCGGAATTGGTGGTCGCTTCGTCCTCACCGCAGGCCGCCAGAAGTCCGCTCAACCCGGCTCCCAGAGTGGCGGCTGCTCCCGCCATCCCGGCTCTCCGCAGGAAGTCACGGCGGCTGATCTGCTCTTGCTCCATGCCTCTCGCTCCTTTTCGTTGCTTTGCGGACATGGCCATCATCTGCGACCGACCCCCCACCCCCCGGATTCTTCGAACGCACAACGGCCCTGGCTCAGCATAGAAAACCCCCAGCAACCCGGTCAAGATGAGCGCGCGCTCAATGAGCATTTGCTCATCGTCAAGGGAAACGATGCAAATGTTGCATACAGGCTGGCCCCCGATCCCCCACGCTAGTAATACAGTAGACGATTCGGTCCTCTGACCGGGATTTGGTAGTCTGAGGGCTAGGGCTGTGCCCGAAGGGGCGCCCTAGGGGGCATCCGCAGGGGCCCCAGCTTGCCCGTGAGGTCGGGTTTCTCTGCCCAGAAAGGATAGCCACGTGGAAGACCGCAGCAACCGAAGACCGGACCACTCCGACAACGAGGCGAGCAGCCGCCCGCCGTTCATCGACATCATCCCCTGCCTTGACATGAAGGACGGACGCGTGGTCAAGGGGGTCCACTTCGTCTCTTTGCGTGACGCAGGCGATCCTGTGGAGCACGCCGTCTACTACGAGGAGCAGGGCGCCGATCGCCTGACCATGCTCGACATCGCTGCCACTGTCGAGAACCGCAAGACGAGGGTGCAGTGGGCGCGAGAGGTGGCCTCGGCCATCACCATCCCTCTGGTGGTGGGAGGGGGAATCTCTGGTCTCGCCGACATGGAAGTGCTCTTCGCGGTGGGAGTGGCGGCTGTCTCGGTGAACACGGCCGCAGTGAGGCGTCCCGACCTCGTCGAAGAGGCCGCCGAGACCTATGGCCCGGAGCGGATAGTGGTGGCGATCGATGGACGCCGTAATCAGAAGATGCCGAGTGGTTTTGAAGTGGTGGTAAGCGGTGGCAGTAAGCCGGTGGGGTTGGATGCAGTGGACTGGGCTCGTCGCTGCGCTGCTCTGGGAGCAGGGGCCTTGCTTCCCACCAGCATGGACGGAGACGGCACGCTGGCAGGCTATGATCTGCCCTTCACACGAAGCATCGCTGAGGCGGTGAGCATTCCGGTGATCGCTTCCGGCGGTGCGGGGACCTTGGAACATTTCTACGAGGCTGTAGTCGAAGGCAAGGCCTCGGCCCTCTTGGCCGCTTCTGTCTTTCATTTCCGGACCTACACCGTGCGTCAGGTGAAGGAGTATCTGGCCGAACGGGGGCTACCGGTCCGACTCTAGCGCTGCCCAGGCCACGAGGGCTCAGCCCCGAGGGCCAAGCCCTACTACGGCTGGGTTGGTATCTTGAGAGAATCGTTGTGCCGTGTAGTGTCGTTGGAACTGCTAGCAAAGGGGGAATGCTCGTGGGAAGGGTCCAAGACAAGGTAGCTATCATCACTGGAGCCTCCACCGGTCTCGGTAAGGCCACCGCTGAGCTTCTTGCCGCCGAGGGAGCCAAGGTCGCCATCGCCGACATCCAGGACGAACTGGGACAAGCCGTAGCCGACGGCATCGTCAGAGCAGGCGGAGTCGCCCGCTACTACCACATGGACGTCACCGTGGAGGAGCAAGTGGCGCAGGTTTGCGCAGATGTGTTCGCCACCTTCGGCCGTCTCGACATCCTGGTGAACAACGCCGGTATCACCGGTGCGCCCAAACCCACCCACGAGATAACGGTCGAGGAATGGGACCGCATCCTGGATGTCGACGCCAAGGGCGTCTTTCTCTGCACCAAGCATGCCATCCCCTACCTCAAGCAGACGGAGGGAGGCAGCATTGTGAACATCTCCTCGGTCTATGGGATCGTGGGTGGCATGGACGTACCCCCGCCCTACCTCTACCACGCGGCCAAGGGCGCGGTGCGAGTGATGACCAAGTCGGACGCTATCTGTTACGCAGCCGACAAGATCCGCGTGAATTCCATTCATCCGGGTTGGCTCTGGACGCCCATGCTGGAGAGCGTGGGCCTGAACTCCACCGAGGGTCCAGAGAAGTTTCATGCCCGGATACTCAGCCGTCTACCTCTAGGGCATTACGGCGAGCCTATCGACGTGGCCTATGGGGTCCTCTATCTGGCTTCTGATGAAAGCAAGTTCGTGACCGGGGCGGAGCTCATCATCGACGGGGGTTATTGCGCCTGGTAGCGTGCGGGGGGCGGCGCGGCCGGCCGCGCAACCGGCGCCTGGTAGCGCCGCCCCCCACCTCCATCACAGGTTGTACCCGCTGCGCTTGTATATGTCGGCGTGCCTCTTCTGGCGGGCCTCCCGCCGCCTGGTGGTACGCTCGTCTTCTCGGAAGACCCGGTCTCGGGGCCGCCAGCGGTCCACCGACACCGTCTGCGTGTGCCACATGTCGGTGGTGAACCACAGGGCTTGGGTCTCGCCCCCCACCACCAAGGTGTTTATCAGCCCGGGGTCGGTGTAGGGCGCGATCAGCTCTTCCTTCGGCAGCTTGAGCCACGAGGCAAACGGCTCCATCCCCGCTCGGGCGCTGGGCTCGACCAGGGAGTAGACCACGTCCGACCCCCAGAACTGACCAGCGGTCATCTTGAAGTTCTCTGACAGATAGCGCGCCAGCTGCTCAGGATCCTGGAAGCCTTGCTCCTTCAAGTGATAGGCCACCAGCGGGTCCATCACCAGAGTGACGGCGCCGCGCAGGCAGGGAAAGGCCTGCATCATGATGAGCATCTCCTCTTGGGCCGGGCGGCGGCAGCCAGCAGCCCCCATGCTGTTTATGACGCTCCAGCCTTGGAAGATGCTGACGGTGCTCTCCTCTTTCTTGAACCCTTTGCGCACGTGGAAGGGTTGCCAGGGGCTGCGCTCCTCATTCTCGGCGAAGGTCATGTTGTTGTAGTTGAGGTTGTTTCCGGTGGAGCCCATGAACGTCTCCCCCAACCGAGCGTCCCCCAGGTTGATGGACATCAGCGTCCACGCCCGCCCGATGACCGTGTTGGCGTGGTTGAAAGGACTCAAGGCTCCTAGCCCGCAGTTCATACCGATCTCGTTCCGGATGGGACCATTGACTACCGCCATCCGCGCAAAGGAGGTAGTCGAACTCGGCATGGACGTCTCTTGCGTCGCGGCCAGAGCAAGGATCACGGGCAGATGCTCGGGCCCGGCCCCAGCCATCACCGCATTGACCGCCACCTTCTCCACCGTGTATTCCAACTTCTCCTGATGGATGGTCACCGTCATCTGGCCCACCACCTCGTCGGGGTCGGCGGCGGTACCTTGCAGCATCCAGGCCACCCGTTCCTCGGTAGGAAGAACGATAGGCGCACCATCGGTCCAACCGTTCTCCAGGAACAGCCGATGGAAGTTCTCCTCAGTATCGGGTTTGAGCAGCCGCGGCCGCGGAGCGGCCCGGCGGGCGGGCGGATTCTCTTCCTCCGCTGACAGGGGCCGGGTGAGAGCCTCGATCACTTCCTGCATCAGGGGCCGACCGGTGACCGGGTCGTCCCCTTCCACATACCTGCGCAGCACTTCACGGGGTCGCCCTACGAGCGGATAGGGAACGAACGTGAAGCGGAGGTTCATGCCGTGATTCAGCGCATCCTGCTCCAGAAACTCTGCGAAACGCGCGCTCGAGAGAGGCGCAGTCGGCATCCCGTACTTGGACTCGAGCTGCCGACAATGGGCGGCGACACTCGCCGCACAGCCGTCTCAACCACCTACCCCAAAGATGACCGCATGCGCCTCCTGCCGGGCCTGTTGCCACATCTCCGGCTCGTCGGCAAACATGATGCCTTTCTTGCGCCGCAGTGTGGTCTTGACGTCCGGCAGGTTGCGCGCGAACCAGGCCTGCATCTCCTCGAGGAACTCGTAGCCCCCGCCAAAACCCACGTCGATCAGCAGCAGAGTCTTGCCCGCCAGAGAGTCAAGCCGCGGGGCGAGCGGAAGAGGCTGCACTATGTTGGTGGGCTGTCCGCGGGGGTCAAGGACATTGATCAAAGAGCCGGCCTGCAGTCGCGCCATGTTCGCTTACCTCCTCGGCACAAAGCCACGCCGATCGACATCGTCATCTTCGCGGTCCTTATCTTCCTGCCCCTCATCTTAGTGTTACAAACTACTCGAGGCAACACAGTGGCGACGAACAAGGACTGCTGAGGTCTATACTCCCCGTACTAGACGACCTTGCTCCACACTCATCGCATGAATCGACCTTCCTCCATCGAGCGACTGATCCTCGAAGAAGGCGGGCGGGTCACTTTGGCCCGCTTCATGGAACTCGCCCTCACCCATCCCCGACTCGGCTACTACTCCCAAGTCGAAAACCTTCTCGGTCGGAGGGGAGACTTCGACACTGCTCCCGCTCTCAGCCCGTTTTTCTGTCGTACGCTGGCCAGGCTTGTCACGGAGATGGTCGACGCGGCTTTGGCGTTCGGTCTCGTCCCTCCCGGACAGTCGGCTGCTGTGATCGAGCTGGGCGGCGGTGAAGGTCACCTGGCTCAGGCAGTCCTCTCCTACTGGCACGAAAACCGACCGGGTTGGCGGGGAAGGGTCGCCTACCGTTTCGTCGAGATAGGTCCCGGGCTACGACAGCGACAACAGGAAGCGATAGGGTCCGCCGTGGCCGCCGGCTGGCAAGTGGGCTGGGGGAGCGACCTCGCCGAAGCCTGCCAAGGAGTGGTGCCCGTCACCATGGTAGGAAACGAATTCCTTGATGCCCTCCCCGTACACCTCCTCGACGCGAACCAGGGAGAGATCCGGGAAGCCTACGTAGAGGTAGGCGTCCCCCAGGCGTCGAGCCCCGCGGGGCACGCGCACTCACTCGGACAGGCGGGTCTCACCCTGACTGAGTCCTGGGGCCCGCCCTCCGACGCTGCCCTCTCAGAGCTCGAGCTGCTCTTTGGACCCGGGCCAGCGGAGAGAGCGGAAAGCGGGCATCTCGACCCCCACAACCTCTCCGCTTTCACTACCGACGGGATGCTGGAAATCCGTCCCGCGGTGGGCGATTTCCTGCAAGAAGCGGCCAAGATCATGCCGACGGGCACGCTCATACTCGTCGACTACGGGGAGTGGTGCCCGGTGGGGCCGCAGCCCGACTCCCAGCCCTGTCGCCCGGCTCCATCTCCGCCGAGTGAGTTTGCCGCGCCGGCCCTGAAGCGTCGCCGGCGTACTCTCCGCGGCTACTTCAAGAACCAGCTGGTCACTGAGATCCTTGCCCACCCCGGGCGGCAGGACTTGACGGCTGACGTCGACTTCGCCGCGTTCGGTCTGCACGCACGGCGACTGGGCTTTCAGTGCGTGGTCTTCACCAATCTCGGCGCCTTCTTGCGAGCTGGGGGAGCGGGGGAAGAACTCCTCAGATTGCATCAGGTACAAGCGCAGGCCGAAAGAGACGCTCTTGAAGCCGACCGCGAAGCCACCGTCCTGGCCGCACTGCTTGACGAGCGCGACCTGGGTTCCGCCTTCAAGCTCCTCGTCCTGGCACGAGAACAGACTGGCGAAGGCTCTTACCAGACAGATGACCAGTAGCTATACAGATTCTCAGCAGTCGAGGGGACCCCCGAGTATCCGTGAGAGAACAGACTTGACCCCGAGTCGCCCGCGTCTTGGAGCGTATCAGCCACTTCCTCGACCACCTGGGTACCGTAGAGCAATCCACCCTCCTCGGTAAGCGCAGCCGCCACCCCATCCCCAGTCTCGCCTACGGCATCCGTACCTTCCCCGCACGTCCCAGCCCGCTTCGCCAAGCTCAGCAAGCCCTTCCCTGACTTGTAGCCCTGGTTGGCCGCCCCTAGTCCTGGTATGTCGGCCGTGAGACTGAGGGGAGCAAGGTCGGGACCGGAGCTTGGGCCAAAGCCAGAGCGGAACCGCGCATCAGCGGTCGCTGGGCTATGGCGAGCATGATGTAGCGTTCTGCTTCAGGGACTCGATGAAAACAGTTCCCGCCAAGGAGCCGCTCGAAGCCCCCGCCGGTGCGGAGAGCAAAGTCCGTCGCTTGTGATCTCCCTCTCGGATACCCATCCCAGCCGGCGATAAGAGGGTGGGCGCCCTCCTCGGACGAGACGGCCAGGTCGGCCATGGAGGTTCATGACTCCACTGCCGACACCCCCGAGAAGAATGCCAGAACCAATAGGAGCGTCAGGGTGAACAGGTCGTATGGCTTCCAGCAAGATGCAGAGAGGGCTTCGGTGATGGGGCTTCATGGCCGATATACTAGGCAGGCGTCGCGGGCACCAGTCCCCTGGCGTTCCTGCTCTAGTTCGAAACAGGTCCGGGAGGGACGGTGAACGTGGACCCACTTCGCACCGGTTGGGACCCACTTCAGGCTGGTTGGCACTTGCTCCGCAGGGATGAAGCTCAAGGCCAGCAGCAGGGCCCTCTTAGCTGGCAGGAGCTCTTTGCGCGAGCTCAGAGCGGAAGCCTCAGGCCTGATGACCTGGTCTGGCATCCGAGCTACCCCACCTGGACTCCGGCCGCACAAGTTCCCGGGTTGTTCGCCAACGCCGGTCGGCAGGGCCTGCCGCCTGCCCGCGGGTGGTTTTCTCGCTTCGGCTGGGTGCTTCCGGTGGTGACTCTGGTCGTAGTGGCTATTGTCGTAACCCTGGTCGTTGCCCTGCGAGACGGCGAGCAAGACGCTAGTTCAGGCGGTCCCGGGGGAACTCCCGGCGCAGCCACCAGCACCCCGCCCTATGAGACCCCATCAGTCGCTGCTCCGCCAGCCGAGCCGGACACCTGGCTCGTCATGCTCTACCTAGCCGCCGACGACGAGATCCTCGAACAAGACATCGTCTTCGACCTCAACGAAGCCGAATTGATAGGCTCCAGCGACCGGGTCACCATAGTCGCTCAGATCGACCGGTTCGCAGGCGGTTCTGCTCCGAACAGGGACTTTACGTCTACCAGACGTTACCTGCTGACACAGGACAGTGACTTGAACCTCATCGGCTCCACCGAGCTGGCCGACCTGGGCGAGCTCGACATGGGAGATCCGCAGACCCTCCGCGACTTTGCCGTCTGGGCCGTCAAGACCTACCCGGCGGCAAGGCATGCCCTCATCCTAAGTGACCATGGCGCCGGGTGGACCGGCGGTTGGACCGACAACGACCCTCTGGCAGGAAGCGCCCTCAGCCTGCAGGAGATCGACATGGCTCTGGCTGAGATCGTGGCCAAGACCGGGATCAAGGCTCTGGAGCTGGTAGGCTTCGATGCCTGCCTCATGGGGCAGCTCGAGGTAGCGAACGCGATAGCGCCTCACGCTCGCTTTGCGGTCGCCTCCGAAGACGTGGAGTCTGCCGTCGGTTGGAGCTACGCCGGTTTCTTGCAGGCGCTTGTCGACGACCCCAGCATGACCGGCCGGGAGCTGAGCCAGGCCATAGTCGACTCCTACATCCGCCAAGACGTCCGCATCAACGACGATGAGGCCCGGCGCAGGCTCACTGGAGGTGACTATCCCCCGGAAGAGGTGATCGAGGTCCTGAGCCGTGACATGACGCTCGGAGCCATCGACCTCTCGGGCATACAGACCCTCGACGCAGCCCTCAACGAGCTGGCTACTGCGCTCACGACCGTCGACCAGCGGCTGGTGGCGCGAGCCCGCACGCATGCTCAGTCCTTCGCCAACATCTTCAGCGAGAGCCGCAGGTCTTCGTTCATCGACCTGGGCCATTTTCTGGCTCTTCTGGCGGCCGGTACCCTCGATGAGCAGATCTCGGAGCTGACAGGCCGAGTCCGGGAAGCGTTAGAGCGGGCCGTCGTGGCCGAGTCCCACGGTCCCGGGCGCCCAGGAGCAAGTGGGCTTAGCTTGTACTTCCCGAATTCGGAGGAGTATGAGGCTACTTTCGAAGGTCAGAGGCTCAACTACGCCCCTTCTGTGGGCCGCTTTGCCACAGCCACCCTGTGGGATGACTTCCTCACCTACCACTACACGGGCAAGCCCTTCGATCCTGCCCAGGTGGACCTGAGCGTTGTCACTCCCCCTCGGGCTGGCCTCACCGACTTCGCTGAAGCCGCGAAACGTTCAGCTCCTCCCACCGGGGTCAGCATCACCGCCCCCGGGAAAGGGGCCCTTTCCATTGCTCCCCTGACTCTGTCCCCGGTCGTTGTTTCGCCCGATGAGAAGGTCACTGTGTCCACCAGGGTCACTGGAAACAATATCGCTTACATCTATTACTACGTAAGCTTCTACGTGGAAGAGGACGGCTCGTTCCTGTCGGCGGACGCCGGCTTTGTCGAGCCGGGAGCGGTCAAAGAGATCGGCGGCGTCTACTACCCTGATTGGGGCGACTCCGGAACGGTCGACGTAGAGTTCGATTGGGAGCCTACCCTGTTTTTCATGAGTGACGGCGACCCTACCCACGACCAATTCGCCTTCTTCGTCCCCACCGTCTATGGCCCCGACGTTTCCGAAGACGTCTACACAGTACGCGGAACCTACACCTTCCGGGACACGGGGACCCGGGTCGTCGCTCGCCTCGAGTTCAACGGTCAGGGAGAGATGCTGGCCGTCTGGGGCTTCCTCCCGTCACCGCTAGGATCCGGGGCTGGCGCCTGGCATGAGATCACCCCCTCTCCCGGCGATACGTTCACGATCACCAAGGAGTTTCTGGAGTTCACCGACAATCCCGAGGGCGAGTTCGTCGATTACGACGGGGACACGATGGTGTTCGGGGACCGGCCCTTCACCATGGTCCCCTACCGTGCCCCGGCTGGGGAGTATGCCTTGGGAGTAGGCGTGGAAGATCTTGACGGCAACCTTACCTGGGAGTTCGCCCGGATCGTGGTGCACGATTAGGGAGACTCCCAGGGGAGCACATCCGCCTAGACTCGGCGCTGGCCACGGTATCCCCGCCGCTATACAATCAAGACCTGGCCGGAGCCAGCGAGCCAAGGACGGGCTTCGACGTCGCCTCCAGCGCGACTCCAAGGTTCTTGCGGAGATGGTCTCCGAGGAGATGAGCTCTCAGGAGAGGTGAGCACTATGGCGGTCAACCTGACCATCAGGAACGTACCCGATGAGGTTGTGCGCAACCTGCGTAGTCGAGCGGCCTTGAATCAGCGCACCCTCAATGAAGAGATCATCGCCATCCTGCGCCAGGCCGCTAAAGGACAGGTGCCAGTCTCTCTGGAGACCTTGCTCGAGAAAGCCCAACAGAAGCGAGAAGCCCTCGACGAGCGAGCCTCCAAACTGCTGGCCGCCCAGGAGGAGGAGCACAAGAAGGCCGCCCAGCGCTTCGAGGATCTACTATCTCGCCCCGACCTTGAGACGCCCGAGCCTTGAGGCGCCCGAGCCTTGAGGCGCTCCGGGGACGCGAGACGCAGCGGGGCCCGGCTCACTCCCGACCACCCCGGCGCGCGGAGCGCCTGCAGGGAGCGCCTCTCGCGCCACTTTTTAAGAGGGAGTGGAGCGCACGGGCCGTGACTGGCTATCGGGGCTTGCAGGCCCTGTCGTCGCTCGCGGAGCCAGGCTCAGGGTGATAATGCCGACGAGAGTCACCCCCATGCCCACCAACTTCAGGCTAGGAGGAACGTGGGCAAACACCGACCACTCAAAGAGAACTACCAGCACTGAGTTGGAGCCGGCCACCGCGGTGGCCGGCCCCCCTGGTCCCCGGGTGACCGCAAGCTTTAGGAAAAGCATACCCAGGGCCAAGGTCGCACCCGCCAGCACCGCCCAAAGCACAAGAGCGGGCCTCTCCAGTCCAGGTAGACGACCGTACTGGAGCAGACTGTAGCCCACAGCGAGCAGACCGCAAGCGCCGGCAGCCAGCCATAGGATCAGCGTGGCCGTGACCGAGTCACCCCCCCGCTGGCCGATGTACTTGAGCAAGAAGTTGGTGGTGCCGAACAGCACCATGGTGGCCAGACCGAAAGCGAGGCCGCGCAAGCTGGAAGCGGCCCCCCCGGCGAGAGCCATGACCACGATACCCCCGATGATGGCCAGCATCCCCGACCACTGCCCCCTACCCAGGCTCTCTCCAAAAACCAGCCAAGCCGCCAAGGCCACGATCATGGCGTTGCACGAGGTGACAGCGACTATGGGGCCTTTGGCCGCGGGGTCAGCGGCCAGGCCCAACTTAAGGGTGAGCATGGCGGCGGCCAGACTCACCCCCGCGGCGACTGCGACCCAGGTTAGGCGCTTATCTGGCAGCCCCTTGAATGTTCGACCACTCAGGCCGAAACCTGCTGCCGTGAGGGCACCCACTCCGCCCATGGTGAGCCACAGAACGAACGGGGCGCTGACTGATGCCGCGGAGTCACGACCGCTCCACTCGTAGATAGCGCCCAGCATGGCATTGGTGATGCCGTAGCAAAGGAACGACCCGAGAGCATAGAGCACCCACAACGGCACTCGGAAGGTCATCGGCCGCGGCCCCGCTGCCCTAAGACCAGCGCGGGCCACTCTGCCGAACCACCGTAGAACGTCCGTCGGCGCCCCGGGCCGACCTTCCCCGGCTCTACTCGTTCTTCACCTGCTCGTACGCCCAGTCAAGCCAAGGGAAGAGCGCTTCCAGGTCGGACCGCAATACCGTGGCGCCGCCCCACACTCGCAGTCCGGCGGGCGCCTCGCGATAAGAGCCGATGTCGTAGGCAACCCCTTCCGCCTCCAGCAAAGAGACGATCTTCTTGGCCACCTTGCTCCGTTCTTCCTCGGCAAGACCCACGAACCAAGGATCGACGATCTTGAGACAAATGGACGTGTTCGAGCGGATGGCGGGGTCCTCGGCCAGGAACTTCACCCAGGGGGCACGTTCCACCCAGTCCGCCACCGCGGCTAGGTTCTCCTCGCTCCTCCGGATGAGCTCCGGCAAGCCGCCGATCTCTTCCGCCCACTTGAGACCATCCAGAGCGTCCTCCACACACAGCATGGAAGGCGTGTTTATGGTGTCGCCCTTGAAGATGCCCTCGTTCAGCTTGCCGCCCTTGGTCATGCGGAAGATCTTGGGCAGCGGCCAGGAAGGCGTGTAGCTCTCCAGACGCTCCACCGCCCGCGGACTGAGGATCAAGATCCCATGCTGGGCTTCTCCTCCGAGGACCTTCTGCCAGGAGTAGGTGACCACGTCCAGCTTGGCGATGGGCACGTCCATAGCGAAAACGGCCGAAGTGGCGTCGCAGATGAGGAGACCTTCCCGCTCCTCAGGGATCCAGGAAGCATCGGGCACCTTGACCCCCGAAGTGGTGCCGTTCCAGGTGAAGACCACATCACGATCCCCGTCCACCGCCGAAAGGTCGACTATCTGGCCGTAATCGGCGGTGAAGACCCGCACGTCCGGTAACTTGAGCTGCTTGGTGATGTCGGTCACCCAGCCCTGCCCGAAACTTTCCCAGGCCAGGGCGTCCACTCCCCGCGGGCCCAAGAGCGACCACAGGGCCATCTCCACGGCACCGGTATCCGAAGCCGGCACGATGCCGATGCGGTAGTCCTCGGGAACCCCAAGCAGCGCGCGGGAGCGGTCAAGCACTTCCTGAAGACGGGCCCGCCCCTCCTTGGAACGGTGAGAACGACCCACCAACGCTCCTTCGAGCGCAGCCAGACTCCAACCGGGCCGCTTGGCGCAAGGGCCGGAAGAAAAGCAGGGATTACTGGGCCTAACCGTCGGCTTCATCGCAGAACTACTCCTTTCCTTCATTCACCCAGGGCGAGCTCGACAGCACGCACACCGTCGACCCCGGGGATGTTGCGCAGCTCGTCCAGGACCGACGCCGGCAACGGATCATCCAGAGCCAGGCCCATGACCGCCTTGCCCTCTACCTTCTTACGACCCACGTTCATGAAGGCGATGTTGATGCCATGGCCGCCGATGATGGTGCCTATGCGGCCGATCATACCGGGCACATCTTCGTAGCGGAGGAACACCATGTGGGCAGAGGGTTCGATGTCGATGTCATGACGGTAGACCTGGACCAACCGCATGCGGTTGCGAGGGCCGAAGACAGTCCCAGCGGTGTTGAGTTCGCCCTCTCTGTCCACTGCCTTGAGCGTGATCAGGTTGGTGTAGTCGGGAGAACGCCGATCCCTGGCTTCCGACACCTGAAGGCCCCGCTCCGCGGCTAGCGTGGGCGCATTCACGTAGTTGACCGTCTCTTCGGCTCCCACCTGCACCAATCCCTTGGTAGCAGCCAGAGTCAGGAGCCTGGTGTCCTGCTCGGCGATCTCGCCCGAGTACTGTACGGTCACCTTGGAGAGCGGACCTTCGGCTATGGAGGCCATCAATTGCCCCAGAGTCTCTGCCAAGGGCAGGAACGGCCCGATGGTCCTCATGGCCTCTTCGGAGACGGCAGGGATGTTGACCGCGTAGGAGACCACGCCGCCGGTCAGCCCAGCTACAATCTGCTCCGCCACGATGAGGCCGGCCCTGTCCTGACCTTCGGTGGTGGAAGCCCCCAGGTGCGGAGTCATGATCACGTTGGCGAACTTGAGCAAGGGCGAATCCGAGGGAAGAGGTTCTTTGGAAAACACATCCAAGCCCGCCGAGGCCACCTGGCCGGACTCCAGGGCGCGGACCAAAGCCGCCTCATCGACGATGTCGCCGCGTGCGCAGTTGATGATGCGCACCCCTTTCTTCATCTTGGCGAAAGCCTCGTCGTTGATCATACCGATGGTCTCAGGCGTCTTGGGTAGGTGGATGCTGATGTAGTCAGAGGCAGCGTACAGCTGGTCCGGAGTCTCCGCCCGTTCGATGCCAAGCTCCTCGAATCGTTCGGGCGAGACATAGGGATCGTAGGCGATAACCTGCATGCGCAGACCCTTGGCACGCTGGGCAGTGAGCACTCCGATCTTGCCTAGACCAAGGATACCCAGGGTCTTCCCCGTGATCTCTTCGCCTTTGAACTTGGACTTCTCCCAACGACCGGCGTGCATAGAGGCATTGGCATTGGGGATGTCCCGGACTTGGGCCAGTAGCAGACCGAGGGCATGCTCAGCCACCGAGAGGCTGTTGGAGCCCGGGGCGTTGACTACCATGATGCCCTTTTGAGTGGCCGCCTTGACATCGATGTTGTCCACACCGACCCCGGCGCGGCCGATCATTTTGAGCCGGGTGGCATTCTCGAGAATATCGGCAGTGACCTGAGTGGCCGAGCGCACGATCACCGCATCGTAGTCGTTGATCTTCTCTTTGAGCTCCGCATCCGTCATGTCGGTGCGGACCTCGACCTCGAAGTGCTGCTTGAGTATGTCAATACCTGTCTCTGCGATCTTCTCCTTGACCAGGACCTTCATCTTCGCCCCTGTTCGCCTCGCTTGACCCACCAGCCCGCCCGCAAACGCCACCAGCGGCAGCGCCATGCCGCGCAGGTAGCGCTCATGATACCAACGAGAAAGCTCGCTCGGGATAGCCCGACCGGAAAGCCCGCCCGATGGAACGTCTCAACGGCGGAGGGTGGCTACCAGCCTTTGCGGGTGAAGCAGGAGATCGAGCCCAGTCAAGATGTCCAGCACGACGAGGTCGGCACTGGCGACCGCCTCCGTCGCCGTACCTTCGGGGCCGAGGACACAAATGCCTATGGCCGCTTCTTTCAGCATGAGAACATCGTTCGCCCCGTTGCCCACCGCGACCACCCGTTCTGCCCCCAGGTCACGGACGAACTCCGCCTTCTGCAGAGCCTCATCGCGGCCGGCCTCCAGGACGGCGACCTGCACGCCGAGCTCGCGCCGTACCTGTGCAGCTCCCCCGTGGGTATCGGCAGTCAAGATCACCGGCCTGAGGAGACTCTTAAGCAGAGCCAGTCGGGGCGCCACGCCCTCCAGAAGCTTCCCGTCGAGACCGAGGGTGCCGTTGAGATCGAGCACCAGGTGCTCTAAGTCGTAAGTGCGCCGACCAGGTATGGACAGCCTCATAGTGCCTCTCGTAGTGGATGGCGGGCCGGCGACCGGCGGCGAAACGCCGCCGGTCGCCGGCCCCAAGTCCGTTCTCCTCCGCCGCCAGCTGCCGTCCGTCGCCAGCTGCCGTCCGTCGCGGGCTGCCCTTCGCTACTAGCTCTTGACGACCTTGGCCAGCACTTCCTCTTTGGAGAGCTTCCGCGTACAGAAGAACCAATCGTAGCAGGTCATGTCGCCGGCCTTACCCTCCATACGCTCCTTGGCCACACCACATGAACCCGCCGTGGGCACGATGACGTCATCCCCAGGTTGCCAGTCGGCGGGGGTGGCCACGCCAAAGGCGTCGGCCGTCTTCAGGGCTATGAGTGCCCGATACAGCTCCTCGAAATTGCGGCCGAGGCTGAGAGGGTAGTAGATGATGGCCCTTATGATCCCCTTGGGATCGATGAAGAACACCGCCCGGACAGCCTTCGTGGTGGCCTCACCAGGTTGGATCATTCCGTACTTGCGCGCCACCGTCATGCTGATGTCCTCGATGACCGGGAAGGTCACCTCGACGTTCTTCATGCCTCTGTACTCTATTTTCTCCTTGATCGTGCGGAGCCAGGCGATGTGGCTGTACAGACCGTCGACGGAAAGACCTACCAGTTTGCACCCGGCCTTCTCGAACTTGTCCTGCATGCTCGCAAAGGTCATGAATTCAGAGGTGCAGACCGGGGTGAAATCAGCAGGATGACTGAAGAGGATGACCCAGCTCCCCTCGTAGTCCTTGGGGAAATCGATCTCCCCTTGGGTGGTCACAGCTTTGAAAGCCGGCGCCTTGTCACCTATGCGAGGTAGGGCCGTGTATTCCTCATTCCCGGTGGGCTCCATCTTATGCCGCTCCTTTCTCTGGTCACTCTCGGCGTCGTCATTCTCGGCTCAGAGAGGCACGCCTCGTCGAAGACGCACTCCCGGCTAAAGACGCACGGCATATGTACCTAATAACTGGTCCTGCCAAACCCGACTTTGTCACCGGCGAACACGCCTGTCTTCCTAGCCGCGGCGGGGATCACCGCGCAGAGCCCAAAGCGGGACCTGGCGACGCGGCTCAAGCCCCCGACTACCAGTACGGACCCGGGGAACCGGTCTTGTGCTATAAACGCCTCAGACTGTGAATAGGCTAGTGAGGGGGATCAGGCGATGACTTCACCCAGCGTCTACAACACCTACGGCGCCGACTTAGAGCGGATGATGCTGCTCCGGACCTTTCCGCTGGCCATCAAGATGCTTTCCTCGGAGGCCGAGACGCCCGCGGGCGCGGTGCGACCGAAGCGAGATCGCGGCGAACATTGGGCAGTGTGTCAGGTGTTCTCCCTCGCCCGCCGTCAAGGGGAGACTATCGCCATGTTCCTGGAGGACCACTGGTGCTTCGAGCCCATCATCTCCTATGGTCTGGTCCCAACGCCACAAGACTACCTCGAAGGATTTACCAATTCCTTCTTCATAGCCGACAAAGAAGCAGCGGCCAAGCATGCCCGCGAGATGACCCGCCTGCCCGTAGGTCAGTACCCCGGTATGGTCATCGGTCCCCTGAAGAGCGCCAACTACGAGCCGGACCTGGTCATGATCTACTGTACCCCTGGCCAGCTTCGCCACCTTCTCCTCTCCCTGCGCTACCTCCACGGCTATCAGGTGACCTCTACCCTTGACCCTATAGGCTCCTGCGTCCACTCGGTGGTTCCCTCGCTTCTCACCGGCGAGTGTGCGGTCACGGTTCCCGACCCCGGTGACTTCGAACGAGCTGGCGCCGATGAGGACGAAATGGTGCTAACCGTCCCTAGGAACAGGCTCAAGGAGCTGATGGGCGGGGTCTATCACTTCGAGGAGATCGATAGGGGCTATAGGCGCTTCAACCTCAGTCTGCACCACGACTTCAAGCAGCCGCCTTTCTACGAGGAGTATTTCCGCAAGTGGGGTTTGGACGGGCCCGCCGACAAGCGTTGACGTCTGCAGACGGCGGGAGTAGGTTGTAGTTGGTCGTCTTGGCCGCTGCGGGGACGAGGTCTTCGCTGCACTGCGCGGGGCGGGCTGCACATGCGTTTTCTGGCCATGATGGTGGTACTCCTCCTCCTCCTCCTCACGACTGGAGCCGCCCTTGCGGCCTGCGCCCAGACTGGTAGTGACGTCACCGTTCCAGGCTCTACATCCGCTACCACTTCCCCCGCCCACACAACGCCGGTCAGCCCGAGCACGGTGCCCCAAGTCACTGTGACCGAGGTCACCCTGCCCAACTTGAGCATCGCTCCCCTCAATTCGGCGTTTCTGGACTCGCTCCTCAAACCAGTCGCTGAGCTGTGGTCCCCCGACGTCGGCAGGCCCCTCGGTCTGCGACCGTTGACCCAAGATTTCGGCGGGCTGCGCGGTCTCTTGGTCCCCCTGCTTCCAGAAGGCACCGCCGATAGTGAGACCTCCCCGGCCCCCGCCTCTTTGCCTGCGGCCTACGACCTACGGTCTCAGCAGAAGCTCACCCCAGTGAAAGACCAGAACTCGTACGGTACCTGCTGGTCCTTTGCCACGCTCGGTTCGCTGGAGTCGCGCCTGATGCCGGCTCGCCAGTGGGACTTCTCCGAGGACAACATGGTCCTGAGAAGCGGTTTCGATCATGAAGGCAGCACGTACAACTGGGGCGGTAATCTCCAGATGTCAACGGCCTATCTAGCCCGCTGGGATGGGCCGATCAGGCAAGAGGATGACCCCTATGGCGACGACTACAACCCGCCCGACCTCGAGCCTCGCTTACATGTCCAGAGCGTCAAGTGGCTCCCAGCCCGGTCCCACGCGCTCGACAACGATAACCTCAAACAAGCGGTAAGGAGATTTGGCGGGGTGTACGTGGGCATGTGCTGGCAAGGGGCGGCCGCTGGCTCCACCTATTTCGACCCCCGCAACGCCAGCTATTACTACTTCGGTTTCTCCTACGCCAACCACGCCGTCCTGGCCGTCGGTTGGAATGACAACTATCCGGCCAGCAACTTCGTCATGCCGCCGCCGGGGAATGGAGCCCTCATCGTCAAGAACAGCTGGGGCGCGGCTTTGGCGATGACGGGTTCTTCTATGTGTCTTACTGTGACAACATTTTCGGCCGCACCGATGTGATGGGCACGGTCAGCGGAGCCGAATCGCCCTCGAACTACGACCGCGTCTATCACTACGATCCCCTCGGCCAGGTCGGAGCGGTGGGCTTCGATGATCCTACCGCCTGGTTCGCCAATGTCTTCACCGCGGCGGAGGACTCCTTCCTTCACGCCGTGAGTTTCTACACTCTCGCACCCGGCACCCAGTTCGTGGTCTATCACGGACCCGACCTGGGCTCTCTTCAGCCGCAGGCTCAAGGCACCTTGGCCTACATGGGCTATCACACTGTGAAGCTGTCCAAACCTGTGTCGCTCAGGGGCGGGCAGCCCTTCGTAATCGCAGTGAAGCTGGTATCTCTTGGGACCAGCGAACCGGTAGCCATAGAGTATCCGCTTCGTGGTCTCGCGAGCGCGGCCAAGGCCGACCTGGGCCAGAGCTACATCAGCGCTGATGGCAAGGATTGGTCTGACGTGACGGTAGTGTGGAATCCGGAGGCTGATGTCTGTCTGAAGGCTTTCGCCAAACTGACGAGCAAGTGAGCACAAGGGGGGAGACCCCGTGTTCGAGTTCTCAATCGAAGGTCAGCCTGCCGCAAAGAAGTTCCAGCTCACCCAAAGCACGGCGGGAGTGGGCCGGGACCCCACCAACGCCCTCCACTTGGATGACCCCCGAGTGTCCCGTTTCCACGCCTGCCTTATAGCTACCGAGGAGGGCTGCTTGCCCACGGACCTCGGTAGCGCCAACGGCACCCGGGTGAACGGCGAGGAACTGGAGCCGCGCGTGGAGCGTAGACTCGCGGCCGGTGACCGTCTCGAGGTGGGACCTTTCGTCCTCCACTGCAGGATTGTGGCTGCCGACACGCAGGCCCCGAGCTCGCAACAGGTGGTTGTCACTACCGGTCTTGCGGCCTGCTTGCGAGTGGTCACACCGGAGGGAGCGACGGAGCATGTCTTGGTGGGCGACGAGCTGACCCTGGGGCGAGATCCCACCAATGATATCGTGGTCGAGGCCGATACGGTCTCGCGGCGGCACGCTTCGCTTGTGCGCCGCGACGGCGAGTGGGAAATCATCGACCTGGGCAGTACTAACGGTCTGCAGAGCCTCGCAGGCCGAAGGGTAGAGCGGGCTGTCCTTCGTGACGGAGAGCGACTGCTGGTAGGACAGTCAGTGGAGCTCCAGTTCAGCCGGGGCGCACCTTCTGCTCCACCCGCTCCTTCTATTGCCCCCTGCCCGTCGGCCGCCGGTCCCGCCTCTCCACCCCGACCGCCGACCCGGGAGATCGCTTTGCCCAGTGACGTCCCTCTCGTCCTAGGTCGAGGGGAACAAGCCGACTTAGTCCTCGCTCACCCCCAGGTTTCCAAGAACCACGCCCGCATCACCAGGCGGGGAGGCCGCTACGTGGTCGAGGACTTGAGAAGCACGTCCGGCACTTACGTGAACGGCCAGCCGGTCAGAGCGCATCCTCTGCGAGAGGGCGACGAACTACGGGTGGGGAGCAGCCGGCTCATCCTGCGTGAGAACAAGCTTCAGGTGCTGGACGAGGCGGGCAATCTGCGCCTTGACGCTTTCCATCTGTCGCGCGAGGTCGGGAAGGGCAGGGTCATCCTCAGTGACGTCTCCCTCTCCATTCTTCCCCGCGAATTCGTCGCCATCGTGGGCGGAAGCGGTTCAGGTAAGACCACCCTGCTGAACGCGCTCTGCGGGTTCCAGCCTGCCAGCACAGGCCGAGTCCTCCTGAACGGTGTAGACCTCTACCAGAGCTTTAGTGCTTACCGCAACGAGCTAGGGTATGTCCCGCAAGACGACATCATCCACCGTGACCTCCCTGTCATGCGCGCTCTGAACTACGCCGCCGCCCTGCGCATGCCGCGTGACACCAGTGAATTCGAGCGCCGCCAGCGGGTACAGGAAGTCCTCCACCAGCTCGACATCCATAGTTGCTGGGACCGGCCAATGAAGCAGCTGAGCGGGGGACAGCGCAAGCGGGTGTCCATGGGCGTAGAGTTGCTGACCCGGCCCAGTCTCTTCTTCCTCGACGAGGCTACCTCCGGCCTGGATCCCGGCACCGAAGCCCAACTCATGCGACTCCTGCGCCGGCTGGCAGACGAGGGCCGGACGGTAGTGCTGGTGACCCACGCCACCAAGAACGTCATGATGTGCGACAAGGTGGTGTTCCTGGCTCGCGGCGGTCACCTAGCCTACTTCGGGACCCGAGGAGGCCCTGCGCTACTTCGAGGTGGGCGACTTCGACGAGATATACACGCGCTTGGACGAAGGGCAACCCCTCGGTTGGAGCCAGCGGTTCCGCTCCTCACCCCTCTTCCGGGAGAACGTCGAAGCCCGGCTTTCTACCGCTCTTCCGCACGCGATGCCACCCTCGCCGGATTTGCCCTCGCCGGCCTCTCCCAAGATTACCTCCCCGCCCTCCGCAGCCTCTATCCCGCATGCTCATGCTCATGCCCGCAGCCGCCACGGGGTATCGGCACTGCAGCAGTTCCTGGTTCTCAGCCGAAGACAGCTCGATACCATCTGGAGCGACAAGAAGACAGCCCTCCTGTTGCTGGCCCTCGCTCCTCTCCTCGGCGTGCTCGACTTTCTCATCTGGCGGCGCGACATGTTCGACCCCCGTACAGGAAGCGCCACTCAGGCGGTGATGATGTTCTTCATCACGGCCATCATCAGCATCCTGATCGGGACCATCACCTCAGTCCGCGAGATCGTCAAAGAGGACGCCATCTACCGGCGAGAGCGCATGGTAGGGCTGCAGGTACTGCCCTTCGTAGGCTCCAAGGCGGCTGTGGGCTTCCTGTTCGCGGTCTATAGCTCGGTAATGTTGTTCGTCTTCATGATCGCCGCGGTCGATTTCTCTCATCTCACTGCCACCCAGACTCTCGCCCTCTTAGTACCGCTCATTCTGGGGACGTTCGCGGGGGTCATGTAGGGTCTCCTGGTCTCGGCTTTAGCCCCCACCGAAGACCGGGCTATGCTGCTGGTCATCGCTGTCCTTATCCCGCAGTTCGTGTTCTCCGGCGGCATCATCCCCATCAAGAAAATCGGTTTCGCCGGCACCGTTCTCGGCTAGCTGACCTCGGCCCGCTGGGAACTGGGGGCGATAGTCACCTCTGCCAGAGTGACGGGCGGCTCCGGGTTGGGCGGGGATTTGGAAAGTCTTTCCCTACCCGGGCTACAGAGCCTCGGCAGTCTGAGCGACCGCCAGGGTCTGGTCACTTCGCTCCGGGACCAGTATGGGGATATCCTCAATGTCAACGTGGACCTCCACTGGCTCATGTCCCTGCTCCTCTCGCTGGTCCTCTTCATGCTGGTGCTCTTGCTCCAAAAACGCAAAGACAGGCTGTGACCGAGCGGGTGGCGCGGCCCGGGACTGCAATGCAAGCAGGTAAAGACTTGGCAGCGACTGGTAGAAAAGCCTGCTGAAAAATGGAGAAGCAGGCAGGCGAAACCTTCGGACGGTACCTGATCCGCGAAGTCGTCGGCGCGGGAGGCATGGCCACTGTCTATAGAGCCCATGACCCTGTGCTGGAGCGGGAGGTCGCGATCAAGGTCCTCCATCCCCACCTGGCTCGGGACGAAGCCTCTGTGGGTCGGTTCCGCCATGAGGCTCGGGCAGTGGCTGCCCTCCGCCACCCCAATATCGTGCGGGTGTACGACGCGGGCGTCGAGAACGACCAACACTTCATGGTCATGGAATTCATCGACGGGGGGACATTGGCGGCTCGCCTGCGCGGGGCTGAGACCGCCACGGGGCTTCCCGGCGAACAGGTGCTGCGACTGGTACTTCCTCTCTGTGCCGCCATCGATTACGCCGCCGGTGAGGGTATGGTCCATCGTGACGTCAAGCCCAGCAACATCATGCTGACCCGGAGCGGAGACCCCGTCCTGACCGACTACGGGATATCCGCCTGTTAGGCGGAACCACCTTCACCGCCTCAGGCATGGTGATAGGTAGCGCCCACTACATGGCCCCGGAACAAGCCCAGGGACTCGCGGTGGACGTCCGCACCGACATCTATGCGTTGGGGGTGGTCATCTTCGAGATGTTGGCCGGCCGCGTCCCTTTCGACGCAGACACTACCGGCTCGATCCGTGCTCAGCACCTGGTGGCCCCCGTGCCTCTGCTTAGCTCTTACAATCCCCGACTCCCGGCGGGGGTCCAAGCCGTCCTGGAGAAAGCCCTGGCCAAAGAACCGGGGGCTCGCTATCAGGCCGCCCGAGAATTAGGGCAAGCGTTGGCCCTCGCGTTGACTCTCCCCTCGACCCGGGTGGAGAGTCCGCCACCCGCTCCCCCGCAGCAGGAAACCCGCCGGCTGGGCGAACCTCCTCAGGACCTGGGGGTTCAGTTTGAGGTGCCCTATCCCTTCCTGCCAGAAGAGACCCCTGTCCGAGCCGGCCTCGGCCAGCGTCTACGCAGACACCCTGGCTGGCTAGCAGGCGGAGGAGTAGTGGTGCTCCTTGCTGTCATCCTGGCCGCTACTCTGGGTGGCAGAGGCGAGCCTTCTTCCTCCACAGCGACCACCCCGCCTCTTGAGGGGGCCATCTCCAGCCTGGTCTCCTCAGTGGCGACAGCTCCTTTCATGACCACTGAGTCGACCCTGAGCACGCTCACGCCCGATGGGAGCGTGCCGTCGGGCCGGTCAGCGGCTCTGCGCGCAGAAGCCGAAAGTCTCCTTAGGGCTGGTAAGTTCAACGAGGCTATCGCCAAGTACACGGAGGCCCTGCGTATCGACCCGAATGATGCCAAGGCCCGCACCGGGATAGGTGTCGCCTGCTACGACCTGCCCAGCTCACCGCAGCTTGCCGCCCAGCACTTGGAGACTGCCGTGGCCTTGGCGCCGGGGAACGTCCAAGCTTGGGCATTTCTCGGGGCCAGCCGGTACGTGGCCATTGATAGCACCGACGGCACCGACTACTCTTCTGCCCAGCAAGCCTGCAATCGGGCCGTGGAGCTAGACCCCGGGTTCGCCTTGGCTCATGGGTTCCCAGCGAAGATACATCTGGCAAGCGGCCAGCCTGCGGAGGCCTTGGCCGAAGCCTCTCAGGCCCTGACTCTGGGGCCCGATGAGCCCGAGGTCTTGGTGGCGATGGGCGACGTGAAGACGGACGCAGAGGATTTGGGCCAAGGGTGATCTGGAGGGAGCCAAAGTCAACCTGCGCAAGGCTATCGCTTTCGATGACACCGATGCCATGGCGCACTGGGCGCTGGGGGCGGTCCTCTACCGGCAGGAGGAGTACCCTGCCGCTCTTCCTGAGCTTGAACGCGCCGTAGCCCTCCGGCCTATCAACGCCGGCATGTGGGAGTGGTTGGGCGCCTGCTATTACGCCTTGGAACGCTGGCAAGACGCGCGAACAGCCCTGGAGAAGGCGCTCGCCTTGGGCCCCAGCCGCGACAGTGCCCGCGAACTGCTTGACGAACTTACCGCCGCGGGCCACTAATAGAACAACGAAGATCTTGAAACAGAAGCCGTAGGGTTGCTGCGCGCCCGAAGGCGTGGCAACGCGAGACCCGGGCAAGGCGCGGCGGCGAGGCGCCCGGACTCGGCGAGGAGAGGAGACTCACTTGAACAGACCCCTGGCCCCCGCCGTTCAGACCGAGCTCGGGCAGCACCTTTGGCGCATATTGATCCTGGGCTCCATCGGGATGTTCATGGGCACTCTGGTCACCACGGTGGTGGCCGTCGCCCTGCCGGTCATGGGACCGGCTCTCCAGCTTAGCTACTCCGAGGCTCTGTGGATACAGGCCGGCTACGTGATCACCATGTGCATTTTCCTCATCCCGGTGGGGCGTCTGGCCGACAGGCACGGTCTTCTTCGCTTCTATCTCTTGGGAATGGCCATCTTTCTCGTTTTCTCGGTCGCCTGTGCGCTGGCCTTCTCCGGCCCCTTTCTGATAGTGGTGCGCTGTCTGCAAGGATCCGGCGCCGCCTTCACAGCTGCGGCGGCCCCGGCTCTCATCACGACGGTCTTCCCGCCCGAGTGGCGGGGACGCGGTCTAGGGCTCAACGCCATGGCAGGCTACCTGGGCCTCATGGCCGGACCGCCTCTCGGCGGGCTGATCGTCACTCACACCAGCTGGCGGTGGATATTCCTCATCAACGTACCCCTCGCCTTGGGCACCCTTGCTAACGGCTGGTTCCTACTGGGGGATGAGCGTCGCGACCGGGCCGCCCAGCGAGGCAAAAGTGTCCCGGGGGCAAGTGCAGCAGGACCTTCCCCGTCGGCACCGAGTCAGGCCCCCGCTCACCACGGGCTGGGCCTGGACTGGCCGGGGACTGCACTCCTGGCCGTGTTCTTGGTCTGCCTCCTTGGGCCGCTGATCAGCGTGCCCTTCTGGGGTTGGCTCAGCGTACGCACTCTCCTGTTGCTGGGTGTGTTCGTGGTGTTCGCGGTCCTTTTCGTGCTGGTAGAGTCCCGTACCACCGACCCCCTTCTCGACCTCGATCTGGTCCGGAAGAACCGGGTGTTCGCCGCCAGTACTTTCGCCGCTTTTCTCAACTACGCCGCCATCTACGGGGTGACCACCTTGACTGCAGTCTTCCTGGAACTCAGCCAGGGCTACTCGCCGCAACACGCCGGTCTGTTGCTCTTGGTGCAGCCGGCCTTCATGGCCGCCCTCTCTCCCTTGTTCGGACGCCTTTCTGACCGTATCGGGTCCAGACCCCCAGTAGCCGCCGGTATGCTGCTCATCGCTCTAGGAACAGCGCAATTAGGCCTGCTACCTTCGCCCACCCCCGCTTCGCGAGTGGTGCTGGCCTTGGCCACGGTGGGACTGGGCATGGCCGCCTTCAGCGCACCCAATACCTCCGCGGTCATGGGAGCTGTGAAAAAATCCGAGCTGAGTCTAGCTTCCGGGTTCCTGGGTACCATGCGCACAGCTGGGCAGGCCGTGTCTATCGCTCTGCTCGGAGCTATCGCCGCCTCGGGGCTGGGTCCGGTCGGCGGACGCGTCCTCTTCTTAGGGGAGAAGGCGAGTGAAGCCGCCGCGGAATCTTTTGCCGGAGGCTATCACACCGCCATGCTGGTAGCCGCGGGATTGGCCATAGCCGGTGCTTTGGTGTCACTGGTGCAGGGACCTCGTCGGATCACAGACCTTGCTTCCGGGGGGTGAAGCATGCCGCGCAAGTTACGCGTCTATCTAGCCGGACCCATCACCGGCTGCACCGAGGAGCAGGTCAGATGGTGGCGAGAGGAGGTCAAGAGGCGTCTTGCCCATGAGTTCGAGTTCGAGGACCCCACTGACTGGGCCAACGGGAGACCCATCCCCTTCGAGATCGAGAAGATCCAGGCCTGCGATATCGTCCTGGCCAACATGTGGAAAGAGTCCATCGGTACCACGGTAGGTATCATCCGCGCCAACGAACAGGGCAAGCCGGTGGTGCTTGTAGATCCCAACCATATGAACAACGCCATCCTTCAGTCCCTGATACAACCAGAAAAGCCGGTAAGGAGCATCGAAGAAGCCTGCCGCAGGCTGCAAGAGATAGCCAAAGAGCTCAAGCCTCTGCGGGTACTGAAGAAGGACGGCCGCGAAGAAGAGTTCTCCCCCGGGAAGCTCACCCGCTCGGTAGCCCGAGCTGCAGCGGAGGCCGGTGTCCACGACCCTAATCTCGAGCAGCTCATCGCCAAGCCGGTAATAGACGAACTGCGCCGCCTGGGCGAGGAGCGGTCGGGGCCTTTCACCGAGGCGTCGGTCACCACCGAGGAGATAAGGCACAGGCTCCTCGACCGTCTGGAATCTCTGGCTGCCCGTCCTGAGCTTACTACCGATCTGCACGAACGGGCCAAACGGGTGCTGGCGGCCTGGCGTAACAAGGAGCAACAGAAGAAAGGGGAGCAAGCCATCCGGGAGGCCGAGCAGCGGGTCCGCAAGGCCGAAGAGGAAGCAGAGCACTGGAAAAGACTGTTCCTCAGTCTGAAGGACAAGGGCCTCCCCTCCCCCGAACCGGGCACGGCAGAAGGCCCGGTCGAGGTCTCCCGTTTCAAGAGCGCGGAGCAGCTTCTGGACAGGTTCATGAAGAAGTGGGGCTCTTTTGTGGTGATCCACACCGAGGCGCTGGCCACAGCACGCCGGCTCAAGCCTCCCCTTACTGCCAAAGAACGCGACGAGCTCTACGAACTTCTAGAGCAGCTGGGGGAGCTGGCCCGCGACCGGGCGCTGGCTCTCGCGGAAGGAAGCCGACTGCCCACTTTCGAGGAGCGCTTCGGCGACCGCTACGCCGCGACCGAGTCGGCAGAGACCAAGAAGCGCTATCGCCATGAGTTCCGCGAATACGAAGGAAGACAGTACCTGGGGCTTCAGCATCTCAAAGCCAGAGTAGAGTCCAGCGAGCGCCTCCGCGTGTACTTCGACCAGTTACCTTCCGGTCAGTTCCTGGTGGGCTGGATCGGCCACCGCAAGATCTATAGCGTGGACGGCTGAGCTGGCACGCTTTCATGATTCACTCGTCGTAGTCGACCTCCGGATCAGGCAGACCGCACACACCGTCGGTGCACTCCACTCCCGCTGGTCTGGCGAGCTGCGGCGGCCTCCAGTAGTCCACCGAGGCTGAACCCCAGCATCCGTAGTCGGTCGTCTTCCACACCGGGCTGGTCTCGCCCCCCACCACTACGACGTTTATCCTTTCGGGATCGTGATAATGGGGGATGAGCTCGTCGGCGGCCGCCTTGCGCCACGTGGCGAAAGGCTCGACCCCCGAGTCAGCTAGCGGGGCGACCAGCATGTCGATGTGGTCGGTCCCCCAGTAGCGACCGGCGGGGATGAGAGCATTCTGGGAGATCCAGCGACTGAAATCCTCTTTGCGCTCGAAACCGTCTATCTCTTTGAGTTGGCGCGCCACCAGGGGGTCGAGAAGAAGAGTGGCGTTGGAATGCAGCGCCGGGATCACGCTGAGCTGCAGAGTGACCTCCTCGCCGATCGTGCGCTTGGACGCGGCCATAAGGCTGTTCATCACAAACCAGCCCTTGAAGACGCTGACCACGCTCTCGTCGGGCTGGAAGCCCTTCTGCACGTGGAACGGCGCCCAGACACTCCGCTCCTCATTTTCGGCAAAACACATGTTGTTGTAGAGGAAGCCGTTTCCTTGCGAGCTCCACAGTGTCACTTTCGGCCGACCGAAGCCCCAGCAGAAAGCCATCAGGGTCCAGGCCCGGCCGATGACTGCATTGGCCAGGTTGCCCGGACTGAAGGCGGCCAACCCCGAATTCATGCCTATCTCATTGCGGATGGGCCCGTTCACCAGCAGCATACTGCCGAAGGGTGTCGTCGAGGGTGTGAGGGCCGACTGCTTGGTAGCGGCGGTGGCCAAGATGACCGGCAGATGCTCGGGCCGCGCTCCCGCCATGACCGCGATCACGGCTACGTCGAGCACCGTGTAGCGTAGCTGCTCCTTGGTGTCGTGCAGGAATATCTCTCCTACCAGCTCATCGGCCGGCCGGCCGGTGCCGGTCAGCATGGCTTGCACGCGCTCCTCGGTGGGCAGGACTACGGGCAGTCCATCCGTCCACCCGCGCTCGTAGAACAGCTGCTGCAGATTATCCTCGGTGTCAGGGCCGAGCATTATCTCGCGCTCGCTCACCCCCTCCGAGGCCAGCCGTACTCCGGATAGACCCCCCGCGTCCACCTCCGGCGTCTTGGTCAGAGCCTCGATTATCTCGTCGATGACCAGGCGGCCGGTCAAAGGATCGGGACTTTCCAGATACTCATACAGGGTTTCGGGGGGCATGCTCACTACCGGATGAGGCGTGAATACAAAGGGTAGATTGACTCCCAGTGACCTCATCTCCCGCTGCACGTGGCCGGCATATTCGTGGGTGGAGAGTGGCGCGGTGGGGATACCGTATTTTTGCTCCAGCTTGTTACTGCTCGCGACGACCGCCGCAGCGCAACCGGGTCAACCACCCACCCCCACGACGACCGCATGCCCTCCTTTGGCTTTGATCTCTTCCCATAGACTATCGTTGTCGTCCGCAAAAACGTGCCCGGGCTTGCGCCGTCTGATGGTGGTTACGGTCGGTAGGTGCTCGCTCATCCATTTCTGTAGTTGCTGCATGAAGCGGTAGCTGCCCCCAAACCCCGTGTCTACCAGATAGATAGTCTTCCCGTCCAGAGAATTGAGCCGCGGCGCAAGTCGCGCCAGAGTAGACACGGCTTGAGTATCGACGGTCTGGGCCAGACGGCCCTCCGGATTGAAGACGGTGAGAAGAGATGATCGCGACATGGAGCGCCTCCCCAGCCCACAACTAAGCAGGTTGACCACGCGCCCTACAGGATAGCAAGTGAATCTCATTCAGTAAAACGGCGTGCCGGCCTTGATCTCCCGACCGGTATTCGGGCGTCGGTACGCAAGAATTAGGCCCGCGGGTGCCTCACTTCGGGCACCCGCGGGCCCCGTCTCCCGCTCTCGGCGGACTCGCACCTGCTTGCGGAAGACGGATGGTCTAAGGCTTGATCAGCACCACGGAGAAAACCACGCTGCCCTGGCTCTCTTGGCCCCCGGACACCATGACCTGGCTGTCTTCTTTCTCGGCGCTGACGGCGATAGTGGTCTGGCCGCCTTGCTCTCCCGTGAACTTGTTGGTGATCTCGTAACCCAGCTCCCCAAGCGTCTTCACGTAGTAGTCGAGGAGCTTCTTGGGATCCTCCGTAGTCTGGAAAGTGACACTGTGCTCCCCTCCAGAGCTGTAAACGCCGACTACGTTGGCTCCCTGGGGCACGAGAGAACTTGGAAAGCCCTCGGGCAGGGTCAGTCCGGTACCGCCTTGCCAGGTCTTCTCTCCCTTTTCGTCGGTGATGCTTATCGAACCCGAGTCCTCGCCGAGGTCCACGCTCACGTCGACATTCTGACCGGACTCCTTGGCAGCGTCTTCTATAGCCTTCTCCACTGCCTTCTCAGCCGCTTTCTCGCCGCAGGCGGCCAAGGACAGCATGCTTACCACGAGAATCAGGCCAAGGACCAGCGCCCAGATCCAGCCCTTCCTGCGCAACACCGAGCAGACAGTATGCCTCTTTCTGGCTTTCATCGATCTCCCTCTTACTAGTTTGTCTACAAGAACAACATACTGGGCCGGCGCGTATAGGTCAACCGGTGGGCCAGCCCGCGGGCCGGCCTCGGGAACCCTAGCCCGGCCCACGGGCGTCGATCACGGCGCCGAACTCGGGGCGCGCGTCACTCCAGGATCTCGCCCGTGGACGCGTCCATGAAAAGCTCCTGACCCTCTTTGCTCTCGATGCGCCAGTACACCTGACACGTCTCCGGCACCTCAGCCGATGGATTGCGGTCAGATCTATACTGCCTGAGCGAAAGCTCCAGCGAGGTGATCTCGGTCACGCCCTGCTCAGACACCATCTTCACCGGCTCGGGACTATCGATCTTCCAGGCTCCGAGCAGGTCACCGACTTGCCACTCGGCCCCCTCCATGTATGGCTTTGCCGCCCGCTCGATCTCGGGTTCGGGTGTGTACTCGTCCTGGAAGTAATAGGAAAATAGACCGTCCGCAGGAACGGCGAGTACATGGTCGCCGACCAGTAGTTGCAGAGCCCATCTTTGACAGTCCCGCCCCGTGGTTCGGGGGCCAGGATGACCGGCAAGGCGTCCTGCGCCCATTCTTTCGCTTTGGGTAGCAGCAGGTCCATCGCCTGCCTGGCGCTTATGGCCCTTTCGCCGCCGAGACGGGTAGGCTGGACTGGGTCGGAGCAGAGAGCGCTGAGGAAGTGGCGGTCCCCCCTGACTCCTCTCCGCAACCCGCCAGCAGAAGTACCAGTACCCCCACGAGTAGCACGATCGTCGTAACCTTGAGAACCCGCGCGAACGGTAGCGCAAGAGCAAGCCTGTAGCCGGGCATCCTCCCCTCCTTCTTGGAACCGGAATAAGTTGCTGCGGGTGAAGCCCGTGAGATGGTGACTTAGCGTCATCGGGGTTCTATTGTAGGAAGAAGGTAGGCATCGTCAAGATTGCGGGATGAAGAACCTGCCATGACGCAAGAGACGGGACGAGTCCTCATCGGCACTTCCGGGTGGTCATATGGGCATTGGCGGCAGGTGTTCTATCCGGAGGCACTGCCTGCCAGAGACCGCCTTGTTTACTATGCCACGGAGTTCCCCACTGTGGAGATTAACAGTACTTTCTATCATCTGCCCCGGGAGACCACCGTGGCGTCTTGGGCCCGCAGCACACCGAGTGACTTCTGCTTCGCCGTCAAGGTGAGCGGCTACATCACCCACCGTCTGCGCCTACGCGGCTGCGAGGAGCCGCTCAGGGCGTTTGTTCGTGTGGTAGGCGGTCTGGGAAGCAAACTGGGTCCGCTCCTTTTTCAGCTACCGCCGAGCCTGCGACGGGACCCAGGCCTTCTCGCCGAGTTCGTCGGTCTCCTGATGGAGTCTCTGGCCCCGCTGCCTAACCAGCCCCGGGTCGCGTTCGAGTTCAGGCACCAGTCCTGGTATCAGGAAGAGGTGTTCCAGCTGTTGGCCTCCCAGGGAGTGGCGCTTTGCGTGCACGATTTCCGCGATTGCGAGGCCCCTTTTCGTCTGACTTCTTCCTTTGCCTACGTCCGACTCCACGGGCCTCAACGTCCATACACCGGAAGCTACGGGACTGAATATCTCGACAGGCTAGCCAATGAGTTGAGGGCCTGGGCTGCCAGTGGCCAGGACAGTTATGTCTACTTTAACAACGACGTGGCGGGACACGCGGTCTGCAACGCTCGCGAGCTGCGGCGCCGGGTTGATGAGTTGCTCTCAGCCCACGGCTAAGAACAATCGTCACACCAAGTGGCGAACTTCTGAGCGAAGACCTGGAAAGTGGTTGCCGCTCAGAGAGGCGTAGTCAAAGCGGGCCTTACGAGTAAGAGCGTCCCTTTCCCCCCCGACTATGCTCCTGGCTGCTCCCCTAGTATCGTTTGCACATAGAAAGCTAACCGACTCGTGGGTTGCAATCTCATCAGACTTGGAAAGGAGAGCTGTCCTTGCACGGCATGATCAAAGAATACGACCTCCCCGTCCCCATGCGCGACGGCACCGTCTTGCGCGTGGACGTCTACCGGCCGGATGCGCCGGGCAAGTTTCCCGTCCTTTACTCCTGTGCCATGCACAACAAGGACCTGCAGCGAGTGGAGGTGGCGGAGAACCTCAAGGTAGGACAGCCGGCCTGGTCTACCCAGTGGTACGGGATCATCGAGGCGGGCGACTCCAAGCGCTTCGTGGCCAACGGCTATGTGCATGTCATCGGTCAAGTGCGGGGCGGCCACAAATCGGAAGGGCAGCTCGGAGTGGGCGACGAGTGGGACCACTACGACACCATCGAGTGGATCACACAGCAGCCCTGGTGTGATGGCAACGTGGGTATGGTCGGGCTCTCCGCCTATGCCTACGAGCAGTGGCGGGCAGCCGCCCAAGGACACCCAGCCCTCAAGGCCATCTTCCCCTTGGATGCCGGGGGCTGCTACGGCGGCCTGGAAGGCTTCCGTGACCAGCACCCCGGCGGGGTCATCCAGACCATGCCCTACCACATCGGCCTGTTCAACAGCTTGCGCACGCACATCGACACTCCCCCGGAGTTACCGCCTGCGGTAGAAGAAGCCTGGCAGCGGGCCATGCAGAACCCCGACTACATGATGTACGTGAACCTCTACAACCTCCTTACCCTGCGCGGCCAGCGTGACCCGGGCATGTTCTATCCCCTCCTCTTCCCCTTCGAACGCCCAGGGACCATCGAGCAGACCGAGGCCATGCTCAAGAAGATCAAGATCCCCTTTGTCACCGGAGCCTTCGAAGGCGCCTACACCTACAAGATGCACTGGCAGGGAGCCCAGCACTACTTCTACGGAGTGGATGTCCCCCACAAGCACCTCTTCGTCACCCCGCCCGCTCATGCCGAGCGCCCCTTCCACGAGTGGCATGAGGAGATCATCCGCTGGTACGACCATTGGCTCAAAGGCATCGATAACGGGGTGGATCGTGATCCCCCGGTCAAAGCCTGGATCATGGGCGAGAACAAGTGGCGCACCTTCGGCGGCTGGCCGGTGCCCGAGACTAAGTGGACCAAGTTCTACCTGCACAGCTGGGAGAAGCTCTCTACGCGAGGGCATCTGCCGCCCGGTCATACCTTTGTGAACGAGCCTCCGGATGCTTTCGTGCAGATGCCGCCCACCCAGACCAACAAGATCGAGCGGCTGCGCTATATGACCGAACCGCTCGCCGAAGACACTTTGGTGGTCGGCCCCATCTCGCTCACTATCTACGCCTCCCTCGACCAGGACGACACCAACTGGATCGTCATCCTCAAAGATGTAGGTCCAGATGTGTCGGTGCAGACCGCGCGTCCCGGAGAGCGGGAAGTGCCTAGGAATCTACCCGAGCGGGAACTCACCCGGGGCTGGCTCAAGGCTTCCTACCGGGCGCTCGACCCTGAGCGGTCGAAACCGTGGAAGCCCTGGCATTACCTGAGCCCGGACAAGATCCAGCCGGTGGTACCAGGGGAGATCAACGAGTATCAGATCGAGATCCTTTCCACCGCCAACCTGTTCAAGGCTGGTCACCGCATCTGTCTGGAGATAACCAGCCTGGATCTGCCGGAAGGAGTGGCGGGAGAGACCAGCGTGGAGTACATCCCCTACCACGTGTGTTCAAGCAAGACCGTGCTGCACAAGATATATCACGACGCCGAGCATCCCTCGCAGCTGTTGTTGCCGGTGGTTCCGGTGTGAGAGGAGCGCATTGAGGCCGAGGCAATGCTGCGCGCACTCAGGGGCCTAGTGGAGGGAGCCGGCCCCCCCGCGCAGCTAATAGCGCAGGGAGACCTTCTTACCCCGCTTCTTGCGGCGTTTGCGAAGAGCGAGCTTGGCCTTCTTGTTCACGCGACCTCCTTGCCTGTGAGTGCCCTTCTCTCTAGACAAAGAACGAGGCGGTCCCGACCGGCCAGCAGGAATGCTGCCGTCGCGGCCTAGCCCTCTGCCGGTAGCAGAGATTGCTGGCCGCCGAGACCCGCCAACATTCGATTATAGTGCGGAACGCCAAGGTCTCAAGAAGGTCGCGACATGACATCGCCGTTTCCGAAAGCCGGGCCCAGCCGGAGAGAGGGCAGACGAGGGAGGCGGAAGGGCAACTGTCCCAACAGCGCCGCTCCGGCCTCACTGCAAGAAAGCCATCACCCGTTCAGCCACTCTGCGACCTCGTTCATCGAGAGGGATCAGCTCTATTTCCGAGGCAGAGACGGCCCCCACCCCGAGCTCGGCAGCGCGGCGGATCTGCTCATGCGCGAAGATCGGCTTCTTGGCCAAGCCCGAAGCCCGGTAGTCCACCAGTAGCGCTAGTCCTGCAGCATCGAGGGCGACTCTGTCGCTGGAGGCCAGCATCACCTCCGGGGCGACCTCCGCACCCTTGTCAGGTCCCCCGCTGATGAAGGCCCTGGCCGCATCGAGAACAGCGAAGTCCACCCGGTAGAAGGCGTTGATCTCCGCGATCATCAGCCGCTGATACGGCGAGCCGTGAAGTTCCCACATGTAGTCGTAGACACTGCCAGGAAGCTTCTTGGCCACCAGCCCGACTGAGTTCTTGAGCGACATGGTGAAATGACCACCGAAACGGTGGGTCTTAAGACAGCAGGTCTGGATGATCACGTCGGCCTCGAAGACCACCTTCGGTAGATAGAAGCCCCGCAGCCAGTGGGTCTCGCCGCGCTTGACGTGGGCCCAACTCCCCTTGGTCAGCTCATCGAGGACCACTACCTCGAACCCCATTTCGGCAGCGAGAGTAAGCACCCCCAGCTTGTCCAGATTCTGACGGGTGTCCCCCATCCCGCTGCGCTCGGCCACCAACACCCGGCCTGCCCCCGCCTCTTGCATCACCGCGACGAGGGCTCGTAAGGTGTCAAGATGTGTGGAAGCGGGGAAGGGATCGGCGCTGTTGAAGTTGGCCTTGAGGAGCACGGTCTTGCCGGAGAGAGCCTGTGGCGGAGCGGGGACGCCTTCGCTGGCAACGGTCAGGCTGTCTTCAGCCACACCAGTTCCGACCCAACCCTTCCCGCCAGGCAAGCACGGACCAAAGAAACCTTCGCGGAGAAGGCACCGCACCGCGGCGTCTCGGTCACGGGCGTCGACGATGTACACCCGAGAGGTCATGCTGCGCCCCACAGAGAAGTCATGTTCTACCATCCTTGACCTCATCTCGCCGGAGCTTGGGACATGTTACAGAACCTACGCATGAACCCCTGCATCTCAGGCCCGAATCCAGCGCCCCAAGGCTCCACCTATCCACTGAGCCACAAATACCCAGCCTAAGCAGAGGCCAGCCATTCCGGCGAGTGACCTTCCCGACAAGCCGCTACGACAGTCTGACCGAGCCGCCGGACCACCTTTCCTACTTGGGCTGAGCCGAGTTGGGCTGATCGGCAGACGGTCCGGCGGACTCCTGGCCTTCCGATGCAAGCTCAGCAGAGCCGGTCATGATCTCTCCGCCCCTCGCAGCTTCATTCCTCGTCAACCTCTCGATCTCATCTCTCACATCTTCCCAGTATTTTTCAGACCAACCCACGTGTGCCCCTTCTATCTCCTCCTAGGTACCTGCCCACAAGGTCGCGACCCGTGCCAGATTGCGGGTCACCGGGCTCCTCGACGCACCCGAAGTCCAACCCGTAGTCTCTAAAACCCACGCCGCGCGCCACGGCAAGTGAGGCCAGGTTATCGCGGTCGCAGCCCCAACCAGCCAGCTTGCCCTGAGAGAATATGTGGTGAAGAGCAGCCCTGACCACGCTCTTTGCATACCCACGGTCGCGGTAGTCGGGCAGTGTCTCCACCGAGAGGTCCCAGACCACCTCGGAAAGGGGCTTGACTGCCGCCCAACTCACCACCCGCCGGTCGATCACCCAGCCGAACACCTTGCCGCCCCACTCACGGTAGAAGGCTGCTGCCTGAGCCTCTTCCGCAGGGGAAACCTCTCGCACTTCGCCTGCGGTCGGAGCCCTACCCGGGGCGGCGCACTTTTCGACGCTACCGGGTTCGCACACCAGCCGGATGCCCTCGAACCAGCAGGGCGCACGCACGGCCGGCGAGACCGCCTGCTTGAGCGCCGCCAACCCCGCTTCATCCAGAATCGTCACGCCGCGGAGAGTCTCCCGCACTATCTTTCCCAGTCCGGGACGGACAGCTACCACAGCGCCCTCGGTGGTGATAAGACCGTATACCGCAAGCGGCCGACTCTTGGCGAACCAAACCGAGTCTAGATAGGACTCCACCACCACGGGACGCCCAGCCCGCAAAGCTCGCGGCTCACAACCCAGAGCCGCGGCAAAGAAGAGGTCCACCACATGCAGAGTCTCCTGGTTCATAAGGCCGAGTTTAGGCCGAGGCCAAGAGGCACGGCAAGGTTGAATTGCTGGGCAGAGTTCGCGTAAGTTTGACTGACCGCTCAATCTAGTAGAAGCCAACCGGCCCCAGGAGGTCGATGATGGATCTATCCCCCTTCCTTCGTATGCGCAAGAAAGAGCTGCTCGAATACCTACACTTCCTACTCTGGCACTACCGGGTGGTAGACGCCTTCTGGTTCCTCTACACCGAGGAAGAACGTGGCCGCCAGGCCGCTGAGCGACTCAATGAAAGGGTGTGGGAGCGGGTCTCCGCGCTAGCCGCGCGCGATCTCTGCACTCGCTTCGCTATCAAGGACGGCGGACTGGAGGGGTTTGGCAAGCTGCTTCGGCTCTATCCCTGGACTGTGCTCCTCGATTACAAGATCGAACAAAGTCCGAACCAAGTGGTAGTGACCGTCCCCAAGTGTGCTACCCAAGAAGCCCGCAGACGACGCGGACTGCCGGAGTATGCGTGCCAAGAGATGCACCGACGCGAGTTCACCCGGCTTGCGCAGGAAGTGGACCCACGAATAAAGATCACTTGCGATTTTGCCCCCCCAGGTCGACCGCCGACTGAGCCCGACTGCCGCTGGCGATTCAGGATAGAGGACCAGCGGATTGAGCCCGCTGGTGAGCTTCCGACTGACCACGCCCGCCAATGAAGTCATCGATGGCTCTGTGGAGGGCTGAAGCCGCCAGGCCAGTTCCCCACGCTTCGTCACTTCCCAAATGGGCAGGCAGGGAAGACGCATGTGGGACAACGCAGACAGAGTCCCCCATGACCATACTCGGCAACCTCATCTCGCTCTAATCGTTCACCAGCCAGCAGGCGAGGCAAAATGAGGTCAAAGAAACCACGAGGTCGAGCCAGCAGACCCCCGGGCACGCTCAAGATGGGCACGCCCCTACTGTAAGCGAGCATACTCATGGCTCCTGGCGCTACCGGCACGCCGTGGAACACGACTCGTTCAGCACTCGCCGCAATGGCGTCGCTGGTGCAGTCATCGGGTGAACCGCCCCCAGTGACAAAGACTGTCTCCAGTCCGGCCATCAGCGCGGATTCGATGGCTTCGCAAATGGCGGGAAGTTCATCAGGGACGATCCTTGTCCACGCGAGCGTGCTGCCGTAGTCAGCAAGACGACGGCGCAGCAAGGGCGCGAAGGCATCCTTCTTGCGACCCTCAAGGATCTCCCGCCCCGTGATGACTGCACCCCCTCGCAGAGGACGGTAGGGCAAGACGGCCAAGAGCGGTGAAGGCTCCCGGGCCAGCTGTTCGGCCCAGGTAAGCACCGGTTCTTCGACCGCAAGACCTCTGACCTTGGCCCTAGCTACCGTCTGGCCCTTCTTCACGGGAGAATTGTTGTGAAGAGTGGCGACCAGCACCTCTGGCTCAGAGTTGAGTGCCAGCAAGCGCTCGGCTTGGACTTTGAGGACCCCGTTCGCAAGGGTGACTAGGTCGGCCCAAGCTTCGCCTGGCATGATGACCTCGAGGTTGGACCCGGCCAGCGCCCGCCCTAGCCTCCAGGCAGCATCATCCTCGTGCACTTCTTGCGGCTCAAGCTGGAGTACTTTGACACTTGACTTGCCGATACTGCGGAGCACTTCGAGGTCAGCCTGCGTGATCAGGTGACCACGCCGTAGTACGGCTCCCTTTTCTTTGCCCGGGGTTATCCCCGTAAGGTCATAGGCCAAAGTCAGGCCCACTGCTTCCTCGATGGGGACGTCGTTTGTCTTCATAGCTACTGGACCTTATCCCCTCAGTGGGTGGAGCAGGGGCAGTAGCGCTCCAGCCCCAACAGCGCAGCGGCGCCAGCTATCGTCACCCCGTAGAACACGGTCGGTTTGGAGGAAAGTACGTCGTCGATACTGTTGTTGGCCAGAACCGTCCCCGTAACCAAGACCACGTCGGCCCACTCGACGACCTCAGCATTCCTCTCAGCGCTTTCGATGGTCACCCCTAGATGATCACGACCGACATTTTCAGGGTCAAGATCGGTAACGCGCACCTCGAAAGCATCCTTGAGAGCTGTCACCAGAGCTGGTTGGAGGCCGATGACTGCTACTCTGGGATGGCCAAAGCGTTCAACCAGGTACTCGGCGATCCCTTGCGCGCACTTGCGAGGCCCGTCATCCCGGCAATGTACTGTACGTTCTACGAGTCCCAGATAATGAAGCACCGCGTTCGCCGCCGCCACGGTCAAGGCCGAGTCGAAGTCAGTGAGAAGTGGGCGGCAAAGAGCCTCTTCCACGGTGCCCTGGAACTCCCTCGGCATTGAGGTGAACGCCTGACCGCGGCTCGCCCCATAGCGAGCTTCCATCATGAACTCTTTGCCCTTCTGGATCGCAAAATCCGACCGATCAGGGCGCCCGATAGCCTCCTCAGCCGTGAGGGGACGCGCTGACACCACCTCCAACTTGTCATTCAAGATGCCAGCGCCACGAGCCTTTTCCACGACCTCATCTCGGAACTTTGCGAGGATTGTCGATGACCTGGTCTTGTCCACTGACTCCTCCTGCTCTGCGCCCCTATTGGGGCCCTCTCATGCCTCACCCACTTTGCAAGATGACCTTGACGAAACATAATACTAAGCTTAGTATAACGCTCGGCCTGGGTCTAGTGGGTTAAGGCCTAGTTCGTTGTGACCCGGCTCGTTTGAAAAGGAGGCTCCGTGCGTCGGTGCTGCAGCCCAGAAGCGCGCACCAAGGCAGGAGGTTTTCGTTCTCGCTGCGTCTTCTGGGGCCTGGTGGGGGTTGTAGCCTCGGTCTTGGTCACGGGGATTCCCTTCTTATCAGGCTGCCGCGGTAACGCGGCCTCGACGGGCGAGGCGGTCTCGACGGCCGCACCGGTCTCGATGACCGCACCGGTCTCAACAGGCGAGGCGGGGCCTGAAAGTCAGGCAACATCGACAAGCAACCCAGCATCAGCAAACACAGGAACCTCACCCTACCCCGTGGGGCTGGCTGTTGAATTCACCGACCACGCGGCAGCGGGTATGGTGGCTTTGGACAAGGGTTGGTTCGAAGAAGCAGGCATCGCTGTCACTAGCTTTGAGAACTATGTCACCGGGACCGACCTGGCCGCCGCCTTGGCCAGAGGCGGCATCCAAGCGGCCTATCTCTGCTTGGTTCCGGCGCTGAATGTCGTGGCCAATGCCCAAGTCCCCCTCAAGGTAGTCGCCGGCACCCATAAGTATGGCTACGCCCTCGTGGCAAATCCGAGCCGAGTCTCTCAGCGCGAGGATCTGGCAGACCCTGCTGTCAAGCTAGGTTGCACTCAACCCGGCGCGGCGGCGGACGTATTGCCGATGCGCCTCTGTGACATGAGCGGTATTCCCAGATCTGAGGTCGCACAGCGGGTGCAGCGCATGAATCCGCCTGCTCAGGTCATGGCACTAAAGGCAGGAAGTATCGATGCCTGCTTCGTTCCCGAGCACTGGGCCTCTCTGGCCGAGAATCTTGGCTTCTCTGTACTGGCCTCTTGCCAAGACATCTGGCCCGACTTCCCCGGTAGTGTCTTAGCGGTCAAGGAAGACCTCATCCGCGATCATCCAGAGGTGGTAAAAGGCTTGGTCGCAGTCACCAAGAAGGCGACAGACTGGATCAACCAGAATCCCCAGGACGCAGCAGCCGTGGTGGCCGCCAGCCTGAGCGTCACCGGGAATACCGTTCTCCCCGAGAAGGCGGCGACGGCTGCTGCCAGACTGGTCGCCACGCCCGAGGTCATCGCCCTTTCAATGAGCCGCCTGGAATACACGACACTCCTCGATGCCGTTCAGGTCCAGGCTGTGATCGACTATGTGGTCGGGCTCGGTTATCTCAAGAAGACCATCAATGCCGACCAGGTGCTGGATCTTGACTTCCTGGCTCCCTGAAGAACGTTACCATCTCCGAGCAAACTGGTCCGCCCGTTTGCATAATCTCAGACGGTGGGGCTGGGGCCTTATTCCTATCCTCGCCCTGCTTGCCCTGTGGGAAGAAGTCCCTAGGGTCTCGGACGGGGCAGGTGAGGGGCTCCTGCCCCCCTTCTCCGAGGTGATGGTCCAAGGCGTCCATCTGCTGCGGAGCGGTGTGCTCGCGGACAGTCTCCCGAGGAGTCTGCTGCGCGTCTTGGCGGGGTTCGCCGCCGGCGCCGTCACGTGGATCGGCCTGGGAGTCCTCATCGGGTGGCAAGAGAAGGTGGGAAAGACTTTTCGACCGCTATTTGGCATCTTCTACCCAGTACCGGCTGTGGGCTGGGTACCTCTGCTTATGCTGTGGCTTGGCATAAGTGAACTGCTGCCGATAGTGGTCATCTACATATGCTCCTTCTTCCCCGTTCTGTACACGACTGTCGCCGGCGTGCGCAGTGTCGACAAGGAATACATACGCGTGGCCCGCAGTCTCGGCGCTTCTGAACGCTACATACTCCTGAAGGTGATTGTTCCGCTCGCCCTCCCTTACATATTCACTGGTCTCAGACTGGAGGCCGGCATGGCCTGGCGTGTTCTCGCCGCTGCTGAGATGATCGCCGTCCCTACCGGGTTGGGAGCGCTGATGATGAGGGCGCAGAGCCTGATACGCATGGACATAATCATCGCCTGCCTGATCGTGCTTGCGATCATGTCTCTCGTCTTTGAGAAGACTTTCGCGCTCCTCGAAAAGAGACTGACCATCGACTGGTATTGAGGATCCAAGGAGTGGCGGACTAGCCCCTTATGCCGAGTATCAAGCTCGAATCCGTGAGTCTGTTCGTGTGCCAGAACCTCGACCTGGCCATAGAGGACCACGAGTTCTTCGTTCTCCTCGGTCCCAACGGTTCCGGCAAGACCACGGTCCTTTCTGTGATCGGCGGTCTGGTCCCCTATCACGGTTCGCTGTTCTTCGACGGGATCTGCATGGACCAAGTACCTGCCAGCAGACGCTGGTGAGCTATCTGCCTCAGAACTTGGTGCTCTTCCCCCACATGACAGTGGCAGAGAACGTGGCTTTCGGTTTGCAGGCACGCGGATGGAAGCGCGAGCAGATAGAGGCGCGGGTGGCGGAGCTGCTCCATTTCATGCACCTCGAACAGCTGCGATACCGTCATCCCAAACAGCTCAGTGGAGGGGAAAGACAGCGGACGGCCTTGGCTCGAGCGCTCGCGCCCTCGCCAGACATACTGCTACTAGACGAACCCCTGGCCAATATCGATATGCAGACCGCGAAGCGCATCCGGACCTTGGTCAAAGAAGTGCATGATCTGACCGGTCTCACCACCGTCTACGTGACCCACAACCTCGAAGAAGCCGAGGAACTTGGCGACCGCGTAGGAGCCGAGGAACTTGGCGACCGCGTAGGTTTTCTCTGCGACGGCAGCCTACGCCAAGTAGGAAAACCGAGCGAGGTCTTCTTCTTCCCCCAGCACCAGAGCCTGGCGGAGTTCGTCGGCATGCCCAACATCCTCGACTGCAGCGACTGTCGGGCAGTAGCCCACGGGGTCGCGGAGGTGACATGTGCCGGACTCACCATACTGGTGCCCCACGAAGGCAACTCGATTAAGCGAATAGCCTTTTTCCCCAGTGACGTGTTCTTGTCTACCACGCGACCGCCGCGGCCCGATTTCAACCGTTTCGTGGGAGTGGTGGTCAGCGTGGCTGTGGGGCGCTCGAGTACAAGGATAGGTGTAGCTGTTCGAACGACAGTGCTTTATGCCGAGATGTCTCTGCCGCTCTTCAATGAACTCGATCTGAGCGAAGGCTGCCAAGTACACTTGATCCTTACGCTACGACGGATCAGGACGTACGAGCGGGCCGAGTAGGTTGCTCCAGCGCCCGGGCTATCACCGTGCCGCAGCGCCCGGGCTGGGGGCCAGCTCAAGTACCTTCTCCACTGCGAAACGGATCCTCTCCTTCGTACATTTTTCCACCCCTCCACTGGCGAAGAACTCGTCGCGCACGTGGTGGTCGCGAAGGGATGGGTATCCGGTGAGCTCCCCGCACACATATGAGCCTTGGGCCTCGACCCAGGCATCGAAGAACTTCTGCGCTGCCGACTCCACAGCTTCTGCTGCACAACCCACCGGTTCGTCGCGAGCCGCGTAAAGAGACAGAGCCACGATACCGGCACAAAAAGCTCCGCACGGCCCAGCGCTCCCGCCGACACCGCCGCCAAAGCCTGCAGCGGCGTACCGAGATTGCGGCCAAGGCAGGGGCAGATGGACGCGGAGCAACTCCATGGTGATATCGGCACAACTGCAATGAGGGCCTACGTCGATCCTGTCGAGCACTTCTTTGAGGGCCTTCTCGAATCCAAGGTCACTGTAGCTGGTCATAGACGGCACTCCTCATGAACGGTTGGGACTTACCCGCCTACGCTGGCCTGCACCATTCCGGGGCAGTCCTTTCCATTGTAGCGACCTGTGTCAAGTGGCGAAGCTCGAGCCCAAGCCGGGATACTGCTGCTCCCAGATGCTACTGTTGCCGCGAGGAGGCGAATAGCTCATGCCACACTTGAGGCCAAGCGCGAGTACCCTTCTGCTGGTGATGTTGGCACTCGTTGTAGCGATGACCGGCTGCGGCTCTGAAGCCAGTGAGGGCTCAGCTGGGACCAGCTTCCCGCCCAGCCTGTCGCCCCCGGAGTCACCACCAGACTCACGTCCCGTGTGGACCACCGCACCCCGCCCCGCCACCGAAGCCTCGGCCTGGCCAGCAACCATCACTGTCACCGTACTCTATGACAACACCTCGGCAGTCAGCGGCACTCGCGCCGATTGGGGCTTCTCCTGCCTAGTGCAGGGGTACGAGAAGACGGTGATCTTCGACACCGGCGCCCGCCCGCAGGTCCTACTGCATAACATGAGGTGTCTGAAGGTCGACCCGCACGAGATCGACACAGTGGTCCTCTCACATGAGCACTCAGACCACACCGGGGGCCTCCCGGCAGTTGTCGGCGATCACCAGCCGGCGGTGTATTACCCGGCCACTTTCTCGCAGAAGACTCTGGCGCCCGCCAGGGCGGCGAACTCCACCATGGTGCCCGTGGATGCCGACGCGAGCCCATGCCCGGGCGTCACTGTGCTTGCCCCCTTGGGCCGACCTCCAGAGTCCGGCCTCTTGTTGGAGACCAGCGCGGGTCCCGTCCTAGTCGTAGGCTGTGCCCATCCGGGAGTGCTTATCATGGCCCAAGCCGCGGCCCAGTCGGCAGGCAAGCCGCCCGTGGCAGTCCTGGGTGGCTTTCACTTGGGAAGCCAGAGCGAGCGCCAGGTGGCGGAGCTCGCGAAGCAACTGCAGGCCCTGGGGGTCAAGCGCTGCGGGCCAGCCCATTGCACGGGCGCCAGAGCCATCGCTCAGCTGGCGCTGGCCTTCGGCGAGGGGCTCATCCCCTTGGGTGTAGGAGCGGTGGTGGAGTTTTGAGTGGTCGGTCCAGGGCCAAGAGAGGACGACACGAGGCTGGCGGCCCCGAGCGGCCGCAGGCGGCAGCGACAGACATGGCCCTGAGCGGGGGCCGACCGGGGTGATGAGCGGGCCCGGGGAACTCCTAGAGACTTAGTGTAGCCCTGGGGCTTCACCAGCCTGCTCTTAGCCCCTGGCGCTGGGCTCAGCCTGGACAGGCGGGGTCGCTGGACAGACAGCATCTCCATTGCGCGGCTGTGGAGAAGTGTCAACTACGAGGAGACCCATCTGAAGTGTCCGAGAGCATTCCCGAAGCAAGAAGAGCTAGCCGCCTATTTCGACCTCCCTATGACACGCTGCCGGCCGCAGGCTCTCCAGAACCAGACTCCAGGCGGCATCTACTGGATTACCCTGCGCAAGGAAGAACAAGCAGCCTGGTGAGCAGAGGAATCACCTCCCACCTCGTCTCTGCTGCCCAACGAAACCCGGCCGCACCCGCACTTTCAGACCCACTGCAGAATCGCATGTGCTCAGAACGGTCAGACCAAGACTGACTATACCGCGGCACCCAGCAGGTAGCGCCTGGCCCAGGCATATCGCTGCCCGTCCTTCTCCAGCAGGTACCTGGCCAGCTGATCTCTCACCCCTGCTTCAGCCTGCTCCAGCGCTTCTCGCCGTGCCCGATCCGTGGACATGCGACCTTCACTAAGCTCCGCGGCTTTGGCGAAATACGCGTCGCCATCCTTGGGAAGACCTCTGATGTATGCGAGACGACCAAGCAAATTGCATGTATGGGCGCTGCCCGAATTCAGGCGAAGAGCCGCCAACGCACAATCCCAGGCTTTCTGAAGTTGCGATAGGTCGGCAAGAGCCGCCGCCCGACTAGTGAGAACTGCGGCGGCGGCGTCTGGAGGATAGCTCGCGGCATTGAAATCCGCAGTGGCTCGAACCGCTTCCCTGGGACGACCCGCGGCCCGAAACAGACTGGACACCCGAGCGAGCAACCACGGGTCCCCGACCTCCCGAAACTTGCGCAGAGAATGGTCCGCTGCGAGCCGGACGACAGGCGCCCTAGCGGCGTCGCTCTTTAGCCAGTCTACGTCCCCTTCAGAAAGCTCCTTCCCTGAGTCTATGTTCTCCAGGATGCGAAGCAGTCGGCCTGTGTACTGGACCCGGCCTTTGGGCAATGCCATTTTCTCGACTAGATGCTGGAACCTGGCTCGCCCCCGCCGAATCTTCTCAAGGCGCCGCCCCAGCGCCTCCTGTTCCTCGGTCGGATCACTTATGAGGATGTCTTCAACTAACCTTTGCTCAATCAGGGTAGGGATAACAAACACTTTCGTCGACGAAGCCCCGTCGTTCTCGAAGACGACGGTAAGTCTCTTCACAGTGCCTGATATCTCAGCTTCCCCGATCGTGCCCGCGCCCAGAGTCTTGTGAACGAGCTGCCCGCCGCAAATCACACGCCATCTGGCTGGTTCATCACCCGCAAACTCCGCGAATTCGAGAAATGGAATGACGATCACCGGTCCGGCCTCCGCCTCAGCTGCACCGCAGGCCCGAATCTTTGGCGCACATAGTCGTGGATCTGGCTTGGTGTCAACTCCGTAGTTGAGGCCCCAGTACGCACGTAGAAACGCTCTGTCGCACCGTCCTTTAGGAAGACTGGCGATCCCGCGGCTTGACAATCAACCACCATCACGCGGTGGTTCTTGTAGTCGTCGAACCGAACTTGGATGTACATCATGTGCTTGGGACCGATGCGCGCATTCAGCAGATTGATTAAGTGAAGATACATTTTGTCTTCACTCTCGAAACCGTCTTCGACAATGCCAACGGGAACACCGTCATCAGCCACCCCGATGATCAGCGTTCCTCCCTTCTGGTTAAGAAACCCCGCGATGGTCTTCAACACGCTATGCTCGATCCGCGGATCGTACTGTCCTGTATGAAGATTCTTGCGGAGACACGACTTGAACTCCACAGTCGTGGTCTCACCTGCGCTGATGACTTCTTCAAGCGTCCATTCGCTTGTGGTGCCCGTATCCCCGCTTAGCAGCTCGTATGCATCTTTGATCACCTGGGCCATGCGCTCACGCCTGGCTACAAGAAACTCTGAATAGTCCATAAGCTCCCAGCCGTCGGGAAGAGCATGCCAGTAATACATCTGAGCTAGCTCGGACGAAGTGAAGCGCTTTCGAACCTCGGGGAGGTACTCCGCGGGTGGCCGGTCGGCGAATTTGGCGTTATCTCCCCAGTCCACGAGAGCAAAGTTGGCAATCTGATTGGTGTCCCGAATCTCGGTAAAACCGAGCGTCTTGAGATAACTCTTGGGGAAAAGGTGGTGCCGCTCAGCCGCAGCCCTGTTGGCATGCACGGACGGCTCCAGTGCATTTGCCACCTTCTGGTGGGAAAACAGCACTTTGGCATCTAAAAGAACAAGAGCCGCGATATAGGCAAAAAGCGAGGGGCTGCGCGGCGACGACGTGGCGAGCTCATTAGGCAGAGTAATAGTCCAGTAGTCAGATGTTAGCGAAGCGTCGCACACCCGGTTCAGGGCCCGTACGAAGTCCTCGGCACTCTCGACGTCACGGAGTCTCGCGAGATCGGACTCCATAGTGGACTCGGGAGAGCTTGTATAGCGAGCAGTGAGACTGGTCATGAAGAACCAGCGGGCACAGACACGCCTTAATTCGTACTCGTCCACTCCATACTCTGTCCGGCCTAGTAGGTAGAACACATACGTGTAAAGGAGAGCGTTTTCCGAGGTGATGTGATGAGTCCACCACCTATGTGTCCGGACTGGGCAATCGACTTAAAGAGGTCATGCCATAGCTGCAGGTTGACCGTCTTGGCTTGAGCCGCTTTCAGCACCGCGAATTGTGCATCGCGGCGTTCCTCACAAACTCGCCAGTTTCGAGATCCTTACCGCGCAAGATGGAATATACGTGTTGTAGGCGCGCACGTCGGAACCCCACGCCAACCGACACCCGCAGCAGCTGGTCAGGCTCGGGACGAATGAAGTGGTTGAAAGGAGATGGCTTGCCTGTGGTTGGCCTGCGCGACTCGCGGCAGAATCGTTCCAGCTCGGCCCGGCCTTCGTCCCAGAACACTGACATCAGGGTCAGGATGAAGTCGGCCTGGTTGAGGGGCGTCCCTTTGCTATTGACACGTACGAAAACCTCGGCTACCTGCTCTTCATTTATGGACGCCGAGAGTTCCAAGGCTGTAAACGGGAAGGACGTGAGACTATGTAGCCGAGAGATAGCCTTCTTGACGGATTTCTCTTTTCATCTGCCGTGATTTCTCGGGAGGCACGCAGCCCGGCAAGATAGCTGTCCACCAACTCGAATAGGTCGGCCCCGTCGTTCCAAAGCAACGAGATGTTGGGAATGAAAGCCTTGTCCCTCCTGATAGCTGCGTCACACACCATGAACTGTTCGGTGAGGGGATTGAAGGAGATCTCGATAAACTCCTCGGTCATGTTCTGGCGGACGACCTTCTCGCTCCGGATGACCGCATAGAGCGAGGTAAGGCGCTGTTGACCGTCGACGATGAGCAGATAGGGGGTCTTCTGTTTGCCGTCGGCCCCGATCGCCCTGGTGCCGCCGTCATACGCGTTCTGCCAGAACAGCAAATAACCAACGGGATACCCACGGTACATGGAGTCGAACAGATCGCGGACTTTCGTGTTAGGCCAGACAAAGGGGCGTTGGATGTCTGGCAGCCCTATCGCCCCTATCTTGATCTGGTCAACCAGCATGCTCAGCGTGTACTCAACCTGCCTGAAAAGAGTTTCGGTCATACAGCCTGCCTCCGTTCCATCGTTGCAAACGGCATCGACCGCCTTTCACACGCCCGCAGATGATTGAGCGGCTGCCTCACTGCGTGCCTGCCGCTCATCCGGCCACTTCCTTCACCCCCCGCTCAGAAATCTCCCACACCCCGTGCGGCGAATCCGCCTTCATCAGCCCCTCTCGCACCAGAGTGTTTCGACACCATTGAGCTGTGTTGCGCCAACGCAAGGAATTGGGACTGGAAGGAAGCGGCTGGTGGTCATATTCATTTAGAACCGCGCGCATTTTCTCGTAGACAAGGTCAAGAACCTGCGCGACGGGCGCCTTGCCACCTAGTTCCACTAGAGCTTCCAAGAGCGGCCGGCGAAATACCTCCTCCGGAGTGCGGAGCCCGCGTTTGAGCTTTCCGAGATGGGTCCGTCTTGTGGCTTCTCGAGTCCCGCGCCGGTTTGTCAGCACGAGATTCTGCCACTCTTTCTGAAGAAGCCGGACCTTCTCCCGAAACTCGCTTAGACGCGTAGCTTCTTCAATTGCCAGCTTAGCCCGACTGTAATCACCCGAGCGAAAGGCCTCCGCGCCTACCTCATTGAGCTCGTTTCCTACCGCTTCGATCTCCTCTAACAGTATTTCGAAAGCTTCGTTGACTTCGTTAGTTTCCATCCGTCAGCCCCCGCCTCTCACACCTACCGTGCCTGATGTCTGCGCGAGTTTGTCGTACTCCTCCAGCACCACCCGCTTCGTCCGATACTCCCCCCACCTCGCCTCATCCTTGCGCTTGACGATGGGAAAGGTCTCCAGGATGTACTCCACGTCCTCGCGGCTGATGCCGTACAGCTGGAAAAACGCCGCGTCCAGTTCGCAACGCAGCCGAAAGCGCCGCTCCTCATCCCAGACCAACGGCGGCCCGTCGTACCCGCAATCACGAGCAAACGGCCGCATCTCCTGCGAGGTGTAGACCAGCTCAAGGACCCGGGGCAGCATCCATTCGGCGATGATCTGGCCGGGTGACCAGGGGGCAGGCTGGAGGTAGGCGTCGGGAGGAAGCACGGCAAGCTGCTGGAACACGTGGTACTTCAGATGGGTCCCGCCGATCTTCTGTCTTGACGCGTAATCACAGGCCAGAGAATCTAGGCAAGCCGCGAGTAAAGCTGCGCGCCCACCATCGCTCACTCCGGGAAACATGAGGAGGAGGGTGTCTCCGGTTCCCACCCGCGGCACCACGCTCGCGATCACCGTGCGCTCATCCGTGCTGCGGCAGATATCCCGCCACCCCAGCAGCCACTCCCGGTCCCAGCGCCCCTTGAGGCGCGCATCGACCTCGGCCTCCGGCACCCAGTAGCGCGGCAGCGCCACCGCTGCGGGGTCGGCCTTCTCGGCGTCGGTCATGTCGCGGGTATCGAGCCCGTCGTAGGTGGCCCAGCGGTGGTCGAAGTGATGGATCATCTTCGCCTCATAGAGCGGCAGGTAGCGCTCGGGGCGGTCACCGCGGCTGCTGGCCTCGTGGCGGTCCGCATTCCCGGCCTCGCGACCGCCTGCGCTGGTGCTCTCGCCGCGGTCCTCGCGCCCAACGACGTCCGTGCCGCCCGTCGCGCGGTCGCTGCAGCCGTGACCACCCGCCCCCGCCGACGCGGCACCGCCGCTCGCCGCCCCCTCCCCGCCCCGCACAAACACGTTCCCCTCCAGCCGCCACCCGTCCGCCTCCAACTCGGCCCTCGTGCGGAAGAGGTGCGAGTCGCTGGTCATGTTGAACAGGCCCTGCCGGAACGAGATCCCCCACGGGTTCTCCTCCGGCGGTCCCTCCCGGATCAGCACCGGCACCCGTCGGTAGATGCCTTTCGTGATCTCGGCGTCGCGGCGGGTGCGGAACACCGGGCAGGTGCGCGTGTTGGGATTGAGAAGAGCGATGTCCTCCGCCGAAAGGACGAAGCGGCGCTCGGGGTCGCGCAGGTCCTCGGTCTCGTGACAGAAAAAGGCGAACTCCGCCCCTCTCGCGGCCGGCGCCGCCGGACCGGTGAGCGTGAGAAGACAGAACTTATAGCTGCGGTGCACATCTGGGAAGATCGCGTTGCGATTCTCGAAGTCGTAGAGGCTGACCAGCGCCCCCCGGTCCATGAGGTCCTGGAAGAAGAACTTGGTGGTGTCGTCGGTGGCGATCCCCGAAGGGACGATGGTTCCCACCCGGCCCCGCGGTCCCACGAGCCTCCGCTTGCCCTCGGCGAACACCGCGTAGGTGTTCACATCCCCACGCCCACAGAGCGGATAGCGTCCCGAGTTGCGCACCAGATGGCTCTCGCCCTCAGCCGTGCGCCTTGCATCGAGGAAGGCTGCGTAGAGCGCAGGGTCGTCTTCCTTCAGGCGCTCGATCATCCGCCTGCGCGCCGCCGCGTTCTGAGCCAGCGCGATCTCGGGGTTCTTTGCGGCGAAGAACTCCTGTTCTTGGAGCTTGATCCGTTCCCACGGCGGATTTCCCAAT